>Ga0209021_1000777_pt1 | contig 36117 bp, 30 predicted proteins | sample PinacodermFT_FD_187299 | JGI IMG/M metagenome (GOLD analysis project Ga0209021, IMG submission 187299) | Host-associated microbial community of the marine sponge Aplysina aerophoba from Gulf of Piran - sponge pinacoderm, lysed by freeze-thaw... | ecosystem: Host-associated > Porifera > Sponge >... | reverse complement strand
CCACGCAGCCACAATGACACCGGCGTGCGCGGTGCAGGTGCAGGTGCAGGTGCAGGTGCAGGTGCAGGTGCAGGTGCAGGTGCAGGTGCAGGTGCAGGTGCAGGTGCAGGTGCAGGTGCAGGGCATAGTGAAATACTGAATGGTGTGCAATTTTTATCATGCAGAATTTGCTTTTTCACGAGCCACGGAAAATGATACTGGCTTTGCACTTTTGCGTCTTTTCGCCGGTTAATTAGCAATGCCATCCAAAGCCTTGATCACCTTGCTGATCTGTGGGGTCTCCGCCATGACATTCTTCATCTATACTCGGCAACCTGAGGCCCGGTGGACTTCCGAGCATTACCAGGATGGACACTTCCACAACAGCAACGCCGCCGCTAAAGCAGGTAACAAGGTGGGACGTCTGCTATATCGCTTTCTGTTTGAGAAACGCATTGATTCAACCCCGACTTCCCCGATACCGATACAGCCACTGCAACTGGCAGAACTGGAAAGTAAACGCGGCGATCTGGCCGTTCGACTTGGCCACTCTACAGTGTTGTTGCGACTGTCGGGCCGGTACTGGCTGACCGACCCCGTATTTACCGAGCGCGCCTCGCCGGTGCAATGGATCGGCCCCAAACGTTTCCACCCTGCCCCGATACCACTGGAAGCGCTTCCTGAGCTGTCAGGCGTCATTCTCTCCCACGACCACTATGACCATCTGGACAAAGCCAGTGTCCTGAGCCTGGCGCAAAAAGGTACTGCATTTTATGCACCTCTGGGGGTAGGCCGGCGTCTGATCCAGTGGGGCGTGGCGTCAAAGCAGGTCACAGAACTGGACTGGTGGCAGAGCGTCCAGGCAGGTCCTGTGACCTTGGTGGCGACGCCAGCTCAGCACTTTTCTGGTCGCACCCTGACCGACAGAAACAGCACCCTCTGGGCCTCCTGGGCGCTGCTGGGTGAACACAGCCGTATTTTTTTCAGTGGTGACAGCGGCTACTTTAATGGCTTTTCCCAGATAGGTGAACGCTATGGCCCCTTCGACCTCACCCTGATTGAAACCGGCGCCTATGATCAGGGCTGGCCGAACATCCATATGATGCCGGAGCAAAGTGTGCAGGCGCACCGTGATCTGAAAGGCAAGGTTATGATCCCGATCCACAACAGCACTTTCGAACTGGCATTTCACCCTTGGTACGAACCCGTAGAGCGCGCACTGGCCGAGGCACACCGTGATGGGCAGAATGTCAGCGTACCCATGATAGGTGAACCCGTAGGCGTGGGAGAATCGGCCCGACTCAGTTATTGGTGGCGCCCCAAGGCGATTGAGTCGATGGCACACCAGCTCTGAATGCGTCCTTGGCCTGGCTTCATCAGGTCTCACCCAATCCTCACTCGCTGGTCGCCTTGACCACCGAAGGAGGATAGTGGCTGTATGCGCTTTCAGCTGTCGCCAGGCCCGCCATTTGTCAAAAGCATCATTGAGTGCCAAGGGGCAGGGCTCGCCTGCCCCTTGGCAGCAAACATGCCAGAACCCCATCCTCTGGACTGGAAACCTTCAACTTGAGCGTATCCTGACAAAAGTTGATGCGCTTCAGCCAAGGTGACAAGGTGACAAGGTGACAAGGTGACAAGGTGACAAGGTGAATGGACTGGAGTATCGGGAAACGGGAAAGTTGTTGCCGTCGGGTGCTTCTATGCCAATCCAGCGCAAAAGCCGCACAGTGTCTGAAATGGATTGGCCACAAGAGCCCAGACCACACCAGACCTCAAGGCCCTCCGCGACAAGCTGTCCCGGATCGCCGCTCTACCGTCAATGCGAACAGAACCCTCCCACTCCAGCACAGGCACAGGAAGGCTTGGCCAGCCCGCAGACCCGTACACGGCCCCAGGGCATCGAGCAGAAGCTCTGCCTTCCGCACTCCAAAGCTGCCGGATCCCTGATCCCCTATTCCTGAACAACAGGGGGAAGCTGACATACCGTAGCTACATTGAGCCCTTGTTGCCCTGCAACTCCCGCGGCGGCATCAGAGGCTTTACAGACTGCCGGTGGGCAGACGGCCCTGCCGACTTGGCCATGCCGCTGATGTGGCAACTATCCTGCCACAGGGAGCGTCACGCAGCGCGTAGCAATGTTCAGATTCTCTGGTGCTACCCGAGCCAGCCCGAAGGTGCCTGAACAAAAGAAAGGACCGCCATAGGTGACGACTCTCTATCCTTGGTCAGGACCTCGGCCTGCACCAGCGACTATGACACCTGCAACCACGACTGCCCGGAGAGGAAACACGCATCCAGACTCTGCGAAAATCTCCATCCATAATCTGGCGGGTCGGTAAAGATACTCACACACTACTCCAAGCGGCCGATGCACTACGTACAACGGATTTACAGATGCATCCGGGATGACCGGCAGATGTCGTTGCCAAGGCAGCCCATTGACTCCGGTCTGAACACCGTGCTGCGTTGTTGACCAGATTATTAACACTCTGACAACACAGAGCATTTACCCGTTATCTTTTCATGATCCTGAAGGAGGACAATGATGCGCCCCGGAAAAAAAAATTCGCGTAGCCGTGCATGCGCTTTACTGATGGCCACTCTTTTGATGACGGGGCAGGCAATGGCAGACCATTCTCCCCAGCAGGAAGAGAACCCCGGTTTCTTTACCATGACAGCGGATCTCGTACTGGTCCGGCCACTGATGCTCGGTACCACTCTGATCGGCGGAGCGATTTTCCTTGTCAGCTCACCCTTTGCAGCCGCTGGTGGAAATTTGGGTCAGGCCGCCGACACCCTGGTAAAACAGCCCTTCGCAGCAACATTCCAGCGCTGCCTTGGCTGTGGGTTTTTTCGCGATGATGCCTGGAGCGAGGATGAATCCTCCGCCAAAGAGAACTGAACTCCACTGAACTCCCTGCGAAGCCATGGCCAGAGTTGCCAAGGGGCTGCTGCGAGCCTATGCAGACCACAGCCCCCGAAGGGAGAAAGAGCCCCCGAAGGGAGAAAGAGTCCCCGAAGGGAGAAACAGCCCCCGAAGGGAGAAAGAGTCCCCGAAGGGAGAAAGAGCCCCCGAAGGGAGAAACAGCCCCCGAAGGGAGAAAGAGCCCCCGAAGGGAGAAAGAGCCCCCGAAGGGAGAAAGAGTCCCCGAAGGGAGAAAGAGCCCCCGAAGGGAGAAAGAGTCCCCGAAGGGAGAAAGAGTCCCCGAAGGGAGAAAGAGTACAGCGGCGGACGCAGTGCAGCGTCAAACCCGGCCTTTCTCGCTCAACGGGGCCAGCAGGCTCCCCAGGTTCCCACCTTGAGAAACTGCCCGAGCCCCGTATCTGCGGCCAGACCACACCCCGGCATGACGACCCCACTGTCTGCACAGAGGGACTGGTATCTCGTTGACTGAATTCGGCCGCCATGCCCGGTGCGCAAAGCCTGACAGACACACAGGCAAGCTCACCCCTGCCCAACAAGCACCAACGCTGGGAATCAGGGCTGCTGGCGAGTGGCTGCGACAACCAGCTCACGTACACAAACGTTCTGCGGCAACTTATAGGCGAAGTGAACGCAATCGGCGATGTCCTGGGCGGCCAGGGCACCGCCGATGGAATCCTTCCAGCCCTCGTAGCCTGCGATGATTTCTTCTTTCGTTGTATGCCCAAGAAGCTCAGTTTCCACAGCACCAGGTGCCACAACAATCACTCTCACGTTGTCGTCAGCAACTTCCTCACGCAAGGTTTCACTCAACCCGTGCACGCCAAACTTCGTGCCACAGTAGGCCATGTGGTTGGGGAAACCCTTGATGCCTGCAACAGAACTCACATTGATAATGGTGCCGGATTTGCGGGCACGCATAGAGCCCACCACCGCATGAATGCCATAGAGCAAACCTTTAAGATTCACATCGATCATGGCATCCCACTGCGCAGTATCCTGCTCATGAGCCGAGCCCAGTTGCATCAGCCCCGCATTGTTGACAAGGCAGTCAACCGGCCCATAGAGCTCTTCTGCTTCCTTCACCGCAGCCAGCAGTTGGTCCCGCTGAGTGACATCCACCTTGCGACACAGGGTTTCAGGCAACTCCAGCGCCTGCATGCGCTCCAGGCGGCGCGACAGAAGCAACAAGGGGTGGCCTGCGGCACTGAACTGACGTGCCACTTTTTCTCCAATGCCGGAACTGGCTCCTGTAACAACAACAAGCTTTTTACTCACCATAACCTCCAGGGCTCACACTCTGTGAAAGAACATCACCAGCCAGCGACTGCGACTGCGACTGCGACTGCGACTGCGGCTGACCAGAGCACGGGAAAGGCGGAAGCTCCATGGAAGCCCCTGCATACATAAGCCAGTTTTCTATCCAGGCCTGCAACACATCCAGAGGCCAACGCTCCCGCCCCTTCAGCACACACTCCCAGACAATCAGAACCCGCCAACCCAGCTGCGCCAGCTCTGCCATGCTACGGCTGTCGCGCCGCCGGTTTGTGGTGATTTTTTCACGCCAGAAGGCCTGCCTTGTAGCAGGCCATCGAAACAAGGAACAACCATGCCCGTGCCAGAAACAGCCGTGGCTTTGAATCACGGCACGGTAGCGCGGGAAGACCATATCCGGGGTACCGGGCAAGCGTTTATCATGCAGACGGTAACGAAACCCACGAGCAAACAACAGCTTGCGCAGCAAGCGCTCAGGCGCGGTTCCCTGGGCTCGAATGCCAGACATCATTCGACTACGAACCTTGGGTGACACCACGTCCATCACACTCACACCACGCCATTGCCCCATCTCGGACCAGGTTTTCCTGCACTGCCAGCTCCGCTTCGCGACTGCCAAGTTTGCTTCGCACTGCAAGGCCTGCTCCTCCACTACCAGCTATTACCAGCTATGGCCTGCACCAACGGCAAGAAATCGCCCGCTCTTTGCGGCTACAATCGCATCAGGACTCCAGATGTCGCCAAGCCGCCTGCACTGTATTTTTCATTAACATGGCTATTGTCATGGGTCCCACGCCGCCGGGCACAGGCGTTATTCTGCCGGCACGAAGACGCGCTTCATCAAAAGCGACATCACCACTAAGAAGTGCTTTTCCTGTGCGTTCGTGGGTCCCTACCCGGTTCACTCCCACATCAATCACGGTAGCGCCGGGCTTGATCCAGTCAGGACGTACAAGGCCGGGCACACCGGCCGCCACAATCAATATGTCAGCACGCCGACAATGATCAGCCAGATCCCGGGTTGCAGTGTGCACCAGTGTCACTGTGCTATTGGCACCTGGCCCCTTCTGCCCCAGAAGGACAGCCACAGGACGGCCGACAATGGCAGAACGCCCCACGACCACGACTTCGGCACCGTCCGTCACCGTACCGGAGCGCACCAACATCTCCTGAATACCGGCTGGCGTGCAAGGCACATAACAGGACTCTCTCAAACCTTGCATCATCTGGCCCAGGTTGACAGGGTGAAAGCCATCGACATCCTTGCCCGGATCTATTGCGCGAACAACAGCCTGTTCGCAGATAGACGCCGGCAGCGGCAACTGTACCAGGATACCGTCAATCTGCGGGTCCTGATTGTAGCGCTCCACCAGGGACAGCAGCTCCTCCTGGGTGATAGCCGCAGGCCGTGTTTCCTGAACTTCGTGAAATTCCAGGTCCAACGCCGTCCTGACCTTGCGCGTCACATAACTGACTGAAGCGGGATCCTCGCCGACCAGAATAGTGGCCAGCCCCGGCGCTCGTCCATATCTGGCTTTCAAGGCGGCCACTTGTTCCTTGAGCCCGGCGAGGATGTCCCGGCTCATCTGCACACCATCGAGAATCTCTGCCTGCACGCCTTCACGCTCCTTCAGTTATCTTTGTATTGTTTCACAGGCCCACCCATCCGCAGTCATACGACAGCTCCCCCTTTATGGTCCATTTATGGTCCATTTATGGCCCATTGCGCGATGCGCCACGCGTTGGAGAAGATATGAAGAAGAACCCTCTTCAGGCGAGAGATCCTTCCCACATGAGATACTGAGCAGGCAGCCTGGGTGAGAGCGGATACTAATCTCTTTCGTCAGCCCATGCACTCTGGATAGCCTCAAGAATCTTTTCGCCGCACGAAGAGCTGGCGTCTTCGAAACCATCCAGTGCCATCACCTTGTCTCTGAGTTCAACAAAATTGATGCCGTAAGGGTCCGTGTGAGGATCTGCCTCACACAATGCGATAGCAATATCCTGAATATCTGACCACCTCACAACGCAGCCTCCTGATTTTCTTTGTTGGACTTTGTTGGCATACGAAACGCCCCACACACAGCCTGCGGGAGGCCGTGCGATAACGGAAGCTCGCAAAAGACCGCCACCCTATACGCTCGCTAAAGAGCAAGCAAGCCCTGACGCCAGCAGAACGCCACAACAGTGCCATCAGAAATCTTCCCAGCGCGCGGGCTGCACAATGGACGCAACACGCCCTTTACGACGCAGCTCACAGTAGCAGATACAACATGAAACATTTTATACCTTGCAGAGCCCCCAATCTGATCAAGACTTGGCTCCAATTCTGTTCTCACTGTTTAAGGGGAAATTTGCCATGTCTACTCCATCAACACTGGATCTCCACACGGAAGCAGAGCATTGGCCACGAACGGATCACCGCACGCTCCCTTCACTTTCTTGCGCAGCACGCAGCCCCCTGCAAGAAATGTTCCGCGCTTTGTGTGTCCTCCTCGCCAGCTCTTGCCATTCCAACGCGTACGCCAACACGCACGCGGAAGATGTGAACATAGCGGAGCACGCAGTTTATGCCGATTTTGCCGATCAGAATCCGGATCTTCTGCCGGATCTTCTGGAAGAAGCGACAAAAGCGACAGAAGCGATGGGGACAGAGGAAGAACCCGAAAAACCGGAAGCGGAGGAGCATGCCGCTTCCGACAACCCCGACACTGGAGCCACACCACAATCACCGGAATCCCCGGCACCACACTTTTGCAGGGGATACCTCACCCTCACCGAAGGCGATTCGGAGGCTCAAGCACTCCTCGAAGTGCCATCCGGCACCCTCGCTACTCCCTCCACTATTAAAGATAAAGACTTGCTGGATTTTACCGAAACCGATGAGTATTCCAGCTTCAGGCTATCGGCAAAACACGGCCCCGTCTGGATCTCAGGCCGAGATAAGAATGGCACTTTCGGACGGCTCCATGCACGTGCACTTGACTTTTCCCTGGCGGAACTGGAGCACGGGGGGCCATTGGGCTCCAACGGCCTGCAGGAAGACGACGTATACAATGCATACCGAAAACTGCTTGTTGGCTTGAGCTCGCAAAAAAAATACGACCTGCGGGATACACTGCTCTGGGGGAATAAAAGCTTGCTGATTCTGCGCTCCAATGGAGACCTGGACATCCAGCTTTATCATCAGCAAGAGAGCCCCATTCAGGAACAAAAGAGCCCACTGACGTACTTGGGCAGGTTTGTCGCCCGACAAGGAGGCGACGGCACCTTCATAGCTGCACCCGATGGCCTGAATTTCATGGCGCAACGCCAACAGCTGAATGAGCAAGCGGAAAAATTACAGCAAGAAATTTTCGAGTTGAGCCAGTCTGTCGCACAGCGCATTTACTCGGGCGCCGGACAAGCAACGCCATCTGAGCTGGAACAGCTTGAGATCTTGAATAAGGAGTTGCAAGCGTCGATCAGCCAAGGTGTGCCGCCGGAGCACTTTGACTTCTATGCGGTGACGGAGTCGGTAGACTACGCATCCGGACACTGGCTGAAGCTGGAGGGTGACAGCGGTCTGGAGTTGGCCGGTCAGGCTGTCAGTTTCAAAACACTGTCCCACCTGTACGACACCCAAGCCGAACACTTGACCGCTGTCGCACGCTGGCAAGATACCTATACAGCGGCTCAGGAACTCCTTGATGACGCATTCAGCCAGCTTGACTCCATGACGGGAGTGGATAGGTTCGGTGCACAGGAGCGAGAGAATCTCTATGCAAGACTGGTCCGAAAGCTGACGGCATCCTTGGCCTTGGCGGCGGGAGAGAGTCCGCATCCTCCGTTGGCGGTTCAGCCAAACCCGGGCAAGCCAGTCATACGCACCAGAGGCACCAATTTCCAGGTGCTCAGTGAGCCCAGTACACAAAAAAGCCTGGAGACCATGCGAAGGGCGCTGTCTATGGAAGGCGAGCCCCCGCCAGATGCCTTTCTGATCAATGAAGAGCAGCTTGACAGCATGCGGCGCGCCTTGAAGAAAACAGGCTGGGGAGCCTGGTTCAAGAGCTTCATTCAACCTGATGCCTATGAGGCAACGGCCGAAGCGGAGGATCTTCGGGATCTGATGCGCAGCCAGGGCTGTACGGGCCTGAATGCGCTGATTCAAAGCAATGGGCTGCGCGGAGGACTGCCTGTACTGATATCCAGCGAAGGTCCTGATGCCTCTACCCTGATCAGCTTCATCACTTCAGCAACCCACCCCGACCTGGCACGGGAAGCCGAGCTTGTACTCAATGACGCCCACCCGCAAGTGCTTGTTATTGATGCCTCTGTTCTTGATGACCCCACACAGGTCAGGACCGGGATTGTCCGAACAACCCCCCTGGATGCAACACTGCAGGAAAGGATTGAGCGAGAGGCACTCAGTCGGGAAGCGCGACTGATGCAGGGCAAACTGCATGCCAAAATGCAGGGTTGGCGCCAAGCACAAGAACAGGGCTTGGCAGTCAAGGCTTGGGGGACACTCATGGCCGCAGGATCAGGAATGGCTACGGGCTATGCGGTGCAACGTGGGCTGGATACGATCAAGCAGTACTATAACGAAGGTGTTTTTCCTTGGTCCTGCACAGAGAAGGAAGCACAAGAACAACACGCGCGGGCTTTACGCACCGGCGGGTTGATGGCGATCAGTGGAGCCGTCAATCACCTGCTTCTGCCCACAATGCGCTGGAATGACGGTGAGGCGCCTCACCTGCTTTCACCTTACAGGTTGCGTACCCAGGGGATCAAAAACGACTTTTCTGGTGCTCTGGCAGGGGCAGTTTCTGGCTTGGCGGCCCGGTCAATTTTCTCTGGCTACGAATACTGGCAGGGAGACAAAACGGCTTACGAGATAACGACGGAACTGGCTGACGCAGCGGCCCGGTCTGTACCGACTGCGGTGGGCAGCGTTGCAGGACACTGGGTTCTCCCCTGGGCCTTTGATATGCCTTACTTGTCCACTTTCCTTCCCATAGGTTATGTGGGTGCAGTGGCGGGCGGCTTGCTTGGCAACTTGGCATATGACACTGCAAAACACTACATACAGGTCGGAGCAACCACTATCAGCAACACCGCTTTCTCTCTTTTGGAGCACAAGGATGAGCTATGAAAAAGGGGAGGGGTGAAGTCGAATGATGGACCAAAGGTGCTCCCTTCTTGCCCCTCGGGTCAAGAAGGGAGCGCGAGTTTAAGGGAGAAGGACGGGCTGAGCAGACGCGGCTTGACCCAGGGCGCGGCAAGCCCCGTCCTTCAGGGCGGAAAAGGATAGCGCGGACGGCGCAGCCGTCCCTTGTTCTGGTTTTCAGTGCGGCGTCTGCTGCTGTTCAATAGACTGGCGAACAATGGCGATTGGTGCACCACCACAGGATGAAGCACCGCAGGATCAAGCGAAGTAGGAGGGGGACCAGAGCACGCCCTTGCCCGTAGCGTTTCTGGATATCCGGACGCTCCCGGACGCTCCCGGACGCTCCCGGACGCTCCCGGACGCTCCCGGACGCTCTTTGTACAACAGACTGTACAACAGACTGTACAACAGACTGTACAACAGACTGTACAACAGACTGTACAACAGACGGCTGGAGACACCCTTGAGGCTGTTACCAGATTCGATAGGGCAACCTGTGGAGGGAACTCCACCAACAGGTGAACCTGATCGTCCTCGCCGTCCATCTCAATCAGCTGCGCCCCGAAGTCGGTACAGACCCTGGCAAGAGAGTGCGCAAGTGCTTGATCGCGTCACTGTCGAATAGACTACGGCGGCATTTCGTCACAAAGACAACATGGGCACGCATATTGAAGACGCAGTGTCTTCCGCGTCTGATATCACTGGCATGACTCAGGGCCAAGACTATGCTCAAGCCATGCTACGACTGCAAGCCTACAAGTTTGAACTGCGCCCGGATGGGCAGCAGGAGCGCAACACCAGCCGCACCTGTCCGGAGTGCAAACATGTATCCGCAGACAACCGCAAGACACAAGCGCGGTTCATGTGTGCGGAATGCGGCTTTGAAGGAAACGCCGATGTTGTTGGCGCGATCAATGCTTTAAGGGCGGGACACGCCCGGCTTGCCTGTCAAATGAGCGGCGAGGCAATGCCGCCAGCAGCAGGAACCCGCCGAAACGACTCATCGGCGGCAGCCTGAAGCTGTCACCTGTGAGCGCCGCAGGACTCCCCATCCTTCAGGAGGGGGAGGACGGCAAAATTATGTTGCTCAATGCCTGTGAATGTCTTCCATTGATGCACTTGGCTGCCCGCCTCCTATGCCAGAGGACGTATCCTCACAAACCAAGGTGGGGTAATAATTCAGCCGCTGTACACCAGGCTGTACACCAGGCTGTACACCAGGCTGTACACCAGATAGTCCGCCACAGTCTTCCCGGAAAGCTCTGGAGGCATGGCTTCACGAACCGAAAAAGCTGGCCGCTCAGCGCGCTGGGCGATGCTATGCAAACAGGCCCCAGGCTCTGTAGGCCCCGAAGACGCGCCGCAAGCAGGTTTGTCTCAGCTCATACAAAACGCGCCCGTTCGCCCTGCGGTCACAGGGCATCAACAAACCACCTTCACGACAGATCTGACTCAAAATCAATGAGTTTTCGAGCCAGGCGTTCAGAGTCAAGACGCAACTCGCCACGCTCCATTGCCAAACGAATCTGTTCAACTTTTTCATAGTCTACATCCGGCGTGGAGGCTGTCACCGCTTGCACACGCTGCAAAAGATCAGAGCAGACATGCAGTTGCACAAATTCACGCCGCTTTTTCCGGCGCAGTTGACGCCTGGACTTGAGGCCGGCCCGACCCCCAGTCTTCAGGGTTAGCCCACCACCTGAAGGGGTATCACGAGATGAAGACATTCAATGGTTCCTGCACTCTGACTACGAGAAAAAAAAGTGTGATCCGCATTCCAACAAGCCTTTGCCGATAAAAGACACCGCTTAGGTAGCATGCAGCACGTGGAAGCTGTCCAGGCGTCGCCCTGCTCACTGCGAGCACGCCAAATCCCGCTATTTCTGATGGTCTGTTACCCTCCCCAAACCCCTGTGCGCTTCAGAAGACACATCATCCACCTCCACAGTCTCATCCACAAGGCTCCGCAGGCTGCGTAACTGCCACCCCGCCCTACACCGGGAAATCACCACACGGCCACGGGCGTATAAGAAAAGCACCTCAAGACTTGCTCCCCAGAAATGGAACAGCAACAGCTGTATAGCCGGAGCATGCGGCTATCACTGCTGGGAGGATCAAACCCTGATAGCCGTATTTCCTGTTCGAAACCCTCTTCCCTCAGGTCGCTGCAACACATATCTACGCCCGGCTTGAGGAGGATAGACCGCCTGCTGGGCCAGGCTGCGCAAGAAAGTCAGCGGAAGAGTCATGCTTGCTTCCCGGAGCTCCTTGTCTCATACAAAGAGTCGCCTGCACGTATCACTTCCTCCCGGACACACTGCATCAACATCCGCAATTTTGCCCGGCCCTTCTTGCCCCTCTCACTACAGGCTGCAGGCTGCACACCAATGGCGTTCCAGACAAGGGAGAAACTGGCCAATCACCCGCGTCGTGCAACTCAGCACCATCAAAAGAGCTGCGGCACAAGCCGAGGCCCGCAAAAAACAAGCGCGGTTGAGTGCTCTCATCCAGATCACTTGAGCCTGGCGGCACTCGACGCAAGGCCCTGCCTGGCCTGTCAGCAGCTGACGGAGACAAAATGCTACCGGAGCAAAGACTCTGGTCGGCGCCAGATAAATCGGCACCCATAATGCGAGAGAAATCTGAAAAAAAATTCATGAGCCACTTGATAAACAGGACACAATCGTCACTACAGCTTATCGGCCCCAACACAGGAGATGTGAGTCCCGGGCCCATTCCTCACCTCTGAGGCGTCACTGATGAAAGCAAAACACCCCATACGGGTAGCCCCGACCTTTTCTGCCGCTCCGCCGGAGTCCTGTGGTGATATTGCACGAGAAAAATGGTGAAGTGCTCTTCGACAAAACACGTTTGCAGCAGCCCCCGCTCCTGGCACTATCATCACTTTTTGCAGCGATTCTGCTTGCCGTCAACCCACCAGCCAGCAAACAGCCATGGACTGCACGGGAAGGAGGCCCTGCTGGCAGCCTGTGACACCCATGGTCATCAAACCACCGGGGGAGGCATCTTCTCCTGTAACCTCAAGTAAACTCCCCCGGCCAAGCCGCACCGATAGCACGGCGGGTCCCCCTTGCTATGCCTATTGGCCTTTGCTGTCCCCCCAAATATCCTGGTCTATCCGCCAACCCATGTTGGGAAGCTTCCTGGACAGGAAAACAGGGTTCAAACCCTGCTTATGTTCCCTTTCAAAATCATCCAGCACAACAAAGGCCTGGCGGGACAAAATCAGTATGACCACCAAATTCATCAGTGCCATCAACAACATGAAGAAATCAGCCATCGTCCAGACCGCCGGCAAATCAGTCAGTGCCCCCCAGCTCACCATCACCAGCACCAAAACGCGGTAGAAAGGTATCCAGCGATCCTTGCCACTGATAAAGCGCAGACTGCTCTCACCATAAAAAGCGTTGGCTACAACAGATGTCAGGCCGAACAGCAGACTGGTAATCGCTATAAAGGCGGGTCCAAAGTCACCCAGAGTCGCCTTCATGGCAGCCTGTGTCAGAACAATACCCGTCTGTTCGCCGCCATAGTCCACGCCAGATACCAGGACAATGGCCGCCGTTGCAGAACATATCACCAAAGTGTCAAAGAATACGCTGAACATGGATACCAGCCCCTGGGTGGCGGGGTGTGCCGGGCTGGGAGTCGCTGTAGCATGCAGGTTGGGAGCACTTCCCATGCCCGCTTCGTTGGAAAAAAGCCCACGTCTTATGCCCTGTGCTATTGCCTGGGATACCATGTACCCCGCGCCACCGGCAACAGCGTGATCCAGACCAAAAGCGCTACGGACAACAAGTGACAGAATTGCCGGCAGCTGATCGATAGAAGAAAGCACAATAAAAAGCGATATGGCAACATAAAATAGCGTCATAACGGGGACAACCTTGGCCGCAAAACGGGTAATCCCATGTAAACCACGAAAGATGACAAGAGCCGAAAGCACCACCAATCCCAAGGCACTCAGCAGATGCGGCAGGCCGAATGCATCGGCCAAAGCGGCCGATACTGAATTGGCCTGTACCGCATTGAAAGAAAAGCCAAACGCGGCCATCAACAAAAAGGAAAAAATAACGCCCAGCCAACGCTGGCCGAGGGCTTTTTCCATATAGTAGGCAGGCCCTCCCCTGAATGAGCCATCCGGCGCGCGCGTCTTGTAGACTTGGGCCAGGGTGTTTTCAACAAAGGCCGTAGCCATACCAAAAACAGCCATAACCCACATCCAGAAAACAGCACCAGGTCCACCAAGGCTAATAGCGAGCGCCACTCCAGCAAGATTACTGGTCCCCACATGCGAAGCCAGACTGGTACACAGTGCCTGAAATGTGGAGACGCCCGAGCCGGCATCCGAACGCGCTGAGAAGGAGCGATGCAACAAGCGGAACGCCAGGGGGAGCAGGCGCAGCTGCAGACAACGGCTACGCAAGGTAAACCAGATGCCAGCTCCCAGCAGGAGACAAACAATAAGAGGGTCCAGCACCTCTACATTAATCCATTCAACAGTACTCACTAGTGCTAACACGATATTCGGCCGCTCCCTGTTCTCAGGTGAAATTTCAAGTTTTGGTAAAAGCAAGGCGCCATCTTGTGATGGCCGAATCCAGAAGCTCTCGTCAAAGAAGTGTTGACCAGGGCATTTCCAGAAAGTTCCACGGTCGACACTGATCCATAAGACGGCCTTCCTCAGTTGGTAAGCAAGACCCAAAGGGGTGTCCGAAAGTGTTTTTTGAGTCACGGCAGGAGTGCTGCATGCAGCACTGTCCTGACTCAACAGAGAATCACGTCTGCTGACAAGAGGCCGCCCCCCATCCAGCAGGCCGTGAGAATACCACAAAACATCAAGCCTCTTAGAGAGCATTCGCGGAGAAAGACCCTGTGCCCGATCTGAGGTACACTCCCCTCGCCCATGGCCCTGCTGCGCATGGTCATACTCAATACTGAAGACAGAATGATGGGGAGGGCGGGGGATGTCCCGGGAGAAACTCAAACGGGCTGCTGCCGAGGCAGCACTGGACCAGATTCTGCCCTGCATGGACAGCCATACGGTCATAGGCGTTGGCACCGGATCTACGGCGAATTTCTTCATTGACGCACTGGCCCGCAGCAAAAATCGCTTTGATGGGGCGGTAGCCAGCTCCGAGGCCAGTGCTACCCGACTGAAAGCGTCAGGCATCCAGGTGCACGACCTGAACGCCGTTGGCAGCCTTCCTTTCTATGTTGACGGTGCCGATGAAAGCAATACACGTCTCCAGTTGATCAAAGGCGGTGGAGCGGCGCTGACCCGGGAGAAAATTACAGCAGCCGTTGCCGCAGAGTTCATCTGCATCGCCGATGAATCAAAGATGGTCGATGTTCTGGGGCAATTTCCTCTTCCTGTGGAGGTCATTCCCTCGGCGCGCAGCCATGTTGCCCGCCAGCTTGTGAAGCTGGGGGGGACGCCGGTCTGGCGGACCGGCGTCATCACTGACAATGGCAACATCATATTGGATGTCCGCAACCTTTCCATAATAGATCCCCCCGGTCTGGAACGAACCCTCAATCAAATTGTTGGCCTGGTTACCTGCGGCCTGTTCGCCCAGCGCCCTGCCGACCGGCTACTGCTGGCGCGCCAATCAGGTGTTGAGCAGATACGCGTTTGACCCGGCCCGCCTTCTCCATTACCTTTCTCGCGCCTTGTATTTAACACAGAGGCTGCCGCTTTCCTGACAACCAGGCCGGAGAAAAACGCTATGAAACAGGAAGAAGAGAAGCCTGAAGCGCAACAGGAACAACAAGATCCCATGGACACATCATCACCAGACACGGATCGCGCCTTTGAATCAGCGCTGACAGCGCTGGAATCAAAGGTACGGGAACTGGAGTCCGGAGATTTACCTCTGGAACAAGCCCTGGAGGCCTTCGAACAAGGTGTAAAGCTGAGCCAGCACTGCCAGCAGACACTCGACGCTGCGGAAATGAAAGTACAACTGCTCAGAGAGCAGGGCGGCGCAGCCGAGCTGCAGCCCTTTGATGACAACGCCAACTGATGCAGTTTCCAGAGTACCTCACCCTGTGCCAAGACTGGGTAAACCGGGGACTGAAAACCGAACTCGACAAGCTGACAGACGCCTCGCTCCCTGAAAGCCTGCACCAGGCTCTGATCTACACCGCCCTGTCCAAAGGAAAAAGAGTACGTCCCATGCTGGTGCGGGCTGTCTGTGAAGCCTTGGCAGGAACCGCAGACGCGGCACTGCCTTGCGCCTGCGCCATTGAACTCGTGCATACCTACTCGCTGGTCCACGACGACCTTCCGGCCATGGACAACGATGATATGCGGCGCGGCCAGCGCAGCTGTCATCGCGCCTTCAGCGAAGCCACAGCCATATTGACGGGTGATGCCCTGCTGACCATGGCCTTTGAAGTAATTCCGGACAATGCGCTCGTGCCTGCCGACATCCGGCTCAAACAAAGCCAGGTTCTGGCACGCGCTGCCGGTTGCAAAGGAATGATTGCCGGGCAAAGCCTGGACATACAGGCCACAGGGAAGAAAACGGACAGGGTCAGTCTTGAAAAATTGCACAGCAGGAAGACAGGCTCCCTGATTGAGGCCGCCTGCATGCTGGGCGCCCTGAGCGCCGAAGTAGAGCCAGACGCTGTCGACTTTCTGGCTCATTACGCACATGCCATAGGCTTGGCTTTCCAGGTGCAGGACGACATTCTGGACGCCACCACCACGACCAAAACGCTGGGGAAACCACACGGAAGGGACGCCGAACTCGGCAAGGCTACCTATGTTTCACTGCTGGGGCTTGACCAGGCCCGGCACCAGGCCCGAACACTGCGCGACAAGGCTCTGGCAGCCCTGCAGCAGGGGAGCCCACAACTTCCCGGCACCCTGGCCGTCGGATTTCTTGAAAACCTGGCCCATTACATAGTCGACAGGTGTTCATGAACAAGCCAGGCATTCGGGAACAGCTCCCGGAGAGCCGGGCCCGGGAGGGCAGGCATCAACCGGACGCCCTCCCGGGCAGACGCTTTCAGGCGTTACTGTATATATGCCCCAGCTTGCACACCTTGGTGGCTATGTAGTGTGCATTGTGCGGCGTTTTCCCGGCTTGCAGGGGAAGGCGCTCAACAACATCGATATCGAGTTCCTGCAAAGCGGCCAACTTGCGCGGATTGTTTGTCATAAGGCGTAACCGGGTCACGCCGAGGTGACGCAACATGGGCGCACACATATCATACTGACGCAGGTCCGGTGCGAACCCGAGCCGCTCATTGGCCTCCACGGTATCGGCTCCCTGATCCTGGAGTTCATAAGCTTTCAGCTTGTTCATAAGGCCAATGCCCCGCCCTTCCTGGCGCAGATACAAAATGACGCCCCGCCCTTCACGCGCGATAGCCTGCATGGCCTCCTCCAGCTGTGCCCCACAGTCACATCGCTGGCTGAACAGCGCATCCCCGGTGAGGCACTCGGAGTGCACACGAGCCAGCACCGCGCCGGCCGACATCAGATTCCCCATCGTCAGTGCAACATGCTCCAGACCGGTTGCCTGATCCTCAAACCCATGCAGGGTAAAAATCCCATGAACAGTGGGCAAGCGAGCGGTTGCCACGAAGACAGTTGACACTGGGACATTCCTCAAAAATACGAAGCTGCGATCGGGTATCTTACCAACGACACCCCCCGGCTACAAAACGCCATACCCGGAAGTCTGTCCAGGGCTGGCTCTCACAGGCACTCCCCCAGCTCGACCGAATAACTGAAAAATCTGGCCTGGGGGTCATTCCCCTTGCGAATATGCATGACACATGAGGACAGGTCCATAACCATAGTCGCCAGCGTACCTGCCTCTCCCACACCAGGCAAAGGAGACACGGACCAGGGAATATGTACCGGCCAGCCGCTGTGCGCACGGCTGGACAACAAGCGTTGCAGACTGGAGATATCACGCCGGGGAAGAATACTGGTCAGGGCCGCCAAAGTACGCAGTCGACCATAGGATCCCTGAAAAAGGCCGCTGTCCGGCGTCAGCCGACGCCCCAGGTAATGATTCGTATGAATGCTGATACGGCCAGGCGAGGACAGAAACCAGTGCTTGTCGCCTGAAAATTCGATACAAAACCCCTGGTTCACGCCCTGGGACACGGTAATACAGGCGGCTCTGGTACCCGGCGTGGTCACCACCAACTCCCGGGCCTGGTCAATACTTTCAGACTCCAGCACCGCCCTGGCCAACACCGCCAGCGGCACACCCTGGAGACGGTGTTTCAAATGCAGAAGATTCAGGCAAATGCCCAGGCCACAGTTATTGAGCCCCGTTTTCCCGACCACGCCGGGCTCCGTTATCATCAACAATCTGCGCCCGTTAGCGAGCGTAATATGCATCAGCACGACCAGATCCAACAACGCCTTGCCAGTATCCCAATTCTGACCAAGCAGCCCCTGATCACGAAAACTGACAGTACTGCACTCCATCAGCGGAATTTCACTTTGCACACAACCGTTGACCACCTCAGAACGGGCATTGAGCACATAAATCCATTCAGGTCTTTGCCCGGCTGCATCGGCCAGCGCGTCTATTTCCGTGCAATAGGGCGGGTAAAAGCGGTAGATCTGTTCACGAACAGCGCGTCCCAGGCTTCGTATCTCACGCCCCGGCACACGAAGTATGGCGTCATACAGGCAAACGCTGGCCGCTATGCTCTCACTGAGGCTGGCACCGTGTGCAGCTCCCCGCTCCTCGGCTGTGCCAGATAATCGCAGAACGGGGAAAGTGTCAGTCATAAAGGCAGTCTCACGGGAGACCGAAAACAAGCACCAGAATTACCAGACAAGGTCGTCCGGGACCTGGTAATCCTGGTAGAAAGGGTCGATCTCATCCCCGCTGTTGGACCGGCCCTGAGGATTATATACCAGAAGACAATCAAAACCCTTCTCGTCCAGTCGCGCAGCAATAACACCCGGAATCAGTATGTAGTCGCCTTCGTCCCGTCGGGCCAGTGCCAGCTGACCACAAGCCAACTGCTCGGCCTGTTTATCGGAAAGGTACCACTTCTTGACACGGTTTTGGTCAATGAAGTTATAGGCTCGCTCCCCCTTGTCCCGCTGTACCGCGTGATGCTGGAGCGTCTGGCGCAGCTGCGCCTGTTGCTCCTTCTCAGCCAGCTGCTGCTGACGGCGGAGATTCAACTCCCGATCACGCCCGGCCTGCAGCAGGCGTTCCTGCTGCAAACGCTGACGCTGATCATCCGCTGGCTGCTTGCCCTTCTCACGCTGCTGCTTTTTCTGGGCACGAGCCTTCTGATGTTGCTGCTTGCTGGCAACACCGGCCTTGAGCAGCTGGTCACGCAATGAACTCATGCGCTCCTCCGCTTTGCCACATTCAGCAAGGAGGGCATGGTGTGAATCGCCGCCCCTCTCTGTATCCCTGTTATCGCTGGAACCTTTTGTACACGACAGCACTTTTTCATGCAGTGACACCCTGTTTCAGTTATTGTGCAGCGACTCATTCAGCGCAATGCTCGAACGGTTGGGCAAGCATTCCACAGCGCCCGTTACAGAATGCCGCCGAAACACCAGATCAGAACGTCCGGACAAACTGCTGGCCTTGACTGTGTCGACAACTCGACCGCTGTCATCGAGCAAGCTGACTTTGGTACCTGCCGTCACGTACAAACCTGCCTCCAGGGTGCAACGATCACCCAAAGCAATCCCCACACCCGCATTCGCTCCGATCAGGCAATTTTTGCCCACAGAAACCCGCGCGGTACCGCCACCGGACAGGGTTCCCATGGTGCTGCATCCGCCGCCCAGATCAGACCCTGCGCCAACAAACACTCCCGATGAAATACGCCCTTCAATCATGCAGGGTCCCTCTGCGCCGGCATCAAAGTTCACAAACCCGGCAGGCATGACTGTCGTCCCTTCTCCCAGATAGGCTCCCAGACGCACCCGGGCCGCATCCGCAATACGCACGCCAGACGGCACCACGTAGTTCACCATGGGAGGAAACCTGTCTATCGAGTACACCCGCAGAACTTCCCCTCGGCTTCGTGCCGCCAACTGCCGATGGGGCAACTCAGCCGGGTCTATAGCCCCCCGGCACGTCCAGGCCACATTGGGCAGCAGAGAAAACACGCCGTCCAGATTGATAGACCGGGGTTTGACAAACCGGTGCGAGATCAGATGCAGTTTAAGGTAAGCCTCCGGGGTGCTGGCCGGGGCAGCATCTGTTGCCAGAAATGTCAGAACGCGAGGGTTCTGACTGGCCTCAAGCGCACCCAGAACCAATGTGTGATCCAGCAGGTTGTGCTGCAAAAACACCTCTTCCAGCGCATGGCACGTGGTACTGTCCAGCTCGATCACCTGGTTCCCACCCTGGTAACCTGTCACAGACGCCAAAGCATCGACCAACCAGGCATCCGGCTGAAAAAACGGCGCAGGATAGAACACCTCCAGCCACTCCCCGTTACTGCTCTTGGTTCCGACGCCTGCGGCCAGACTGAAGAATTCTGTATCCATATTCAAATCCGAGATGCACTCCCCGTAGATTCCGTAGCCTGCTGGGTACCGCTGTCACTCACAAGTGCTCAACGCCTGCTGCCATTCTTGCGCACAGAAACCCAGCAACCATTCCCCCCCACCCGTGTCCAACAAGGGACGTTTCATCAGAGCAGGCTGCGCCAGCAAAGCCTCAATCGCCCGGTCGGCGTTCATACGCTCACGCAGCTCGGCTGGCAGGCTGCGCCAGCTGGCAGAACGCCGATTGACCAGCCTGTCCCACCCCAGTTCACGCACTCTGGCCTGTAGCCAGTCCACATCAAGGCCTTGCTGACGGTAGTTGTGAAAACAGTATTCCATCCCCTGGGCCGCCAGCCAGCGACGCGCTGCCCGAACGGTATCACAGTTGGGAATCCCATAAAGAGTCGGCACTGACTTTTTCATGCTGTCCACAGCGCATTCACCCCACAAAGCGGCTACCCGGCAAGGGTGCCCAAGTCTTCAATATGTTGATCAAGCAAGCGGTCCTGATCCAGCACAAAGCGACCGAAAAAACGACGACCAGCCAGCATCAACGGCATCCAGAGCGCATCATCCACCCACATTTCCTGATAGGGAATGGCATCCAGCGCGTACCACAAGGGCTGGGCCTCATCCGTTTCTACAGGCTCCCCCTCAAACCGGTCGGCAGTGTAAACATGCACGCGAATCGAATAGCCATCAGTGAACTGGAACTCAAGCTGGCCATGAAGACGCAGTGCCTGCGGACATATGGCCAGTTCCTCTTCCACTTCGCGCAAGGCGCAGGCCTGTGGCGTCTCACCGGCCTCCATTTTCCCGCCGGGGCCGTTGATTTTCCCTTGTCCCAATCCGCGCTTTTTACGGATCAACAGTATATTGGGCGGCTGAATAATAAAAACCAGGGTCGCCTGATCCCGGGGCGTCCAGACCGTCCAGTCAATATCAGACAATCTGTACGGGGCTCCTGCAGCCTGCTGGCCATGCACACGAGTACCGTCTTCCTGCACCATTACCCCTTCCTTGATGCGGCTGCATCGTACAAAGACTTCTGACCCCGTGGCCGTCTTTTGAAACGGCGGTGTTGCCAGAGATATTGATCCGGATGCTGGCGGATAAAAGCTTCCGTCAAGGCGCTCACACGCGCGGTGTCAGCTTCGCTGTCATCAGTAGGAAACTGCTCAAGAGGCTCAGAAACCTGAACAACATAACGATTGTCTGCATCCAGATAACAGGTTCCCATCACCACTGCTGCATCACTGAGCCGGGCAAAATCCGAGGTACTGGTAATCGTCGCCGCCTCCACGCCGAAGAAGGGAATCCAGCGGCTGTGCCTGCCCCCAAAATCCTGGTCGGGCAGTATGAGCCCGATCTCGTTTCGCTCGAGAAAATACAACAGATCCCTGACCTGCTTGCGCGGGATGAAGCGCGACTTGTAACGCGCCCGCGCCCGGCCTACGGCACTGACGTACTCATAAACAGGGTTGTCATGCACCCGGTACAAAATGTTGAAAGAAAAATGCTCACCAATCACACGCAAGGCCATCTCGGCACACAGCATATGCAGGGAGTTGATCAGAACACCCCGCAGCTCGCCACCGGCCTGCAACAAATTGGACAGTCCCAGTACACGGCTGATACGCAGGATACGCTTGCGACTGGAAAACCAGGCAACGCCAGGCTCCAGCAGGGCCACGCCCAGAAACTCAAAATTTCGTTTCAGTAATTGCTGCCTTTCTTCCAGTGTTTTTTCAGGAAAACACAGCTCCAGATTACGCCAGGCAATCGCCCGACGCTTGCCCCCCAGTTGCAACAGCCGACGGCCCGTCCAACGCCCCAGGGCCACAACCCAGCTGAAGGGTAAGCGCCCTATTGCAAACAACAGCGCCAACAGCAACCACAAAGGCCAATGTCTTGGGTGCAAGAGGCCAGGATGAAAGCGATACCCGGCAGTGTAAGGGCGATCGGCAGGAGAACCACCGCGAACAGATTCTGTGTTCAAGCAAAGAATTCCAGACAAGGGGGAGACACAAGCGGGCGAGTATACCGCAATGAGGCACCCGGCAAAAAAACAACTGCGCCGTTTTTACGCGTAATACAGATGGCACCGCCTCATACAGAACCGAATCCCGGGTCGGCTTGTGCACAGCAGGACATATTCCCGGACAAGCCTCCGGAAACAGCCACAGTCAGAGATCTTGTGAGCTGTCCACTCCTCCCTCCACTCGCTCAGCGGGATACTCCACCGCGAGCAGGGTAAACCAATACTGCAGGAACCTCACCTCAGTGAAATCTGTTGGAATCGGCAGAGGAGCCCCCCTTCCGAGGCAACGAAACATGATCACGTGGTTCAGAAGAGCGTTCTGAAACCTGTGGTATTTATGTATGCCGGGAAAGAACCTGATAAGGTGTTGATCAACACCTGCATCACCTTTTATGGTTCTATGCAGAACAGCGTCCGCATAACACTCTTGCCATTGCAGCATCTCGTCATGGCCCATGAACAGCATCAGTTCGGACCAGCCCCCTTCGTAACTCTGCCAATCCATCAGCCAGTGGAGCTTCTTCTTTTCCCCGTCATCCGTGACCGGGCCCGACAAGGTCGCGGGGTCTTTCAGCAGCAAAGGAATCGATCGGGCACTGGGCATCTGCTTCCCGGACTTCTCCCTCATGAAGGCGATGCGCAGTTCAACAAGCCTTGCGACCTCACTCGGCCACCAGACCATACTCAGGTGACTCATCCATTGGTCAAGAAGCGAATGACACATATGGCTGACCTGGTTATTCGAAGGCATGAATGGCAGCATTTTAAAACAAATATCCACGCATTCTTGCTGAATTCGTTGCGAAACTTCGCTTGTCGCCTCCTCCGCCTGCTCCAGACGCAGGCACCGGGTGACACGGATGAAACAGCAACTGAGCATCAACTGCACCCAGGCCTGGTTGTTCGGCTGCGTAAGCTGTCCTTTCAAAGCCTTCAGCGCGGGGATCAGTTGCTTCTCAAGGAAGTTTTGCAGCTCTTTACTAACGCTACCGCTATATTCCCGCTCAACTGTATCCGAAAAACAGTGCTCTTCCAGCCTGGCCATAATCACGGATTGTTCCTCGCCGCAGACGGGAAGGCCGGGCAGTTCGAATCTCAACCTGTGACGCATAGGCCGACGTCTTTGTGCCAGGAACAAGTCCAGCACTCTTTCCACAGCGACAGGGGAATTAGGGTAAGCCAGTGCCACCCGCGCCAGATGACGAACCCCATCATCACAACCCAGCATGGCTGCGTCCAGGTAAGACGCAGCGGCCTGCACCACCGCCCGCGTTGTCTTTGGATTTTTGGCAAAGCAGGTGATGGCATCGCGCTCATCAACAAGGCCAACCATCAAAGCAATATAGGGGTTAATGGGGGAACTCATCGACGCATTGGTACGGGTCAACTCTTGCTGCCTGCTGTACTCTCCATGGAGCAGGGTTCGTAGCTGTGTGACTTCTGCGTTCTCTATTCTCCTGAGGCGCACCAGCCCGCCTTGCAGTGGTCCGTCCTGCAGGCTGGCAACGGCACGCACCAACACTCCCATGAACTCCGAGCCGGGACGTCCCTCTGCCAGACAACGACTGAAGAGAGCATCCACAGGAAACAGGGTAAAATGCCAAGCCTCTGGAAGGAGCAAGGGGCTGACGCACAGGGGCGGCGTCAAGCTCCCCACCTCCTTGTAGATACGCAACACCCCTCGGCCTTCCGCCTCACCCCCCTCCTGCTGCCCACTGTTACGCAGTGTGTCACGCAAGCCATAAGCACTATCCATAAACAGAAGGGCATGGACGAGCGCAACCCGGGTCTTTCTTGCAGGGTCCTCACAAAGCGCGAGGTTCTTTTTCGAAACACGCTGCCGGGCAATCTCCCTCAGGCAGTTTATGGACGGCTGCGATCCATGCCATTGCAAGCTGGCCAGAATTTGCATCCAGAATTCCTCTGGCACAGCTTCCAGGGGAGCCAATTGAACATCCTCCACGCGCAGAATGGGCCAGCTTGCGCGCACATGCCGCAGGGGAGGGGACAAGTACAGTGAGACCAGCGTGCTGAGCTTGTCGGAGTACCAGGGAGACAGCATGATGAAATGCAGCATGCTCAGCTGCAAATCCAGGCTGACCTGGATTGCACTCTTTTTTTCTACTTCAAGCATCTTCTGCCAACAGGCTTCTCCTCTACGGAAACTGGTCATGGCAGTGCCCAGCAGCGTCAGACGCAGCCCCCCCTGTCGGGAGGACGATTGCTCCGCCAGGCAAAGCAGTTGCACACCACAAGTATCGACACTCGATATCCAGCTGGCCGCTTCCACTGCACCAGCCGAGCGAAACAGCTCAGCGACAGACTGCCATGCGGACGGCCCTGACAGGCCCAGTTTCAGTTCCAGGCGGAGCCTGAGTCTGGGCCACATCTGGATAAGATGAATAATGACAGGAAGGCAAGCATCAGCTCTTCCTCTCCGGAATTCCAGCAACAGGTCCTCGAAAGCTTGCTTGACTCCCGTGACCGCAGCATACAAAAGCAGCCCAATGTAATGGTCCTTCCATGCCTGCTCTCCCCCCGGGCAGGGCCTGGCCGCCAGGAGTTCTGCCCTGCGCAGGCGAGCGTAGAACCAACAGGCATAGGGGTTTGCAAACTCAGCAACGGCCGGACGCAACATCTGCAGGGCCACCTTGCAGGCAGCAGGATCAAAACGCCCGAAATGGATCAGGGGACGTCCCTCCGGGGTTGGAGTCATTGCACTGGCCCCCAGGTACAACATGACAGCGGCTGTGAGCTTGATTCCCACATCTGTAGTAGGAGCCAGGTCATGGTGCTCGCATGAGGGACTGACCAGGTGCTCGCATGGGACACCGACCAGTTCCCGCAACAGACGGATGTCCATGGTGCGCCACTGATCAGCTGTCTTTTTGGCTTCCTCCCGGGAAGATTCTTCAAGCATTTGCGCAAGACGCCAGTCCCCTACAGGAGGGAGAGGGTCGTGCAAGATTTCGGGAAACGAGGCCTCCTGACTGCCTGTCCCGGAACCATGGGAAGAACAAGGGGAAGCCACTTGTCTGGCCTGCCAGAACTTCTTCAACTCTGGCAGGCTCTCAAACCCGGCGATAGCAGAAGGATCAATCAGGCACAGAGGAATCCACTCCAGAAAAAAACTGTCTTCTTCTTCGGTCAGCCCATCGAGCAAAGCTCTCAATGCCCCCTCATTCCTGGCAAGGAGACTCATGAAAACCTGGCAGGGCAGCCAGGCGCGGATAGTCTCCGGAACAGATGACAACTTGACGTCCGGCTCCTGGGCCATGGAGTTAATGATCAACCAGTCCAGTGCCTGATGAGGAGGCATCTGCTTGATACGCTTGTGACTGATGCGGCAATTGTGCGCCAGTGCCGGTTCCTGACCGATATGCCATGCAAAGGCGGCCAGGACCAGACGAGCTTCCCGTTCACACGGATCCATTGTCGCTGACAGTTTGCTCAACGCCTGCCCGGCAGCTTTCCAGTGAGCTGGCGTGGGATGCGTTGCCAGGCAGCAGGCCAAGGTGCTCACGACAGCATCCTGCCAATCTGCAGGCAGGCTCTGTGAGCGGTAATGGACATGCGCCAGATAAACCCCGCCTTCTGCATGACTGAAGCAATGGCGCATCAGCTGCAGAGGCACGCATAAAGGCAGTGGACGCGTTCTGTCCCGAAGACACAACAGCAGCAGCTCGAAAGCTGCACCCGTCACACCAGCCAGGGCCGCACGGAATAACTGCTGGCAAGCCAGAAAGCGACTGCTGTCCCGGCTGCACTGTATGATGCCTCTGAAATAGTTGGCATAGGGGTATCGGTCGCCATCAACCGGACTCAGCTTGTTGTACAGTCTGTCTGCGATCCTCTTGTTTGCCAGATCTTCATCGGACCACAGCAGATAGGGACGTCCGTAGCAGCCCAAAGTGCCCTCAATAATCTCCACTCTGATTTCCGCTGACACGTCGAAAATACGCTTTTCACCATCAGTTGCACCTTCGGGGCATCGGTCCTGGAACAACATCGACGTATGCCTGTGCGGCTCAACGCGCGGGCAAGCCTCCCGCTTTTTCTGTTCTGCCAGGTACTGCGCCAGGAAGCTCTTGCCGGATTTCTTTTTCGGGGTAGTGATGCTGGATGCGGCTTGCGCCTGCTGGGATTTCCCTTTCTGCGAGCCTTTCCTGGAACGGCTTCCATTTTTGCCCTTCGTCGACCTGGTCGCGGCGGGAACCGGATGCCCGACCTCTGCCAGTGATTCGGACTCTGGCTCGGCAGCCTGGCAGGGCTTGTCACCGACCGGGCTGGTGCTCTGCCGGGGCACTGGTGAGGATCGACTCAGACCCGCAGAGACCTCGGGTCGCGCCGTGTCTTTCTCTTCAGCCTCTTCAGCTGGCCTCCTTGACGCGGCAGGCGCCGGGCTGCCGGCACCCAATACCGTCGCAGGACTGGTGCGACCGGCATGCGGACCTGCGGTACCGGTTTCTCTTGCCTGAGCCTCAGTCGAGACCTCAACACTGGGCTCGTCAGCAGCCGGTCTGTCGGCATCTTGCGGCGCTGCCGCACGTCTGGTCGAACTGACCGCTTTCTCCGGCAGTCCGGTTTCTGTCTCTTGTGTACCTGTCTCGGACTCAACAATGCCGGACTTGTCGACAGCTTGCAGTGCTGTCGGGCTCCCGGCATGACTTGCTGACACCTTTGCCTCTGTGCTTTGTTCCCCGTGCCTGTGCATTCCGGCAGGAACAGCGGCGGCAGGGCTGTCGCCCAGTCCTGGCACAGCAGCAGATGGCGAGCGCCGGCCTGGCTCATTACTCTCCTCACCATCCGGCAGCCGTTTTCCTTTGACAACACAAGCCCAGGTGAGCTGCACCGGTTGTGCTTCCGGGGGCTGCATCTCGCCGGCACTGGCAGAGGTTCTTTTTCTCGCGTTCTTCTTTCTTTGCTGTCTCTTCGAAATCTGCACAGGCGGGGCCACAGCTTCCTTGAGTTCCTGTCTCTGCGCGGCAGAGCTTGTCTCACCCCTTGTCACTTCTTCCTGCGGTTTGTCCGGCAGCGATTGAGTTTTCCTGCTGCAGGAAGATGCCACTTTTTTGCGCCCATGCCAGTGCCGGGGAGGCTCCAAAGGGAGAGCCCCAAGCCCTGAAACCTGATACACAAGCTCCGCCGCACGCATTGAAATCTTGCGCAGCAGGCTTTCAAGCTGGATGAGTCTCTCGGGTATCTGTCCGGCACACAGACGCAGCAGATGCCGGGAAAAATCATCAGGCTTCCAGTCAAAGGCCCCCATTCTGCGGGTAGCCTCGAGGTACAGCATCAAAGGCAAAACGCTACCTGTCAGCTTTTCCTTGGTGTTTTGAGCGCAGTGCCTGGAGGCTGCCACATCCTGAAGGGAAGCCAGATATTGCATATCCGACAGAGACGGCGCCATGATGGTACGTTCCTCCACAACAGCCATGGGCAGGTCCTTTGAATGGTAAAGTGCCTCAAGCAATCGTGCGCGGCTTCGACCTGCGGCTGTCAGCCGCACCGGGCCAGATCGGGTCGGATCGCGCTCATTGTAATTTCCCCGTGGCAGGGGACAGCTGGCATCCACCTTGGCAAGAAACGGCGACAGGCGCGGATTATCTTCCGGGCCGTGGAAGAATAGGGGGTTGTAGTACAAGCCGATATCCTGCCGACTGAAAGGCGACCCCAGCAGCGCATAGCGCTGCGATTCCAGCGGCACAGGCTCGCGCGAGAAATCCGCCCCCAGACTCAGCTTGCAGAGCGCGTAAAAGCGTGTTCTGTACATCATCTCCAACACCTGCGCCAGGTGATTGAGTGTTTCGCTGTCCTGAGCCCAGACGTCAATATCGGTGACCGGGTAGAGCACTCTGTCTGGAGGGCCTCCGGTTCCAAGGTAACGTGTGCCTATGATGCGCTGCAGAACCCGGGAGCCTGCAATGCAGAGCCGGTTGCCGCCGGACCTGTGCTCTCCTTCCCTGACAAGGCTTCTGTTAACGTCTGCCACAGTGACTATCAGTCTTTCACTCAGTGCTTCATCGCACAGGACTCTGCGCTCAAAGCGGGGATGCAGAGCCTTGGCCCACGCGTACTTTTCTGCGTCCGGATCACGGAACGCCTGCAAACGGTGTTCAGGCCAGCCTGCCGCTTGCGCCTGTTTGGGGTAACCAGAAATCGCCATATCAGACCAATGCTGCTCTATTTATGATTAATCCCTGTTCGAACACAAAAGCGGCACAGAATATCCGTTCCACCGCCTGACAGGATTGTCAGGCATACTGACCAACCCCGTTTTTATCTCTTCTTTCGTGCCGTACAAGTCGCAGGCAGTGAATGCACCGAGCCCTCCATAATACGTTCAGCAGCCTTCTGACACAGACATGCTCCGATTGCTGCCACAACACAAATCAGTTCTCTTGCTCGCTACGCATAAAACCACCGAACAGGAGTGACACAGCCAGCGGCAGCTTGAGAAACGGCTCAGATCATCTGGTCAAGTCGGCAGTCTGTACAGAACTTCTGGAGAGGATGAAGGTCCATCTCTGTACGGGGTTGAGGAAAATGGAGGCTGCGCTCTCCGTAATAACTGCTCCGTCACAACAATCAAAACAGGGAATGAAATATGGAATCACTGAACCTTGTACCGACAGGACGGCACCTGGGCTGGAGTTTAAATCCATCGGCTACGGCCTCAGCGAAGCGAGAAGCCCACTGCGTTGACCTGCTCCCCGCCGCCTGCGTTTCGCCGAAAATGCCTTGCGCGGTAGACGTCCGCACACTGAACAGGACCTTGGCTATGCTGCCTGTCGCGGACACCCTTGCCCGCGACCTCTCAGGCCCTGATTTGTTCAATCTGCGCCACAGTTTTTCCAATGGAAGCGCTGCACGAGACATGATCACATACGTGGCCTTAAGGAGATACGCCACAAGTGAAGACTGGGGGCCGCTACCGGATACTGAAAAAAAAGGTCTGGGCCAAGCTATCCACTGCCTTTCCTGCCAACTGGGAAAAGACGATGAAGATCTGCTTGATTCCCTGCGTAGCGGGGACGAGACAGAGGCAGGTGATCGTCATGAGATAACCGAACATGATCTGAGGCGGCTTGTTGCAGGTGTGGCATGGGACGATCCAGAGGCATTTGTACGCCAACTCCTGCACAGAGAAAAGGCAGAGCAGCAAGAGGATACGGCTGTCGTCACTCTGCTCAAGGGCGCTTGCCTGGCTTGGCGCAGTGTGCCTATGGCATTTGTCATGCTCAAGGGGCTGCAGCTGGTCCAGAAAGCGGGCGAGACGGTCGAGCACAGACTGAAAGACCAAAATGGCCAGAACCTGTTCCAGAGCCGCTTCTTCTACGAACAATTCCCCCCCCTCTGGCAAAGGTTGGTGTTGGCCGCCGATGTGTTCGCTGTCAGGCCGGAAGGCATTTCTCCGCTGTACTACGCCGTCACAGCAACACCCGATGCCAGTATCCTACAGACTCTGCTTGAGCTCGGTGCCGATCCCAACCAACACGCCGGCCCGTACGAACCTGCCCTGATAGCCTGTATGCAGCCCAGCGTAAAAAACAGACTACAGAAAATGGAAGCCTTGCTGAGTCACCCCAATATTGATCCCAACTGTACTCGAGATGGCTCGCCCCGCTCAACGAGTGTCCTGCACATTGCCGCAAGCATGCCCGATGGCGAAATGTTCGCACGTAAACTGCTGCAACACCCTGCGATCAAAAGGAATCTCTATTCTAAAACTGAGGATGGGTCGCCTTTGGCGACAGCAGTCCTTAAATTCCTGACGGTCGACGACTATCCAGACGATACAATACACACTTTGATAGCGGCGGGATGTCGTCTGTCGACAATGTCTGTGGAGCGTGAGGTGGTAGACTGCGGCTATGACATCGACCAGTATCTGAGTGTGTCGGCCATCCTGAACAGGCCGGGAGTGCCGGAGTGCTCAATGGCCAGATTCGACGAAAATAAAGCACGGCTGAAAACCCTTGTTGAACAGCAGCTGGCGCGACAAAGGGGGCCGTCTCCGGAAAACTGTGCCTGAACAGCAGGATGAGCAACAGCCCGCTATGGCAGCCGCCGGGAGGACCTCCTCTCCCAGGCGGCCCGGGCCTTGGCCCTGAGTTGTGTCCCTGTGCATGCAAGCAGCTGACGCTTTCGTAACCTCAGCCGCCCAGCCTGACCGGGGAGTGCGCCGCACACACACCAGCGAACGCCGGGCCGAACACAGCGTCCAACCTGCGATCCAGCTCGTCCCTGTCAACAATAACCGGAATAACCGGCCGTCCCCGCTCGGCTCCTGACTCCCGGAGGCATCCATACAGCTTCGGGTATTTCTCCGCCATTTTCTCGAACAGCCTCGGATACTTCACCACCAGCTCATAGTAGCGATAAGCATCTTCAATCAGCAGCTCCCGGATTTCAGACATACAGGCTGCTGCCTTGTCGTCACCCAGAAGGCTCTGACAGTAGGCGCCCAGAAGGGCCTCACTGACCTCAGGCAACATTGCCAACAGAGTCTCAGACAGGGGAGAGTCAAGCACGAAATGGCCACGTAACAGGAGAAAATCCGGAAAGTCCCTGACCACAGCTTGATGCACAAACGCCTCTTCCCCTTGCGCGGGGAAACTGTCTACATCCAGAATGACCAGGGCATCATTCTCCGTCACCATCAGGTTACGGGGGTGCAGGTCGCTGTGCACCTGGCGCGATCGCAGTTGCTGCAAAGGTTTGTTTGCCTCTGTCAGCCCTGCACGGTGCATAGCACCGACCAGCCTGCCCAGCTGTCGATAAAGCCCCGCCAGACGCCCGGCATCGAAGCCGGATTGGTGCATGTTCTGTAGCAAGTCTCCCAGGGTGACACCCTCAACCCAGCGGTAAGCGCTGTAATAGTCTCTGGGTATCAGGTGCCCAAGCTGTCCGCCTCCTTTCCTGAAGGAAAACTCAGCCAGGGGCTGCAAAATCGACCCGGACAGCGTCGGCATTTTCTCCTGGAGCTGGATAACGGCGTCGAAAATCTCAGCGTGAGACTGACCGTCAACCTTCAAAAACAGCCTGCCTCCGGGGCATTGCGCCGTGAAAAAACGCCCTTTGGCAATATGATTGCTTTCACTGTTCAGGGCGGCCAGCTCGCAAGTGCCGGACTGCGTATAGCCCAGTTTGTCAACCAGCTCGAAAGCCGCGTCCACAGCGTTGGTCGCCTCCAGCTCGCCTGTGGTAAAAGCTGACACTGGCATACTCATCCAGACCAGACCAAGCAGGGCCGCCCAGCTTGTCATGCCACCCACTACAGGTATTCTTCTCCTCTTGTTCTTCAAGTTACACCTCTTACACATCATTGGTTACAAATCTCACTCAGGCCCCATCACACACAACGGCCTGAGTCCCTCCTGATGAGACACCGATGCCTGATAAAGGTTCACGCAGCCAGAAAATAGCCACTGTGGAAATTCCGCTTTCAATCCGGATGTTCTGCCTCCGGTATCCCGGGGGCTCCCATCACATCATGAGGGAATGCTGCTGCAGTTTTGCGCTGCCAGCGGGTCCGGCGTCTTGTCCGCACATCTCCCTAAAAACAAAACAGCCCCAAAAAAACAAACCGGAGAGGGCCGCCACCCAGGTAGACGGCAGGAATGACATGGCAGGAATGGCAGGAAGAGAAGAGGGGCTGTCACAGCCCTGTAAGAGCCACTGCACCCCATGCAAGGCCTGACTGAGGATCAAAAAACCGGAACTGCCCGACGGGCTCGCATACCACCGGGATCTTGCGCGAGTCTGCCCGGACCGCAGCCGTTACACAGCAGAGTTCAGCGTCGCAGCGCGAACGCATTCTTCAATCGGCGCAAGGCCTCTTCCTTGTCAACAGGCAGCATAAGCTCAGTCTGCTCAGCCCATGGTGAGGAGCGCCAGTCGTCGCACAGCTCCCGCTTCCCGGTCATGTGCTCTATCAGCGCAAAGACGCAGGGCATCGCCTTGTCTTCGCCCATGAGCGTCTGACAGTAAGAGGTGAAGAGTTCCAGCGCGGCATACGGCTGCACCGCCACCCAGACCGCACCGAAGGGCGAACCTTTAAAGAAACCAGCATCATGAGCATGCAAAAAGAGGAGACGCACCGCATTGGCGACAAAGGTGTTCGCCACAGACCGCGGCTGCTCTGGTGGTGAGAAACTGTCTATATCCAGAATGACAAGCCCCTTCTCTGGCGTCACTATCAGGTTATGTCGGTGCAAGTCATTGTGGGCAAGGCGTGAGTAGAGTTGCTGCACCGGCAGGCCTGGCTCCAACAGCCCGGCACTATGCAGGGTGCCAAGCAGTGTGCCCAGCTGGCGATAGATGTCTTTCAAACGTTCCACGTCTTCCACCCTGGACGGACGCATGTTGTACAGCAGGCTTCCCAGGGTGGGACCCTCTATCCATGGATACACACCGTAGAACACTTTGATCGGAAAATCTGGATGGTACAAAACCCTCCAGAAAGAAAATTCGGCAATGGGGAGCAGGATGGAGTCAGACAGCAGTGGCCAGTCTTTCACCCGCTGCATAACAGGCAAGAACCGCTTGGCAATCGGCTCGTTGGCAAGCTTTAAAAAGAATTTCCCACCGACGCATTCCGCCTTGAAATAATTCTCTTTACGAAGATGATCAAGCTCAGTATCTAACGAGGACAGGTTGCAAACAGCAGACTGCGTCAGTTCATCAAGCACCGCGTAAGCCGCTTCCTCGGGGGTGGTCGCCTCCAGCTCGCCAGTCTTGAAGGCTGGCACTGGCATGCTCAGCACTCCCATAACAATACAGACTGTCCAGGTCGTAACGGCAGCTCTGACAAGCTGTCTTCCTGGCTTTTCCACTCTTGTTTCACCTCGGTTTTTCATGCTGTTTTATTTGGCCCCGGCACACGGGATCGCACAGTTCTCTCACCCGGGACAATAAATGACTGACAAGAGTTCACACTGACCAGAACGTCAGAAGCGTCAGATTTGTGCGAGAGATGGCGTGCCGAACCGCATCAGGTTCTGTTCCAAAGCCGCCCTGGGGTGACACCCTCAGCCCTCAAGCCGAAACGACAGAGCTCTGTAAGTGTCCGATGACCTGCCAGGCTTCCCCCACCTTTTGTGAGCGAAAGAACACGGGGACTGGCGTCAGGCAGGCAGCAGCATCTGCGATGGCAGGATTCTGTTGGGCTGGATAGATAAAGAGGGGATGCAACAAGCACAGAAGTCGGCTGATTGCCCGGCCGAGTTGCCATCGAAAACAACACCGCCCGACCGGCCCGTATCGCGCAAGAGCGTGATTCGAGCCAGTCGGGCGGCGGCCTTCACTTCAGAAAAGATTCAGCGCAGTGGGCCCAGGACAACACCCAGTCGGCGCGTCATTTCTTCATCGCTAACAGAGGAGCCAGTCCCTTCTTCGTCACCAGATGACATCGTGTCTTCCTCATCTTCCTCATCTTCCTCATCTTCCTCTCCTTCCTCGCCTTCCTCGCCTTCCTCGAAATCCACATACTCCCGTTTATGCAATTTCCAAAGCAGATCATGCACCAGGTTTGCCACCTGAGAGACACAAGCCACCGCCTTGTCTTCCCCCACGAGAGTCTGACAGTAAGAAGTGACCATTGCCTCGGCAACGCCTGGGAGTACTGCCATCCACGGCTGGGCAGAGGGCAAGTCCTCAAAAATAGGCTCTTCCTTTTTCCCACCGGCAAAGACCAGCCTGACCACATCCAGGACAAACGTCTTCTGGACAGGCGCCGGCTCTCTTTGAGAGGCAAAACTGTCTATATCCAGAATGACAATTCGCTTGTCCGGCGTGATTTTCAGATTACGGCTGTGCAGATCCCTCTGAACCAGGTGCGACTTCCACTCCGCCAGCGGCTTGTCTGCATTGACCAGACCTGCACCGTGCATTTCAGCGAGAAGCTTGCCCAGCTGGCGATAAACGCCTGTCAGATACTCAGCCTCCTGCTCGGGGTCATCCACCTTGTCCAGCAGGGCTTCCAGGGTGTCACCAGCAACCCAGGGGTAGGCGCTGCAATATTCTTCAGCGTCTTGTTTTCCTCCTTTCCTCTTGAAAGAAAACTCAGCGAGGGGTTGCAAAATAGAAGCAGACAGCTCCGGCTCACTTTCCAGAAACGCCATGGTCGGAAGAAACGACTGCGCTATAGGCTTGTCAGAGAATTTCAGAAACAGTTCTTTCTCGCCACACTCGGCTCGGAAAAACTCACCGAAGGCAAGATCAGGATTCTCGTCCCTCAGGAACACAAGCTTGCAGGGGGCGGACTGCGCATAACCCAGCTTTTCCACCAGCTCCCGGGCCGCATCCTGCGGGGTGCCCTTCTCCAGCTGGCCAGTGATCAAAGCCGGTTTCTCCAGCTGGTCAGTGCTCTGAGCCGGTGCTTGTATGCTCAGCAGGCTCAGCCCAAGCACGGCCACCCAGTTCACCATGGCTGTTGTTGCAAGCTTTTCTCTTCTCTTGTCCATAGCATCGACCTCCTTGTCGCTACTTTTGACCCAGGTTTCCCGACAGGTTCGCTACACACCGGACGAGGCTCCTGGACGAGGCTCCCATACAGGATTGGACAGCAGATGCCTGGTGGAAGTTCAGACTGATCAGAGAGGTGGGATGACTACAGAGGAGGCTCTGATGAGCACAAGGGGTGATGAGGACTGTCATTGAAAGTCAAGCAGCCTCCGACCGGTTCGAAACACACAAGGCTGTTCTTCGAACATGATCGGATAGCCGCCGTTACTCAAGACAAAGGTTTAACGCAATGAGCCAAACACCCTCTCCAATCGACACGCCATTTCATCTTTGCCAACAGCGAGTTCAGTCTCTTGCTCGTCAACAGATTGTGTCTTCTTTTGCTGCTCAGACTCTTCCAGGGCACGGTTGTACTTTCTCCAGACCACCTCAGTCACCTGCTCTGCTATCTGAGACACACACCCCCTGACCTTGTCTTCCTTCACAAGGGTTTGGCAGTAAGAGGTCAGCAATGCCTCTGCTGCATCCGGCAGCACCCTCAGCCAGGCAACAGCAGAGGGCGAATCCACAAAAAGAGGGGAGTTCAGCTTGGGTGCAACGAACAAACCGAGAACATTCTCGACAAAAGCCTCCTGAACAGGCACCGGCTCTTCCGGCGTTGTAAAACTGTCTATATCCAGAATGACAATTTTGTTATCCGGCGTAATTTTCAGATTGCCACTGTGCAGGTCGCTGTGGAGAAAACACGACTCCATTTCCTGCAGCGGCTTGTCGGCATCGACCAATCCAGCACTATGCATTTCACCGAGCACCCTACCCAGTTGGCGATAGATGCCGGTCAGATATTCTGCCTCCCGTTCAGGCGCGCGCACCTTATTCAATAGATCTTCCAGGGTGTCACCCGGAATCCATGGGTAAGCACTGCAATATTCTTTGGTATCCAGTCCTCTCCCTTCTCTCCTGAAAGAGAACTCGGCGAGGGGTTGCACAATAGAAGCAGACAGCATCGGCGAGCTCTTGAAAAAGGGAGCCTCAAGGAGGAACGCCTGAGCGACAGGCTCGTCATCGAACTTCAAAAACAATTTTTGCTCGCCACACTCAACCCTGAACAACTCACGGTAGGCAAGATCAGAATTCTCACCTTCCAGCAAAACAAGAGTGCAGGGACCAGACTCTGCATAACCCAGCTTTTGCACCAACTCATGAGCAGCACCGTGCGGGGTCCCCTCCTCCAGGTGGCCGGTGATCACATTCTCCATCTGGCCAGTGTCAAAAGCCGGTGCTTGCATACTCATAAAGCTCAGCCCCAGCACAGTCACCCAGCCCATCAGGCCCGTTGTTACAGGCTTGTCTCTTTTCTTGTCCATAGTATCCATCTCTTTGTCCCTATTCCTGTCCCAGATGTTCCGACAGCCTCGCCACACACCGGATAAGGCCCTTATAGAGGTAGGCAACAGATGCTTGGTGAAAGTTCAGACTGATCGGAGAGTTTGGGTGATACATCAGGGGACTCGGTGAACACAGCGGCTGGCCGAGTGACAGTAAGGACCCTTATTGAAATATTGAAAAAGCACCACCCGCCCGGCTCGACGCGCACAAGCGCGTACTTTGAGCCTGAGCGACAAGCTGCCGTTATTCAGGAAAATTCAGGAAAGGTTAACGCAGTGGGCCGAAAACCATTTCCAGGCGGCGCTCCAGTTCTTCCTTCGTGACAATTGTTGGAATCTCTTCCTCCTTTTTGACAGCTGTGGAAGTCT
>Ga0209021_1000773_pt1 | contig 36256 bp, 36 predicted proteins | sample PinacodermFT_FD_187299 | JGI IMG/M metagenome (GOLD analysis project Ga0209021, IMG submission 187299) | Host-associated microbial community of the marine sponge Aplysina aerophoba from Gulf of Piran - sponge pinacoderm, lysed by freeze-thaw... | ecosystem: Host-associated > Porifera > Sponge >... | reverse complement strand
GGGTGTGCTCGCCCTCCATCACCCTGGCGATCGCCCGCAAGCGCCGGGACTGGTTCTTGTCCTTGCATTTGCCGGCCAGTGCCTTTAGGCCCTCCGCCGCGTGGTCGGAGTTCGTGATTGCGACGCTGTTCGGCATGACTTCCTCCATGTTGTTAGATTCTCAACCCGCAACATACGGGAAGGCGGCACCGACTGCACCCCGCATGTCGCCACCACGCCTAGATGTCGATGTTCAAAAATAAGTTCTTATAATGTTCGCGAATCAGCAATTACTGGCATTGGCATTAGATGTCCACACACTCTCGAGTGCCCACATAGGGATCAATGAATTCAGCCATGACGTGTTCGATGCCAAGCGTTCGGAACTCGGCGAATTGCTGTATCGCATGAAGTAACGGGGGGACATTTCGGCGGCGCCTAGGATTGTTGAAGCGGCAGTCGAGTTCCTGCATCGGAGCCGGAACAAGTTCGATGTGATGGTTCCAGTTCCTCCTTCAGGGAGTCGGCCTGTGCACCCGGTGCTGATTCTGGCCAACGATATCGGAAAAGCACTGGGTTTGCCGGTTGCCGATTGAGTGCCTGCTACGAGACCTACAACGCAGTTAAAGGGCGTCATGGGCCTCGAGAACCGAAAGAAGCTGCTGGAAGGTCTGTACACAGTGGAAAATGCAAAGACGATGGGAAAGAGCGTCCTGTTGTTCAACGACTTGTACCGTTCGGGCGCTACAATGAACGCCATAGCGGAGTTGCTCATGACCGAGGGAAGGACCGAGACTGTGCGCGTGCTGACGATCACGAGAACAAGGAGCACACAGTGACTGCGGTGTTCGTTGGCGGCTCCCGGCGGATAACGCGTTTGCCAGTGGAAGCGAAGACCCGGATTAACAACGTCGCGGACAGGGGCTTCGCGATCCTAATCGGGGACGCAAACGGGGCCGACAAGGCAGTGCAAAAGCACCTTGCCGAGGCGAAATACGACAAGGTAACGGTGTATTGCTCGGGTGAAACCAGCCGCAACAACATCGGTCAATGGGAAATCCGTAACATAAGAGCTGGGGAGCGCGAAAAGACCTTTCAGTTCTACGCTGCCAAGGATCGTGAAATGGCGCAGCAAGCTAAATTCGGGCTGATGATTTGGGATGGCAAGAGCCCGGGAACGGCTCTGAACATTCTGCGTCTGGTGCAAGCGTCGAAAAAGGCAGTGCTGGTCAGTGTTGCCGAAAAGTCGGAGGTTGAATTCAAGAGCAAGGAGGATTGGGATGCCTTTCTTTCCCGGTGCTCGTCGAAACTGCGTCGAGATATGGAAAGACGGGCCATTCAAAATGAACTGTTCATGTTGAGGCCGGAGCAGGATGAGTTTTATTTCGGCGAGACCGATGAACCGATTGATGGCGCAATTGGCTGGAGTGAATTGAAATAGAAGATGGAAGCGGCTTTGGCGGACGGGGATTCGAAAGCCTTTGTCGAGTTGTTGGGGGGAATGGCGAGGCAAAGGGGAATGAGCCGTGTGGCGCAGGAAACAGGTTTGGCGCGAGAAGCGCTGTATCGAGCACTCATTTCGGACGGGAATCCTGAGTTTGCTACCATCGTCAAGGTGACAATGGCACTGATGGCACTGGGACTGCAATTGTGTGCTATGAGAAAGGCCGAAGCGTCGACTGGTCTCAAGTGAGCGCAGTGCCTGAAATGGAACAGCCAGCGAAGTGCAGAGATGACGGCGAGCGGGTGCTTGGCCGACGCAATTGACGAACGCCTCTTGCAGAGGTTCTTCGCGTCAGCCCCCGTGCTTCTCGGCCCCCTGGCACCGCCCGGCAGGGGCTACTGTTGTCTGGATAGTCCTCGGCTGGGAGCCGAATTCGTTCCCGATTTTCTTCTTGCAAGTGCCACGTCGGCCGGATTCCGGTGGATCGCGATCGAGTTGGAGTGCCCGACCGTGAAGGCACTGACCAAGGCGGGATTGCCTGCCAGAAAGCTAGCCGACGCGCTTGGACAGATACGGGATTGGCGTACGTTGCTGGAATTTCAATTCAATCGCCGCAGCGGAATGACGGAGCTCAAAGTCTTCATGCCTAGCAGCTAAGGTTCGAGATTTCTTTTTTGGCGAACGAAACGAGAATGTCGATCTCCGGGATGCGAAGCCGATGTCGGCGAAGGCACGAGAATTAAAGTACGGACGGTAAATTCGGTGCCGAAAATATTCCATCCGTTCAGTATTGCCGCGATGCGGGCTGCAAGAGCGAACATCCGGTCCTAGGCGTCTTTATCGAAAAGCAAGTTTTTCACGGGATTGTTTATTTTTCCGATTCAGCGCATTCCCGCCGGCAATTGTCCCAGGCATCGCACAAATCCGCGTACTTTGATCTCATGGCGTCAATAGCCTCCTCGTCCGTGATGGATCCATCGAACCAGTCTTCGGCTGCTTCTTGGAAAATCGTCCGGCCGATGGCGAATCCCTTTACAAGATTGAATTTGGCGGCTGCTTCAAAACTGCGGATTAGTTCGTCACGAGACGATCCCTTGCCTAGAATAACGATTCCGCGCGTGAATTCGTCGTTGCGTTCTATTGACCGGCAAACTTCGCTCCACTCGCGGTCCTCGCATAGTGGCTCAAGTTTCCACCAATCGGGAAAGATTCCGATATCGTATATTCGCTGAATAACGCTCGCGGCTCCTTTGCCGCCCAAGGCTTGTCCCGGCGGCGACACGATTTTTAGGAGAAACTCCAGCCTGTTGCGCCGCGAAGCCTGAAACAGCCTGCGCAAAACGGCTTCCTGCCTTGCCTTAATCGAGTCTCCGTCGTCCGGATGGAATTGGCATAGCACCTTAACGACGTGGTTTAGCGGCCATTCCCTCAATCCTCCAACTTCCAGACCGAGCGAAGGCTCGGTCTCGACAGGCCGAGAACCCGGCACCTCGGTCGGGCGGCCGATCCAGAGTCCGGTTCCCGCCCCGCGATGCAGCGCGGCCTCTCCGTACTGGCCGTCGCATAGGATGCCGTATCCGCCGCTAATTCCCGTCCGCATAGCAGCATCGAGGCACAGCAACTTGAAATCGCCAATGCGATCTCGCGACGATCCTGTCCGCGCCGCGAGGTCCTCGAACTGCTTTCGGTGGTCGAATGCAAAAATCCTAAGATTCGGCCAGTCGACGCTTCGGTTGGTCGACCAATGAATCTGCTCGAGTTCGGGATCTTTGCGCAAGGCAGGATCCTTGACTCCTCGCTCTAGAAAGAAGTCGAGCTCCGTGCGTGAGGGATAGGACGGCGTGCAACCGTGCCTGCTAACGGAAAACGCGCCGCACGCATTCGCGATTCGCAGCGAATCCGACCAATCGCAGCCGGTAAGCCAACCCTTCAGCAAGCCGGACATAAAACCGTCGCCGGCGCCGACGACATTGAAAACCTCGATTTGGAATCCTTCGCCGGCTATGCCCTGTTCAAGGGAATCCGGGATATCGCCCTCGAAAGCCACGGCTCCGATTGGGCCTCGCTTGCATACGAGAACTGCATCGGTGATTTTCCGCACCGCGCGAAGCGCGTCCAATGTATCTACTGTTCCTCCGGCAATGTGGAATTCTTCCTCGGTTCCGACTATCAAGTCGAACAATTCGAGCGTCGACTGAAGTTTCGAAGTGACGTTTTCGGATCCAATGTATCGTCCTTCGCCATGGCCGTGGCCGGCTAATCCCCAAAGATTGGGCCGATAGTCGATATCCAGCGCAGTCTTGGCTCCGAACTTGCGACCAAGCCGGACGGCCTTGAGCGTGGCCGCTTCGACTTGCGGATGCGACAGGTGCGTCCCCGTCGCGCAGACGCAACGCGCCGAGGCTATGAACTCTTCGTCAATGTCATCCTCGGAAATTGCCATGTCAGCGCAGTTCTCGCGGTAAAAAAGCAGCGGGAATTGATTCTTGTCGCGAATGCCCAAAATCGCGAGCGCAGTCAGTCGTTCCGGATCCGTTTTGACCGCGGAAACATCGACTCCCTCCCTGACAAGCTGCTCCCGGATAAACCGACCCATATGCTCGTCGCCCACGCGCGTAATCAAGGCCGACTTTAGCCCTAGCCTTGCGCTGCCCGCGGCGATGTTTGTCGGCGAACCTCCGATGTATTTGCTAAATGACGCCATATCTTCAAGGCGCCCCCCGGTCTGGTCGCCGTAAAGGTCGACAGATGCGCGTCCAATCGTAATCAAGTCCAGATTTTTCAATTTACCTTGTCCCCTCGCGATTCCAGAGCAGCCTAAATAAGGACAAAAAATTCTCGGCCCGGTTCATTGTTCCGGTTTGAGTATCGACCGATTCGTTCGATTTGCCGTTGCCACTGCGTTTTACGGGCTTCCGCGAGCAGGATGCGGAGCCAGTCTGCTCAAGAACTTTGGCAAGTCGCCGTAGCCCGTAAAACGCCGCGCATAATCGAGAGAGAGCCGAGTCGCGCACAGGCGAGCTTTGTTGTCGAGGCTTTTGTCTTCGGTTTGCGCAAGATACACGAGCTTTTCGTAGTTCCCGAAGTATGCGTCCCGCAATTCAGGATGGCGGTCCAAGCCAAGCGGCTGCCAAACAAACGAATCGAATTGCCGCACAAGAAAATCCGTCAAGTAGAACGCCCGCAATTCCGATTCCGAATTCCTTTCGAATTCCTCGAGCCCGTCGAAAAATGCATAGCAGTGCGGCCCTTCCACCATCTCGACCCCGAGTTCATCGCACTTTTGCTGCAGCAGCCCGCCTGTGCCGCAATCGGCGTAGACGACAAAAATTCTTTCGAATCGCCCTCTGTGGAGCTTGACCGCCTTTTCGACTTCCGCCGGAATTTTTTCAGGATAAAGGTGCAATTGCGCGGGCAGGCACGTCAGTTCAAGGTGATCCCAGCCACCGATCTCCTTGATTGCCAGGATTTCTTTTGCCAGCGCGCCGCACGCGATCAGCAATACCTTGGATTGCTTGAGTTGTCCGAGATCGGCAATTGAATCACATGCGTCCATTATGATCTGAATCCGATGGCGTCAGAGATGCCGAAGGTCAAATTCCGGATAAAAATTCGTAAAGGCAGTCGATCAATCGCGGGCTGCGCAGCTCTACCGAGCGCGTTTCCGGGAAAGCGGAATACCTTAGCGCGATTCGTCCCTTTTATCCGGCAGCCAATACATTGTGCTTTCGTTCCATTAGCTTCTTGGCTGTCTCGACGGCCACCGCCGCGTCGCGGCAATAGGCATCGGCGCCGATGGATTTGCTGAATTCCTCGTTCAACGGCGCGCCGCCGACTAAAATAACGTAGTCGTCGCGAACGCCTTTTGCGACGAGCGTATCGATTACAACCTTCATGTACGGCATTGTTGTCGTAAGTAGCGCCGACATCCCTAGGATATCGGGCTGTTCGCTTTCCAGAGCCTCCATGTAGTTTTCGACGGGATTGTTGATTCCGAGGTCGATCACATCGAACCCCGCGCCTTCCATCATCATCGACACAAGGTTTTTTCCGATATCGTGTATATCGCCTTTGACCGTGCCGATGACCATTTTTCCCATTCTCGGTGCGCCGGTCTCTGCAAGAAGCGGCTTGAGGATTGCCATGCCCCCTTTCATTGCGTTGGCCGCCAGGAGCACTTCCGGGACGAATAGAATGCCGTCACGGAAATCGATTCCCACTATTCGCATCCCCTCCACTAGCGCGACCGTCAGGATCTTGTACGGCTCCCAGCCTCGTTCGAGGAAAATGTTCACGCCTTCTTCGATCTCTTCGCGCAACCCGTCGTAGAGATCGTCGTGCATCTGCAGTACCAGCTCGTCGTCCGGCAATTCGGAAAGTATGATATCGTCGTCGTCTTCGGACATTGGCTATTCGTCTCCCGGCGCTGTTCAGGCCAACCATGAAAGCTGTCGCGAACTCTCTCGCGTGCTGCGCTGCGACAGTCTGTAATCACATAGCGACAAAAGAGGCAGAAATGTCAATTCTTTCTGCTGCGCGACCGCCTGGTGCGCCTCCTTTCATTCGACCTAGTATTCGCTCTAGCCGCCGTCAACACGCCGAGCTTCGATTCGACTTCGCTCAAGTCCAAGCTGGATTCGACATTTGCCGCCCTTTCCAGGGCGGAGCGCATCGCGTCAATGTGCAAGGGCGTCGTTCCGCAGCAGCCTCCGATTATTTTCGCGCCGGCTCTTCGCGCCAACACCGCGTAGACCGCCATTAGCTCCGGGTCGCCGTCGTAGACTATGCGGCCTTCCTTGAATTTCGGAATGCCTGCATTCCCTTTTGCAATTACCGGCATCCGCCCGTTTTTGACGTCGAATTCAAGCAGCGTGGCCACCAGGTCCTGCGCTCCCGATCCGCAATTCGCTCCGAAAGCTATCGGCGGATACGTCATCGATAGGGAACTTGCCGCAAATTCGGAGGGGCTCACTCCCATCATAGTACGCGAAGCCGTGTCGAAACTCATTGTGCCGCACCAGGACATTCCCGTCAGGCGAATTCCTTCCGACGCGGCCTCTAACTCCTCAAGGCAAGACATGGTTTCGACCCACGCAAAATCGGCCCCGCCCTCCTTCAAGCCTTCGGCCTGTTCATGGAAAATTTCGACGGCATCTTCTTTTTTCAATGATCCGACGGGTTCCAGAAGCTCGCCTGTCGGCCCCATCGACCCGGCGACAAAAATCCTGCGGCAAGAACGATCGCAAACATTCCGAGCGATTTCCGCCGCTGCGCGCGAGATTTCCCGACTTTGAGATTCCTTGCCATGGAGCTTCAGACGGGCGCTATTGGCACCGAAACTGTTCGTTAGCACGAGCTGCGCGCCCGCTTCGACGAATTGCCTGCAAAGCAATTCCACCGGCTTTGGCCGATCCGTATTCCAAAGCTCGGGCGGATCGCCAGCCGGAAGTCCGGCGGCGAATAAATTCGTGCCTGTCGCTCCGTCGGCCAATAGCCAGCCTTTCGCTTCAAGCTCGGAATACAGCGCTGAAGCAATTTCGTTCATCGCAAGCAAGCTCCAGGGAAATGCCGAATGAAAAATATTCGCGGTCCGTCGGGTGCGGAATCAAGCTGCCGCGACTGAATCCGCCTCAAGAGATTTTTCCGCCAAAGTTCGAATCCTCGCGACCATGGCGACGAGCCCGTTAGATCTTTGCGATGACAGATGCCCGTGGAGGCCGAGCTTGGCCAGTTCCGCCGATGCGTCCACTTCAACGACCTCGGCAAGTGACAGGCCATTGTAAATTGTTCTGAGAATCGCAATCAAACCGCGAACAATCATCGCGTCGCTATCGCCGTTGAAACTGAAACGCGTATTTGTTCCGGAACCCGTGATTTCCGGCACGATCCAAACCTGGCTGGCGCAGCCGTTCACCTTCGTCGCCGGAATGCGCAGCTGATCCTCAAGCGGCGTCATGTCTTTCCCCAATTCAATGACAAACCGGTAGCGCTCCTCCCATTCTTCAAGGAATTCAAAGGTGTCCACGATTTCGGCAAAGGCTTCTGTTGGCACTAACTTTCCTCGAGCGCGATAGAAACAAATGGAATTCAACGTTGCGGATCCAGGTCTGGGGGCACTTTGATCAACTGGCTGCAGACCTAGGGCAAGACTGGATTCTCTCTATTCGGTGTCTACATGGCACAGATAAAGGAAATCAAAGCGATTCGCTGAAATTCAAGAATCTTTTTCCCTGTTCGAAGTTCGCGGTCCCTAGTCTCAAAAGGCAATTCAATGAGATCCTACATCCCCGCGTGAAGGAACGCACGCCAAAACGCTATTATTCTTTGCAGAACGCGATCGCGCATAGGAACGGTTTATGCGGCCCTTTGACCGAGGCCGCCACTCGAATCGCGTGGAGAATCGCAAATTGCCTAAAGTTCTGTTATTCGACTTTAGTCTTTCCAAGCAGAATCTATTGAGATAGAGTTGCCTTGGAAAATCGCAATTTGTTTGGGCAATTACATGTTGAGTTGTCATGATAATGCCCGCAAAAGTAGAAAGGCACTTTAAATGAAAAAGGTGATCATTAGCTTTCTCGCTCTGTCGTTTTTGTCCGGATGCGCCATGGATGCCGGTGGAAATTGGAATCCTATAAATTGGTTTGGCGGCAGCGACGAACCTGAATTGGTTGAATACGAGGAAATAGATTTGGAAATTGAAGAAATAGATGACGAGATCCAGTAGGGCGGTTTCGACTACGTAGTTTCACGAACTCGAATTCGATCCACTAGCACTGGCAAAAGATTGCGGGCAAAAAGAATTCCGAATACTAATAATTCAATCCCGGCTTCAAGTAATTTGGATGTGAGCGTGCGCTGCCAAATTCCTGAATTGTATTGAAGCTGGGCATCCGTAGACGCGTCGCGGCTTGAATTTCCGCCGACGGCTCGACGCTGGGCCTTCATCGACTTGGCGCCCGCCTTTCCAATTCGCGGGCGGCCAACTCAAGCTGTATCAAGCTCGATTAAGGCGATTTCAGAACCGCTAGCCGCCAAAGCAAGTTCGCCGCGTACAAGTCGCAGCGCGTCATTGCCGAAAATTTCATGGCGCCAACCTTGCGTCGGTCGGCAGGATGTGTTTCCGGATGCTAAATCCTTTAGGTCCGCCGCCGATGCTATCAGCCTCTCCGCGACTCCGTTCTTTTCGGCTTTCGACTTGAGAAGCACGCGAAGAAGATCGAGCATGCTCGCGTTTATCGACTGCCTTTCGGCATCGGGAACCTCCGGCCTGTCAAGTTCAGGGCAATTAATTCCGCGCGATACCGCCTCCAATATCTTTGTTGCCAAATTGGATTTTTTTCCGGATTCTCGATTCATAAAGCGCATCTTTCCTAGTTGCTGATGCGTTCTTGGACGCGCGCCCGCGATTTCTAGCAATGCCTCATCTTTTATTATGAAGGTTTTGGGTTGGTTTCTCCGCCTGGCCTCGATTTCACGCAGTTGCGCAAGTTCTCTTAGTATCGCAAGAAAATCGCGACGCTGATTTCTAGATTTGATTTTTTTCCAGGCATTTCTCGGATCCGCGCGGTAAGTGTCCGGATCCAGTAGCGTCGCCATCTCTTCATCCAGCCATGCCATTCGGCCCGAACTTGCGAGATCCGCGGAAAATACTTCGTAAATTTTCCGCAAATGCGTTACGTCCGCGCTGGCATACTTCATTTGCGCGGCGGTGAGCGGCCTATGGCTCCAGTCGGAAATCCGCATTGATTTATCTAGATGTCCTCCCGCAACCGTTTTGACAAGTTTTTCGTAGCCTACGTGGTCTCCAAAACCGCATACCATCGCGGCAACCTGAGTATCGAATAGCGGAGTCGGCAGCACGCCTCCAAGCTGGTAGAAAATTTCTAGATCCTGGCGGCCCGAATGAACGACCTTTACAATGCCCTTATCGTCCAGCAATTCGAACAATGGCGCCAAATCTACATTGCCCCCGATTGGATCGATCAGCGCCACGGACGAGTCGTCGGAATCTTGAACAGCCATTTGGACCAGGCAAAGCACGGCATAGTACGTACGCTCTCTCATGAATTCAGTGTCGATTGCTATGTACGGAAACTTGCGCGCGTATCCGCAATAGTCTTCTAGTTCCGAAGTCGATAATATAATTCTCATTCCGCCTACCGATTAGCCAAATACCGCGTTGGTTAAGTAGTCGCATGCGAATTGACAAGTAGCCGCAAGGAGGAATCTATGCGTTGCCTCGTGCAAAGAGTCGCATCTGCAAGCGTGTCCTGCAATGGCGCGGAGGTCGGAAAAATCGATAGCGGCCTACTTGTTTTCGTTTGCGGCATGAAAGGCGATACCGCCGAAACAGTTGAATATCTGGCAAAAAAGGTATCCCGCCTTCGAATATTCCGCGACGAGGCCGGCAAGATGAACAAGTCGATTTTGGAAGCAGGCGGAGCCATTCTCGTCGTTAGCCAGTTCACTTTGGCGGCAGACACGTCGCGAGGGAACAGGCCAGGTTTTCAAGACGCTTCCAGCCCCGACGACGGCGAACGCCTCTACAGGCACTACATTTCATGCACGAGGGAACTCGGAATTCGAGTTGCCGAAGGCGTTTTTGGCGGCGACATGGTGGTTGCGCTTGCGAATGACGGACCTGTAACCATTTGGCTGGAAAAGCCATGACGGCAAAGGCATCCATTTTTGGCGCGAGCAGGATATCGTCAGTTTCGAATTCCTTTGCAATTGTTCGGACGCGTACAATTCGCGGCTGAATAAAGTTCAAGAGTACATGTTCGGGACCTCGCGGAACTGTACTTGGCGTTTTTCTACCTTGGGCGGCGGGGTGCGGATTGCGGATCAAATTTCGTGGGCAAGCCGCCGCTCCCTACTGGAAAAAGACCGGGGTAAGGTTGTTCAGCTTGAAGCATGGCAACGGCATCGCGCCATCCAGGCAAAATTCGTTCCGCACCCATGACGGGAAAATTGCGCATGCGCCGAATTTCCGGTTCGGGCATTGCTAGAAGAGAACGAATTCGGCGGCGACTCCCGACAAGACCCGGCAACGGATTCCGAATGCCGCCGGGCTTCCGAGCCGACTCCGAAACACTAGGCCGCACCCGGGATTCGCACTGGCGGCGCTGCGAGAGGCACAACTCGCTCTTCAGGCTACTGATTTCAGATCCGCGGCACGCCGCCGTTCTTCTGCTTGTCTGTACGACTACCTTCCGGCGGAGGCCGCGAAAGCCGGCTAGACCCCGTGCGCTCGCCCGAGCTGATCGAGGGCGCGTCCGTGGACGGCGCCGCAAAAGGACGCGCTTGTCCCCGCCTGGTTCCGCGGCGGCGCGTCTTGCTTGCTTCGAGTTCAAGTTGTGATCAGCGGAGACGCCGAAATCGTTCGGTTTACGAAATTTCTAGTTTTAGATCGTTGGGACTCGCGGTTGAAATTCGCGATTCGGTATTCGCCCGTAAGCGAGAGCGAATTTGGCGGCATTCAGTCGGACGGTTTTACACGCGCATCTTGAAAAATATCTGCTTTGAACGGTTATAATACTATTAAAATTGCTCGCGCGCTCCGACGCGATTCCGCAAACTGCGCAAACCCTGCGATAGAAGAAAGCCCCGGCGGCACCTCTTTCCAATTCGCATTCTGGGCGCCCCGTACGAGACGCAGCCTACTTCGACGGCCTTGTCGAAGCTGATGCAAAACTAAACCAATAGCCAGGAGGGCTGGCTCCGGCGGCAGGATTCGAACCTGCGACCAATTGATTAACAGTCAACTGCTCTACCGCTGAGCTACGCCGGAACAGCGATGGTTCTTAGCACCGAATTATTCTTTCGTAAAGCGTCGAGGACTACAGATAAAAAAAGATATTGAATGTTGCGCGACCTATATCAGGAAAAATGATTCTCCCGGGGTCGGTCGCCCGTTGGATTTTACGAGGCCGCGTTCCCAAAGATGCAGAAGATGCGCAAACACATTTCGAGTAGCTGCCGGGATCAATCTCGAATCGACATCTATATATATGGATTCCGCGATTTCTCTCGGCGTCAAAGCGTCGTTTTCAAGCCTGGCAACAATTTGAGCTTCTCGCTCCCGCCTATGCAGAACCTGGTATGCGATCATGCCCTGCGGGTCGTCGATTGGCGCGCCATGGCCGGGAAAATAGCGAGAGTCCTTCCTCTTAGCCAGCAAGTCCATTGACTTCATGAAATCCCCGACATGACCGTAGGGCGGCGAAATCAAGGTGGTCGCCCACCCCATCAAGACATCGCCGGAAAAAACAGAATCGCCTTCGTGCCAAGCGTAGCAAAGGTGGCTGCCGAAATGCCCGGGCGTCCATATCGCCTCGACCGTCCAGCCGTCGCCGTTTACGAGCGAACCGGATCGAATTTCAATATCGGGCATGAAATCGGTATCCACGTTGTCCCTGCCGCCCAACTCGGAAATTTCAGCAATTTCCGACAATGCCGAATTCCTTCCCGACTCACTGCCGCCAAATGCACTTACGGGCGCACCGGTTAACTTCGACAGCCTAGCCGCCGCCGCCGAGTGATCGAGATGCGCATGCGTAACCAAAATCTCCGTGATTCTGGCTTCTTTCGGAAGGCTAGTCAGAATGGATTCGATGTGGGCCGGGTCGTCCGGGCCGGGATCGATGACTGCTACGGAATTTACGCCTAGAACGTATGTGTTAGTGCCTGTGAATGTCATTGCCGAGGCATTGGGTGCAACGATTCGCATCAAGCCTTCCGCAATAGTTTCGGACTTTCCAACCGGAGGTGAAAAATCGGTATTGAAAGGACTTTTTTCGGTCATGCGGTCCTTCGACTTATGGTCAAGCTATGCACCAAAACCGCGCGGTTTTCATGTTGGAAGTCTTGCAGGCATTCCGGGTCCAGGCAGATCAGATCAAAAGATTTGCCGTAGCGCAACGCTTTAGAATATCCTTTGCCCCGAATATGGCGGTTCGTGAAACACTTCGAATCGCCGAGGAAAGGTCGCGCCGAAATGTTAGCGAAATCCATTCGAAGAATTGTTCCGCAAGGTATCTACTTGCGCTCCGCGCTAATTCTGCTTTTGCCCGTTATGACCGTTTTTTGCGTGGTCTGCATCGTTTTTATTCAGCGCCATTTCGACAAAGTTACCCGGCAGATGGTCGGCAATCTAGTTCCTGAAATAAACTTGCTTGTCAACAGAATAGACGGCGCGATCGACCTCGAGGAAGCAAGCGAAGCGGTTGATAGCATTGCCAAAGCGTTAAATATCGCGGTGGTTCTCGATCCCGACCAACTTCGAGACGTTTCGACCGAGTGGCAATTCTTGGATATTACCGGTCGAGTTATCGAAGAAACGCTTACAGCGTCCATACAGCAAATAGGCAACGTCGAAATTGGCAGAATCGATGGGCACCGAATGGTTCGAATGGACATAGATACAAGACACGGGAATGTTTATTTTGTAGTTCGGCGCAGCGCCGTTTCCGCCTCGAATCCTCATCAATTGCTTGTTATCGTGGGATTTACTGCAATCTTAATGACGGCTGTTGCATTTATCTTCCTGCAGAATCAACTACGCCCCATCCGAAGACTGGCAAAGGCTTCACAAGCTTTCGGCAAAGGCGAGTCAATTGACTTTACGCCATCTGGAGCGACGGAAATTCGAAGTGCGGGCGAAGCCTTTTTGGAAATGCGAGACAGGATTGAACACAATGTCGCGCAGCGCACTCTTTTTCTCTTAAGCATCAGTCATGACCTAAAGACGCCGCTCACCCGCATTACGCTCGCCTTGCACCTGCTCAAAAAGGAGCAGCAAGTGGACGAGCTCCTTCAGGACGTCAAGGCCATGACTCAAATGGTCGACGAATTCCTGGACTTCGTAAAAGGAAACGTACGCGAGGACACCGAGGCCGCCGACCCGATTGGGATCGCTAGGAGAGTCGTTCGAGCAGCGAACGGAAACGGATTGTCAATCGAATTGAAAATAACAAACGACTTTCCCAAGGATCTAATCGTTTCCCTTCGGCCGCTGGCTATTCAACGAGCCTTGACGAATTTGATCGAGAATTCGCGCAGTTTCGCGAATGCAGCGATTTTGACAATGGAATTCCTACCCAAAGAGATTCGCTATATCGTAGAAGACGACGGCCCGGGTATCCCTATTGATCTGCGCGAGGAAGCCAAACGCCCATTTACTAGGCTAGATACGGCTCGCGGCCAAAACGAATGGGGCGGAGTTGGGCTAGGCCTTTCGATTGCCCACAATATTGCCATAGAACACGGCGGCTCTCTGGAATTGGGATCCAGCCCCAGGCTCGGCGGGCTCAAGGCTGAAATTGTTCTGCCGATTTAGGAGCATCCGCCACAAATTCAAGCACCGGATGGCGTTTGCCTATATTGCAGACAGATTCGGTATTTAGGCCTGCCGGTCGCTTCTGAACGTGGTGGCCGAAGGTGCGCTTTAATTTATTCGGCGAAAACCGATTCCAGATTTCAAAAACTAAGGATTTCGATTAGCCAACCGCCGTTAAAGCAACTCCCTTGAATTCGCGTCTGCCGCAGCGACCCGTTCTTTTCAAGTCCATGAATTGCAACCGATACGGCAGCCCCCGAATCTCTTAAGCCAACCCTTCAATTTGCGAAATAAATTTCTAGCCGGATTGCTGCTAGCCGACCGAATCGACAGTGATCGCATACCGAGCCCCGGCTCTGGAACCTGATCGAAAATTGAGGGAGCAAAATCAATATTGCGACAAAAAAGCGTCCTTGGCGCAACAGAATCGCCCGATTTGATCAGAGCTGTGAACATCAAAAGCATCCATCGAGAGAAATCAGCGCCCCCGGAAATTCCTGTCTCGCGACAAGATTCAAGATTCAGAAGACTCCGAACGAATCGCCTCCTACGGGGCTGAAAAAGCTCGAAATGCCGCGTATCATGTCGGTACGAGACGACGATGCCAATGTACCGAAGGCAATTTATCGCCTTCACTAAGTCTTGCCCGGAAATCGCATGGAGGGCTGACTGAAAGTGCCCGAACGCTTACCGCCCTCTCAAGGGCAACGTTCCGGACAATATCTTGAAAATCCTTTCGAAAACGCCCTTCTTCGCTCGGCGCCTGAAGCATACATAAACGCTATCACAGTTTCCAAATTCCTGCGATAGGTCGCTCCACTGCGAGACGGTTCGGACTCTCCACAGCACCGCTACCAAAGACAAGTGGTTGTCGACCGCCGTCCTTTCCCGCCATACCTGCCAAGCGAGAAGCATGCCTCCGACCGCGTCCCAAATTCGGAAAGGACAAACCTGATCGCATTTACGAATTCGCCTCAATTCTCCTACTTTGATTCTTGCCCATTCGGGCTTTGTCGGGGTTAAAGTTTCGGGTTCGAAAAATCGAATCAAGCCCATTGGTCAACAGTACTAGGCATTCACTTAAACTTTTTGCAATTTCTGGCCAAAAGTAACGAGTTGACTTTGCAAAAATCAATTGCTATAAGCTAATTTCGATGCAAATTATGCATCCGCGAAATAACAGCGGCTCAAAGGATGTTTTCCTGCGGGTCGCTGCTTGTTATTGTGCTTCCAATTTTCTTGCTACCAAAACCTTCATGATTTTCTGCGTTTACTTACCCCGGAGCATGAAACTCGCGTGAGACTGCCGGTTGCCGGGACCGGAGTATCCTGTGGCCCATGGATCGGGCGCCGGCGGTCAGGGGAAAAAGTGGCCAAAGCCCGAAAAGAGTTTCAGAGAAAAAATTTCGAAGCGTTTTTTAAGAATTCCAAGTAGATTCCAAAAATTCGATATTTTAGTTCCTTAATTGACTTCTTTGATAGCTTGTTGGGATAGGATGGTCTATCCCGTGTTACTTCGTGACAAGTGTCAAGAGTATCGATCATAGCGTGAAGTACGATACCAAACGGAAGAAGTTTTTGCCGACATTCTGTTTCGTGAGTTCCCGCCAAGGCTTCGATCAATGGTTCAAGCCATTTTCTTCCTTGGAGTTGCGCTGGACCGAACTCTTACGCCCCGGTCGAATCGGAATTGCGAGGCTAAAGCGGCTCCCGCGCTAGCAGCAACCGAGCGGAATCAAAGAGCGCATGACAGCACCGCACTATCCGACAATTTCGACGTCCGCGAAGAAAAACGCGATCTCCACCGCGGCCGATTCCGTAGCATCCGATCCGTGAACAGAGTTTTCAGTAAGTGAAACGGCAAATTCCTTTCGTATAGTGCCGGGGTCCGCTTCCGCTGGATTGGTCGCTCCCATAACCGCGCGGTTTTTCGAAACCGCGTCATCGCCCTCCAAGACCTGCACAACTACCGGTCCGGAAGACATGAATTCGACAAGTTCTGAAAAAAATGGGCGGTCTTTGTGAACCGCGTAGAACTTCCCAGCCTGTGCTGGCGACAAGCGAACGCGTTTTTGAGCAATTATGCGCAGTCCGGCCTCTTCAATTTTGGAATTAATTTTTCCCGTTAGGTTCCGCCTCGTCGCATCGGGTTTGATTATTGATAGCGTACGTTCCGTCAATTTTGCCTCCATTCATATATCATGCAACTCATGCCTGGCTCATCCGCGGCGGACCGCAACTAACACTGCATATCTCTGTTGAAAAGCAAGGCAGCCCAGAATTGCAGATGCAACGAGACCTGGCAGGCTGCAAATTGCATCTTTACGAAGCACTGACTTCGAAATCGACGCGAATTGTCGATTTGCGGGCAATCGGCGTTTGCGGAATTCTTGGAACCGCTAAAAATTATGCGACGCGATACATTTTCGGGCGGCCATTTGCCGACGCAAAGAATCGACCTTCGCCGGTCGCGCATCGCGAGCGTCCTTGCGCACTAATTTAATCCTATCCAATGGCTGCGTAGCGTTCCCCGGCAAAAACTCAAGCAAATCAATTCTTGAGACGTAATTTCCGCTGAAGGAATTTTGGGCGAGCGGCGGATTTCGTTGCAAGTACGCGGAACGGACGCGCATCGTTCCGCGAGCGCTGCGATCATCGTCTCGCTAGCTAGTTGGTCGGACTATACCATAAATGCCGAATTCGATTCCGAGACTTCCACGAATCGCCCGAGCTTCCATGGTAGAAAGCGAAAGAGCGAAAGTCTGCCAATTTATTTATTCGCGGCATCAACAATTCTCGAATAAATCAATTTTTTTCATGGCGGGAATTTCTGAACCTTGAGAGTACCCGTTAGCGGCAAACGCATCCAAGCCATCGGTTGGCGCATTGCCGGGCGGTCGCATGGCCTCCAATTATTGAAATTCGAAGAAAGGATGAATATGGCTGAATTTCAAGGATATAGCCGCGTGACTTTCCAAGCTTCATTAAAATTTGACCGCGTCCATCGGAATCGATCGTGAAGGCGAAACTTGCCATCCGCCCAGAATTCAATTTCCAGCGGCCGCAATCGAAACCCTCCCCAAAAATCAGGTCTCGGCGGGTTGGTGCCGAATCGCGCTCCTATTCTGGCAGCCTCGGTGATCAATTCGCTCCTCGACTTGAGCGGCTGTGACTGGCGCGAAGCCCAAGCGCCGATTTTACTTTTCAACGACCTGGATTCGAAATAGCCATCCGCTTCCTCGCCGTCGTATTTTTCAACTGGGCCTCTGACGCGAATCTGCCTGCGCAGGGACTTCCAATGAATGACAAAGGCCGCGAATCCGGATGCCTCGATTTCCTTGGCTTTCACGCTTCCGTAATTCGAATAGAAAACAAAGGAATCGCGTTCAATCGACTTAATTAGTACCATGCGGACGTTTGGAACGTCGCCTGGAGCCGCCGTCGCCAAAGCCGCCGCGTTCGGGTCGTTTTGTTCGCTTTCGATTGCCTCCGCAAGCCAATCTCTTGCGATTGAAAACGGATCGTCGCCTTTGAACTTTCCCTTGCGCAATTCTGCCATTCCTCTTCCTTTCCGCGAACCGCCGCAATATTTCGCAAAGCCGCATTAGTCGCACATTTAGAAATCAAGTAACTATGTAGGCGTTAGGCGGACTTTTCGAAACATTTATTCGGGGCGTCTGGCAATGCGGCAAAAAAGTCCCGCGAATATCTCGCATGGACGCATCGGTTCGACTACAATCGAATGATTTGGACAAGGCCACGGCTGCGGCGAAAGATGATCGACCCTGGCCATGGGAACGGATAAACCGAACGAAGTCCGACGTAATTCGGTTCAAATTGCGCTTTTAGGCGAGCGCAACGCCAAATTTGGAAAGCGAGACTCCTTGGACGGCGATTCTATTGCAAGACTGATTTACTTGGCGTTGCTTCTTGCCGCGGTTTCAGGGTGGATCTTCACGAGCATGCGAACAAATCTCACGCGCTTAGTTCAGCAATTAAGTGTCTGGGCGTTTATCTTTATCGGAGTCATAGCCGTTTACGGGCTCTGGGACGATGTACGTCGCGATGTAGCTCCAAAGCGCGCGTCGTTCGAAAATTCGCAAATTCTAATTCCGAAAAGCAACGACGGTCATTATTATCTAACGCTTGAGGTAAACGGCTTCCCGGTGACCTTCCTTCTAGATACCGGCGCCACCAGTGTCGTACTCTCGCAAAGCGATGCGCGTTCGGTCGGATTAAATCCAAATAGCCTTGTCTATCGCGGATACGCGCGAACCGCCAACGGCGAGGTGCGAACTGCGCCCGTCAAATTGACAACCGTTGCGGCGGGCGATCTTGAATTTACTTCGGTGCGCGCCTGGGTAAGCGACGGGGACTTGGATATTTCGCTTTTGGGCCAATCCTTTCTTTCGCGATTCAATAAAATCGAAATTCGAGCCGATGTCATGACTCTGGAAATTTAACCCATCGCGGCTGTCGAAAGCCTGCGATTGCCGCAGGCGATCAGGTCGAAGCCTTTTTCGTCCAGCCGCCGCCCTCCTCGCTCCAGTATTCAAGCGAACATCCTTGGTCTCTGAACGACTTCCATTGTGATCTTGCAATGCGAACGACCTCGCTATCGCGAGATTCAAACACGACCGAAACTCTTATTTTCGTTTCAAGCTCCGCCGATGAAGTTGCCGCGCCGTCCAAAAGGACAAGCGTTTCCCTGGAATCCGGCTTTGCGCTCCCTGCCGTCAAGAGAATCGGCTGCAGCTCATCATGATCGCCGCCGGCAACGCCGTGAGGCAGAAAGTCATCTTCGGGCACTTTCCAAAGGAAATCGTCAAGCCGTTCAATCCTATCCTGTTTCGTTCCCCTTACGAGAATCCGCCACCCCATTTCACGGGACTTGGCAAGGATCAGGCGAACGGCGAATTCATGCCCGCGATTGGTTTGATAGAATTTAACATCCGGCATCAGGTTTCGAATTTGTTCCGGATCAATCTGTCAATGGTTCGAACGCCCCAGCCCGTGGCGCCGGCAGGCGCGAGGTCGGTAGACGATTTCGTAGATACGACGCCCGCGATATCGATGTGCGCCCACGGTACTCCCGACTTGACGAATCGCTTGAGAAACATGGCTGCCGTAACCGACCCGGCCGCGCGCCCCCCCACATTTTTCATGTCGGCGATTCGCGATTTCAACTGCATGCCGTAAGCCGCTCCCAACGGCATTCTCCAGGCGCCTTCTCCGGATTTTGAAGCGGCATCCAGCAATTCCTTGCAAAATTTGTCGTCATTCGAAAAAACACCCGCGTGCTCATGTCCAAGCGCTACGATGATTGCGCCCGTAAGCGTCGCGAAATCGACGATGCAAGTCGGCTCGTACTGCTGCTGCACGTGCCACAGGAGATCCGCGAGAACGAGGCGCCCTTCCGCATCGGTGTTGATGACTTCGATGGTGTCGCCCTTGAGCGACTTTACGACGTCGCCCGGTCTCTGCGCCTTTCCGTCCGGCATGTTTTCCACCAGCCCGACGATCCCAACGACGTTTGACTTCGATTCCCGAAGCGCAATCGCCTTCATTATCCCGGCAACCGTTCCGGCTCCGCCCATGTCGAATGTCATCTGCTCCATGCCGGCGGCCGGCTTAATGGAAATTCCGCCCGTATCGAAAACCACTCCTTTGCCAACCAGCGCCAGTGGCTGGCGGTCCGCGCCCTGCCAACGCATAACTACGACCCGCGACGGACTATCCGACCCCTGCCCGACCCCGAGCAAGGCTCTCATTCCGATTCGGCCGAGTTCATCCTCATCGAGAACTTCGACATCCACGCCGACCTCGCGCAGCTGCTCGAGGCGGGACGCAAATTCGAGCGTCGTCAAAACGTTCGAAGGTTCGCTGACCAAATCCCGGGCCAGGAAAACGCCAACCGCGGCGGCGCGCAGCGGTAGAAATTTGCGCTCGATCGCGTCCGAATCGGCGACCATCGCGACAATGCTTCCCTTTGGGCGCCGCAAGCTTTTTCTGCTCGTCTTATGGTCGTCGAACTCATAGGCCCGCAATGTCAGCCCGTGGAGAATGTATTCGGCTTTGGCATGCCCGCCCAGCAATACGACCATGCCGCCCGGCCCGAGGGCGGAACCGAGCGCAGCTCCGGCTTTCATTGAATCATAGCTATTGGCGCCGTCCGGAAGTTTCACGGCGACAATTGATTCCGCGGCGGCGCCGGACGGATACGCCAGAGCTATCGAACGGCATTTTTCCAGCTGCTTGAACTCACGGCTGCCGCATAGTCGCGACAGCGAATTTCCTACCTTGCCATCGAGCTCCGACAAGGCTTGTCCCTTGATCCCGCTCGGCGGCACAATCACGCCGATCTTGCCCTCGAAGCCGGATGCCTCGGCTAGATTCCAAGCCTGAAATTCTACTTTCGTTACTGCAGTCATCGCCGATGATTTCCTTTTTTCCGCTATAATCCGTCGAAATCCGTTCGCGAGGTTGATAATGACATTTTGTGTCCGATGAAAGGTGCTATTGGCTTTGCCGTGAGCGGCGGCGCGCGGCCGGCAATGGAAAGGCGATCTATTGCGGAGATTCGATTTTTACGTTTACGTTGATCTGCTGGGGCTATTCATGGCTTCGGCGCTGATCCTTTTCGCCTTGTCATGGACAAACACCATAGTACTGCAGCTCGAAAAGCTAATCGGCGGCATTCAGGATTGGGGATTGATTGCCAATTATGCAATTCAAATGATTCCCGAGGCGCTGCTTCCTATGATTCCTTTCGCCGCGTTTCTCTCGGCGGCGATTTTAGCTTCTAGAATGCTCCGCCGCTGGGAGTTCGCTAATTTTGAGTTCGCCGGGGCGAGTCAATACAGATTAACTCTTCCATTCATTGTATTCGGATTCTGCATCGCCGCTTCCGTAGCTGCCATTTCCCACTATTTGCTGCCCGTTTGCCGAAGCAACATCGTTGATTTGGATCGTGTCGCCGCAGAGAATATTTCGTTCATTAGGTTCGCGGAAGGCCAGTTTTTCTTTCCGAAAAGCGGAGCGGCCGCATTCATCGGATCTATTTCCGAAGACGGCTTGGCAGAAAAAGTATTTGTCCATGATAGAGTGTCATACGATAAGGTAAGCGCATATTTCTCCGAAAGCGCCCGAATCGTTAAGGACGATTTCAAGCCTCACATTCTTATGGAAAACGGGCGAATCCTAAATTTGGACAAAGATGCCAAGACACTTTCCAACACGAAGTTCGACGCAATAAGACTAGGAATCGGCATGATTGCCGATAGCTCCAAAATCAACGCGCCGTCGGTTCGGAATTTAACGACGTTGGACCTCCTCGGAGCCAACGCCGAGTACCTTCGCAATGCTGGCATTCGGCGCGCATCCGTACAGGCGGAAATCCATTCTCGAGTCGCGGTGTCCCTGCTCTCGATCTTTCTGCCCTTGCTCGGAATGGCAACAATTTATTCGCATCGCCGCCTAAGCCTGAACAACGCTGTAAGCTGGATTTTATCAATAGCGTATTTTGCGCTGATCTACATTACCTACACCTATGCGATATCCTTGGCCCATAGAAATGCCGAAGAAGTCGCCATTGTCTACATTCCGGCCGTCATGTCTTTGGGAATGTCGGCTTTGCTGCTATTCGCCGCGTGGAAAAAGCGGCTGCTCGGAAAAGTCTGGCAAATTGCGGTTGTCGGAAAATGATTCTGACACGTTATATCGCCAGCCGATTTTTCTTTTTCCTCATGATCGTAGTTCTGGGATTATGGGGAATATATTTCTGTCTAGCCTTGGCAACGATGCTGAATCGATTTTTGCCGGCCGGAATCGGATTATTCGAAGCCGCCGAACTCGCCGCGCTGCGAATAGCTATCGACTTGTACACGCTTCTTCCGGTCGCTGTAGGATTTAGCTCGTTTTTAATGTCTCTTTCTTTGTTCCGGTCGTCCGAAATGGTCGTCGTTCGAACGACTGGAGTTTCGGTTCCAATGGCTATGGCGGTTCCGGCCGGATGCGCATTTTTGTCCGGCATCGTATCTGTTACGCTGCTAAATCCACTGGTTGCGAATCTTACGGAACAGTTTCGTATTTCCGAAGGCCGGTTTGGTGCCACCCCGATGGTCAGCGACTGGATTCGCAGCGACGAGGTGGTTTTCGGAAATCCGGGCAAGAAGTCAAGATCGGTGATCCGCGCTACCCTTATTGACGAATCCACGTTCGAATTCAGTGATGCGGACATATTTCTATTTAATGGAGACGGTAGCTTGACGACCTGGATTTTTTCCGAATCCGCAAAACTGGATGATTCTCGCTGGCTACTTTCCCAGGCAAAAATCTGGCGGCTAGACTCGGAAAGCGCAAGTCCCGGAATTGCCGCTCAGACCTACGAGTTCTACGAACTGCCAACCGAAATCACTCGGGAAAATGTTAAAGACAGCTTATTTACGATTCGATTTGCGTCATTCTGGGTCGCTAAAGAATTAATCGACGAGCGCATGCGCGCAGGGTTCAATACCGTAAAACTGCAAATGAGCTACAGCGCTGAATTCGCAAAGCCGCTGCTGTTTGCCGCATTCGCGCTTGTCGGCGCCGCATTCACAACGAAACCGCCGCGACTGTCTTCTCTTGCCAATCGCTCTATTCTGGTTTCGGTCTGCATCTATAGCGTCCACCAATTCGGTTCGATCGCCAGAAACCTGGCGATTACCGAGAAAATTTCGCCGCTGCTCGCGTCATGGGCCCCCCCGATCGTTGCGCTGGCTCTCATCTTGACGTTTTTGCTTTATGCAGAGGACGGCTGAATGGGCGCGCGTTTATTAGCGGCGGCTTTCGCGTTGCTTTTTCTGTCTGCCGAGGCTTCGGCGCAGTCCGATCTCGCGCTATCGGCTGACAGCATTGAATTTTCAAAGGGGTTTTCCGTGGTCTCGGCTTCCGGGAACGTCGTTATGAAAGGGCCAGGTAGATACCTGCAAGCCGAATCAATAGTATTCGACAAATTAAAGGACGAATTAGCCGTTATCGGTCCGCTGGAACTGGTCGCGGGCAATGAGTCCGTAATTCTCGCCGAATTCGCGGAATTGTCGCCGAACCTGCAGGAAGGCGTTTTGAGAGATGCGCGGATTCTACTAGGTCGACAATTTCAATTTACAACCAAGGAATTAATCAAAGACAAGGAAAAAATTGTGCTTCGCAACGCATTTGGATCAGCCTGCGCCATTTGCAAACCGGGCGAAACGCCGGCGTGGAGCATTGAAGCCGGGGCAGTTGAATCCGGCGATTCAACCGAGCGAATTGTTTTTAGAAACGCGATATTGCGCGTTGTCGGCATACCTGTCGCATATTTGCCGTATCTAAGCGTTCCCGGTCCGGGCGTTAACCGCGCCGACGGACTTCTGCCGCCGGAATTGTTTGAATCCTCGATTGTCGGAACCGGTATCGTTTTGCCCTACTATAAGACGCTTGGCGACCACGCCGATCTAACTCTTGCGCCATTTTATTCGACAAAGGGCGGATCTGGCCTGCAATTTGAGAATCGCTACGCTACGTCGGCTGGAAATCTGGGATTCATAGGATCGCTCGGAAGCGGGCAAACTAGCGACCAAGACTATAGGGCGTGGGTGTCCGCGCGAGGACGGTGGCAGCTAGACGAAGGCGTTGTTTTCAGCCACGTTAACGAGACCGTATCCGACAATACCTTTCTGCGCGATTTCGGGTACTCGCAAAAGGCAAGAATCGAAAATAGATTCGCGCTCGAGGTCGGAGATTCCAAAAGCCGCGCAACTGCGGACTTGCTGCATTTTCGGTCGCTCTTCGATCCGGATGCGAATAGAACCGTCCCTTACCTGGTCGGGCGCGCCTACTGGAATTCCCGGCTGGAGAACTCGCTATCGGGCGGCGTTGCCGATTTCGAACTATCCGCCACGGCGCTCCAAAGAAGACAGGGAACGGACAGGCTCGCGGCGGCAGCTCAATTCGGGTGGACGCGTTCCTGGAACGCGTCCGGAGGATTAGAATTTTCGACGGAATTCGGCGGTACAGCGATTGCCTACAGTTTCGGCGGCGAATCGGACGGCTCGGAAATTCGCGCATATCCCTCGGCGAGCTTCAAAGCTCGCTGGCCATGGATAAAAAGGCGATCGTCCGGCTTCGAAACTTTTGAACCGGTGGCCCAGCTGGTCTGGACTCCCGATTCCATTTCGCCGATAGACAACGAAGACAGCAATCTGATGGAGCTTGACGAAACGAATCTGTTCGCAGTCAATCGATTCGCGGGATACGATCAGTGGGAGACGGGGGCCAGGCTAAATCTTGGACTGGCTTACGGTCGCCATTCGCCCGGCTTAGGGCATCTCGAGCTGTACGCCGGACGCATTTTGCGCCAAGATCCCCCAAATGCTTCTTCGTCCGCCCTGGGATTGCGGAGTCGCGATTCCGACTACGTCGCCTCCTTCGACTACAAGGCCGCCCAATCATTTAGGTTCCGAAGCCGTTTCCTGGCCGACGACGCGCTGAAATTGTCTCGAGCCGAATACGGCGCGGAAACTAGCTACGGCGACCTGAAGGTCGATGGGTCGTATACATGGCTCGAATACAATTTTCCGATAGACGATTCTGCATACGCGGAATTCTATTCCGTCAATGCGCAGTACGCGCTTTCCGAACGCTGGAACGCACTCGCGAAATGGCAGTACGACGGGGCCGAAAGATCTTCAATAAGCGAAGAAATCGGATTCAAATACCAAAGGGACTGCGCAGATTTCGAAGTAGCCTTGTCGCGCCGGTTCCAATCGTCAATTGACAAGCAACCCATAACCTCAATAAAATTTAATTTCTCGCTGGGGCTTGGCGGTAGTAATTCCGCAGCAGCTTCTTGCGGATAATGTCAGGCAACAATCCAATGTCAAAAATTCGATTTCTGCTCGCAATCGTCATTTGGGCCCTTCCGCTTCTTGCGCATTCGCAGAGCGACCGATTCGCGACCGCGATATCGGTGAACGGAATTCCGATTAGCAACTACGAGATTTCGCAAAGAGCGGTGATGCTAAAGGCGCTGTCGATCCGAGGGGATTTGAGAGAGCAGGCCGAAAGAGACTTGATCGACGATCGCCTTTACCTGTCGGAGGCCAGGCGTTTAGGCATTTTTCTGTCAGAGCAGGAAATCAGCGCCGGCATCGAGGAATATGCATCCAGGGCGAACATGTCGCCGGAAAGCTTTCTAGCCGAATTAACGTCCGAAGGAGTCGACCCGGAAACATTTCGCGCCTTCATCCAGGCGGGGCTTCTCTGGCGTCAAGTCGTCTCCGCGCTATATTCAGGCAAAGTTACAAATATCACTCAAAACGAGATTGATTCGGCGCTTCAATTCGATCCGGGCGTCACGACTGAATTCGTATTGCTGTCGGAAATCGTGATTGTACTAGATCCCGATTTGGCGTCGGCGCAAAGAACGCTTGCAAGGCAGGTTTACGAATCCGCTCGCACGCTAAGTCAATTCCGCGAAGCGGCAACGGCGGTCTCCCAGGCTCCTTCCAGGGTTCGGGGCGGAGATCTTGGCTGGCTGCCGATTTCAGCTTTGCCGCCAAGGCTTCAAGCGGCAGTACGGGCGGCCCCTTCGGGCGCGGCTATACCGCCCGTAGTATCCCAAAATCAAATCTACATTATATTCAAGCGCAGCACGCGAACGGAAAACCCGTTCCGCGACGCCGAAGCCATTGACTACGCTACGCTTCAAATTAGAACGAAATCGCGGAAGCGCTCCGATGCAGTCGCTATAGCGAACCAGATAATGGAACGCTCCCCAAACTGCACTCAAATGCTTTTGGCAACGCAAAACTGGCCCAAGGGAGCCTTTAAAAGGCAAACATCCAAATTTGTAGAATTGGACGAACGCTACGCCGCGGAGATTTCCGTTCTCGACAATGCCGAATTCGCCATACTGCCGGGAAAAACGAATGGAGCGATCGAATTGCTGATGCTTTGCCGAAGAGTTTTCGGCCCGCAGGAAAGCACGCAGGAGCGGGATGCCGTGTTTACCAGGCTCAGAGACAGGAAGCTGGAAGCCTACGCCCGGGTCCACCTCGAAAGGCTTCGCTCGAACGCCATAATAGAGCGTTGAATCGCCCGGTAGCGCTGACCTGCGGCGACCCTGCGGGAATTGGCCCGGAGCTAGTATTCGAGGCGTGGAAGCGACTGCGCGGCTCGATGCCGTTTTTCGTTCTTTTCGACATCCGCTACTCCAGCCTTTTCGGCCGCGGCGCGACTGTCTGCGAAATAAGTTCTCCCGCCGATGCTTCGGCCGCGATGCCTCGGGGCATTCCGGTGATCGACCACGAATTCACGGTCGCGCCGCAGGCTGGACAGGCCGAGCCCAGGAACGCCTCGGCGATCATCGGCTCGATAGCGCGCGCAGCCGAATTCGCCCTTTCCGGAACCGCATCGTCCATTTGCACGGGTCCCGTCAGCAAGCTTCTGCTTCGCGCCGGAGCCGGCTTCGGATTCGGGGGCCAAACCGAGTTTCTGGCCCAAATCTGCCGCGCCGAGTTTGTCGCAATGATGCTGGAATCGCCTCGGCTGCGCGTCATTCCCGCAACGCGCCACTGCTCAATTGCCGAGGTCCCGAGCCGATTGTCCCGCAGTCTGATCTGCTCTACCGTCGAAACAGCCCATGAATCGCTTCGCGCCGACTTCGGAATCGCGGATCCTAGGATATCGGTTGCGGGGCTGAATCCGCACGCCGGAGAAGGCGGCATTCTAGGAGATGAAGAAGCGAGAATTATTCGCCCGGCTTTGGAACGGCTTCGAGACCAGGGCTTCCAGATCGACGGTCCCCTTTCCGCCGACGCGATGTTCCATGAGCAAGCGCGCCTTAAATTCGACGTCGCCATTTGCATGTATCACGATCAAGCGCTCATTCCGTTGAAGTCCCTCGACTTCTACCGGGGGGTCAATGTAACCTTGGGACTGCCTATCGTCAGGACATCGCCGGACCACGGAACGGCGTTTGACTTGGCCGGACGCGGCGTTGCGAACGCCGATAGCATGACTCGGGCGGTTCGCCTCGCCGCGCATATGGCGGCGGCCAGAAGGGCGGCCCGCCTTTGAAACTGGAAAGCTTGCCGCCGCTGCGGGAGGTTGTCGCCGCGCACGGCCTCCTTGCCCGAAGCTCGCTTGGACAGTCATTCATTTACGACCTGAATATCACGGACAAAATTGCCCGGAATTGCGGCGACCTGCCGGGCTGCGATGTCCTGGAAATCGGCCCGGGGCCTGGCGGCTTGACGAGAAGTCTCCTATCGGCGGGAGCTCGACGCGTGCTCTCAATAGAAAAGGACGCGCGATTCATCCCAGCGCTGGAAGAAATAGCGATCGCGTCGGGCGGGCGACTTTCCGTTCGGCACGGCGACGCGATGGAATTCGACCTCGATGGCGAACTCGAGCCGCCGATAGTTATCGCCGCGAATCTGCCGTTCAATATTTCATCCCAATTGCTCGCCAAATGGCTTCGCCCGAATGTTTGGCCGCCTTTCTGGCAAAGCATGACGCTAATGTTTCAGCGCGAAGTTGCAGAGCGTATTCTGTCCTGCCCCGGCAACCGGACATACGGTCGACTATCGGTTCTGGCTCAATTCCGCACGATTCCGCGGCTCGTCATGCACGTGCCGCCGACCGCGTTTGCGCCTCGCCCCAAAGTTAGCGCAAGCGTCGTAGGATTCGTTCCTCGCACCCGTGAACCATTGGACGATACCGACCAACTAATGAAAGTCGTCGCTCTGGCATTCGGGCAAAGACGGAAAATGCTTCGGCGAAGCCTGTCCACGCTCGGACCCGGCATAGAAAACGCAATCCGGGAAAGCGGGCTTGATCCTGCGAGCCGAGCGGAAGATTTGTCAATCCAAGACTATTGCGCGCTTACCCGAAAAATCTTCACTGAACTCCGGTTAGAGCAAGAAGATTCACTTCACGACTGAAGCCTTGGTTTCCGTCTTCGAATTCGCCGCCGAATTGCCGGCGACGGAGTTGCTTCGCTTGCTCGTCGGATCGACGCCCTCGGGCGTGTCGACAAGCCCGCTACCGCGCGAATCGCTCACAGTCATCGAATTCTCCGCCGGCGCGGTTCTTTCGGGCGCAGTCCCTCCATTCCGAGAAGGCGCGTCCTGCCGCCTAGGTGCCGCGGATTGAGATTCCTTGAATTCGCGGCGCGCTTCGAGCTCAAGCTGGGCTTCGCTTAGAAGCCTTGCGTAATGCTCGGAGTGCTGGGCAAAATTTTCCGCCGCAATCCTATCGCCGCTTAGCGACGCATCACGGGACAGGGCTTGGTACTTTTCGATGATTTGCTGCGGCGTGCCGCGTATTTTTCCTTCGGGACCTGAACTCTCAAATACGCGATTCAATACATTCCCGACAGTACGCCGACTGCTTTTGCTACGAACACGCGCTTTATTGATTGCTCTCATGCGTTGATAATTTTTTTCTAGCATTTTTTTCCGCCGGGATCATTGCAACGTTCGCATATACCAAGCCCATTTTGTGCTGGCATTAAGGATTTCGCCGAATTATTCCCGATAATGTGGTATGCTCTTTTGCACCCACTGTTTGCGCAACACATCCATGCGCCGCTAAACCGCCGAATCACGGTGAGTTGCAGCTTACGCAATTTGACAATTAACGTCAACATCGATTTTCCGCGCTGCTCGGCCATTCGAATCCGATCACGCGAATTCGCTTGTCCAAGTCTCTTGAAGCTCGAATCTCGGCGTAGCCTTCGTTTTCGAAAACCGTCCTAACGCCTCTGGCCTGGCCCCGTCCGATTTCAACCATCAGTTCGCCCTCCGGCAATAGAAAATCGCGTGCGCCCGCGGCTAGCTTCCGGAATGCGTCCAGACCCGATTCGCCCGCTTTCAAGGCGATTTCGGGTTCCCAAAGCCGAATTTCGGGATCAAGATCCGCGTATTCGGATTCCGAAACATATGGCGGGTTCGATACAATTAAATCGTATTTGCCTTCAACGCGGCTGAACCAGTCGGATTGAAGGAATCCGGCTCTATCCGAAAGGCCAAGATATTCCGCATTTCCGGATGCGGTTGCCAATGCGGCGGCGCTGCAGTCGATGCCGACCCCATTTGCTTCCGGGCATTCGCTTAAGATTGCAAGCAGTATGCAACCGCTGCCGGTACCCATGTCCAGAATCCGTTTGGGCGAGGACTTAATTGCCTGTTCGACAAGGACTTCGCTTTCCGGCCGCGGATCAAGAACGTGGCCGTCAATGCGAAAGCTTTGGTTCCAGAACGCCCTGTAGCCAACGATCTGCGACACCGGCTTTCTTTGCAGACGCGACTCGAGCGCGCTCTCAAACCTAACTCGAGCAGCCTCGCTCAATCGCATGCCCTCATGACGGGCGGAAAGCAGCGCGGATGATTGTCCCAGCGCGTGCGCCATGAGATATCGAGCGTCCACAACGGCATCGGGCACGCCCGCGGCATTCAATTCGCTCACCGCCCGCTCCAGCGCGGACGACACGGATTCCGTCAATTATCGATCTCCAGAAGCCGCCTTGCCCGGTCGTTGGCAACAAGCGCGTCGATCAACTCGTACAGATTGCCGGCTAGAACGTGCTCAAGCTTGTAAAGAGTTAGATTTATTCGATGGTCGGTAATCCGTCCCTGCGGAAAATTGTAGGTTCGTACTCTTTCGGATCTGTCGCCGGACCCGACCTGCGACTTTCGGTCGGCAGCGCGCTCGGCATCGGCTTTTCGCCTCTTCTCCTCGAACAGTCTCGTACGAATGACTTTCATTGCCACCGCTCTGTTGTGATGCTGCGATTTTTCAGACGACATGACCGAGATCCCGGTCGGCAAATGCGTAATCCGGACCGCCGAGTCCGTCTTGTTGACATGCTGCCCGCCGGCGCCGCTTGCGCGCATCGTCTCAATGCGCAGATCGGACGGAGCAATTTCAATGTCGACCTCTTGCGCCTCGGGAAGCACCGCTACCGTGGCCGCCGACGTGTGGATTCTTCCGCTTGTTTCGGTTGCAGGCACCCTTTGAACCCGGTGAACGCCCGATTCGAACTTGAGCTTGGCGTAGGCGCCGCTGCCCTTGACTTCGGCCGTCGCCTCCCGAAATCCGCCAAGCATGGTTGCATTGGAGCTAAGAATTTCAAACTTCCAGCCTTCCAGCTGGGCGAATCGTTCGTACATTCGCACGAGGTCGCCCGAAAACAGCGCCGCTTCCTCTCCGCCGGTGCCAGCCCGAACCTCGAGAATCGCCGGCCGAGAATCATTGGCATCCTTCGGCAGCAACGCAACTCTAATGTCCTGCTCCGCCTCGGTGATTCTCGGCTTGAGCTCCCTTAATTCCTCGGCGGCGAGCTCCTTCAAGTCCGAATCCCCTAGGATTTCTTCGAGCTGCGCCGCCTCCGACACCAATCCGAAATATTCGTCGATTTTCTCAACGATCGGCTTGAGGCCGGAATATTCGCGCGAAAGCTCCACTAGTTCCGAAGAGTCCCGGCATTGGCTAAGATTCTTCTCGAGAACTTCCAAGCGCGAACGAATTCTATTTAGAGTCGCTTCCGGTACCATCCCTGAGCTTTCCAGTATCGTGATTGCGCTGGCGAGGAACTTGCTGATTCGCTAGGATCGGCTGGCGGCATCGGCACCTAAATTTCCGATCTAAGCGCATACACGACAATATGCGAATATTCCCCGCAATATACAAGGCTATTCACAAAGTTCTAACAGGGACGAATTGGTTCGATGCCAATTTGAACAATTTCCGGGGACAAACCCTTGCATCGCCTTGCCAGCCATAGAAAAAGCCGCCGCCTTAAACTTTGAACGGCGGCCGCTGTCGATAAGCGTAATTTTTACATCCAAGTTGACTGCTATAAGCTTATGGCATCGAGTCGGTCTTCGGGGTTTTCTCAAGCCATCGCGCTGGCGGAATTACGGGCTAGCAGCCTGGATTCGATTTCGCCATCTCGATTTCGCGAACTCGCCTTTCGACTTCGAATACGACGCGCTCCACTAGGTCTTCGTTGGACAGCTTGGACACGGCCTCTCCCGAAAGATAAAGCATCCCGTGGTCCTTTCCCCCTCCGGTAAATCCTACATCGGTCAACAAGGCTTCGCCCGGCCCGTTTACGACACAGCCGATTATTGAAAGGTCCAGCGGCGTTCTGATGTGGCGGAGCCTGTCTTCAAGCAAGGCTACGGTTCCAATGACGTCGAAGCCCTGGCGAGCGCAGCTTGGACACGCTATGATATTGACGCCGCGCTTCAACAACCCAAGCGATTTTAAGATCTCGTTGGCGGCGTGAACTTCTTCGACCGGATCCGCCGACAAGCTCACGCGAATCGTGTCGCCTATGCCGGCTTGCAAAAGGCCGCCCAGTCCGACGGCAGATTTTACTGTTCCCGCGTACGCCCCCCCTGCTTCGGTAATGCCCAAATGAATCGGAGCGTCGGTTTTCTCGGCCAAGCTTCTGTAAGCTGCAACAGCAAGCATGACATCGGATGCCTTGCAGCTAATTTTGTACTCGAAAAAATTCAGGTCCTCCAGAATCCTGATGTGCTCAAGGCCGGATTCGACCATTGCCTCCGGACATGGCTCACGAAACTTTTCCAGAAGGTGTTTTTCCAGGCTGCCTGCATTAACGCCTATGCGAATAGAGCAGCCATTCGCACGCGCTGCCGAAACTACCGATCTAATCCGCTCCTGAGAACCGATATTTCCTGGATTGATTCGAATGCAAGCCGCGCCGGCATCGGCTGACTCTATAGCGCGCCGGTAATGGAAATGAATGTCGGCAACAATTGGGACAGGACTCAAATCGACGATTTCCCTCAATGCCTTCGACGATTTTTCGTCAGGGACCGATACTCGAACGATATCGGCGCCAGCGTCTGCGCAGGCGGCGATTTGAGCGGATGTCGACTCGACTTCCGTAGTTGGCGTATTCGTCATAGTCTGCACTGAAACGGGAGCGCCGCCACCGACTTGAACTGCGCCTACGCTAATTGCGCGCGATTTGCGCCATGGAATATTCTTCCAGCGCCTTATGGGATTGCGAAGCATGGCAGTTCTTATATCAGGTTGATTTAGGATCTCGCTCTATAGCAGCTACAATTGCCAGCAGAATAATTCCAGTTAAATTTCTATCGTGCTCGATTCGGCACTTCAAATCAGCCATTCGGAAGACCGGTTCGGAATGTTGCGGAATCAGTTAATCTTTTCGATATGCCTTCCCGAACTTAGCCTGAACGCGGCGAGGGAATGGGAAAGCAAGGCAGGAAGCATGCATTTTGCCGATGCCCTAGCTTGCGCGGTTCGCCGCCGAAATTCAGCATGAAAATAACGGAAGTCGGACTTTGCCGCCTAGCGGGTCGCACTCGCAAAATTGTCTTTGGCTGGCTTGGCGCCGGCGCGACCGCCATTCACCATTAAAGCAAAACTGAACAATCCGAGCGGGCGCATGTGAGAAATAGCCAGCAAGTTGTCGCTGCAAGTCCCTATGCGAATCGACCGCAAAATAGCGGGTTCGAATTCGGCTGTTCAATTTTCGTCTTCGCTGATTCGCGCGGCGACGAGAAGTGCTTGAGTTTTCTTTGGCAACGAAGATTCGTCGGCCATTTCGTATTTGCTCCGAAGACTCGCGGCATCAAGCACCAAATTCTTGACAACGCTTGTCTTGCGGCCTGCGGGTCCGAATAGGTGCCCGTCGATATCAAAATAAACCGAACCGGAATTACCTGCTCTCAGAGTGATTTCGCCTTCAACTTTAGGAACTAGGTAGGTTTCTCCTGTTTCAAGGATTTTTTCGAGCAAAATCGTGTCGTCGGCAGCCCTGACGCGAACCCAGGCGGGAAGAGCAGCGAAGATTTTGACTTCATTCCTCGGCTTGGGAGGTTCAACAATCTGAGGCGCGGCCTCAACCACAGCTACAATCCGCTCTTCCGGATCTTCTTGGCTGCGGTCATCCGATAAATCGTCCGCCCTAGCGAGAACGCCGAGCTCCCCGGGCTCTAAATCGCCTATCGGCTCCAAAGTCGTGAACTCGCCCGCAAATCGCTCGTCGAACGAATTTTCATTGAAACCGCTCTGCGGTTCCAAGAAATATGTAGGAGTCAAGCTGTCTTCGGCATACTCGATCATAGGCTCAAATTCAGGCGAAGCGGAACTTATCTGCTGAAATTCCTTTAGGAGGGAAAAACCGAAAAATAGAGCTCCGCCAACAAGCGAGAGCATTACCATCGATGACAGCACCGTCGTAGCGGATAGCGAAAACACTGGCCGTGACTTATTCTCCCAAAACAGACTATTCGAACCTAGGACGAATAGACCTTCCGAATCGCTAAGCGACGGCCTCGCCAAACTGCTCGACGGCAGGGAGAATGAGCATTCTTCGCAAAACTGCTCGTAAACAGATTCCGGGTCGAGCCCTAGATACTTCGCGTAGGTGCGCACGTGGCTGGGTATAAAATTTGGATTCTCAAAGGCCGGCGGATCGCAATTTTCGATCGCTACGATCATATATCGGCGCAACCCGAGTTCTTCTTCGATCTCAATTAGCGATTTCCCGGTTTCCGCCCGTTTACCACGTAAGACATCACCTAATTTCTGTTCGTAGTCGTCGAATCGACGCATCTCATTGAATGACTTTTTATCCACGCCCTCCAACTTGATTTCTTAACCTCTTCGCTCCAATTTGGTTAACTGCCGATCCGATTTTGCAAAGCTTGAAATTCCAAGACAACCACAAATAATTGCGTCTACTTTTTCCTAAAACACGAAACTTGGATAAAATCAAGTTTCATTGGCGGTAAATCGTCAAATATTAGTGGAAAATTAATCGAACATTATCCAACCCGGCGAAAAAAATTCTCAATCGCGAAATCGATACGAGATTTCCAGTTTATTTTTGTAAAGCGTCCGGCTACCGGACCTCTGATCCCAAACAATTTCCTATTGTTCCGAATCGTCTTTTTTTTCTCGGAAGTTGTTCCCAATCATCGATTCGGCGCCTGGTGCTCGGCCTTCACGCCGATTTCATTTTGTTGTTCGCGCACGTTCGAGCCAAGCTCTGATTTCACGAACAATTGCTTCGAATTTCTTGGGAACCGGCATCGTCCCAGAAATCCAAGCGAAGGCATCCTGGTCCGCCTGGTTCAAAAGAGCCTCAAAGTCATAAAGCAAGTCATCGTCGAGGATAGCGATATTTTCCTCGGCAAATCGCCCGATTATGCTATCCATCTCCAATATGCCCCGCCGCTTGCCGCGAATCAAGAGTCGCTTGCGCCGCATTGACAATTTACTGGTCAACAGATCCCAACCCTCCCTCTAGGCACAAATCGGAATCCCCGCATTCCGCCTGCGCCTGATGCGGGTCGAAAGCGAACCGGATTGCCAACACCGGTAGATTTCTGAATGCCTGATTCTTACGCTCAAACAGAATCTTAGCCAAGTGTTCGAGCTCGATATCGAAAATTGATCAGGAATCTCTTGAGACGGGCCGTATACGGACAAATTTTTTTGGAGCAAATTCATTCATCGCCGCAACTTGACTGCATCAAATGTACTTGGCCACGGATATTCGCGGACCGTAAAATAAATCCAAGCTATTTTTTGCTGAAGCCCCGAGGGACCGCAAGCGAATCTTGGTTCTTGGAGAGGTCAATGCGTCAGCGCATGTTTTCGGCGTTGCCGACCGATGGATTTCCGAGTTGGCGCCTAGGCACGAAATTCGATGCTCTTGCTTCGTCGTATCTTCTTTCTTCAATTCCGGATCGCCTTGCAAACTTCCTCCGCTGTCGTCGCGCACGTCGGAATTTATCTGAGTTGTCCTGCCGGCAGCCCGCTTCATGACCGGTCGGCGCAAAAAACCATTGGCATAAGAATAATGCAATTCCGGCTGGCTTCGGATGCGGGCCGCAGTCCGGACAACTGCCAAAAAATGCGTACGACTAGTCGCAGAGTTAGAATTGGCCTTGGCTCGCTCTGAAATTCGCGATTCTAAAGTGCCAGCTTATTAGTGGACTTTATCTCTTCCATCGAAAGCAATGCCGTCACATTGTAGATTTTTACATCTGAAATCAGTGCCTGATAAAAATTGTCGTAGGCGCGCGCATTGGTAACGCGAACCTTTAGAATGTAATCGATGTCACCGGCCAGGCGATGAGCTTCGAGAATTTCAGGACGGCCCTGAATTGCTTTTAAGAAGTCTTGCTGCCATTTCTTGTCGTGTTCGGATGTTCTGACCAAAACGAAGAAACAGGCCTCGAATCCAAGTTTTTCGGCGTTTAGTATAACTGTATGTCTTTCGATTACGCCTGTTTGCATAAGCCTATGCACCCGCTTCCAAACCGCGGTCTTCGACGATCCGACTTTTCTGGCAATGACTTCCAGCGACTGACCAGCGTTCTCCTGCAGTTCCGAGAGAATCTTTAAATCAATGTCGTCTAGCGATTTGGACACGATTGCCGACCCCGGGTTTGAGTTTCAATTCCGATATCGAAGAGATTTAATCGACTCGATGAAAACTACTGGAATAATACTTGGATGCCTAAGCTCGACCACATTAAGCTAAGGATAAAGCCCCGCGCAAATCTGGGAGATAAATTTCTGCTTCACGCATCAAGTCCCGTATTGTCAGAATAAATCGCTAAGCATGCTGCCGTTCACCAAATCGAGTTTAGCGTAATGGATAGAAATCGCAATCCTATTGGTAGTCCGCTCCTAGCAAATCCAGCCAAGCATTTCCAAATTTTTTCGGGCGCGGAGGCAACGAGGCATGCCCAGTTTTCTATAGTATGGACGATGCAGCTTTAGGTGTGGAAGCTGCCGACAAGCTGGATACCGAACTTCGAATGCAGTACATCCTTTTCGAGTTCAAGCGCTCGGTTCCCGCCGAAAGTCGTCCGAATCTCGGAGTGCCTGAAAACGTGGCAATTGTAGGGCCGCAGAAAATCCAAGAAATTTCATGCGCTGCGATTTCCGGTGATTCGGGCGTTTAAGCGCGGACATTGGTCTGCGGATTGCGATTTGGCACTCAAAAATTAACGTGGCGACCTGATCATTTTGAATCATTTTTCGGTTCGGCATAAGCTGTGCTGCTAATCATGAATCCATGCGCATACGTCCCCTGAGCATAAAGCGTTCCGTTGTTTCTGCACCGGAAATGTCCGCCGGAGACCGATGCTGTTCAACCTATAAATCTACTGGTTTGCAGATTTTGAAGTAGCGGTGAATTCAGGGCCGCACGAAACCAACGAACTCGACCGACATGCCGTCCCGGCGCGCCGGAAAGTCCCCCGACAGCGGGACGCAAGCCAATTCGCGGCGAGCAACCCAAAGGACCGCAAGAAACTTGCCGCCATGAGATATCCGCGCTCGCCCGGTTTCCGGGACTTGCACTCCGAAGTCGGCTAGTCTATCAGGTCATCGATGTGCATCCGGTTGGCCCGACTGCCCGAGTTCCGGGGCGGGAGTTTCGGCGAATG
>Ga0209021_1000747_pt1 | contig 37153 bp, 27 predicted proteins | sample PinacodermFT_FD_187299 | JGI IMG/M metagenome (GOLD analysis project Ga0209021, IMG submission 187299) | Host-associated microbial community of the marine sponge Aplysina aerophoba from Gulf of Piran - sponge pinacoderm, lysed by freeze-thaw... | ecosystem: Host-associated > Porifera > Sponge >... | reverse complement strand
CATCGTACAAGGCGATCTGGTGATTTGCCTTGTAGACGTCACCACGACCGCCGAAGACTGAGAGGATGCATGTGACCGCCGGGCATCGTCGAGTTCGCGCGCGGAGTGGAAGGTTGGGACTGAATCGCACCCTTGTTGGAACGACCTGCTCACACGTAGGCAATGGCGCCAACTCTGACCTCGGAGCCATCGTCGGTTGCGATGACCTCTATGCCGGTGCGGTGGCACGGTACTATGGTGTCGTCTCAAGAAGCCACCGACTAGCTGTGGTGCGCCGAACTTAGGATCGGAGAAGTCCCGTGAGCGATGCCTCCAAGGCGATGACCGTGCGACTCGCGGCCGAGCAGGCCGCAGCGTTGGAGATGGTTGCAGACGTCGATGGCGTCAGCATGTCAGAGGCTGTCCGCGACGCTATCGAGAGCCACATCGACAACCGGCGAGCCGATAGCGGCTTCCAGGATCGGCTTGCTGAGTCGATGCGGCGACACCAGAGGATCCTCGACCGGCTCGCTGACAGTTGACCATGGAGTACCTCGGGCTCGCAGACGTCGTGATGATTGCGTCAGCGGTTCTCCGAACCGAGCCCGAGTCGCTGCTGCGAACCAGCCGCATCGGCGGGGCGGATTCGGCTGTGAACGCGCCTGCAGCGCCCGGGTGCGGATCGCCGGGGGCAGGGCGGAGAACGATGCCGAGAGCACGCCGGACGGGCTGGCGGAACTCAGGACGGCCCGGCACAGTCGCATCACCTTGCAATGACCACTGGAACTGACCGTCCCTTGCTGTTGGACGTGGTCGTAACAGGATACGATTTGTAGCTGTCGTCGTGTTGGAGGTGTCGGTGGAGAGCACTTGGAGCTGGCCAGGCTCCAGATGGTGGCGCGTCGACCTGCATGCGCATTCGACTGCCTCGCATGACTTCGGTACTGGCGGGAGTGGTTCGACACAAGTGGCGCGCCGGTGGATCGAGTCGGCACGCGATGCTGGTCTCGATGCCGTTGCTGTAACGGACCACAATTCAGCGGAGTTGGTGGGACAGCTACAGGAAGCTGCCGCTGATGTGGAGAATGCTCCCGTCGTCTTTCCCGGCGCTGAACTCACTGCAAATGACGGATCCCACATCCTGCTGGTCTTGGATCCATCCGCGACTCAGGATCATGTCGATGATCTGCTGTCCCGCATCGAGATTCCGGTCAACGAGCGCGGCACCACGACCGCACACACCTCTGCGAGTGTCGAGGAGATCTTGAAGCGGTGCGATGATCGGGCGCTCGTGATCGCTGCGCACGTCAATCAACGCAAGGGACTGCTGGAACATTCGGGACAGCAACGAATCGCAGAACTCCAGGATATAAGACTAGCAGCCGTGGAGGTACACCCGGATACGCCATTCGACGACTCCTGGCTCGATGGCAGTAGACCTGAGGTAGGCCGGAAGATATCGCAGATATGGGCTTCGGACAGCCACTCATTTGATGACTTGGGCAAACGCTACACATGGGTCAAGATGACGACGCCGAGCCTGGAGGGACTGCGACTGGCGCTCTTGGACGGCGACGAGTCTCTCAGACCTGTCCGACGGGAGGACCCAGGGAAGCCCAACACACACGCGGAGAGGGCTATCGAAAAAATCACGGTATTCGACACGAAGCACATCGGTCGTGAGTCGCCCACAGACGTTCGCTTCAATCCTTGGCTGAATGCAATCATTGGGGGACGTGGTACTGGAAAGTCAACTCTGCTTGATCTCTTCCGGAAGGCGCTGAGGAGGGATTCGGAACTCGACAGCGCCGGTCGTGGTGAGGAAGGGTCACTACGGACGCTGTTTGATAGTCGTATGCAGGTGCCTGCTTCTCGCTCAGAGAGTGGCCTGTTGACCGACGCTTCCTGTGTCGAGGTGGTGTACCGAAAGGACGGTGAGCGGTTTCTTCTCTCGTGGAGTCAGGACGGCAACGCCCATCCGATCACGCGACTCGTCGGCGACGAGAGCATCCCAGAGGAAGGCAACATCCTCGAGCGATTCCCAGTGCGTCTATACAGCCAAAAGCAACTCTTCGCATTGGCCCAGAACCCGAACGCTCTACTCGTAGTTCTTGACGACACCCAAGAGGTCGGCGGCGCCGAATGCAGACGCGAACTAGATCGTTTGGGTGGTCACTATCTCTCTCTAAGGGCGGCAGCCCGGCTGGCTCTCACGCAGGCGAGCGAACTGCCGGATCGCCGAGCGTCACTGGCGGATGTTCAGCGGAAGCTCGACGTCCTTCAGCAAGGTGGACATGCCGAGATCTTGCGCCTCTATCGGAGTCGTCGGCAGACTGATGGTACGTGGAAAGCTGTAGTGAAGGCTACGGAGACAGGCTTAGAGGCGATACAGAATACGGCCCGTGCGATCTCAGTTCCCGATCTGAATCCGTTGAGCAATGGCGACGACGAGGACGATGCTGATCAAGCCCTCAGACGTTCACATCAGTCTCTTCGTCAGTTGATTGACGACTTTAGGAGCAAGGCGATCGGGGAAATCGACGAGGTCACCCGCCAACTGGCGGAGTTGCTACGTGCAGACGACGTCTCCGAATGGGACACTGCCGTCAGGGCAAGCGAGGAAGCCTATAAGAGAACTGTGAATCAACTCGAGGAGCAGGGTATAGCGGATCCCGCAGAGTACGGCGAACTGGTTGAGAGAGCGAAAAGGCTCGAAGCCGAGATTGAAGTTCTCACCAAGGAGAGTCAGAATGCTCGCGCCTTGGAGAAAGAATCTGCCGATGCGCTTGAAGATTATCGCGAGGCGCGCTGTCAGTTGAGCTTGAAGCGGGAAGAGTTCGCACGCCGAGCATCGAGTGAAACGCTTCGTGTCGAGGTCAAGGGTCTTGGCGATCACTCGGATCTCACCGAGGGCCTCATTGACATATTGGGCATCATGGCGTTCCAAGACGATCGGAAGTTGATTGCCGATCGAATCAGACCTCAGGAAGACGAAGCGTGGGCTTGGGAACCCCTGGACTCAGTTGTTGACGCGATGCGGGAGTTTCAATCCAAGGAGAGCGATACATGGGATACTCGCGATGCCCGCTTCGCGAACAGATTGAGGAGCCTCCCACCGGAGCGTATCGACCGCCTAGCGCTGTACCTCCCGGAGGATGCAATTCAGGTCAGCTTCAGGGGCGGCAATTCCAGCACAACTTGGCGACCGATAGCGCAGGGATCGCCTGGGCAACAAACGGCGGCTCTATTGGCATTCGTACTCGGCTTTGGTAGCGAACCGATCGTGTTGGATCAGCCTGAGGATGACTTGGATAGCACGCTGATATATGAATTGCTCGTCAGGCGTTTTCGCGAGACCAAGCCAACGCGGCAGTTGATTCTCGTAACGCACAACCCCAATATCGTGGTGCACGGAGATGCCGAGTTCGTTCTCTCGCTTGACGTGCGCGAAACTCAGACGGTCATCGGATGTGAAGGCGGGCTTCAGGAGGAAAAAGTTCGAGACGAGATCTGTCGTGTCATGGAAGGCGGTAGGGAAGCCTTTGAAAGCCGCTACAACCGCATCATGCCGATGAAGGGAGTCACGTGACGGCCGCTAGCGACGAGCTACTGCGGCGAATTCGACTCGGCGAGGACTCCACTCTCGAACTGAAGCGGGTTCTGTTGTCCGGGAATCGGGTTACAGGTCCAGACCGTGCTCGTTTCGCCGACGAGTTGGGGGGCATGGCGAACGGCTCGGGCGGGATCGTAGTGCTGGGGGTGGATGACCAGACCCGTGACGTGCTGGGTATCCCGATTGAGCGCTTGGACACTGTCGAAACCTGGGTGCGTGAGATCTGCAATGATTCGATCAAGCCGCCACTTGACGTGTCGATCAGAAAGATGGAGATTGGCGCATCATCCGGCGACTTGGTCGCAGTTATCCAGATCGATGTTCCACGAAGCCTCTTCGTCCACAGGAGTCCGGGTGGATACTTCAGGAGGATAGGAAGTTCCAAGCGCGAGATGTCACCGGAGGTATTGGAGCGACTGTTTCAGGAGCGGAGCCAGAGCAGGCTGATCCGCTTCGACGAATCGATCGTTCCGAGGACGGAATCGACGGATGTGGACGAAGATCTCGCCGCACGCTTCGTCCCGCAGCAAGAGACGGTTGGCGACTACCTACGGAAGCTTCGGATCGCAGCGGAGGACGACGACGGGGTACCACGCCTGACGGTTGCCGGTGTGCTGATGTGCACGCGTGAGCCCGACAGGTGGTTGCCGCACGCGCAGATCCAAGCCGTCGGCTACGCCGGTGCGCGCAGCGACGTGAACTATCAGACCGATGCTCGAGAGTTCGTCGGTCCGTTGGATTCCCAGGTAATGAACGCGCTGCACTTCGTGAAACGAAACATGAAGGTCAGTGCGACGAAGACGGTCGGCCGCCGAGAACGACCGCAGTTCAGCGAGAGAGCTGTCTTCGAAGCGCTGGTCAACGCTGTCGCACACAGGGACTATTCCATAGCGGGCGCACGCATCCGGATGCATCTGTTTCGAGATCGCCTTGAGTTGTACGTTCCGGGTGACTTGGCGAACACTCTTACCACCGACAGCATTCATCTCCGCCAGTACAGCCGGAATGAACTGATCGTCTCTCTGCTTGCACGATGCGAAGTGTCCGAGTCAGGTGGACTCGGCAGGACACACATGATGGAGCGGCGTGGAGATGGGGTACCGATCATTCTCGACGAGAGTTTGGAGCTGTCGGGGCGTCTCCCGGAATACCTGGTGATCGACGAGAGCGAACTGCGGCTGACAATCTGGGGGCCAAGCTCACTCGCTTGAGGAGATCGCGCCGCCGCGGGCGGCGTTGACGGCTCGGGCGGGGCGTTGGGCGACGACGGCGGTGGGCCGCGACGCGCGCCCGGTGTTTGATGTGGCTTCTGAGTTGGGGTGTGACTGGCACACGGTGAACCGGGCGGTGCTGGCGTGGGGCTAGGCGCTGCTCTACGCCGGATTAGCACTCTTGGATTAGCGGCTTCTGGTGCCAAGCTGCTTTCGGTGGGATCGCTACTGATCACGAGCCGCGCTTCGATCGGCTCCTGTGCATTAGCGGGTAAGCCGATGGCAACGAATCAAGGCTTCACGAATCTAACGCCGGGTACCGACGTCGACCCCTCGTTCCTCTTCCACCTGGGTCTCACACTCGGCCGAGAGATGACGAGGCGTGCGTCGGGCACAACCTTCTTGGAAATCTCAGGACGAGAGTTTGGACGCATTGCGGTACGGCTACCCCCATTGGAGGAGCAGCGGCGGATCGCAGAGATCCTCGACACGATCGACGAAACCATCCAAGCCACCGAACGCGTGATAGCGAAACTAGAACTCGTGCGGATTGGCTTGCTTGAGAACTCGATACCGGTTGTGGATCTAGTTCCGCTGAAGGAGCTGGCGTCAATCAGCGTTGGGTTCGTCGGGCCCACCCAAATGCATTACACGACTCCCGATCGTGGCGTTCCATTCCTGAGGACTGGCAATATCGGGACGGGGCAGATCCGCCACGTCAATATGCGGTATGTAACGCATGCGTTCAGCGTAGCGAACCGGAAGTCAGTGCTCCAAGAAGGCGATGTCGTTGTCTCCCGCGTCGGGTATACGGGAAACGCCGCAGTCATAGAGCAGCACTTTGCTGGGGCCAACTGTGCCAATATGATCATTATTCGATCGGGTCCGCTCCTCGAGAGTAGCTTCCTGTCGCTCTTGTTCGAGTCTCAATTGATCGGCCAGCAAGTACAGGCGATGACTGCGGGGAGCGCACAGCCAGTATTCAATATCAAGTTGGTCGAGCGCTTGCGGGTGCCCAACGTTGGCCTGGTCGAGCAGCTTGGCACTGTGAACGCAATCCATGGCATCAACCAATTGCTTGCAGCCGAGCGAGACTCGGTTCGTAAGCTGATCGCGACGCGCGCTGGTCTTGCCGCCGATCTGCTGTCGAGCCGTGTCCGAACGGTTGCGGCATGACATCAGGTCCCGAGTGGGAGAAGGTCGAGCGGCCGCTGTTGGCGCATTTCGACTCGCTCGGTTGGGAGACGCTGGTCTGGTCTGACCGACATCCTGCCCACAACGTCGACCGGTCGTCGGACCGCGATGTGCTTCTCGAGCAGCGGCTTCGCTCGGCGTTGCTGAGGATCAACCCTGGCCCCAACGACGCGCCGTGGCTCGATGCGGCTCGGATCAATGCGGCGGTTGCGGAGTTGCGGTCCCCGCCGGCGGGGGCCCGGCTGCTGGAGACCAACCGGCTCTCGACTGATCTGTTGCTCCGCGGCACCACGGTCGCTGGGCTCGACGGGTGGGACGGTGGTCGGGATCGGAGCGTCGACTACATCGACTGGGAGGACCCCTCGGCCAACGACTTCCTCGCCGTGTCGCAGTTTCCCGTGGCGACGCCGGGGCGGGCGCCGAACATCCGGCCTGATGTGGCACTGTTCGTCAACGGCATCCCGCTTGTGGTGATCGAGGCCAAGCCGCCCGGGAGCGACAGCAGCATCACCGATGCCATCGATCAGCTCCGCCGCTATGCCAACCAGCGCGGTAGCGAGGTTGCCGAGGGCGCGGAGCAGTTGTTCTGGACGAATCAGTTCACGGTCTCCACGACCGGCGAGCGAGCGGAGGCGGCGACGTTCTCGGCTCTGCCCGAGCACTACCTGGCTTGGAAGGACCCGTACCCGGCCACCGTCGAGGAGGTTGCTGCGTCGCTCGGCAAGCCGATCGCTGCTGTCACGCAGCAGGAGCTGTTGACGACCGGGATGTTGACGCCGGAGCGGCTGTTGGACATCGTCCGGCACTTCACGCTGTTCGTGGAGGTCGGCTCGGGTCGCACGGTCAAGATCGTCGGCCACTATCAGCAGTACCGCGGCGTCCACAAGGCGATGCGGCGGCTGCTCACGGGCGACACCAGGGCAGCCGACGGCCACGTGGACCGGCGAGGCGGGATCATCTGGCATACCCAGGGGTCGGGCAAGGGCCTGACCATGGTGTTCCTGATCCGGGCGATGCGGAGTCACCCCGAGTTGCGGAGGTTCAAGATTGTCCTGGTGACCGACCGCACCGACCTCCAGCAACAGCTCAGCGACACTGCCGGGCTCGCCGGCGAGACGATCAAGGTGGCCCGGAGCGCGGCCGAGGTGCGGGAGTTGCTGCGCCAGGACGGCCCGGCCGTGGTGATGGCGATGATCCAGAAGTGGCGCGACACGGCCGGGAACGGTGACGATGCCGACGGGCTGGGCGAAGGGGACACGTTCGGAACGTTGAACGAGTCGGAGTCGATCCTGGTGATGGTCGACGAGGCGCACCGCTCGCAGGGAGCGACGCTGCACGCCAACCTGATGGGCGCCCTGCCCAATGCCGCGCGGATTGGGTTCACGGGCACGCCGATCATCATGGGCGAGCGGAAGAGGACGCTGGAGATCTTCGGCGGCTACCTCGACCGGTACACGCTCACCGAGTCCGAGGCCGATGGCTCGACGGTGCCGATCCTCTACGAGGGGCGCACGACCGAGGCCGCCGTGCGGGGCGCCTCGAGGATGGACGACCTCTTCTACCGGTGGTTCGCCGACCTCAGCGAGGGTCAGCGGGAAACTCTGCAGCGTAAGTACGCCACCGCCAAGGATGTGCTCGCAGCGCCGGAGCTGATCGCCGCCAAGGCTCGGGACATCCTCCGGCACTACATCGACACGGTGATGCCCGACGGCTTCAAGGGCATGATTGTCGCCACCAGCCGGGAGGCGTGCCTGCGGTACCACGCGGCGCTGAACGGGGCGCGTGACGAGTTGGTGGCCGAACTCGACCGGCGGCGGGATGACCTGCTCGAGCGGCCCGGCGACTCGCTCGACGCCGACGGATCGTTCATGCGCGCCGCCGCCGGCCAGGTGGACCTCATCGGTGGCCTCGAGTTCGCCCCGGTCATCTCCGGCGAGCACAATGATCCGGCGCACTACGCCCCCTGGACCGACAAGGGGCGCCAGCAGGGGCGCATCGACGGCTTCAAGCTCCCGCTCGGGCCCGCCGGCGAGGACCGCAGCCCGCTGGCACTGCTGATCGTGCAGTCGATGCTTCTCACCGGGTTCGACGCGCCGCAGGCCCAGGCCCTGTATCTCGACCGGCTGATCCAGGAGGCCGAACTGCTCCAAGCCGTCGCCCGCGTCAACCGGACCGCGCTGAAGAAGTCCTACGGCCTGGTGGTCGACTACCACAGCGTATCGTCGCAGCTCACCGCCGCCCTCACCGTGTACACGAACGCCGACGGCGAGATCGACCCCGACGCCGACGGGGCGCTCCGCCCGCTCACCGCCGAGATCGAGAAGCTCGAACCGCAACGCCAGCGGGTCCGGCAGATCTTCGTGCAGCGCGGCGTCGAGCCGGCGGCGACCGTCGAGGCCCTCGAAACCTGCGTTCAGCTGCTCGCCGACGAACGCCTCCGGGCCGGCTTCGACGTTGCGCTGCGCACGTTCCTCACCACCTTCGACACCGTGTTAACCCGGCCCGAGGCGCTGCGGTTCGTGGCCGACGCCAACCTGTTCGGCGAGATCCAGATCCTCACCCGGCGGCGCTACCGCGACACTCCCGACGGCGACTTCGACCCGCGCAAGTACTCCGAGAAGGTCCGCCGGCTGATCGATCAGCACATGACGGTCCTCGACCTGAGCCGGCGGATTCCCCCCGTGCGGATCACCGACCCCGCATTCGGCGCCCACGTCGCCGGGATCGGCGCCGCCCGGGCCAGGGCGTCGGAGATGGAACACGCCGTGCGTCACCACATCCGCGAGCACCTCGACGAGGACCCCGTCTACTACGGACGGCTCTCGGAGCGGATCGACGAGATCCTCGAACGGCTGGAGGAGCGGTGGGAGCAGATCGCCCTCGAGTTCGAGGAGCTGATCGCCGACATCAACGCCGGGCGCACCGACGAGGACGACACCGGGCTGGAGCCGACCACCGAGCTGCCCTTCTACAACCAGATGGCCGAGAAGGTCGCTGGCTCCGGGCCCGACACCCCCGAGCGGCTCGTGGCGCTCACCCGGGGACTCGTCGGGGAGATCCGCCGGATCATCGGCGCCGTCGGTTTCTGGGACAACGCCACCAAGCAGGACGACCTGCGCAAGGCCATCAAGCGGACACTCGACGAGAGCGACCTGTTCGCCTACGAGAGCCTCGACGAGTTGGCCGTCGAACTGGTCGCCCTCGCCAAGGCCAACCAGGACAGGTTGCGATGACTGCCACTGCTGTCGCCTCGGCTATCGACGTGACGGGTGCTGCTATCGCCGCGGATGACACGGCTGCCGCCACTGCGACCCCGATCCATGAACTCCCGGCGCTGGTGGTCGGCGACCTCGTACTCACAGTCGCGCCCCTCAGCAACCGTACGACCATCGAGATCGTCGTCGAGCGCGACGCCGCACTGGTCCTGAAGGCACCGCCGGACGTGACGGTCGAACGTGCCACGCAGTTCGTGACCGCCAAGCGCCGCTGGGTGTACCGCAAGCTGGCCGAGAAGGACGCTCTGACCGGCCCGCCGATCGTGAAGCAGTTCGTCGAGGGCGAGGGGTTCGCGTACCTCGGCCGAAGCTACCGGCTTTCTCTCACCGCCGACACGCCTGGCGTCCGCCTCAACCAGGGTCGCTCCGTCCAACAGGCCCGCCCCGATTCGGCGCGCGCGGCGGACCCGCCCCCTGTCCGCCTTGAGCGAGGCCGTTTCCATCTGGCTGCCGCGGAGGCCGACCGGAGCGCCGCCGCGATGCGCCGCTGGTACATCGACGTCGGCGGTCACTGGCTCCGGCGCCGGATCCGCCCCTGGGCGGCCCGCCTGGGTGAGGACGCCGTGGCCGTCGCCGTCCGCGATCTCGGCTTCCGCTGGGGCTCAGCCCGGCCCAGCGACGGCCCACAGCGCATCAACGTCCACTGGGCCACGCTGCAACTCCCGCCCAGCCTCATCGACTACGTCCTCGTCCACGAACTCGCCCATCTCCGCGAGACCAACCACACCCCCGAGTTCTGGGCGACCCTCGGCCGGCTCATGCCCGGCTACGATCTGCAGAAAGCCAACCTCGCTGCCATCGGCAAGAATATCTGGCTCGGCGCCGTCGCCAGCAGCGCAGCGAGGTAGGACTGTCGGGAGGAATTGACCGCCAATCCGGGCCGGATGGAGAGAGAATTTGAGCGAACTTGAGCCCACTGGTGCTGTATTTCGTCGTTGTGCGCTGCAGGTCAACCCCCACCACTATGCGAGTACGTTCCGAGGTCAGACGACGGAGGGTGACGCACGATCTTACGCCGAGGTCATGGTTGCTAAGGCGCTCGAGGCCGGAGTCTCGGTTCTCGCCATTACCGACCACAACGACGTCGGTTGCGTCGAGTTGTTTCGCGATGCCGCCGCAGGCCAGAAGATCACCATCTTTCCCGGGTTCGAACTCTCGTCTTCCGAGGGAATCCACGTTCTCTGCATCTATCCGCCTGATACCGATGAGCAAACGCTTGGCCGGTACCTTGGCGCCTTCGGTATTGATCAGGTAGCCCCGTCCTCGGACTTGTCGAACAAGACTCTGGATGAAGTGCTGGCATCGGTCCGAGTAAAAGGAGGTCTTCCGATTGCCGCACATGTGACGGGCGACAAGGGCCTCTTCAAGATTCTCACGGGACAAGCGCGGATCAAGGTTTGGCGCAGCGAGCACCTCTTGGCGATCCAGATTCCGGGATCCGTCGGAGATCTTCCTCCCGAAGTCCGCCAGATAGTCGTCAACAAGAATCCGGACTATAGGCGAGACCATCCTGCTGGCGAAAATCTTGCAATTGCTGCCGTCAATGCCCGGGATGTCCACAAGCCTGAGAATCTAAGTGATCCATCTGCCACCTGCTGGATCAAGATGTCCGAAGTCAGTATCGAGGGCTTACGTCAGGCGTTCATGGACCCGGAATCGCGCATTCGCCTCAATTCCCGAGACGGTACTCCAGAGTCGGAGCAGCACGCCGAACTATTGAGCGTCGCCTGGGAGGGCGGATTCCTCGATGGTGCAGAAGTACGCCTGAATCCGAATCTCAACGTCCTCATCGGCGGTCGTGGCACCGGAAAGTCCACGATCATCGAGAGCCTCCGCTACGCCTTGGACCTAGATCCGGTCGGTGAGCAGGCGCGCCAAGCCCATAAGGGCATCGTACAGCAAGTACTTCGCAGCGGCACGAAGATCTCCGTTCGCGCGCGCTGCCATCGTCCGGCGCCACGCGAGTATTTGATCGAGCGAATCGTTCCGAATCAACCTGTGGTCCGCGACGAGAAAGGACAGGTCTCGAACCTCCGTCCGGTCGAGATACTCCCTGGAGTGGAGGTCTATGGGCAGCACGAGATCTCCGAACTAACGAGGAGTCCAGAGAAGCGGACCCGTCTTCTCGACCGCTTCGCGAAGCCTGATGAGTCCCTGTCTCGACGAAAGACCGACCTGAAGCAGAACCTCAGCAAGACTCGGCGAGACATCTTGGACGTGCGGATCGAACTCGGCCAGATCGAGGAGAGACTGGATACGTTGCCTGGCCTGGAGGAAACCCTGGAGCGCTTCCGGGAGGCGGGATTGGAAGAGCTTCTCCGGGAGCGCACGCTACTTGTTCGTGAGGAGCGAGTGATTGAGGCAGTGCCGGAGCGCCTGGCGTCGTTCCGCGAGCATCTGGATGGTCTCCGTCGAGATGTGCCGATCGACCGCGTGTTCTTGTCGCCAAAAGCCTTGGCCGACCTGCCAGGCAAGGAGATTCTTTCGGGCTTGGATGACGTTCTCGAACGGTTGAATCGTGACATTGGCAAGGTAGTGCGCGATCTGGAGGAAGCCTTGGCACGAGCGGACGAGAACATTGCCGACGTTCGCTCCCGCTGGGAGTTACGCGAACGCGATGTCCAAGCCGACTATCAGAAGACGCTGCGCCGACTCGAGAGGGAAGCGGTAAACGCGGAGGAGTTTATTCAACTGCAGAGCCGCATTGAGGAACTACGCCCGCTACGAGAACGTAGGTCACTCCTCCGGCGGTTGGAGAAGGATCACTTGGAGCGTCGTCACGCATTCCTTGTTGAGTGGGAGGACGTCAAGGCAGAGGAGTTTCGTCTTCTGGATCGCGCTGCAAGGAAGGTTAGCAAGGCGCTTCGTAACCATGTTCAGGTGGAGGTGACCGCTGCTGGAAATCGTGAGCCATTGGCCGAACTCCTTCGAGAACGGATCAGCGGCAGACTTTCCGAGGCAATTGCCTGCTTGAAGAGGGCGAGTGACTTCTCGCTGTCAACGTTTGCTGATAGTTGTCGGAGAGGATCTGATGCAGTTCAGAACGCCTACAATGCCCCGCCTGCCCAATCACAGAGCCTTGCCAAGGCGTCGGAAGAGACTCTGATGCTTATTGAGGAGTTGGAGTTGCCAGCCACAACCGCAATCCAACTCAATACGGCTTCGGTTGGTGATCCTCCGTTATGGCGTGCCCTCGAAGACCTGTCGGTGGGTCAAAAAGCTACCGCCGTCCTGTTGCTGTTGCTCTTGGACTCTGAGGCTCCTCTGATCGTGGATCAGCCCGAAGACGATCTCGACAATCGCTTTATAACCGAGGGCGTGATTCCCAGGATACGCGCCGAGAAGGGAAAGCGGCAGTTCATCTTTTCGACCCACAATGCTAATATTCCGGTACTTGGCGATGCTGAGCTGATCCTTGGGCTGACAGCGACAGGGGAAGCGGATAGCGGAACAGCGAGAATTGCACGTGAACACATGGGTTCGATCGATTCGCAAACGGTGCGGGAGTTGGTCGAAGAGCTACTTGAAGGCGGAAAAGAAGCCTTCGAGACCAGACGGTTGAAATACGGGTTCTGAGCTGACCGGTGAGCAGATCCCACGTCTAGGGGTAACGAGGTCGATGAACAAGACTGAACTCCTCGAGCTGATTCGTAACGGTGAGGACTCGCGGCTGGAATTCAAGCGGGACGGCATCGAGAACCACGTTTTAGCTAAGGCGCTTGTGGCATTCCTGAACCTTGAAGGTGGAACCGTTCTGCTTGGCGTTGACGATGATGGAAGCATTCGTGGCACCTACCGTGATCGCCTTGTGGAATGGGTGATGGAGGTGGGCCGGGCTAAGGTCGAACCACAAATTATTCCTCTGGTGTCGTGGACGAGGGATATCGAGCCCGGTCGAGACGTTCTTGCTGTGAGCGTTACGCGAGGTGCAGCGAAGCCTTATGCGTGCTTTCATAATGGCCGCAAGACCTATTACATCCGTGTCGGCAACACATCCCGGGAGGCAAGTCGCGAGGAACTCCAGAGGATGTATCAGGCTTCAGGGCATTTGCAATACGGCTTGAAACCCGTGTCGGGTGCCGCTCTCGATGCTTTTGACTCTCGCCGACTGCGCGATTATCTGATCGGACTCGGAGATGACGCCACACCGCCAGACGCTGATCTCGATGGTTGGGAAACGCTGTTGCAGAATATCGAGCTGATGACGTACTCGGCAGGCCAGGTCGTTGCCACGATCGATGGTCTCCTGCTGTTCGGCAAAAGCCCGCAGAAATACGTTCCGCAGTCGGGAATTCGTGCTATCTGCTATACGGGGGCCGAACCCGACTATGCGACACGAGCCGACGAGGACCTGCGAGGACCCATGGTACCGCTAAGAGCCGCGGGCGGATCGCTTGTCGAATCTGGGCTGGTCGAGAGGGCGTGGGACTTTATCCGTCGGAACACGACGCCCACCAGCCATCTCCAAGGTGCTCGACGCCGTGACAGCTGGGAGTATCCGGAATCTGTGGTTCGGGAAGTCGTCGTCAACGCGCTCGTCCATCGTGACTACAGCATCGGCGGTACGGACATCATGCTGGCTCTCTACGCCGATCGCCTCGAGATTCAGAGTCCCGGAGGATTGCCCAATACGGTCACGGTGGACGGAATGAGGTCGGGCTTTCGCTACGCGCGCAACCAAACGCTCGTCAACATCATGCGCGACTACGGATATGTCGATGCTCGAGGTATGGGGGTGCGGCACAAGATCATTCCAGGCATGCGCATGCACAATGGAACTGAGCCCGACCTTGTTGCGGAGGCAAACCGATTCACTGTGCGTCTGTGGAACTCGCCGAATAGCGCCTGACTACCGATCGCCGCTCCGCCGAGTTCGATAGCCGCGTGCGCGCCGGTCCGCGATTCCGGGCAAGGTCTCGCTCGCGGTGGCAACAGGTTGGGGAGTCTCAGCTCTGCGCACCGACCGATGGAACTGGCCGACACCATCCGTCACCTCCCGCACCGGCTGCCGATAGCGTCGTTTGCATGACCGAATCATCCGAATGCGCGGGCGATCGCGGCGTAGAGCCTCTGGCACATCCCGGCATCGTCTCGGTGCAGACCCGCCCGGCGAAGACTCTGCCGGGGATCGTCGGCGTGCTCCTCGCGCTGGTCGGGCTTGGGCTGATTGCCGGCGGGGGCGTCGGCGCCACCGTGGCGGGCGGCCTCGCCGCGCTCATCCCGGTCGGGGCGATCCTGTTCATCATCGTGTTGCCGGGGCAGTACGTGGTGCAGCCCAACCAGGCGCTGGTGCTCATCATGTTCGGCCGCTATCGGGGCACGGTGACCAAGGCCGGCTGGTACGTGGTCAACCCGTTCACCCGCGCCGCCTCGCGCAAGGTGTCGCTGCGGGTGCACAACTTCACGACCAGCGTGTCGAAGGTGAACGACGCCGAGGGCAACCCCATCGAGATCTCCGCCGTGGTGGTGTGGCGGGTCGTCGACACGGCCCGCGCCATCTTCGACGTGGACGACTTCGAGGACTTCGTGTACGTGCAGAGCGAGACCGCCATCCGCCACCTCGGCACGCAGTACCCCTACGACGACTTCGACGGCGACAGGGTGTCGCTGCGCTCGGATCCCGACACGGTCGCGGCCACGCTCCACACCGAGGTGCAGGCCCGGCTGGACCGCGCCGGTGTGGAGGTGATCGAGACCCGGCTCAACCACCTGGCCTACGCCACCGAGATCGCCGAGGCCATGCTGCGCCGCCAGCAGGCCGCCGCCGTGGTTGCCGCCCGGCGCACCATCGTCGAGGGAGCCGTCGGCATGGTGGAGGACGCCTTGGAGTTGCTCACCGAGCGGTCCGTGGTGGAGCTCGACCAAGACGCCAAGGCGTCGCTGGTGGCCAATCTGCTCGTCGTGCTGACCAGCGAGCAGCAGACCACCCCGGTCGTGAACACGGGCTCGGGGCGGTAGCGAACCATGGCGGATCGGGCGTGGGGGTTCCGGACGCGGGCGCTGCATGCCGGCGGGCGTCCCGATCCGGGGACCGGGGCCCGGACCACGCCGATCTACTACACCAGCGCCTTCGTCTTCGAGGACACCGCGGATGCGGCCGACCTCTTCGCCCTCCAGAAGTACGGATCCATCTACACGCGGATCTCGAACCCCACCGTCAACGTCTTCGAGGAGCGGATGGCGAACCTGGAGGGCGGCATCGGGGCGGTGGCCACCTCCAGCGGCCAGTCCGCCCAGTTCCTGGCCATCACGTCCCTGGCCGGCGCCGGCGATCACATCGTCTCGGCCGCCGGGCTGTACGGCGGCACGTACATGCAGTTCGACGTGACGCTGCGCCGCCTCGGCATCGACACCACGTTTGTTCGCAGCAGCGACCCCGACGCCTTCGCCGCTGCGATCGGCGACCGGACGAAGCTGCTCTTCACCGAGATCATTGCCAACCCGGCGGGCGAGATCGCCGACCTGAGCGGTCTCGCCGAGGTCGCCCGCGCGCACGACCTGCCACTCGTCGTGGACTCGACGTTCGCCACCCCGTACCTGTGCCGGCCCCTGGAGTTCGGCGCCGACATCGTCGTGCACTCGGCCACGAAGTTCCTGTGCGGGCACGGCACCACCATCGCCGGGGTGGTCGCCGAGGCCGGACGCTTCGACTGGGGCTCGGGGCGGTTCCCGAGCTTCACCGAGCCGGTGGCCGGCTACAACGGGCTGCGCTGGTGGGACAACTTCGGTGAGTACGCCTTCTGCACCAGGCTGCGGGCCGAGCAGATGCGCGACGTGGGCGCCTGCCTGTCGCCCTTCGACGCCTTCTTCCTGCTGGGCGGCCTCGAGACGCTGCCGCTGCGCATGGACGCCCACGTGGCCAACGCCCGCGCCGTCGCCAAGTGGCTCGATGCCGATGACCGGGTGGCCTGGGTGCGCTGGGCCGGCCTGCCCGATCACCCTCACCACACCCGGGCCCAGCGGTACCTCCCCAAGGGGCCGGGCTCCATCTTCACGTTCGGCGTCGAGGGCGGCCGGGCGGCCGGAGCCAGGTTCATCGAGGCACTGCAGCTCGTGTCCCACCTGGCCAACGTCGGCGACGCCAAGTCGCTCGTCATCCACCCGGCCTCCACCACCCACCAGCAGCTCTCCGAGGCCGACCTGGCTGCCACAGGCGTAACGGCCGACACGGTGCGGCTCTCGGTCGGCCTCGAGGACGTCGAGGACATCATCTGGGACCTCGACCAGGCCCTCGCCGCCGCTGCGGGCGGTGCCGGTGCCTGAGCGTCGCCCCGTCGAGGGCTGGAGCGCACCCGGCGCCGCCGAGCGGTGGGACATCATTCGCCGCTCGCGCACGGTGGCGGTCGTGGGCGCCTCGGGCGACAGGGCGCGGTCCAGCAACTTCGTCGTCACCTACCTGCTGTCGTCGTCGACGGACTTCGACGTGTACCTCGTGAACCCCCGCGAGACCGAGATCCTCGGTCGGACGGTCTACCCCACCCTGGAGGCCCTGCCGGTGGTGCCCGACATCGTCGACGTGTTCCGCCGCTCGGCGGACCTGCCCGCCGTCGCCGCCGAGGCCATCGCCATCGGCGCCAAGGTCTTCTGGGCGCAGCTGGGCCTGTGGAACCCCGAAGCTGCCCAGCTCTGCCTGGCCGCCGGCCTGGAGGTGGTGATGGACCGCTGCCTGAAGATCGAGCACGCCAGGTTCTCCGGCGGGCTGGCCCGTGCCGGCTTCGACACGGGCGTCATCTCGTCCCGGCGCCACCTGTGAACTCCCGAGTGGTGAGCGTCGAGATGATGCCGCGCCGCATGGATTCCGGCCTTCGCCGGAATGACACTCGGTGGGTGGTAGTACGACGGTGCGGTGGTGGAATGACTGTGGCGTGGGGTGAGAGGAGCAGCAGGTGAACCATGTCCGATGAGCAGCGGTCCATTGAACTTGAGGTTGAGGTGCCGGGGCGGCCCGAAGAGGTCTGGCGGGCCGTGGCGACGGGGCCGGGGATCTCCTCGTGGTACGTGCCGCACACCGTCGAGGAACGTGCCGGTGGCGTGGGGACGGCCTCCTTCGGGCCCGAGCCCGAGATGCAGGTGCCCGGCAGGGTTGCGGTCTGGGAGCCACCGCGCCGTGTGGTCTTCGCCGGGGGCGAGGAATTCGGCGGGCTGACGTTCGAGTGGACGGTGGAGCCGCGCGGCGACGACACCTGCGTCGTGCGGCTCGTCAACGGCAGCTTCGGCACCAGCGCCGAGGACGACGCCCAGTTCGACGGCATGACCGAGGGCTGGCGCCTGTTCATGTTCAACCTGCGGCTGCACCTGGAGCACTTCGCCGGGCGGACCGCCACGGCGGTGACCCCGATGGCACTGTGGGCGGGACCCCGCGAGGCGGCCTGGTCGGCCCTGAGCAGCGGTCTGGGCATCCCGGTCGACCCTGCGGTGGGCGACCGCATCGAGGTCACGGCATCCGACGCCCCCGAGCTGGCCGGCACCGTCGTCGACGTGGACCCGCGCTGGGTCGCCCTGTTGCTCGACCGGCCCGCCCCCGGCACCGCCTTCCTGGCCGTGGAGGGAGACGGCGAGCACGTCACCACCTCGATCTGGTCGTACCTCTATGGCCCCGACGGCGCCGCAGCAGCCGCCCGCGACGACCCCCGTTGGCGCCAGTGGCTAACCGAGCGCGCCGCCCCCTGATCGGCCCGCCCACCGCTCCACCTCGATCCCCCCGATCCGGCCGGTGTCGACGTCCAGCATCATGGCGATCGCCTCGCGGGCCATCGCCTCCACCTGATCGAGGCGTCGGGCCTGCGAGAACACGCCGGGGAGTTCGGGAACCGTGATGGACCACCAGTTACCGGACCGGACCGCCCGAACCCGATAACCGTGCGTTTCGTCATCGGCGCTCAAAGCGAACCTCGGGGTACGACCCACTCGCAGGGCTGGCCTGTGACTTCGGCGACGCGGTCGTAATCGGCGTCGTAGTGGATGACCGCCAGGTCGTTGAGTCCGGCGACCGCGGCGATGAGAAGATCGGGCAGCGGCAGCCGATGCCGGCCGAGTTGCGCCAGCCGGCGTTGGATATCGATGGCGTGGTCGGTCACCTCGGGTGTCAGCGGGAACGACGGTAGGGCACCGCGCTCGGCCAGGATCTCCTCGTAGTCGGCGAGCGAGCGGGGGCTGTAGAGGACCTCGAGGTCGATGATCGGCGTGGTGGCCACCAGGCCGTCGACGAGCAGCGGACCCAGGCGGCGGGCGACGGGCCGGTGATGGAGCCGGGCGAGGGCGCTCTTGTCGGCCAGGTACAGCGGCGCTACCGCCATGCGCCCCGCATGACCTCGTCATCGAACAGGTCGGTGCCCGTACCGGCTTCGAGTCGCTGCAGGTGCCGGCGGCGCAACTCGCTGTCGATCACCTCCTGCAGCGCGGCGTTGACGGCCTCTTTCATGGTGGCGGCGCCCGTCAACACCCGCACCTCGTCCAGCAGATCGTCTTCGATGTCGACCAGCCGCTTCGTCACGGTGCCAGTATATCCAATTGATGGGCTCTGGATATATCGAGGTCGTAGGTCTACGCCACGAACCGTCGGCGAAGGAGCCGTGTCGCCTCCGTCTGGCTCACGCGGACGTCGAAGTTGCCTGGCTCGGTCGGGCGGGCTGCCGCGGGTCAGGTGGAGCCTCCCTCAGCCGTTCGAGAAGGTCGCCCAGACCGGGCGCCGACCACTCGACATCCGGGACGAAGTCCTCGAACCAATCGTTGAAATCCTCCAGCTGATCGTCGAGGTTCTCGATCCGTTTGTCGAGATGCTCGAGCAGTTCCTCGGTCGAGAGGTCCGGCAAATCCTCGAACCAGAGATCCGGCAGACCCTCGAACGGTCCCTCGAACGTGAGGCCGGTCGAAGACGTTCTCCTGGTGGTGACGGTCACGAGTTCTTCGCCTGTCTCGGGGTGTTCGAAGACGACGGTGACCGAGCCGTTCTCGTTGTGCGTCAGGCGGACGCCATCGGGAACGGGACCACCCTCGAATGCCTCGGCCTCCAACTCGTGGACGGGAGCCTCGGTGGTGAGGTCCCACAGGGTCATTCCGCCCGGGGGTTCGCCGAAGCGGAGTTCGTAGCCGTCCTTGGCGATGCGGCCCTTGAAGAAGTGGTCGAAAGGCGCCTTGGGGCACGGGCACTCGCACATGGTGTCCGCGAGAGCGAGGGTCTCGCAGCCGGCCGAATCCGTCTCGGGATCATCCGCCGGCTCCGTGGGGATTCGGTCGGACGGCTCGGACCCGTCGAGGCCGGCCTCGCCGGCGGAGGCATTTGCTTGCTCCGTCCCGGCGGGCAGCGGATCCGAGGGCTGCAGCGTGGGGGGCTGTGGACCGGCCGCCGGGGAGCTGTCGGGTCCGGGCGATACCGGCGCCGCGGCGCTCGTGGCTGGTGCCGTGGCGACGCGGACTGCCCCGTCCCCGTCATCGCTGAGCGTGTTCCGGGCCACTAGGCCGCCGGCCAGCAGAGCCGCGGCTGCGGTCACGCCCACCAACGTGTACCGGAGACGCCGCGCGCTCGCCGCCATGGCCGCCCGCTCGACGACGCCCGCCACGGGGGGAACGCGCTCCAGGGACTGCGACCGCCTGCCGATCGCCGCGCCCAGGTCGGTGCCGAGAGTCCGATCCTCGTCGCTGGCCCGCGGGCCGGTGTCCCGGTTCTGGTTCATCTGTCGATCACCTCCCGCAGCTGCGTGAGCCCGCCCGAAAGCAGGCTCTTGACCGTGCCGGGGCGGATGCCCATCGTCTCGGCGATCTCCCGCTCGGACAGATCGCCGTAGTAGCGCAGCACCAAGGCGGTCCTTCTCCTTGTGGGCAGTTGCTCGAGGGCGTCCAGCAGGTAGTCCTGCTGCGCCGGGACCCCTTGTGGCCGACCCGGGCGGATGCGGCGCCGCACCTCTCGCTTGCGCAACTCGCTGCGGGCGCCGTTCACGACCGCCGTGCGCAGGTACCCGCCCGGATTCTGGAGCCGGTTCCAACGCTCGAACACCTTGGCGAAGGCGTCCTGCGTGATCTCCTCAGCGGCCTCGGGGGTGTCCACCAGCCCGAACGCGAGTCGCACCATCGGTAGGTACTCGGCCCGGTAGAACTCCGCGAAGACGTCGGCGGCCACTCGTTCATCCAAGACTTCGGTCGGTGCCACTGCTCCGTCGCAGGTGGCGGTGGAGGATGTGCCCATCACCCTTACCGACGCACGGCGGGGGCGTTCGGTTCATCGGGCTGACAGAATTCCTGCTTCAGCGATTGCAGTGTTGGGGGGTTACGGCTTCCGGGTACGCGAGCGGGCCCCGCCGTGCGGCGGGGCCAGCGTGGGCATGGGGGAGATTCGTGGCGGCCTAAGGCACCGGGGCGATGAACCAGCGGGCCTCGGGGCTGCGACTACCGGACCGCTGCGATTCGCTGCCGTCGGTCGAGATCGACTGTGAGACCGACTCGCCGTCGGTCACGACGAAGACCTGTGCGAGCACGAAGTCGTTGCCGACGGCGAGTTCGACCCGTGGATACGTGCCGCCGGTGTCGATCCCGAAGGCGTCGGCGACACTCTGCCAGCCCCAGACGGTTCCGCCGGCCGACCATCCGATCCAGGTCGGAGGCGGCTCGAACGCTCCGAGACCGTCGGTGAACGGCGCGGCGCTGCGCTCCAGATCAGCGGTCGTGAAGGCCACGAGATCGTCACCCGTGTCGGGATCCTCGAAGACCAGGGTCTGGGAGCCGTCGTCGGTGGTGACGAAGCGGAGTCCCTCCGGAGGCGAGGCTCTGAACATGATCTCGGGGGCGGCGAACTGGTAGACGGCGACGTCCGCGGCGAGGTCCCAGAGGGCCAGGTCGCCCCAGGCCTGGTCGAGGCGCAGCTCGTAGCCGTCCTTGACGATGCGGATCTCAGACGGGGAACCAGTGCCGGCGCGCGATATCGGCTCCGCCGTGGTGACCACGCCGGCGGGGCCCGCGGTGAGGATCTGACCGGGTCGCACGCCCCCGAACTCGGCGGCCGTTCCCGGACCGCTGCCGGCACCGAGGCGCTCGATTCGGTAGGAGTCGTAGCTCCGGAAACTGCGCCACGCGGCGCCGCCGGGCCCGCGCGTCACGGGAACGTAGCCCTGCTCGCCGATGGCTTGCTCGGTCCACGTGCGACCGTCCGGCGAGGTGAGCAGCAACGCACCCTCGCCGGTGCGCAGCGTGAGGAAGAAACCTTCGGCGGTGCTGATCGCCGAGGTGTTGACCCCGTTGTAGCGACCCGCCGACTCGGTGCCGGCGCCGTCGCTCGTGAGGATGTGGACGCGTTGGTCGTGCTGACCGTCCGGCCCCGCGCAGGGTGCTGATTGACCGGGCGCCATGCCCAACTCGTCGAACGGGATCTCGATGCTCTCGGCGTCGGTGCCCTCGCCAAGATGGACGACGAGGGCGCTGTCGGTGTAGCGCCAGTGCAGGATCGAGTCCCGGTCCGGGGCCCGGCCGGACGCCACGAGCAACGCCTGGAGGTTGAGATCGGTGTGGGTCTCGACGGTGGCCACCATCCGGTCGCCGGAGGCCAGCACCGAAGAAACTCGTGAGCGCCCGATGCAGTAGGACGGCAGCGGTTCGGTATCGGAGACGACGTCGATGGTCAGTTCGGTCCAGCTCGCGCCCTGGTCGTCGGAGAAGAACACCCGACCGCGATTCTGCGGATCGGTGGTGTCCGGTCCGCCGGCCACCCAGCGGTCCCCGGCGATGTCGGGGAACTCGGGGTGGATGCCGTCCGGCATGCCGATGGCTGTCCACGTCGTGCCGTCGGTCGTGACAACGACCTGGTCGCCGGCATCACCCCAGCCGAGGGCGACGATGCGGCCGTCGCCGACGGAGCGGATGCGGTAGATGTCGCTGAGGCCTGTGCTGGTGTCGAAGTCCACCTCGATCCACGTGAGGGTGGGTCCGGTGGACAACTCCTCGGGCGTGAGGACGCTCGAATCGGGCGTTGTCGATCCCGAGCCGGCCGGCTCCGCTGTGCCGCCCAACTCGGTTGCGGGTGAATCGGTGGGCTGCAGGTCAGCCACCGCGGGTTCCTCTGCCGTGGGTGCGGCGGCGGCACTGGCTGGATCGTCCTCAGCGGCGGGGAGTGCGGCAGCCGGGTCGCCCTCCTCGCCGGCGAATGCGGCAGCCGGGTCGTCCTCAGCGGCGGCGGATGCGGCAGCCGGATCGCCCTCCTCGCCGGCCGGATCGGATTCGCCCGTTGCGGGCTCGGCCTGTTCGGGCCCGGTCGTCTGGGGCACGGTCGGCTGGGTGGCCACCTGGATGTTCCCGTTCCCGCCGTCGCCGTTCAGCGTGTTCCACGTCACCAGTCCCGCGACCAGCGCGGCCGCGGCGGCGATGCCGACCACCCCGTGGCGGACTCGTCGTGCCTTGGCACGTGCGGCCGCCCGCTCGGCGATGTCGGCCACCGGTGGGGGTGTGACCGGGGAGTCGGCCTCCCTGCCGACGGCCTCGCCCAGGGCTGCCCCGAGCACCTCGTCGCCGGGTCGCTGCGCGCGGTCCCTGTCGTCGTTCATCGTTCGATCACCTCCCGCAGTTCCGCCAGTCCCCGCGACACCAGGCTCTTGACGGTGCCCGGCCGGACGCCCATGGTCTCGGCGACCTCCCGCTCGGACAGGCCGGCGTAGAAGCGCAGCACCAGCGCGGTCTTGCGTTTCGGGGGCAGCCGGTCGAGAGCGTCAACGAGGTAGTCCCGCTCGGCCGGCGCCTGCGGGGGATGGTTCAGCCCCACGCGGCGCCGTACCTCTCGCTTCCGCAGCTCGCTGCGGGCGCCGTTGACGACCGCTGTGCGCAGGTAGCCACCGGGTGAGTCCAGCCGGTGCCAGCGTTCGAACACCTTGGCGAAGGCGTCCTGGGCGATCTCCTCGGCGCACTCCGAGGTGTCGACCAGGCCGCGGGCCAGCCGCACCATGGGTGCGTACTCGGCCCGGTAGAAGTCGTCGAAGTCGACGGCGGTCACGCCATCATCCAACACCTTCAGCGGGGTTACCGCGCGGTCGGCGCTGATGGCGAGAAGAGCTTCCATCACCGATGACGACGCCCGAGGCCCCCGATCGGTTCCCGCACGGCGAAGCGCTGGAGCCGGCGATGGCGCCGTACCGATGCCGGCTTCGACCCCAGCCGCACCGGGTCGGTGTCCCTGACGTCGGATCGGCGCCGATTCCGGTAAAACTGGACCCGTACCGCACGCTCAACGAGGAGTCGTGATGTCTGTACTGGTCACCCCCAATCCCCTGCGCGAGGATCGAGACTGGCCGCCGGCGCCGCCCGAGGTCGCGGGATTCCACCGCCGCATGCCGGCCTACTCGCCGACACTCCTGCTCGACGCCCCCGACCTGGCCGAGCGGCTGGGCGTGGGGCGTCTCCTGGTCAAGGCCGAGACCCGCCGCATGGGTCTTCCGTCGTTCAAGATCCTCGGTGCCTCGTGGGCCACCTACCAGGCAATCTGCGAGCACGTCGGCGCGCCACCGGCGCGCTGGGGCAACATCAACGAACTGGCGGCTCGGCTGGCGTACCTGCGCCCGCTGCAACTGTGCACCGCGACCGACGGCAACCACGGCCGGGCGGTGGCCTTCATGGCCCGGCTGCTGGGGTTCGACGCCCAGATATTCGTGCCGGCCGGCATGGCGGCGGCGCGTATCGAGGCCATGGAGTGGGAGGGCGCCAAGGTCACGATGGTGCCGGGCGACTACGACGACGCCGTGGCCCGGTCGGCCGAAGAGGCCGGCGAGCGCTGCATCGTGGTTTCCGACACGTCGTGGCCGGGCTACGAGACGATTCCCGCCCAGGTGATCGAGGGCTACACCACCATCTTCGCCGAGGTGGACGAGGCCATCGCCGCCAGCGGCTTGGAGCAGCCCGAGTTGGTCGTGGTGCCGATGGGCGTGGGAGCGTTCATGTCGGCAGCGGTGACGCACTACCGGTCCGGATCGCACCGCCCGGTGCTGGTGGGTGTCGAGCCGAGCGACGCCAACTGCGTGCAGGCCTCGGCCCTCGCCGGAGGGCTCACGCACGTGCCCGGCCCGCACCGCTCGATCATGGTGGGCCTGAACTGCGGGCAGCCGTCACCGGTCGCCTGGCCCCGCCTGGCCAGCGGCGTGGACTGGTTCACCTCCGTGGATGACGACGCCGCCCGCGGTGCGATGCGCGACCTGGCCGACTCCGCCGTGGTGGCCGGCGAGACCGGCGCCGCATCCCTGGCCGGCTTGGTGGCCCTGCTGGCCGACCCCGCCGCCCGGGAGGCGCTCGGCGACCTGTCGGGCAGTTGCGTCATGGTGACCGTCACCGAGGGCGCCACCGACCCCGACGCCTACGAGGCGATCGTGGGCCGCAGCCACGACACCGTCGGCCGGGTCCTCACCGCCATGCGCTGACCGGGTCGGGAGGGTCCCGGCCGGGTTGCCAGGTGCCGGTGGCGCGACGTTGGGTCACTACGGGGTGGCCACGCAGAACAGATGCGCAGGATCTGGGCTGACTGGAACGTCAGCTCGTTGTGGATTCACGAAGTCCGACCATGTATCCGAGCGCGAAGAGTCGGGCGAGTCGAGCGTACATTGGCTGGTCATTGGATTCGCCTGCCAAGGTTGGGACGTGGTCCGGCCGAAGCACACCGCGAAATGGGATCTCTTCCCACGCCTGCATGCAGGCCAACATGTCGGTCTTGCCGTCGTCGTGGAACGTCTCCACGAAGTTCTCCACGTCGCCAGACACGTCCCGGAAGTGCCCGAATGCGACTCGATCCTGATGACCAAAGTGGCGAATGGTCTTGGGTAGATCATCCGTCATTAGGGTGAAGTTACCTTGACACAATGCAATTGAGTTGCTTGGACTGTCATTCAGGTCGATTAGTCGTTGAAAGCCGTCGACACTCGACATGATTCGATCAACACCCCGAATCGAAGGCAACGGGGGGTCATCGGGGTGCATGGCCAGCCGCACGCCACTGCGCTCAGCCACCGGCACCACGCGATCCAAGAAGTATCCAAGCGAATCCCATAGCTGTTCGCCAGGTACATGTCCGGCATCGGTCCCCTCCAGCATGGAATCGTGGTCACGCTCGAATCCGGTCACCAATGCTCCGCCCCGGCCCTTGATCGCGAGCGAGGTGCGTTGCACCCCGATCACAGCCATCCAGTTGTAGCAGAGCACAGGAATGCCGACCTTACCCATGTTCTCGATCAGCGAACAGTAGACCTCAATCTCTTCGTCACGCCCATCGGCACCCAGACGTGTTCGATTCAGTGGTGGCGAGTCGTCTTCTTCGATTGCTTCGACCCGAAGATCCCTTTCAGCATACGCGTCGACAACTCTCTGTAACGAGCGTTCCGACCATGGAGCCTCCCCGTTGGGCCCCTGAGTAGGCATCTCGATCACCACGTCTCTCACGCCAATTTGCCGGAGGTGAATACTGAATTCATCGGGCTCCGAGGAGAGATATTCTGCAAATCGAATCACTTGACCGTCCCTTCCAGGTCCCTCAGCGAATATGATCGTTGGGGAATACGTCAGCCATTTTCGTCTCCGATCACACAGCGGTGAGGGATGTGGATCTAGATGTCCCTCTCACCACAGGTCTCGGAGCAGTATTGCTTCTCCCCACCGTTGGAACGAACGACCCAGATGCGACGTGGGATCATCTGCCCGCAGCGATCACAATTCACAATCCTCGACTCGTACCACGGTATGTCGATGTTGTGCCATTGTCCGTTTGACATACTCTCTATCCAGTCACGTTGCCGAACTCAGGGCTGCGCGGAGTGCGTGCGTGCGTTGCTGATCCACTGTGAGCAAGCCGTCAGCAAGCTCGACGGCCACCCCAAATACGGCCTCAGCCTCGTTGACTGAGACGTAGCCGTCGGCAACGTCATCACACACTGTCGCCACGTCTCGCTCATGCGGCGCGCCGTAGCCCCCGCCACCGGGTGAGGTGCATCTCACGGTGTCGCCCTGCTGAAGTACGACGTTGTCAAACTTCGTCGCGCTCCTCGTGCCGAAGGCCTCGGGGAAAGTGAGAAACTCGCTCGTACCGGCGCGTCTGACTCGCAATTCCAGGCAACCACCCTCGTTCCCTCCCTGCAATCCCCAGGGGCCGTGCTCTGCTCGGTCCATGATTGCACTGAATCTCATCTCCGGCGCCTCGATGTCGAATTCGCGAAATGTCCCACAGCCACCGCGGAACTTTCCGGTCCCTCCCGAGTCCCCCACCAGGTTGAACGCCCGGTTCAGCCAGGGATAGCGCGTCTCAGTGACCTCGACGGACGCGATCCGTGCGATGCTCGCGTGAGCTACCACCTGTGCATGATTCCCGTCGCCGTCCGGGCGTCCTCCCCAGCCAACACCCTCCGGATGAACGTGCGCGTAGAACTCATTTGTCTCAGGATGCAACCCTCCGAGGATCAGGCAGGGATCGGTGCCGCTATGCGACGCCGTCGCGGTGTCGGGCATTGCTTCGGCCAGCGCCCCCCAGCCGATGTCAATCACAAGCGGCTGGCCGTCCGTGTTGCCGGCGACGGATGCGCCAGGAAACGCGACGTTTGTGACCTGTCCGGGCGGCGCCAGAACGGTGATCGGCTTATACGCCCCACAATTCAGTGGGACGTCGCGAGTCCTGATCATCTGTAGGAGGGCCGTACACGCACCAGCCGCTGTCGCCACGTAGGTAAGATTGATCGGGCCGCCACACTGTTGATCCGAATCGCCGTAGTCCACGACGACCTCAGAACCCTCGACATGATAACTGACCCGATGCCAGATCGGATTGTTGGTTATCCCGTCGTCCTCTTTGTAGTCCTCAAACGAATAGATGCCGTCGGGAATCGCGGAGATCTGACTGCGCATCCATCGCTCGGATGCATCGATGAGTTCGGCGGTGGCGCGCTCGAACAAGTCGACGCCGATCTCGTCGAGCAACTCGAGAAATCGCCTTTCTCCCGTCGTGAGGGACGCGAGCATCGCGTGGAAGTCACCCCAGGACATGTCCGGTGTCCGGTGGTTGGCGAGAATAACGCGCCAGAGGTCGCGAATGGGTTCTCCAGCGTCCATCAGCTTGATTGGTGGGAGACGCAGCCCCTCCTGGAACACTTCGGTAGCCGTCGCGGCGAACGAACCTACGGCCATGCCTCCAATCTCGGCGATGTGCGCGATATTGGCGACGAATCCAACAAGCTCTCCACCGTGGAACACACCCTTTAGAAGGAGATGCTCGGGCATGTGACAGGCGCCGCGATAAGGGTCGTTGTGAACATAGACATCACCGGGACCGAAGTTTTCGACGCCCACTTCTTCGATGACGAAGGGAACTGTGCGCAGCCCGGCAACGATAATGGCAGGGTTGTTCTCCGCCTGGCACAGGAGTTGGCCGTCGCGATCGAAGAGCATCGTGGTGAAGTCCCGACACTCGCTAAAGAGTGTTGAATAGGCAGCACGCACACACACGCTCCCCATCTCGTCACAGACATTACGCATCCGGCTGTCGATCACACTGAGCGTCGTAACATCGATCTCGTTCAGAGCCGTTGTTGTCAACGCAGGCAATGCAATGACCATGGTCCCGCGATCATGTACCTCGAGGGTGGTGTCGGGTAGCACGACAGTGGTTGAGCTGAGCTCCTCGATCACCGCCGGCCCCTCGATGACGGTCCCGGCGGGCAGAGATGACCTGTCGTAGATGGGGCACTCGACAAAGCCTCTGTCGTGAAAGAACACTGGACGGTGGGTATTTGGATTGGCGGCACCGTTGGTCGGGACCAGTGGTAGCTCGACTTCTCCCAGTGTTCCCAAGCAGGTGACGTTCATGCGGATGATCTCTGCTGGCTTGCCTCGCATGTTGTAGCCGAACAGGTTCTCGTGCTCTCGGTGAAAGCTCTCAACCAACTTCCCGTACATCTCATCAGTGAAGCGCTCGTTCGGTGCGGCGACGGGGAGCTCATGGCTTTGGCCGAGGTACCGCATCTGTAGTGTCAGTATTACCTCGAAGGCGCCCGAGTACCCCTCGTCACGCAGGTCCCTGATAGCACTGTCGACGAGTTCAGCGCGGCGTTGCTCAAGAGTCGCCGGGTCAGGGTGATCGGAGCGCTGAAGGATCATCCGGATACGATCAACGCGCGGGTCGGCAAGCAACGCTCCGAACGCTGAACAACTGCCAGGATGCACCGGTACGACAACTCGACGCATACCTTGGCCGGCGGCGAGGTCGACCGCATGGACGGGACCTGCGCCACCGAAGGCGACGAGGTCGAACTTCCGGTAGTCGTGGCCGCGGTCAACCGAGACGAGCCGGATGGCACCTGCCATGTTCTCATTGACAGTCGCCAAGATCGCCGCCGCGACCTCGACGGCGGTCAGCCCGAGGGACTGCCCGAGGGTTTCCAGACTCCGCTCCGCGGCAGCACGATCTACGGGCAAGCCACCACCGAGTAGCGACTCTGGATTCAACCGTCCGAGGAGGAGATTCGCATCGGTGACCGTCGGTTCTGTACCACCTGCGCCGTAACAAACCGGGCCAGGCTTCGCGCCGGCGCTGCGAGGCCCGACGCGAAGCATCCCGCCGGAATCTATCCAGGCGATCGATCCTCCACCCGCACCAATTGTGCTGAAGTCGACGTGCGGAACGTTGAGCGGAATCCCCCATTCAAGCTCGTGAACGGTCTCGGAGCCGTGTTCACAATTGGGCAGCACAGCGACATCGGCACTGGTGCCGCCCATATCGAGTGTGACGGCGTTCCCGCTTCCTGCGAGTCTGGCGTGGTATTGACCACCGAGGACACCGCCGGCGAGGCCAGAGTGGAATATCTCTGCCGCTCGGCCGGCGGCGCGTTCGGCCGACATCTGACCACCATTCGATTTCATGATCGAAAGTGGGCTGGTGTATCCACGTTCTACCATTCCGGTGCCAAGTTGGCCCATGAAGCGTCCGAGAGTCGGCTTCACATACGCGTCTGCAATCACCGTCGTCGCTCGCTCGTACTCACGCCACATCGGGCAGATGACGCTGGATACCGACACCGGAATATCTGGAAACTCGGAAGCTAGAAAGTCCGCAACGCCTACCTCATGAGAGTCGTTGACGTAGGAGAACAAGAGGTTCAGGGCGATTGCCCATTGCTGGTCCGGATGAGTTCGAACCCGTTGTCCCACGGCCGTCGCTAAGGCAGCGAGAGCCGAATCGGTCAATGGAACGACGACGTCGCCGTTCTTGTTGATCCGCTCATCAATCCCGACACAGTTGCGTCGCATGACACCTGGGTCAGGCTTGGGCCAGCTGGGATCGAACGCTTCTTTTCGAGCACCCCATTGAATGAATGGAATGTCCTCAAATCCGGCAGTGGTGACGTAGATCACGGTCGCGCCAGAACGGGTGATCCGCGCGTTGGTGGCCACCGTGGTCCCGACTGTGATGTCGACGTCACAGTCGGTCACGTCCGCTTCGCTCAACACCCCGTGAACTGCCGTCTCCGGCGCTTCTCGGGATGACGGAACCTTCGCTACCGTCACGCGCGACGTTAGCGGATCGATTCCCAGCAGGTCCGTGAACGTGCCTCCAGCGTCAATTCCGACTCTCATTCTCCGTACCTTCGTTGCTTCCTAATCCGCTAGTCCCACTGCGGCGTGAACAGGTCCAGGTTCTCCTCAGTGATCAGGTAGTTGTAGTCAGCGAGGACCTTCACGCTGTCCAGCTGCTGGGTCCTGAAATAGACCGGCTCCGTGTCCCCATTGATGCAGTCAACCGTCAGCTCGAGTGCCTTCGCCGCCGTGTCAAACGGCGCCTCGGGGGTCGTGGCCCACAGCTTGCCTTCGGCAATGTAGTTGATGAATGTCTGCTGGCCACCCATACTCGCGATGGGAATCTCTTTCTCCAAGGGGGAGGCTTCAATCACGTCCGCGGCTGCGACTGAGGAGACGTTCTGCGTGAAGACGGCCCCATCGATCTCGTCGCCGTATCGCTGGATCAGGTCTTGCATGGTCTTGCGCGCGTCTTCCGCGGCAAAGCCGGCGTCCCTGAGCGTGAGAATTTCGATGTCAGGGAAGGATTCGGCGAGTACGTCCTCCACGCCGTCGACCCGGGAGCGAACTGCGCCGCTGGTGAGTGTCCCTGCAACGATGACAATCTTCCCGCTCCCACCAATTCTCTCAGCGAGGGCTCTACCGACGATTTGTCCGTTCTCGTACTCGTCCCAGCCCACAAACCCTTTGGTTCCGGGATACACCGATTTGCTGTCTTCTCCTGCATTCGCAACAAGCATGACGACACAAACGCCCGCTTCGATTGCGTCGTCGATTGCCGGGGCAATCGCCACCGAGTCGGTCGGTTGGATGATTATGCCCTGTGCCCCCTGAGAAATCGCATTCTGGACCAGTGCGACCTGTGACTCGACGCTCCAATCGCCGACCTTGACCTCCGCATTCTGCAGACCGAGTCGGGCAGCTTCTGCTTCGAATCCGTCATTGCCACCTTGAATGTACGAGTGCTCACCGGGCTGCAGAAGCTGGATCAGCGCATCCTCCGCGAGATCTTCGGCGACTTCAGGCGCCTCGGTCGTCGCGGGCGCGGCCGTCGTTGCCGGTGCTTCAGTTGTTGCGGGCGCGGCGGTAGTTGCCGGCGTTGCATCCTCCGCTGAATCACCGTCACTGCACGACGCCGCAAGCAGTGCTGCTATGAGTAGCAGACCTCCGAGTTTGGTGTAGCGTTGTCTTGTTCGTGACTTTCTGTGGCGTGTCATGTTTTTCTCCTTGGTGCTTGTGTTGATTGATGAAGTTGATCTTCGTGCTGGTCGTGAGCGGGAGCGTTCGATGAAGTGTCCTCGGAACCAGCCTCCACTGCCGTCTGCCGAATCTTTTTGGCTATCCGTCGCCGCACTTCGCTATCGAGTGCTACGGCTCCGACAATGACCGAACCCGTGAAAATGTTGCGGTAACTCGGATGGAGGTCGAGCAGATTGAATCCGTTGTCAATCAAACCGATCAACAACACACCCACGATCGCTTGAAACACGGTGCCGCGGCCCCCGCTGATGGACACACCGCCGACGACCGCGGCTGCGATCACACCCAATGGCCAGGATGCTGCCGCACTCGGTTGTCCGGAGTTCAAGAGGCCGGCCAGGACCATTCCTGCCAAGCCAGCCATCATGCCAACCATGACGAATGGTAGGAATTGGATCAAAGGCACCCGGATGCCTGCGAATCGAGCTGCCTCTGGATTTGCGCCGACAGCGTAGCACTGTCGACCGAATACGCTGAATCTCAAGATGTAGAAGAAGAGAAGGGCCATAGCCGCAAAGATAAGGACCGGGACCGGAACCTTCAAAACGTTTGCCGACATGAAGTCTCGCAGGCCGTCATTCCTTGAGGGCACCGGCGAACTATCGGTGACCACAAATGCGACCCCAGAGAATGCTAGACCGCTGCCAAGTGTCGCTACGAGCGAATTTACTCGGAGGTTTACAACAATGAATCCGTTGATTGCGCCGAGGGTAGTTGCAACCAACATGGCCAGAACAAAACCCGTGACAGTCCCGAACTCGTTAATTGCGGCGATGCCAGTCACGCCAACAAATGCCGCGATTCCCCCGATCGACAGATCGAAGTTTCCAGTCACAAGCAAGACCGTCATCGCGACAGCGATGATCCCGATGGTTGACACCTGCTCCAAGACATTTGCGATATTGAGGTAAGTCGCAAAGTTGTTGGTCGCAAAACTCAAGTACAACCCCATGCCCACGAGTAGGAAAGCAACGGCATAGGTATGCAGCTGGGCACGCGCAAGCCGCTCGCGCAAGGCGGCTATCTTGGCCAACATCATGATGCGACGACCGTCGGTGCGTTCGCGTCTCTCGTGCGAGTGGAGCGTTCGATCTCGCTGACGGTGACTTGCCCGTAACCGAGCTCGTCGATTTGCGTTCCATCAGCAAGGATGAGAACGCGGTCGCCGAGTGCGACGAGTTCCTCGGGATCGGTTGAGTTGAGAAGGATCGAGAGGCCGTCGGCCAACAATTGCCTCAGATAGTGATGAATCGCGGCGCGTCCATTGACATCTATTCCGCGGGTTGGTTCGTCAGCCAACAAGCACACCGGTAGCGGGTGCAGCCACCTCCCAAGCGCCAGTTTCTGTTGGTTCCCGCCACTCAACGTGTTCAACTTCTGATGAAGCTGACCGAGTACCGCGAACTGCTTCATCGTGATGGCAGCCACCTGGTCGTTCGACTTTGCCGGACGGCTGAGGTTCTGGTGAGCGAATGCTGGCAGGTCGATGTTTGCGCGCACAGTATCCTCAGTGATGAGTGTCCGCCGCCGGTCGCCGGACACCATCGCGAGGCCGGCTCGCATGCGGCGGACAGTGCCGCCGGACACGGTCTCACCGTTGACGACGACGTCACCGCTATGGCGCTCGAGCCCGAACGCCCCATGCAGTACTTCGCGTGCCCCGCAGCCTTCAAGCCCGTAGAGGCCGACACACTCGCCACGGAGGACGTCGAAGTCGAGGGGCTGCACTTGATCGGTTGCGAAGCCGCGGAGTGAGACAGCAACTGGCTGATCAGCCAGTCCATGGGAAGCGGTCGTGGCAACATCGCGGACGACAATCGGTTGACCGGTCATGTCCTCGATCAGCTCGCGCGACGACGCAGTCTCATCCATCGGCTTCGAGGCGACGTTGCCACCATCGCGGATGACGCTGACGCGATCGCAGACACTCATGACATCCTCGATGAAGTGGCTGACGTAGACGATCCCGATACCACTGGCCGCGACCCGGTGGAGATTGTCGTGCAGGCTCGCCCGCTCCGCGGCGGGAAGACTCGAGGTCGCCTCGTCGAGAATCAGTATCCGGGCACCACACGCAAGCGCCCGGATGATCGAGACGATCTGCCGCTTGTCGATGGTCAACTCACCAAGCAGTCGCCGGGAATCGGGCGCGCCGGGAAAGCCTTCGGCGATCCGGTCGTACGTGGCGGTGGTCCTCCGCCGCGCAGTGACCCGGCAAAGCCCCTGGCCTTCGACACCAACCAACAGATTGTCCGCCACCGTGAGGTTCTCGAATAGCGGTAACTCCTGGTGAACGACCCCGATTCCGTACCGGTGTGCATCAGCAGGGCTGCTGATCGTCACATCCCCGAAGCCGGCCAGCGAGATTGTTCCCGAGGTTGGTGTCTCGACACCGGCGAGGATCTTGATGAGCGTGCTCTTCCCCGCCCCGTTCGCGCCGATGACCCCATGGATCTCACCCTCTGCCAGCGTGAACTCACAATCGCGCAACGCTTGCACCGCGGGCGGGTAGACCTTGGAGAGCCCAGAAACAGAGAGCAACGGTGCATTCTTTGCAATCATGTAGCCCTCGACTGAAGTCGACCCGACGCGTCGTGCAGAATTACATCGTAGCTAAAATTGTCGGTGCTGTCAATGAGTCGGCCGGACAGGAATCGGTTCCGGCTGCGAGTGGTTGGGCGTGCAGTGTGGGGGATACGACGACGCGCCGCCGACGGCTCCGGCGCGTGGGGCGCTGAAGGGGGCTGCCCACGTGGTACGACGATGGGTTCAGGGTGTCAGCTGATCCCGATCTCGGCGCCAAAAGTCCACAATGTGCTCATCTTCTGCGTGCAAGCCCATGCCACTCGGACCAAGACAGCGCCGCACCACTAGACTTGTGCCGTGGTTGCAATTTTGACGTGCTTGCAATTGCGAGGTGGTTGCAATCTCAAAGTCCGCTGACATATCTCACACGGATGCCCGACGGCGACTCGGCAGCGCGATTCGACTGCATCGCCAGGAGCTTGGCATGACCTTGCAAGAACTCGCATCCAAGGCCGACGTCTCTGTCAGCCTCATCAGCCAGGTTGAGAGAGGCATCGTCGATCCATCTCTATCGTCGCTTCGCCAGATCGCGGCCGGTCTGAATTCGACGGCGTTCAAGCTGCTTGAAGCAGAGGACCCACCCATCCACCATGTGGTCAAGGGGAGCGGCCTTCGTCTCGACCTTCCCGACACCGATGTCGTATGGGAACTCCTGACTCCGGCGTCTCTCGGGTCGCTGCAGGTTGCCGTGGCGGAACTCGTCCCGCTGGGCACCACGACTCGCGAACCCATCGCTCATGAGGCTGACGAATTCATGCTCGTGATGTCCGGAACCGTCACCCTGGAACTCGACGCTGAGAGAATCGTTCTCAATCAGGGCGATGCCATCACGTTCGATGCCCGCCGACCACATCGCGTCGTCTCTAAGGCCGACACTCCCACGAGAGTCCTCGTGGTTGTGACGCGGCCCATCCTCTAGCCCCGGATCCAGGTCGGTCTGATAGCCCGACTCGATCCTTCTCGACACCCTCACTGCCCGCTCAAATCCCAAGCGCCCGGATAGTCCGGTTGTCTCCGAGCCAACTGGGCAGCATTGCCGTTTGGGGGTACCGGTAGCGTGGCCGTTGACGGCTCGGCACGAGCGGGGCCGGGACAGGAGCAGCCATGACACGCCCATTCCGGTTCGGCGTCACCCTGGAGAGGACCAGCAATCAGGACGACATAGCCGGCCAGGCCCGCCGGGCCGAGGACCTCGGCTACTCCAGCATGGTCATGACCGACCATATGGACGCTCGGAACGGGCCGCTCGTGACGATCACGGCTGCGGCGCTGGCCACATCGTCGCTGCGGGTCGGCACCCTGGTGCTCTGCAACGACTACCGCCATCCCGTCGTTCTGGCGAAGGAACTCGCCACTCTCGACCGCATCTCGAACGGGCGGCTGGAGGTTGGCATCGGGGCCGGCTGGATGACCAGCGACTACGAGCAGGCCGGCCTCACGCTGGACCGGCCGGGGGTGCGCATCGAGCGGTTGGCGGAGGCCGTGTCGGTTCTGGAGGGCTGCTTCGGCGATGGGCCGTTCGACTTCGCTGGGGATCACTACACCGTCAGCGGGCTCGACGCCAGCCCCAAGCCCGTTCAGAGCCCGCGCCCGCCTCTGCTGCTGGCCGGAGGCGGCCCGAAGATGCTGACGCTGGCGGCTCAGCGGGCCGACATCGTGGCGGTCAACGTCAGCCTGCACACCGGCGTGATTGACGAGCGCATCGCGGCGGGTGCCACAGCCGAGGCGACCGACGCGAAGGTGGCGCTGGTGCGCGAGGTCGCAGGCGAACGGTTCGACGACATTGAACTCAGCGTCGGGGCGTTCATAGCCACGATCATCGACGATCGTGATGGCTTCGCCGCCGCTCTGGCGCCCGGCTTCGGGCTCACGACCGAGCAGGCTCTGGCCTCGCCCCACGCCCTCTTCGGAACCGTCGACGAGTGCATCGCCACCCTCGAGGAACGCCGCGATCGCTGGGGATTCTCGTACATGACGATCCCTGCCGAGGCGGCAGAGGAGTTCGCCCCCGTCGTCGAACACCTCGCCGGCCGCTAGGACCGGCGCTTCCCTCGCCGTCGGGATTCGGTACTGTCTAGAAGTCGGATAGAAGCGGGCCGCTCAGTCGGCGGCGTCGGCTGTGGCTCCCGGGGGGCGAGCGCATGACCAGGACTCAGGGTTACGTTCCGGATGGCATCCCGATGGAGCCGCCCAGATTCTGGACGCGGCCGTCGGAGTCGCTTAGGAACATCGGCAACCTGACCAAGCTGATGTTGTGGCCCTACGGGCTCATCTACATCGGGCTGTCGGTGGTGGTGTGGAACTACTTCACGCCGGCGTTGGCCCGCATGGCGCGCTTCGAGATCGGTTGGGTTGCCGAGATCTACGTGCGCAACCTGGTGATGGTGGCGGTGTGGGTGAGCGCCATCCACTTCTGGCTCTACGTGCGCCGGGCGCAGGGCGAACGGTTCAAGTACGACGACCGGTGGCTCAGCACCACGGCACGGCGGTTCATGTGGCGCAACCAGGCGTGGGACAACGCCTTCTGGACCCTCGTCAGCGCGCCGGTCCTCTGGACCTTCTGGGAGGCGGTTCTGTATTGGTGCTACGCCAACGACTACATCCCCCACGTCCGCTGGAGCGACGGGGCGGGCTGGGTCGTCTACCTGGTGGCGATGACGGTCTTCTCGTTCTGGCTGGTGGCCGGCTACTTCTACGTGACCCACCGGTTCCTGCACACCCGGCCCCTGTATCGCTGGGCGCACTACCTGCACCACAAGAACGTCAACACCGGGCCGTGGACGGGGCTGTCGATGCACCCCATCGAGCACCTGTTGTACTTCTCCACGCCGGTGTTCTTCCTGTTCATCCCCGCCAACCCGTTCATCATCATCGTCACGCAGATCTTCACCGGCCTGGCCCCGTCGCTGGGCCACTCCAACTTCGACCGGATCGTGGTCGCCGGCGACCGCACGCTCCCGGCCGGGGACTACTTCCACGACCTGCACCACAAGTACTTCGAGTGCAACTACGGCACCCCGGTCATCCCTGTCGACGCCTGGGTCGGCACCTGGCACGACGGCTCCCCCGAGGCCCACGAAAGGATGCGAGGCCGCCGCGAGGCCGCCGGCCACACCTCCCGCTGAGGGGACTGATGCACCCAATTCTCGACGTCAGCCTCATGACCTTCCGAACTGGCTTTGCTACTGATTTAGGAGGAATTAGTAGTTGACTAGTAGTTGCATGGCGATCTGCCGCAGTGCCGGCGGACCGCAACTGCGAACCGACGGTTGGCCGGGAACACAGTCCCCTCGGCACTGCTCCACGGGCTCCACTAGTGTCTCGTGGGGGGACAGCGTGTCGAGGGGTCGGCGCTGGCGTGCGGGATGTACCCGGCCGGCCCCTGGCCGCTCGGCACCCGGGCCGTTAGCTCCTACGCTCGGGACGGTGGCCGGCGGACTGAACCCCGAGCGCACGTGTTCGCGGTGGATGGCATGAGCGGGATGGAGCTTCCCCTGCTGGGGATCTTCGGCGAGCCGCGATTC
>Ga0209021_1000740_pt1 | contig 37430 bp, 35 predicted proteins | sample PinacodermFT_FD_187299 | JGI IMG/M metagenome (GOLD analysis project Ga0209021, IMG submission 187299) | Host-associated microbial community of the marine sponge Aplysina aerophoba from Gulf of Piran - sponge pinacoderm, lysed by freeze-thaw... | ecosystem: Host-associated > Porifera > Sponge >... | reverse complement strand
AAACGCCGTGAGTCTCGTTGTCGAAGATCATGTAGCGCACTTGTTTGGCTCCGGCTTCGCGCAGCGCCTTGGCGAAGCGATCGGACTGGCTGAGGGGCACTGTCCGGTCTGCCGTTCCGTGGATCAGCAGAAACGGAGGCGCGTCGCCTCGCGCGTAAGTGATCGGCGAGGCCTGCCGGGCGCGGTCGCGCAGAGTGTCGCTCGGACCGGCCAGAAACGTGCGCCCCAGGCGCTCCGGCACGACTCCCGGTTCCCGCCAATTGAGGAAATCAGTCGGCGTTGCCGACGCGCACACTGCCTGCACAATGCTCGAATGCTCTTGGTGGGGTCCGCTGCCCTCCAAGCCGTCGGATTGCTTGACCAACCCGAGCAAGGACACCAAGTGAGCGCCCGCGGAATTGCCATAGGCCCCGATCCGGTCCACATCGACGCCGTACTTCTCCGCGTGCGCCCGCAGCCAGCGGACCGCAGCCTTCACATCTTCGATCTGCGCCGGCCACGGCGCTTCGCCCGTCAAGCGGTAGTTGACCGAGATCGCCACGTATCCGTCGCTGGCGTACTGCGCAGGCACGCCGACCCACTGCCCTCGCTGCTTATCTCCGCCGCGCCAGCCGCCCCCGTGGACCACCACGATTGCCGGCCTCGGCGCGTTGGTCCTTCCGGGCGGGAGATAGAGGTCCAGCTTCTGAGCGGGACTCTCGTCGGCGTAGGCGATGTCCAGTTCAGACTGCACACCCGCCGGCAGCTGGGCGGGCTGGGCTGCCCGGTTGGGATCTTGAGCTTGGCCGCTCGGAAGAAGAGTCGCCAGCAGGCCGGCCAGAATCAGGGCTCGCATTATCATCAGCGTCCTCCGCTCGAATTCGGGTTGCCGACAGCTCGTGTCTGAGCCACCGGAATTCCGGAGCCACAATGCAGTGTTCGCAGGACGCAGTTTCGCACCAGTCTCCAAACTATTGCGTGTCGCAGTCCGGCAGCCACAGCGACTCCCTGAGCTTTAGTATTCCACGAGGAGGTAGCCAAGCGGACGTTGTCTATTTGTCTATTCGACGGGAACTAGTGCAGATCAGATTTGAACAGCGCAGTCGAAGGTTTCCAACCCGCGCGTTCGGCGTAGCGGTCGGCCAGCGTGAGCCAGCGAGCGATCCGTTTGTCAGGAGCGCAGCTTTCTCCCCAGTATTCGACGAATAACGCATCGTCCAAGCGCTGGGCCGCGTCGATCATCAGGTTCTCAATGTCCTGCAAGGCACGTAGTAGGTAATTTCCGCCACGAGTTTCGTCGCTGCGGAGAGCCACGCTGCCGGCACTAAACAGGTCGCGAGCCTGGGGACACAGCACCCCGTGATAGGTCAGCAGGTACATTGCCGCATCCTCGTATTTGCGCCTTGCCCGCGAGCCCTTGCAAACCTGTGGGCACAGCAGCGCGGCTTCGGCACGGTAGGTGCGCTTGAGTTCTTGAGGCAGGTGCATGTAGAGCCGCACGTTGATGGGAAGGGTATGGGACGGCTCAAGCCACCAGAGGTGCTCTCCTTGCGGCAATCTGTCACGCCAATACTCCCGGACATGTGCCATCTTGCCCTCGTCGGTCAGCTGGGCAAAGGTGTCGTAACTGATTTGGAACCGCTCGAACAAAGGACGGTCCTCTCTTTCCATATCCACGACAAAGCGAGGAGCATTCGAAACACGGACATGCATTACGCAGTCCTCGTACTTTCCCCAGCGCACTTCGGGTATGCCACCGACCTTGCCGAACATGACGTAGATTGAATCAACGGTCGAATCGCGCAGGCTCTCGAAGACGCTGTTGCCGATGGCGTTCCAAGTGTCGCGCTTGCTGTATTTGACCTCCACGCCAAAGCCATTCACGCGGATATCTGGAAAGGCTTGGGGATGATAGGTTGGCTTGACCGTTACGCCGCAGCCCTTGGCGGCGACCCTGAGCATGTCGAGCACACCCTGCTGGAACTGCTCAGGACCGTGGTATAGCGGGCTCGAACGCAGGTTCTCGGTGAGGATTTCAGCAGCCCGGTCTAGGACTGCCTCAAACTCGGTCGGGGTCAATGTATTCTCCAACGGCCTTGGCGATGTGCCAAGCGAGCACCGGAGGCACTGCGTTCCCAATCTGCCGTTCGGTTGCCCGCATAGCGCATACGAATTCGAATTCGTCCGGGAATGACTGGAGCCGAGCTGCCTCGCGGAGCGAGATGCGTCGATCCAGCTTGTAGTGCCACTGAACGTTTCCGTGGTGCTCGGCCCGGATCGTCGTCGCGGGCTTGTCGGCCTTCAAGCGCCGGTCACCCTGCTCAGGGCTTCGCTGTGCCTTACTCCAAATATGAGCCTTGGCTTTATCCGCCGCGGCCTCTTCCAAGTCCCCCAAAGCCTCCCGTGCCGTCATGCGTCGATCCAGTGCATTGGGATGGATGAACTCGCTCCTACCCTTCACGCCAACGATAAACACCCGCTCGCGCATCTGCGGCACCCCGTAATCGGCGGCAAGATAAAGCTTGTGGTCGACCTGGTAGCCGGGCAAGGCAAAGTCTGCCAGCATCTGATCGAAGAAGGGCTTGCCATGCGACATGAGCAAGCCCTTTACGTTCTCTGCAACAAAGACCTTTGGGCGGCAGCGTCGGATCACGTCGATCATGCGCTCGTATAGGATTGTTCGCTCGCCACCGTCTAGACTCCTTTGCCCATTGATGGAGACATCCTGACAAGGGAAGCCGCCGATCACGACATCGGCCGAGTCTGGCAGAGTGTGCATCACGTCGGCAACGCCGCCGCGCTGCAAGTGTTCGCGACCCAAGTTCTTTGAATAGGTGTCACATGCCAGCCCATCAATGTCGTTTGCCCACACGATCTCGAACGGTAGCCGACTGTAGCGCTTACCACCGAACTGGAATCCGCCAAGGAATCCCAAGTCCATGCCCCCGCATCCGCTAAACAGAGAAACAACAGTGTGCTTTGGGTCCCTCCCGTCAGCATCCCCGAACTTCTCGCAGTCGATTTCGAAAACTGAGCCCTCTGACTTCAAATCGGCGGGAATTTGTGGCGAGGCGACTAAGGGGCGTTCTGGCGAGTTCGCAAATTCTGAGCAGACTGAGGGCTCGGTAGGCCGTCCTTGCTGATGTTCTCCGGAAACATGGGATGGAGCAAGTCGCGATCCTACAGCCGGGAGACCGACGCGTCCTCGACTGCGTTGGCGCTGAGAAAATTGCGGCATTCCTTCTCCTCACGGCTGACCGCACTTCGACGCTCGGGACTGACTTGCGCCATCCGAGCCCGACCTTGCACAACCTTTTTCTGTCACTTTGCGATCTATAGTACAGTCTAACAAAACACTAGCTGAATCTGCAATAGTTTTCATCTAGATTCGCCACAAATTCCCCTTATTTTTCTAGTGCATTGGCGCTAATCTCGAAATTGACGTGAGCACGACGCGGCCGACGAAGCGAACGTGGGGAAACGGATAGACCCGCACCTTCGGAGTGAGCCCGTCGTGCCAATGCAAACGACGCTTCGCGGAACATCCGACAATCTGACGTCTTGCCTTCAGGCGCCCTTCCCCCAAGAAACTAGTCTGCCCCGAGGGTACAGCTCCAACACGCCCCACCACGCCAGCTGATTGCTGACCAACGAATACGAACTTGGCAGCTTTTCCCGCAGAGTCGATTCCAGCGCTTGCCGCACCAAGTTGCCGAACTGATTGTGCGCGTCCCATTTCTCGATGTCCTGATCGGGCCAGCCGTCATCGAGAAACTCCAGTGCGTCGATTTCGTCCACGACCTTCGGGTGGCGCGGCCTAAAGTGGTCCTTAAGATCGTGCGCCGGGCAAGACGCCAGAAACCCTCGGCGGAATGACGCGACGGGCCACTTGGCGCTGATCTTCTGTCTCCCGGCATCCTCGAGCGAGACTGGTCCACGAAAATCGTAGAGCGATACCGCTTCCGGCAATTCTTCGATGCGAAGCCAGTTGCTGACAAGCGATTCGGATATCGCCCTCAGCGACCGACCGTGGCGTATGTGAACCTGCTTCCAGCAGTCCACTGTCTCGCTGGTGCAATCATGCCTGCTCGGAACCCCGTGGATGTACTCGAGCGTTTCCAGAAGCTCCACTAGCCACAGACGCCTTGCCCCGAGGCCGCCGTCCGAAATTCAATTCCCGGGTCAGAACTGAATGTCTGTCCTAGGCACCAACCAGCCTGTCGTAATTATCGTCAGACGACGCCAAGAAATCCTTCGATTGGCTGAGGTCGGAACACTCGAATGAGTCTGTCAGCACTACGGATTTCCGTTTGTGCTCGGCGGTGTCCGCCTAGGGAATCGGGATTGACCCCACCACCGGTACGATCCGTCAAGGAGTTGCAGCCGGACCCAAGTAGACCCAGAAGTGGTCCGCGTGCAATTGACTAGACTGGGAACTACATCTTTCAGGGCGATGCTGATCCAAGGATGCGCTATCGGCGGAATCGTCGGTGTTGCAACCACAGTTTTACGACTCGCGGATCATGGGCTGCACTTTGCTGTCAAGACCGATGACCGATCAATGCGCTGAGTGAGATAGCTGTGTCCTTTGATATTGAGCGGTTTTCACTCATGGCCCACACGGCATTGGGGGATTTCTACGAGTTTCTCGATGCTTACTTTCTTCACGAGGACGACGGACCGGAAGATTTGGGCCCCGAACGCTGCCATCTGGAAATGTTCTACATGATGTATACGCTGCTCACCGATGGCGGCGGCACTTTCGACGATGTCCTTGACGCATTGTGCGCAGAGGATTTCGAGTACGGTTCTTGCACGGACGATTGCGACCGAGATGAACGGCGAGACGGAATAAGGAGCGACGTGCAAGGGCACTTGGCAGAAGGCCTTGAATGTTGCGGAAAGGATCGCTACGAAGTACAGGAAACCAAGAATTCTGGCTATATCGATGAGATCTTGTCAGAACATCAAAGCTTGATCGATGGCATTGGTGATGGCGTGGAGCCCGATGAAATCGATATCGGTGCCATGATCGATGAGGTTAGAAAACGGGTGGTCGAACTGGAAGCATCTCTGGCATCATCCATTTGGTTCGCCTCGTGGCTGAAGGCCCCGCACACGATCAATGTGTTCGCTGAATGTATTTGTGAGCTCCGAGCTCAACAACACAGCGACCTGGCAAGCCTCAAGTCTCATATAGAGCAGAGGGTTGCGAAGCTCAAAGTGCGATACGAGCAGAGATTGGCAGGGCTCAAGACCGATTCGGCCAGGTGACCAGGCGCATTCAGAGGGGACCGAGCGATTCTCACCTGTCTGCGGTCAGCCTCGCTTGAGGCAATGGCAGCTCCATTCCGCAGGTCTCAATAGGTGCGGCGTTCCGCATTCGATTCGATCACACGACGGGCACCCGACACATCCGATACGATCAGCGATCCCTCTGTTCGGAGGTGCCAAGGCCCAACGGATCCGCGCACATATTGGGGTTCCACGAGGCACCTCTAGGATAGTGCTCTCAGATGTGTGGGGAACGGACACCGCTTCGGCTTCCTAGGCATGGCCTTGCACATTCGCACCGCGAGGAATCGGAGCCGATACCGCACGAAGCTTTCTCCGCAACCGACGCATCGCCGATGCTGAGGTTTCGGGGGCGAGGCCTGAGATTGGGGATACTTCACCCGCAGAAGGGCACATGCAAGCCGCCGCTTAGTTCCTGCGAAATCCCGCCGAGAATGGCCCGATTCCAGTATCATGCTGGCATGCTCGGACGGCGCCACATCATCAAGGCGGGCTTAGCGACTGCCGCCACTTCACTACTGCCTGACATACCGCAGGTCCTACTAGCCCTGCCAGCGGCGGAGAGCCAACTTGGCAAGGTCAAGATCACTGCCATCAAGACCGCCTCGGTACACATCAAGTATCCCGCGCACTTGGTGCGGGTAGAGACCGATTCAGGCCTGTACGGGATCGGGGAGTCGTACAACCGTGACGGCATTCTGAGCCATGTCCGGTCCTTCGAGGAGATCTTGCGCGGGGAAGACCCGCTGCAGGTCGACTACCTTGCGACCAAGATGGCGGAGGCGCAGCTCGGCCACGGGAGTTGGACCGGTTCGCTTCCCAGTGCCATCAGCGGCATCGAGACAGCGCTCTGGGATTTGGCGGGAAAAATCCTCGGCGTCCCCGTGTATGTGCTCCTCGGAGGGCGCTTTCGCGACAAGATCCTGATCTATCACGACACCGGCTCGCCCCAGACGCCGGATCCTGCCGCTTGGGTGGAGGAAGCCGAGAAGTCTCTGGCGTACGGCTTTCGTGCGACCAAGTTCGACATGGACTGGGAAAGCCGGGGCCGGGCGATCCGCGGCGAGCCGTTCCAATACCGGGGCGAGATCTGGAATCGCGGCATCGCATCGCTGGAGATGAAACAGTGGCGCGCCATCTTGGTCGCCGTGCGGGAGCGCTTGGGCGAACACTACCCCTTGGGTATCGACCTGCACTTCAACTACAACTACGCGGACGCGCTCTCGTTCAGCAGGATGGTCGAAGACCTCAACTTGTGGTTCATCGAGGATCCGATCCCGCCGCAGAACGCGGATGCGATGGCAAGGTTCACGAGCGAGTGCCGCGTTCCGACCTGTACGGGCGAGAACCTCTACACGCGCCAGACGTTTCGGCCCTTCATCGAGAAGCAGGCCGCGGATATCCTGCAGCCGGATCCGCAGAAGGCCGGGGGCTTGCTCGAGACCAAGCGGATTGCCGACTGGGCGGACCAGTACTACATCACCTTTGCCTGCCACAACATGTGCACGCCTGTCGGCACCGTGGCCAACGCGCATGCCTGCGCGGCCATCCGCTCATTCGTCGCACTGGAGTCGGACTCGGTCGAGCTGGAGCACTGGGACGATCTGATCGAGCGCGACGCGCCGTTCTACCAAGATGGCTACTACGTGCTGTCGGACAAGCCGGGCCTTGGCATCGAGCTGAACGAGGAGGTGTGCCGGCGGCACTTGACGGACGGCTCTTCGTACTTCGGTACCTGAGCAACATTTCGGTTTGAGCGATGGGCGAGCGTGCGAAACTCCGCAGTGCTTGGATGGACTCGCGCCATCGTGGGCTGCATGTCGGCGCCGTTCTATGAACGGGTTCGCACCCAACTCAGGGAAACAGCAAGACCAGGAGGGGAGGATCGAAGCTGGATGCGACGAACTTAGAGCCAGTCGCGCTTGTTGCTGTTGAGCGAGGTCGGCCAGAATCCCGGCCTGGCCTCGCGCGTGTTCGGACTGAGCCTGCGCCAAGCGCCGTGCGAGTCGCGGCGGCTCCACGGCCGGAACATGGTTTGATCCCGTCAGCGTGGCGCTTGGCGATCGTCTGACTTGCAACGATTCACGGGCAGCCAGTTTGCCATGTGGCGAAGCCAAGTAGCGGTCTCAGACACGCGTCGGGAGGGTCTTCGGCGGTGCGCACATCAGCAGAAACACGTAAGCCTTGACTTGTTCAATGCGATCGTTCGACACGACGAGTTTGACGTGGTGAACACCCCGTATCAGCACGAACCTGCCCGACTTGCCGAATAGCAGCTCGGACCCAGACGACCAATTCGCCAGTGCCGAGAGTTTCTCAGGGACGCCAAGCCGTTGCGTGCGCATGCTTTCGATGAAGGCTGTCCAATGGCTCGGGCTGTCCAGCCAGTATCGTCCTCCCTTCAGCCAGCCAATGTCCCGACCGTACAGACTCAGCCCCAATTTCGGTCCCGCGCCGTCCGAGCGAATGTCAAGGTGGACCGCGATGGTACCGAAGCTATCGCGGGTTTCCAAGTACGCGAGCGTGGATTCCACAGTCGCGCGCGAGCCTAGCCAGCCAGCGCGCTGCAGAAACGCTGTGACTTCGCCCGTTGTCTTGAACCCCGCAGCGGCAAAGCGAACCCCCCTCTCACGGCACGGAAAGGCCCCTAGGGACAGGACGCGCTCTTCCGGTTGCAGGGCCAAGTATTGCCGCTCGACTTGGTGCCTCTCGTCAGCATCCCATTCCCAGCCAGTGGCCGCGACTCCGTCAAGCACGACGCCGAGATCATCGAGGCGCCTTTCGGCGTCCCGGCCGTACAGCGGCTGCTCGGTCGGGTAAAGGAATGCACCCGGGGCCGGCTGCCGACCATGTCCGGTCGGGTCGATGTCGAGTTCCAGCACCATCTTTCTTCCAGTGATGCGATGAAGGGGTGACTCCTCACGCCCCTTCTCCCTGACGAGCCGGGCAACTCCGGCGAAGGCTGGGTCTGCGTTTTCGCCGCTTCCCAGATCCTGGAAGTGCCTCCCTGACCGGCTGCCCGACACCAAGGACACGCCGAGATCCGCGCGTGGCTCCTGTTCGTGCAGCAGCAATTCGAACCCGAAGGGAAAAGCTGCCAGTGTCGCCGGCAGCTCGCTGGCACGCTCCAACAAGCCTTCCCAGCCCGCACCTCCGACCAGTGCTGGGGAGATACGACCCCGAAGCCGCTCCAACAACTCACCCAACGACCCGGCTTCGGCGGATAAGTGCTCTTCGGTGTCGGCCAATCGCTCTTCGATGTCCATTCACCCTCCAAGGTCAGTCACGACGGTAACGCAAGCGGAACGGCCTATATGGTGACCGGCGCCGGATTGAGGTCCGCCTCGGCCGTAGGGCTTTCGCGCAGGCCCATCTCGAGTGGCACGTCGAAGAGACGACCGGGTGCGAAGCGCTCCCAAAAGTGGCGTAGGCCCGGCACGATGACTCTGACCACCGGCATGCCGATATCAGGCCGTGTCTGGTCAAGTACCAGAAATTCCATGCCCTTGGCCTCCACCAGCGCCTGACACCGCTCTACCTCCTCTTTGAGATCCGCGGTCTCGGGAAGCGGATACTCCGAGGCGCTGCGCGCGGGGCCCACATCGGGAGCGAGCCAAGGATTATCCTCGATCCTCGCATTCTTCCACCACTTTTGGAACAGCGGACCGTCCATCTCGTGGTTGCCCCCCCCGGGGCCCTCCACCCAGTCTAGAAACTGGTTCATTTCGCAAACGGCGCGCAATGCAGCGATGCGCGGGTCAGAGTGTGCTCCGGCTCCGTAAATGATGTCCTCCTCTTTCTTGTCGGTCCGGCGTGAGACCGCAACAAAAGCAGGAACATCCAGATCGCTGGTCACGTCCAGCACCCACAATTCGCGGTTGAATCTTGCATACTGTTCGGACGCGTCCGCGAGGTAGCTGTCATCGAGACTTGCCAAGTCTACCCTAGGCAGGACTAGGCGGTTGTACCACCAAATCGCGAACGCATCGCGTTCAATCAGTTCGAAGAAGCCTTGCAGGATGGCTTCCTCGAGGGTGTTGCCCGCAGCGCAGCCGTTCGTATCCGCTTTCAGATCCACGCCCTGGCGCTCCGGTGGCGCAGCATAGAGAATCGCCGTCGGCAAGTACCGATGCCGTTGGTGCGTGAGTGACCACACAGGCGACCAATCGATCTCAGCTTGCGGATCGAAACGCGACGGCACATGGTTCAAGGGGTGGCCGCGCGCATTGATCTTCGCGGAGTGCTCGAGTTGCCAGTCACTGAAGAGCTGCACATCGTTCGGATGAAGCGCAGCTGACTCGCCGGCGCTCTCAAACATCGTGTAGCTCGAACGCCGCCGGATCTCGTCGCCATGAAAAGCGCAGCAGTAGCGCTCAATCGCCTCGCACATTGCACTTGCTTCGGACTGTTGGGGCGTGCTGCCCTTGCCCGCACTCTTTGCTCGAAGGCTGTGCTGCAAGGTCCGGAGAGCCTTGCTCCTCAGCGCGAAATTGCTGCCGGCCCAATAAACATGGAACCAGCTGTCGGCCACATCCGTCGTGCGTCGCAGCCATGTCACCACCCCACTCACGGAACTGACCAGATGACGGTACTTTGAAAGGGTTTGCTCCGGGGACATCGAACGCACGCCCCCGCTGTTGCGAACGGTCTTCGGGCTCGGCCGCAATTGAATCGGCACAGGCGGCCGGTCGGCGCGATACAACGCTTGGTCTCCGCATTCGAAGCACTGCGGTCGCCGCTGAGCTGGATGGTGCTTGCATTCGAGACGGTCGATATCCAGCGAGATCGCGTTGCCTTGAATCGCTGCCGCCTCTCCGAGCACCAGCCACTTGGCGATTTCCATGGCAACGAGTCCGTTAATCAGTTCCAGAACACCGGGTTCCGCCACAGAACGCACGAACGCGGCATCGGCGCCGCCGACATTTCGCAAGAAGTTGTGAACCTCTTGGTGGCCGCGCAGCCGATAGGCGAGACAACTCCAACAAGGTCCCTGCTCCGCTGGCCGGAAAATGGGGCCAAACAGCGGGCGCATGCCCGTGGGCATCGCCAGTGCCCACGGCACTTGGGACTCAAGGTGGAGTCGATTGACATCGGCGAGCCGCTCGGCAAGGTAGTCGTCGCAGACAACGATGGAGAGGGTCGGAGCATGCGTTACGACCTCCACCTGCATCGCCGTAAGGTGCCGAACGAGGCGACTGTCGTCCGGCGAGACCTTAACCCTCGCCGTTTGCAACCGTGCCTCAGCCCATCGCGGTGAGGCACCCAATGAAGACCAGAAAGCCGCCGTTCCGCGAGGCATGGCGTATTCGCCCGATACGAGGTATCCTCTCGACGACAGGGCGGCAAGCGCTGACCTGACTTGAAATTCGGAATGCGCCCCCGCAAGCGCGGCAACGATGTCGGCTCGCGATCTTCGCCCATCGAGGAGCGGCAGCAACGAGGCGTGGAGCTCCCCGTGGAGCAACGTGTTCATCGCTTCGGAAACGATGACCACCTGTCCTTGACTCAGAACGCGATACTCTAGGTGCGGCGTTAACACCGGTACTTCAACGACACCGCAGTCCTCCGGGACAGTGTGTGTCAGAATTCCCCGCCTTGTGAGCATATCTGAAGCAGCCACCTCGCTGATCTTCATTGGCCGACCGGCGCTGAATCTTGCCCGTCTTTCGTGTGTCGGGCTGATGACCGGACGCTGGATTGAAGCGCACAAGCCCGGGTAGCGAAGTTGATCAGCTGCTTGTTTCAGCCTACAGCATTCCCGAGGATCGAGAACGGATTCAGAGGACCTAGCGCCCAGTCACAGGCTGGCCGAGTTCGTCAGCAGCTTGGAGCAGCTAGGTGGGGTGCGGCTGTGCCTGGCGGAGACAGAGGCCCAGCGGCAGCGCTGCGCTGGTCTGCTGGAGACATCCGCAGCCGGGTCGTGTTGATAGCGCAGATCGCGGGTTGGCAGCCCGCGGCTCGGCGCCCCTTGGCGGGCCACGAAGTCTTGTGGCGGGCCCATTGTGCAGCTGCAGGCGATGGTCCCCGTGACGCGGGCGGCACGAGCACCAAGACGGTACCTGGACCTGCGCTAGTGTTGACTGTGACCAATCGCTAGCGGTAAGGGAGTGTCCGGCTGCATACAATGAAATTGAAGGCATTCATGTGGCACAACGCAGTCGTCCAGACCTTGCGTGCTCCCGATCAGGAAATTAGGCTCGCGGACTCAGAAGCCGGGCGCGCCACATCGGAGGTCTCGGGCGTGAGTAGTCTGCTTGAGGGAGAACTCTTGACCGGAACGGACGACGAGAACAGCCGGAGGTAGCGATGGAGGAGATCCGTGCGGCCCACTACGGCGACGGTCTTGGAACGCGAGGAGGCGTTGAGCCATCGATTCTCCACGCGCTTCCGTATTTCACACCAGTCTTGGTTCTCGTGCTGCTTGCGAACGCTGCGATGCGGGGCTCTTGGTGGATGGCGGCTCCGCTGGCCTTCTTCATCCTCGCGGAATCCCTTGACAAGGTCTTCGGCACCGAAGAGCGAAACATGGACCCGACGAAGAGGTTCGATGGGCGACTGCTTTGGTACCAAGTGGCACTCTGGATGTGCGTAGCGCTGTGGCCGCCGACGCTCGTGTTCGTGTATTGGCAGACCCTCGTAGTCGGTCACCTAGCCACTTGGGAAGTCCTCTTGATGGCCGTCGTGCTCGGTAACGTGGCCACAATCATTCTCGTTGCGGGCCATGAGGTCGTCCACGAGAAGACGATTTGGCAACGCCGCGCGGGCGAGTTCGTGCTGGGCTCGATCGGTTGCGCGCAGTACGCTGCGGAGCATGTCTACGTGCATCATGCCTTGGTGGCCACACCCCGCGACCCGATGACGGCACGCAAGGGTCAGAGCTTCTGGCAGTATCTTCCCTGGGCGGTTGCGGGCAGCATCCGTGCATCTTGGCGTACTGTGCGTGATCGCCTTGCGCTCCGTCGCCGGCCCACGTGGCACTACACGAACCCTTTCTGGCGTTATGCCCTGTTCAATTGCGGATGGCTTGCACTGGCGTATTGGATGGGGGGCGCTCTTGGGGGCGTGGTCTTCGTGGTCCAGTGCACCTTCGCGGTATTCCTGCTTCGCCTCGGCGACTATGTCGAGCACTACGGATTGACCCGCCTCTACCTGCCGAGCGGGCGGTTCGAGCGATTTCAAGCGTGGCACTCTTGGAACGCCGTATCCAAGTTCTCCAATTGGCTCTACTACAACACGCAGCGGCATTCCGACCATCATGACAAGCCCACGCGCGTCTTTCCGCTGTTGCAGAACCACGGAGAGGAGCAGGCACCGCGCATGCCAGGTGGCTATGCCAAGGTGTTCAATCTCGCGCTCTCTCCTAAGCGGTGGTTCGAGACCATGGACCCGCTTGTCGAGCAGTGGCGCGCGCGCTTCTATCCAGCGGTAGAAGACTGGGGCGTTTACGACAGCGGCGCCTTTGCAGCGCGCCCGGATGCCTTCAATGCCATAGCCGAGGTTCATTCGTCGGCACCACGACTCGCCGGTTGGATCAACCGGTTCCCGGAGTTGCTCGACTGCCTCCGACACAAGGAGTTCACCGATCTGGAGATCCCAAGTAGTCTTGGAGAGGATCCGAGTCTTGATCGGATAGCCCGTAGCGGCTTGGCAAGACTCTACTGGACCCACGAATTCGGCGTATCGGAGATGCTCGAGAGCATCGCTGACATCCCTGTGCAGGGCGTTCGGGAGGCCGTAGAGGTGATACGGCGCTGGTCGAACGAAAAGGCGTTCCAGATTGGCGTGCACACAATGCGCGGCAGCCTGTCCACGGTGGAAGCCGGCATCGCGCTTGCGAACACCGCCGAGGCTTCGATCATCGGTACCGTGTCTGCCGTCGAGAAGCACTATCCCGGCCGCCGTGCCGACGGTGGGGTTGCGGCAGTGCTGTTAGGAGATCTCGCTAGCCGGGAGGCCGCTCCGGGCATGGAACTTCGTATCGAGTTCGTCTGTGACGGCGAGCCCCTCGAACACCAGATATCGCTTTGCCGCAAGTTCCTCGACGCGCTCGACGCGCTTTCGCGCGACAACCTTCTGTTCGCTCCAGCTAAGTGCGGAGGAGTTCGAAACGCCGCATACCCGCTCGCCGACCTCGCTGAATTCCACGGGAGCGGCGGGCGCGCCGCGGACCAGCTTTGCCTGAGCCGCTCGCGGTGCGTCTTCACCGCCGGCGATCCTGGAATTGCGGCGAGATTCGCGCAGGCGCGGAGTGAGATCCTCACCGACCCCGCCCTCAGGAACGGATTGGTGGAGATACTGTGCGACCGGACAGGCGGCGGGATGGACGCAGGTTTGAGATCGAACCTCGACATCCCAGGGGGACTGAGCGATGTCGAACGCGCCGCCCGAGTGCTGCAGGTAGCCCACGGCCTTTGGGGAGAGGAGAATGAAGCGCCAACTGCGGCATCCGTCTTCCAGACCGTCGGCGAGCGAGGCTTCGTCCCGGAGAGTACCGGAAACCAACTGGCCGCGGTCGCCGACGGCTGGCGAAGCATCAGGGGTATTCTTGGCCTGCTATTGGAGCCAGGCGACGCCGCGGAATCGGCAATTGATTCAGTGCGAGCTGTGATCGCAAGGTCTTGCGGCGCGGACGATTTCGATTCGCTGATTGCCGAGTGCGATGAGACAGCGCGCCGCGCGGCTTCCGAGATCGGCTCGTTGGAAGGCCGCTTGAGCCTATCCCGGCATTAGCCCGCATTCCTGCGAGAGCGTGCTGGCCGGGGCGCAGCAGCGACGAGCAAGTCCATGGGGCAGCAGGTGTAGCGCCTGTTGGGCATTGCCAGGCCACGCTGGGCTTGGGCCGCATGCTGCAGCTCCTGCGCCGCGACGTACCCGAAAAAGGAGCGGATGGCGGCCAAGCGGGTGTTGCTGCGCTGGGTTTCGAGGTGGGTTCGGAAGGCCCCGAGGAGGTCCGTGTCCAGATCGGCGAGACGCAGGGTAGCGCTCGCTTTCTGCAATTCCCGCGGGGCATAGTGGGCCAGCAGGCGGAAGGTTTCCCGGCAGCAGACAACGCCAAAAGGACTGGCCTGTCGCTGCTCCATCGGGCGATCGGTGAGAAACGCGCACAACAGCCGGCAGAAGTCGGCGGCGGGCTTTATGCCTGCAGCATCCGGGCGGTTCGGTCGAGCCGCCGGGCGGCGAGCCGGGGCAGCTCCGGGGTGGCCGTGAGATACCAGTAGGTGTCGCTCACATGCGCATGTCCGAGACAGGTCGTCAGAAGGGCCGGATGGCTTTCGACATCGACGCCGTCGCGGTACGAGCGCAGCAGCGTGCAGACGGCGAATCGGTGCCTGTAATTCCGATCTCGGAATTCGGACACACAGCAGCGATCCGTCTGCTGTGTTGCGGCGTGGATCTCAACACAATCCGGACCTGGCTAGGCCATGCCAAGCTTGACACCACAGCGGTTCATGCTGAGATCGATCTCGAAGCCAAGGCGGATGCGATCGCCTGCCGTGACGGGGAGCAGCTAGAAGCTGCCAAGCCGCGGCGCGAGGACGAGACTCTGATGGCGTTTCTTCGATCCCTGTGAGTGGGATCCGCTATGCGTTGTCGGAGTGGGCTCCGACCGTGAATCCGTCAGCGGCTAGGGCCTGTAGAGCGGATAACAGGGAACAGTGCGTTTCACTTCTGGGAACCGGGTCGCTAGCTGTTCCCACTGGACGGCAAGCAGCGTCGGCGCTGGGTGCGTCTCCGGAAGCAGCAGCTCGACGAAGGTCGCATCGAGAACTTGGTGCAGTCCCAATCCGGCATCTAGGCCGAGACGCCCGACCTGAGCGAGACAGTGCGGATCACGGCCGCCCACCTAGCGGGCCATGCCGAGCGCATGCGCTGCGCCGGGTTTCGTCGCCAGAATCTTTTCGTCGGCTCCGGTCCGATTGAAGCGGGTCGACGCACAGTGGTCGGCCGCCTGAAGCGCTCGGGAATGTTCAGGACCGTGGACGGAGCCGATCCGATCATCGTCCTCCGCTGTGCCCAGCCCTCCAAGCACTTTGACGACTACTGGGAAGACCGGCCCGCTGCCTAGGTTTCACAGATTTGTCGCACGCTCCGAGATCGATGCACGACCTGTGCCAGAACTTCGTGCTACGATACGTTCCGTTCTAGCAATTCTTGTTGCTGCTCGACGGATTCAACAGAATAAGGAGGAATAAGTGATGAATTCCGCAATCGAACTTAGCAGTCGACTCATGGAGAGGGCTGGCGTCGATGAGAACTTCCGCAGTAAGTTGTTGGCTGACCCAAGGGCAGCAATATACGACGAGCTGGGACTTGAAGTTCCTGAAGATGTCACGATCAACGTGCATGAGAACGACCCGCAAACCGTCCATCTGGCTCTGCCTGCCACCGAACTGGCGGAGGAGCAACTTGAAGCGATCGCGGCCGGCCGCTGTTGCTGCTGCTGGTAACCTTCGGCCTGAAGGGGTGCAGGCGGGCCCGGTGACGGGACCGCCTGCCCTCATAACAGATCCAATTCAGGAATCCCCCCGGGCGCGACGGCAGGCAGGCTCTTCCCATTGTTCGGAGCGAGAAATCTCTGCGAGGCCAGCAAGAGCCGCCTTACGAACGATTCCTCCCGAATCATGCCTTTTTCGCTCCAGAAATGCGGTCAAGACTTGGCGAACGCTGCTTTCAGGTGGGCGCGTGGCCGTGATGCGGTCACACTCCATAGGCGAGTCGGCAAGGCGCGGCGAAGATTGCCTGGGACGGCAAACAGGCGCTTGCAAACGGCGGGTAGTGTGTGTGCGCTTCCAGTCTGCCGCAGCGGGGAATTCGCTCAAGGCGGTAGGCTTGGTGACGGGCTCACGGGTCGGTCAATGAGATCCCTGCCATGGCTTGGAGGACGAGGCTCGTGTTTGACAGCCCGTTTCTGAAAGACGCTGCAAATAGCAGGAACGAGCGCCAACAACTCGACCACCTATTGCAAATCGCAGCACCTCACGAGCGCGCCGTACTGGTTGGTATCGGCGCGGTCATGCTTTCGTTGGTGTCGTGGGCACTGCTTGGCAGCATTGTCCGGACTGTGACGATCAACGGGGTCTTGATCAAGCCCGGCGATCGCCACGACATAGTCTCAACCGAACCAGGCCATCTTGTGGAGTATCTGGTCGATGTTGGCGACCGGGTCGAGGCCGGAGATCCGATTGCGCGGCAAAGCGTGCCGGAACTCGATCGCGAAGCGCGAGTCCTGCGGGACCAGGCGGATTTCATTCAGTCGGAGGCCTTAGAGTCCGGGGAAGGCGGTAGCGCCTTGCGCTCGCGCTTGGCCTCATTCCGTTCGGCAATGCTGCAACTGGAAGCCCGCCGTTCAACCCGAGAGTTGCTCGTCAGCCATGTCGCAGGCGAGGTGACGGCCCTCTGGCTGAACCACGGAGACTTCATGCCGGCCGGCACTACCGTCGCACAACTTGGGACCGCCAACGGCAATTCCTTCCAAGCGGTGGCGCAGGTAGGCCCGCAACTGGCGCAACGCGTCGGGGCCGGGATGCGGGCCTCGGTCGAGGTCGCGATGCCCAATGGCGGGACGCGGCGACTGAGCGCAGAGGTAGCTCGGGTAACGCTAGGAACGCCCCCAAAGTGGCTGGCGGCAGATTTCGCCCCGATCGAGGGTGCGGCTCATCGAGTAGAGGCCGACCTCCTGTCGGAACCGGACCTGCCCAACGTGGATCGTGCGGCCTGCCGAATTCGTATTGTGCTGGGGCGGTACCGGCCCGTCTCCTTGCTTGGCCTGAGCCAGCCTAGATGACATAGATGCCAGCAACGTTGAGACAGAAGCGCCCAGGATCCCGCGAGCGGCGGCGCGTTAATACCCCGCTGCTCCTACAGATGCATGCGACAGAGTGCGGTGCCGCGTGTCTAGGCAGCGTACTCGGGCATTTCGGGCGCTGGGTGCCGCTCGCTGAGCTGCGCACCCGGTGCGAGGTGGGACGGGACGGGTCCACCGCTGCTGGAATCGTGCGTGCCGCGAAACACTATGGCCTGAGGTGCACGGGTAGGAGCGTTCCGGTGAGGCTTCTCCGAAGAATGTCTCTGCCGCTGGTTCTATTCTGGGAGTTCAACCACTTCCTTATCTTGGAAGGCTTCGATCAGGGGCATTTCTATCTCAACGACCCCGCCGTCGGACGTCGCAAGATCGCTGAGGTGGAATTCAAGAAGAGCTTCACGGGGATCGCGCTGGAATTCGCTCCGGAACCCGAATTCGAGCGCGGAGGCAATCGATCCAGCATCCTTCGGCACATCCCGGTCTGGTTTCGTGGTTCTTCAAGCGCGGTGCCGTATGTCGTCGCGTGCGGCCTGATGTTGGCCGTGCTGGCTCTCGTTGCTCCTGCAATGCTCGCTATCTTTGTGGATCGCGTCCTCGTTGAGCACGAACCTTGGGGAGGCCCCATAGCCGCGATCATGGGCGGCACCGCGATCTTCGTTTATGCGCTGACTCGGCTAAAGCAACGGTGGCTGCGCCGCCTAACAGTACGGGCTTCGGTGATCGCCGGAAATCGTTGTGTCTCTCGGTTGCTGCGGCTGCCCTTGGAGTACTTTTGTCATCGCCTCGTCGGCGATCTGACCAATCGCGTTCTTGCCATTGACAAGATCGCCAAGGGTTTGTCGGAGTATTCTCTCGACTTGCTGATCGAAATTGCGATGAGCGTAATGTTCTTGGCAGTCATGCTGGCCTACGATCCGGCGATGGCGCTGATCGTACTTGCTCTCGCCACGCTGAATGCGTTGGTTGCACGTACGATTACGAGCTTCCGCGTCGACAGCAGCCATGCCTTGCGGCGCGAGCAGGGACTACTCTTCGGCGTCGGCATGTTGATGATGCAGCGGACGCATGTGCTCCGCATGACCGCTCAGGACGACCGCTTCTTTTCGCGCTGGAGCGGCTATCAGGCGCGCGAGCTAGCCGCTCACCGAGGATTCACTGAGCTTGGGCATTGCAATGCGGCCCTGCCAGGCCTGTTCACGGTTCTCGGCAATGCTGCGGTGCTAGCCTTGGGGGCCGCCAAGGTGATGGACGGCGAAATGACGATGGGGACACTCGTGGGATTTTACATGGTCGCCTCCATGTTCCTTGCGCCTGTGGGGCGGTTCGTGGAGTTCTTCGGAGAACGCCAGGCTATCGAATCCGACATGCAGCGCCTGGAAGACATCACCACAACTGCGGAGGATCCGGGATTCAGCCAGCGAGGCCAGGCATCGAAGGCCATCGCCACGATCGCTGGTCGGCTGCGTCTCTCCGGCCAGGTCGAACTGCGGAATATTACTTTTGGTTACAATCCGAGTCGGCCCCCTCTGATCACGGATTTCAATCTGACAATCAAGCCGGGACAGAGGATCGCCGTCGTCGGCCCGACCGGGTCCGGGAAATCGACTCTTTCGCGCTTAATTGCAGGCGTTTATCAGCCTTGGTCCGGCAAGATCCTCTTCGACGGCCGACCTCGCTCTGAGATACCCGAAGACGTGCTATCGCGTTCGGTGTCGATGGTGGACCAGAATGTCGCCCTGTTCTCCGCCAGTGTCCGCGAGAACATCACGCTATGGAACCCGACAGTTCCCGACGCTGTGCTGGTTGCGGCGGCGCGAGACGCCTGCATCCATGACGAGATTCTCAGCCGCCCACTCGGTTATGCGGCGCAGGTGGACGAAGGCGGGGCGAACTTCAGCGGAGGACAGAAGCAGCGCCTGGAAATCGCACGAGCGCTGGTTAGCTACCCGACGGTTCTGATTCTCGATGAGGCCACGAGCGCTCTCGACGCCGCTACGGAAGAGCGTGTGGATGACGCATTGCGTCGCCGAGGCTGTAGCAGCCTGATCGTAGCGCACAGGTTGAGCACGGTCCGAGATTGCGACGAGATCATCGTACTCGATCATGGCGTGGAGGTCCAGCGCGGAACCCATAGCGAATTGATGCAGGACCGGGGCGGCACATACTACCGCTTGGTCAGTGCCGGCTAGTCCGATGGCAGTCCCTAGAACACGCTCCCTCAAAGACCTCGCCCTAGAGTTGGGCGAACCGATACCCTGTGCGGGCAATTTACCGCTGCACATGGGCGATCCGCAATTCTCATGGTTCATCGAAACGGGCGCGGTCGATCTGTTCATAGTTGAGTCGCAGGACGGTGTGGAGCAGTCGGCACCGCAGCACGTGATGCGCACCGAGACCGGACGCTTCCTGCCGGGAGTGGAGCCCCTGTTCGGAGAGACGACCCTCGGGCTGGTCGCAAAGGGACTGCCCGGAACAGTACTGCGGCGCCTGCCGGTTGCCAGCTTAGATGTCATCCGGACTGCGGAACTGGCGGAGCAAGTCGATGCATGGCTCGAGGATTTCTCGGCATTTCTTGCTCGGGGCGTCATGAACCGGCCGCGCCCAGACATGTTCGTTGAATCAGGGCAGACTCTGGCGGCGCAGGCAGGTACGCTCTCGGCGCGGCGCGGCGTGACATGGGTGTCGGAACTGCCGCTAGGCTCTGGATCGTTCATGGGGCTGATTGACTTAGGGCAGGACACGCCTGAATGCGATTCCGGATTCAGCACGATACCTCTCACACCGGCGAGTTGGATCACCGTCCTGGATGAGGTAGGAGTTTTCGCTCAGTCTTCCGAATCCCTTGCCGACAAGGGACTCCTGCTCCCCGCCTTGGCGAACTTCCACACCATAAGTCTTTCGTTGGAGCGGCTGAACCGCGGGCTGGCCGCCGTGGACCAAGCGAACTTGGACCTAGCCAGGGCCACCACCCGCCGGATGGATGAGGAGCGCGCGCGGCGCCAATTGTTCAACCTCTACGATCTTCCGCTGGAGGAGGCTGACGGCGCAGTCGCTTCACAGTTGCAAGAAGCTTTGCGGATCATAGGTCTGCATCAAGGCATTGAGTTCAAGTGGCCCGAACGGACGACTCTATCCGGTTCGGAGGGAGTCCTTGCCAAGGTTCTCGCAGCATCGGGGGTGCGTGCGCGACGCGTGCGGATCGATACCGGAGATCGGTGGTGGACCGGTGACAGTGGTCCGATGCTAGCGTTCCGGGCTGTCGACGACCGGCCCGTAGCGCTGATACGGGGCGGCTTCGGACGCTATCGGCAAGTCGACCCCGTCGAACGGCGCACGACAACAGTGTCTTCCGATGTCTCCGAATCGCTACGTTCTGACGCATGGGTCTTCTATGCGCCGCTGCCGCCTGCCAGCGCCACGCTGAAGGATCTCTTGCGCGTTGCGCGCACGAGCGTATCCGGCGATCTCGTACGATTCGTGGCAAGCGGGCTGGCATGCGGCTTGGTGATGTTGTTGCCGGCAATAGTTCTGGGCATTGTCGCGGACAGGATGATTCCGACCGGCGAAACAGAGCTGTTATACCCGGTGACCGCGGCACTGGCTACATTCGCGGTAGTCGGGGCGCTCTTGCATGTTCTCCGAGGAATGTCGTTGATGCGCGTGGAAGGACGAGTCGCGTCAAGACTGGAAGCCGCGCTCTGGGATCGAATGCTCCGGCTCTCGCCCGCCTTCCTGCGTCGGTATGCTGCCGGCGACCTCGCAATGCGGGGAATGACGTTCCAGAACCTCCGCGACGCCGCGAACGGCCTTGTGGGCAACTCTATTCTTTCGATCGTCTTCCTTTCCCCCGCGCTCTTGGTTGCCTTTTTTTACGACGCCGCGCTGGGGGGCGTTACCGTAGCATTCGGTCTCCTGTCCCTAGCCCTGACTGTGGCAGAAGGCAAGCGACAGATCGCGCCCCATGGCCGCGTGATCCTCGCCGTCCAGCGGCTGTCTGGTCGGTTGTTCCAGCTCCTCAACGGTGTTTCCCAGTTGCGCGTTGACCGAGCGGAAGGTTCGGCGTTTGCAGCGTGGGCTCGGGAGTACCGCGAGCAGAAGCACGCGGAGCTGCGAGCCGGTGCCTTCGAAGAACATTTGCGGGCATTCGGGAATGCACTGCCCTTTCTCGCTGGCGCAGTGCTGCTGCTGGCGGCTACCCTGGCAGACCGAGAGACGCTCTCGGTCGGAGACTTTCTGGTCGTCTACAGCTTGTTGATGCTTTTCCAGTCGGCGGTGAACGAGCTAAGTTCGTCGTTCGGCGCCGTCGCCGCCGCTATCCCGGCCTTGAACCAAGTGCGTCCGCTGCTTTCCGAACCTCCGGAATCAGACGTCGGCGGAGAATCGGTCGACTTCCTACAGGGCGAGGTCAGGTTCGATCATGTCAGCTTTCGATACGACCCCGAGGGCCCGCTGATACTGGACGATGTGTCCATACACGCAGCTCCTGGCGAGTTCGTCGCCATTGTCGGCGAATCGGGCGCCGGCAAGAGCACCCTATTGAATCTCGCGTTGGGACTGGCCCAGCCATCCTCCGGGGCGGTGTACTACGACGGGCGCGACCTCAAGCATCTCAACGTCAAGCAATTGCGCCGCGGGATCGGGGTGGTTCCTCAGGATGTGCAACTCCATCCGGAGGATGTGTGGGACAACATCGTAGGCGACTACGACGATGCGAGCTCTGAGGAAGTATGGAATGCAGCCCGGGTCGGTGCTATTGATCGCACGATCGCTGCCATGCCAATGGGCATGATGACAAACGTCGGTGCCGGTGTCAGCGTAGTGTCAGGAGGCGAGAGCCAGCGAATCGTAGTCGCCCATGCTCTGCTTCGCAATCCGTGCATCTTGTTCCTCGACGAAGCCACGAATTGGCTAGACAACAAGAGCCAGGCCGAGGTCATGAACAACCTCGCAAGCCTTACGGCGACCCGGATCGTCATCGCCCATCGGCTTTCCACGTTGCGCCATGCGGATCGCATTTACGTGATGAAGGCGGGAAGAGTCGTCCAAGAGGGTTCGTTCGCGGACTTGGCGGCAACCGAAGGGCCGTTTCAAGATCTCGTTCACCGACAAACGGCTTGACTGGTGGCCACATGTTCGCCGTGGTATCCAAGTCCATCCGTGCCGCGCTAAGTGCCGGCAAGCCGACCCCATTGTTCCGTCACAGAATGATTCTCGGGTAGAAAAGGGATTTCTTCATGACATCCGGCGGAAGTGCTGCTCCAAGGCATCCGGTATCGGCGGTAGCTGGGCGATGAATCGGTCTCGCCGCACCTCGATCTCGGTCTCGCTGTCGAATAGCGCGAGAACGCGTATGTCCAGCGACTTGCGCAAGGGCGCGTCGGGTGGCGTGGAGGGGTCGTGCACGGCGCCGTGGAACACCTGCCGCCGCTCGGGACGCTCTTCGCGCGTATCGTAGAGCTTGAACACCACCGCCTCGTGCGGGGCGATACGCGGGTAGTAACACCACCTGTGAAACAGACTGTGGGCAAGGCCGTAGGTGACCATAGCGTCATCGCCGATTCCGAGCATACACAACGCGACCATGTCTTCGGCCATCACGGTGCGCACGTCGCAAAGCGCCAACGGTGCGCGAAGCACTTCGCGGTCGAAGTCAAGGCTCCGCCAGACCGTGAACACCGCGCAGTGCCGCCCCTCCGACAAGCCTTCCCAGTCGGACTGGCGCTCGGCCCAAGGGGAAATGTCGGCGTGCATTTCCATCGCATAGACCGGCGGCGCCTCTCCGGGCGGCTTCTTGCCAGCGGCCACGGGGGGGGCTTGCGAATTGCCCGGATAGCCACTGCGGTGCTGACGGTGGATGACCTTGGTGTCCCGACACCCCGTAAGGGCTCGCACGAGATGTTGCGCCTCGAGCCCAAGCGCCTTCTCCGCTGCCTCCCCGCCACCGGGAAACTGTGCGGGACCGGCTATCCGTGCAAGTTCGAAGCCTTGGGTCTCGATGGTTGGCTTCCGGGCGAGCCGCCGTGCGTCGTGAACGCGGACGGGCCTGATCTCGACCCGTCGCCGAACGTCGACTTCGCTGTCGTTGATCGACACGGCACCCATCGTGCCGCGCAGCGAACTCCGAGTGAAGAACGACGCAGTGTCGATGTAGTCTGAGCCTTCGGTCATCCAACTTCAGTCGAATCACCATATGGCCCGTCGTGCGGACGCGGCCGAGGCGATCATGTGTGTGATGCAGTAGATTCTACCCTATGCGTGCAAGCACTCTTTAGCTAGGATTGACTTGCGATACCCCGGCTGAGCTGCGTGCCTTACTCCACACGACTTTCGAGAGCACCCCGTTGGGCTGGCGAGCCACCAAGAATCGCCTTATGCGGGGTTGGGCTCGTAGCGCCCGCGTGCTGAAGCAAGCGGTATAACAGCAGGCCACGTGATCAGGATGTCCTGCGTTTGAATCGGAGCGTGAACTCATTTGGATCTCAGCCGGTCCCGGAAGCTTTCTAGGATTCGGTGACCTGCAAATTGCACTCCCGGTCCCGAGCCGCGCTCTCGATCGCTTCCAGTTCAGCCCTCACGCACCGGTCGACTCGGGCGGAGAGTCGTTCGCCTCTGTGCTGGAGCGGCGTTGCACGGTACATCAGTTCGACGACAGCCGTCCGATTTCGGTGCAGGAACTTGGTGCCCTGCTCGTTCGTTCGTCCCGGATAAGGTCCGTCCGCGCTGTCCCCGTCACAAGTCCGTCCGATCAATCGACCCTCTTCGAGATCGTCGAACGCCCGCATCCGAGTGCGGGAGCATGCCACGAGCTTGAGATCTACCCTGTCATCGCCCGATGTGACGGCCTGGCAAGCGGTATGTACCACTACGATGCTTCTGATCACTCGCTGAGCCGCATACCGGCAAGCGACGCTGATCTAGCCGGCGTCCTTGGGGACGCGAGAAAGGCGTCATGCAGCGAGGCCAATCCGCAGGTCATTCTTGCTATTGCGGCGCGGTCTGGGCGGGTGCGTCGGAAGTACAGCTCAATCGGATACGGAAACGTTCTCCGCAATATCGGTGCCGTTTATCAAGCCCTGTACCTGGCGGCGACGGAACTCGGGCTTGCCGCATGCGGAATCGGTTCCGGTGATTCCGCGTTGTTCGCCCGCATCACTGGATTGGACCCGCTCGTCGAGGGTACGGTTGGCGAGTGCATCGTTGGGCGGCCGCGGCAACCCGACCCCTTATTTCCTGACCGCGACGCAGCTTGAGTCCGGTGCCGTTGGACAGACACGTGCAGAGGTGACAGGCTGCTTGGCCAACTTCACGAGAACACCGGGTCGTTCGGCTGCGAATGGCGACCTCAGAGCGAACGACTGCGAGAGTCCCCGTCGGACTTTCCACGTTCCTTTGTGCGGCCGCGCTTCGTCACCCAGCAGACGGACGCGACCACTCGTCCGACGTTTCGACAGTGAAGTCTCTGACTACAGATCGGTCTTTGGTTAGGTCTTGATCTCGAGTTGCAGCAGCTCGAACGCCTCGCGGTGCAGCGGGGCCGGAACGCTGAACTGCTCGAAGGTAGCCGACTCGCCGCCGATCTGAGCTGCGCGAGTTGGGCTATCCCCACGACGGGGCGGTCACGGGCGGGGACGGGAAACAGACGGGCTAACTGGTGAAGGGCAGTCGGTGAGAGTCTCCTGGAGCAAAGCATGAGCCAGTCTGGGTTTCACCGCGAGTCGTACGCAGGCCCTCGCGAGGCAGTCGGTGAAGTGTTGACAGCGGCGCAGGCGCGTCAGCCGTCTTTGTCTCGATAGCTGGTATACACTCAGCGGGATGAGCCGGACGCCGGGCCGTAATGACTGCGAAGGGCGCACTGCGATAGGCGGCGAGCAGGGTCTCGGACCCCACGTGAGTAGAAGCTGGGAAGACCGGAACGCACGATCACGCGACTTCGGAGGAATGACCACGAGGGTGCCGGATGGGGTGGCGAAGCCGAATAACGTCGAGGAAGCGAGGACCATCGTCCGCAGTGCTGCGGGAGAAGGAGTCCCCTTAGTGATTCGCGGCGGAGGCCACTCGCAGGGTGGACAGAGCCTCACGGATCGTGGATTGGTCGTTGACACCTCGCTGCTTGGTCGAGTCCAGCCCCTCGGGCCAGACCTGATACGGGTGCAGGGTGGTGCGCGATGGGGGTCAGTCGTGGACGCGCTGCGTGGAACACCACTCCTGCCACGTGTGCTGACAGATGTCGCCGAAGTAACTGTGGGCGGCACGCTGTCTGCCGGAGGGCTGGGGACCACTTCACACCGTCACGGCCTGCAGATTGGACAGGTTGACCAGCTCGAGGTCGTGACCGGAACAGGGGAATTAGTCCGGTGCTCGCGCACTCGTGAACCGGACCTCTTCAACGCAGTGAGGGGCGGCCAGGGACAGTTCGGCCTGATCACCGAGGCCTGGATCCGACTTCGACGAGCCGGGCGGCGGATGCGGAAATACGAGTTCCGCTACTGTGACTTCGGCCGGTTCGCAAGCGACTTGGAGCAAATCGTCAAAGAGGACCGGTTCGACCGCTTGCGGGCAGAGATCCGACTCCACGACCGCCAGATCGTCCTAGACGCTGGCATCGAATACGATGAGGCGTTCGACGACGGCAAGGCGCTTGCAGGGTTGGGATTCGAGGAGATCGCAGCTATCCGGGACACGGGCGAGGTCGGGTACGCAGGTATGTATCCGAGATGGGCCTTCAGCCGGAAGACGTGTCACCCGTGGCGAGACTGGTTCCTGCCTTGGGAGAGCCTCAGAGTAGTCCTCGGACAGCCGTGGCTGGACCCTCGCTCAGTGCCGCGAGCCCCTCAAAGCTGGATCGGCATATACCCGATCAGGACGCAGGGGATCGACGCCCCGCTATTCATGCATCCGAAGGGAGAGTTCATGTTCGCGTACTCGATCCTTGCCGTTCTTGGTGAAGTCGAACGGGCCTCAAAGCTGGCTCGGCTGCTACAGGAAGTTGATGCAGCGCTCGTAGGACAGGGAGGGAAGGGTTATCTTTCCGGCGGGGTCGGTTACGGTCGCGAAGAATGGGAGCAGCATTACGGAGAGCAGCTTGAAATGGGAATCAGGTGGAAGAGAGAGTTTGATCCGAAGCATGTATTCCGACCGGAGGGCATGCCGTTTGGGGCACGCTCGATGGCCTAGTGAGGCTTCGCTTGCGAAGTGCTTGCCGACCCTCCTCGACTCCGCTCTGGCCGCTTGGAATTCTGCTTCGACTACTGCAAGCCAAGCTGGCGCACGCTGCCGATTACACACAAGTCTAGACTCGACAAGTCTAACCGACATCGGTCGACATGTCTGCGAGCTTTTCAGGCTCTACGAGGCTGATGGGCCGAGGGACGCCGGAACTGTCGGCGGAGACGCTGCTTTCGGCGATCGAGATTGGCGCTCTGGGAGACTTCGCGAGCGGACCGGTTGATTGCCGCCATTCACCTAGTCCGCACAGGGGCGGAAGGCAGCGCGGCTCCGTTGGCATGGTCCCAGGCGAATTGAGCAACAGCAATACCAGACTGAGCGATTGGGGAAGTGGCGAAGCAAAGCTTTCGCCTTGCTACACTGACCGAGTCGGAGGGACCAATCCGACAACCATGCTTGGACTCTGTCGAGCCCCTTAGAGAACCGAGGATGGTCGCACGCGTGGTGAGGCTATGGAAGTCAAGAACCAGCCGGTCGCAAAGGCAGAGTTGCTGATTCGGAGGCCTGTCGCAGAGGTGTTCAACGCATTCGTTGATCCCGATGTCATCACGAAATTCTGGTTTGAAAAGAGCACCGGTCGGCTGGAACGCGGCAAGACGGTTCGATGGCACTGGGAATCGTGCAACGTTTGTGCTGAAGTTCGAGTGCAGGCGATCGAAGAGAACGAGCGAATCCTCATCGAATGGGGCACTGAGAACCCCACGTACGTGGAATGGACTCTTACGCGTCGAACAGCGGACACAACCTATGTGAGCGTTACGAATACAGGCTTCGCGGGTAACGGCGATGAAATCGTGTATCAAGCACTCGATGCGACAGGCGGTTTCGCGCTGGTGCTGGCGGCGGCAAAGGCATACCTTGAGCACGGCATTTCGCTAAACATCGTTGCGGATCGTTTCTAGCGATCTAGGGCTTTTCAAAGGTCGACTCAGCCGGGGGTAGCGGAAGAGGCAGAAGGTTCGCGGCTAGTCGGAGTTGCGGGCCGCAATGCTGAGGGGTGTACGCGGGGACTGGACAATAGACCGCGAGTGTGCGATACGTCAAGCGATGAAGACGGGCGCGATCCCTTTGCGCGAGATGCGAGTGATGCGCGCGGACGAGGAACGTCGCTGGAACGAACTTGTCCGGACACACCACTATCAGGGGTTCCGCAGCCTGTGCGGTCGTCGTCTCAATCGCTTTGACGACTACCGGGAAGACCGGGCCGCAGCGTAGGTTGCACAGAATTGTCGCGCACCCTGTCCACGTTCGTTCCGCCCGCGCAGCCGGTCTTGGCTGGTCCTTGCCGGTTCCGCCTCGGCGGCCTGCGGCTTGGCTGGCCTGGCAGCCCGAGTGGCCGACCCGCGAGGTCGACCTCGCGGAGATCCCTCGCAACCGTTGGCTTGAGCGGGGATCCAGGAGTTCTCCCGGTGGAGCGGTAGAATATCTGAATCTCTCGGAACCTTTGCCGGACCAGAAGGACCGTGAGGTCTCTCGTCCGCTAGCCGAATGCTGTTGCTTAGGCCGCGCGAAAGAGCGGGGACCAAGATCGTGAGCAGCATCGACCAATTGACGCGAGCCATCTCTCGCGGAGTGGGCTTCCTCGAGGAGCGTCAGGACTCGGACGGACATTGGCAGGACTCTAACGTTCCCTACGAGAGCGACATGTGGGTGACTGCATATGCGGGCACCATGCTGTCGGAGATATCGCTCGGCAATACTCGGTCGATGGCCGAGCGGGGCTACGCATGGCTCCAGCAGGTTGCCAATCGCGGTCGATGGGCTTTCGCGGATGTTGCAGCACTCGACGCTGACTCCACTATTTGGGCTTGCCGGCTCGGAGAGCAACTGGGCTTCGAAATCTCTTCGGAGACGTTGGAATTCCTGCACAAACACGTGTGTGAGGACGGTCAGACCGCGACCTACCTACACGAGGACTTTGTTGAAAGATACAGCGATGACTATCAGCTGCAGAGCCCTGGCTGGTACCGTGGCCACTCCTGCGTTATCAGCGCAGCCAGTTCGCTAGCCGGGTTGCCTTGGCGGGACAGAACAGGCCGCGCGCTAAGCCTCGCTCAACAGTCAACGGGTTCTTGGCACGGATACTGGTGGATAGACCCCGAGTACGCTACGGCGCTCAGCATCGAGGGCCTGCTTGGCTCCGTCGAATATGCGAGGAACGTGGAGGCGACCGCACAATGGTTGTCCCGCCGGGTGCCAGACGGCGTGGTGAGCACGGCTCACTTTCCCTAGGGATCGGCCTTTGCGACTGGTCTTGCCCTACGAGGGCTGGCGATGGCCGGCGAGCATGGCCCCGTCCAAGAGCGCACAGGCGCTTGGCTGGCAAAGGCACAGGGTCGCGACGGGAGCTGGAGTTCTTCCGCCGCACTGTTGATGCCAAATCCTCACATGATGCGTCCCAACCCGCTCTTGTGGCTTCCGGGGGACCGGAAGCGAACCCGCTGGGAAACGGTCTTTCTGGACCAACACCGGGTCCACACAACTGCTACCGTGATCAACGCCCTCTGGCACCTGTTGGTCGCCATGGAACAAAACGGGAAACGCTAGCCTGAGCGCCGAGGGTGCAGATCTCGGCGAATCTGACAGTGACAAGGCACAGCCCGGGGTCCGGGGCCGCAAGCTAAGCCGATTGGCGACGGACAAGGTCTTGAAACGGGCCCGCGGTTGCCGCCAGTTCCGCGAACGACCCTTGCTGAACCACTCTTGCTGCATTCATCACATAGATCCGGTCCGCTCGACGCAAGATGGAGAGCCGGTGGGCAATTACAATCCGGGTGGCGGCGATGCCTGCGAGATTGTTCACGACCTCGGCCCGGCTCTCATTGTCCAACCAGTTCGTGGCTTCGTCCAAGAACAAGATGCGCGGATTCCGAATCAGAGCATGGGCGATAACGATTCGCTGGCTTTCGCCTACCGACATGACGCTGGCGCTGGCACCAACGCTTGTCATCATCCCCATTGGCATGGCCGAGATCACGCGATCCATGTCCGCGACTCGGGCCGCAGTCCATACCTCCTCTGAAGTCGCATCTTCGTAGTCGCCAACGATGTTGTCCCACACATCTTCCGGATGCAGCTGCACATCTTGCGGCACGACGCCGACGCCGATTCTGCGGCGCAATTGTCTGATATTGAGATGTTTGAGATCGCGGCCGTCATAGTACACCGCTCCCGCCGATGGCTGGCGCAGGCCCAGCGCGAGCTGCAACAGCGTGCTCTTGTCGGCACCCGACTCGCCGGCTATGGCGACGAACTCGCCGGGGCCTGCGCGCATGGACACATCGTCGAGTATCAGCGGGCCGGCAGGATCGTATCGAAAGCTGACATGATCGAACGCGACCTCACCGTCCAAATGGTTGACCGATTCTCCGTAACCTGCTACGGAAGTCGCCATCAACGCTGGCCCTCTCTGTGAGTCGGGCGCTTAGTTCCATTGCAGAATTCATCTCTTGTTCCTACTGTTCGAACAAAGAAATTTCGTTACGCCAATATCATTACACAATCTCGACGCCACTTGTAAGAAGATGTGTTGCGACACGACGAAAGCGAGGGAAATTTCGGGAACACCAGGATCCCGTAGAGGGCGCGACTCCCTCCAGTATCTCGAATCCAGCGCGACACCTCGCCCTGAGGCTCGCCGCCGCCGACTCTTGCCATAGCTCCATGTCCGCCGCCAGAGACCATTGCGGCAAGCCTTGCCGCCCTGTAACGCGCCCGGCCGGCCCGACCACGGCCCCTGTCTTGGTGTCTCACCCACGAGCGCCACGACGGGGCCGGCCACAATCCACCGACTACGGAGCTGCCCACCTGATCCGAAAGGAACTCCCGCGAGAAGTCGGACGATTCCTGATCTGGATTTCATGCCGCCGGCACTTCCCTGGTGCCGTCTAGACCGTTGGCCCCTGCCGCGCCTGCGAGCATCTTCGGCGTCTGCTGCCTCCGGACCGCTTGGAACGCCGCTGCTTGCTGCATCGGGCGCAGCGACTCAGCGAAGGGCGTATCGAGCGAGTGGATCGTGCCAACATGACTGGCCGCTGCTGAGACCCCCCTGCCGAGAGCAACTCGAAGCATTCATTATCTCCGCTTGCCGGCCCGTGTCCAATTTGATGTAACCGGCCCTCCGTGCCGCCCACTCGATGTCCTGTTCGGCCATGATTGCTTGCTCCAGCCGTCAGGTGGCCGCCTTGCTCGGAAAGACTCTATCTGCGGGTTGGCCCGGTGTCTGATTGTCCTGTTGAGCCGCTCCAGCGGTGTGCGAAGATGGGTGAAGTCGCTTGTCATCGTTCGCCCTTGGATGGAGATGTCCTTGACTGCTTCCGACCCCAGTAAGAAGCGACGAATCGACACTTGGCCGGGGGAGGGGTCAGCTATACGAAGCCGGACACCCCCGGCTCTATTGTGAGACTGCATGGGGCACGATCTTCCGACACGAAGAGGGAGATGTTCGCCGTGGGCCTAGAGGACCTACTGAACGAATCGGCGATTCGACTCCGCATCCGCCTAGGGTGCGCGCTAAGAAGGTCGGAGGACGGACACGCGCTGATCCTAGAGATCGGTGATGGACGAATCGTCCGCCTCTCAGACTACGTTTCGCACTACGACGCGGCCATCGATGGGATCGCGAACGGCGCGCCTCTCACCGAACTGCGTGACTTGGTCGTGGCCTCCGGCGGCGAATGGAACGCCATCGCATTCCTTGACCAGGTGCGGGTGCTGTGTCGCACCGGGTTCGTCGAGTATCCGCTTGTGGAGACGGGTACCGAGTACGCGGTCATAGTGCCCCAGTGGGCTTCGTTCGTCCCCTCAATTGCTCCGCGAACGCCACCCGTCGAGGATCGACTCCAGCGGTTCGCCTGTGTGCGCCGGTCCGGCAACGCCTGGCTCGTGGAGTCGCCACTGTGCGGGGCGAGACTTGTTCTAGCCGACTTGAGTGCGCTGGACGCACCGCTTGTCCGGCGTGCTCTTGCCGCCGCTGGGTTCCTTCAAGAAGCCCGGGTGGAGAACGATTCCTGCCCAGACGCGTTGAAGCTTTGGGAATTCCAAGACCTCTTGTTCCACACGCACCAGCGCCGGGGCTGGCATCGCGACATGTTGGGTGCCCACTTCCCTTTCGTCGGGGAAATCGATCCGTCGCCAGCAGAGCGCCCGAGTTGGCCCGGCAAACGCATCCGGCTCCCCCGCGCTCCTGTCGACTCGGGCGGAGAATCGTTCGCCTCTGTGCTCGAGAGGCGTCGCACGGCCCGTCGGTTCGATGACAGCCGTCCGATCTCGGTGCAGGAACTGGGAGCACTGCTCGATCGCTCGGCGCGGATACGGTCTGCGCGCGTTGTCCCGGTCGCAACTCCTACCGGTCAATCGGCCCTTTTTGAGATCACCCAGCGCCCGTATCCGAGTGCCGGCGCATGCCACGAGCTTGAAATCTACCCAGTGGTCGCCCGGTGTGCCGATCTGGCGTGCGGTGTGTACCACTACGATGCTTCGCATCATTCGCTGGTGCGCATACCCGCCAGCGATGCTGACGTATCGCGGGTCGTTGCGGACGCGAAACGGGCGTCAGGCGACGAGGCTAATCCGCAGGTCGTCCTTGCTATCGCGGCGAGGTTTGCACGGGTCATGTGGAAGTACCGGTCAATCGGATACGGAAACATTCTCCGTAACACTGGCGCCTTGTATCAAACCCTCTACTTGGCGGCGACGGAACTGGGACTCTCCGCATGCGCAATTGGTACTGGTGATTCCGCGTTATTCGCCCGCATTACCGGCCTAGACCCGCTCGTGGAGGGTACGGTTGGCGAGTGCATCATCGGACGAACCTTGCAGCCCGACGCGCGATCACCTGAGCGAGATGCACCCTAAGTCGAGCGCCAGCGGGCCGGGGCATGCCTGAGTGCCGGGGCGGCAGGTCGACTTCACTGTGGCAGGGGGATCTCAGTAGCGGCCAGTCATGTTGGCAAGATCCGTTTGCCCGATGCGCCCTTCGCTGAGCTGCTGCGCCCGATGGAGCAAGCAGTGGCGGCGTTCCAAGCGGTCCGGAGGCAGCAGACGCCGAAGATGCTCGCAGGCGTGGTAGGGGCCAACGGTCTAGACGGCACCAGTGAAGTGCAGGCGGCATGAAATCCAGATCAGGAAGCGTCCGACTTCTCAAGGGCGCTCCTTGCTTCCTTGCTTGATGCATTTCAAGATCGTACGCAGTCGTAATACACTAAAACAAATCACTCCGAAAGCGGTTCAATGACGACTCGCGTGCATAGGCCGGAGGATCTGCCAGACTTCCGGTATCCACCATTGGTGGAAACGGTCTTATCGTTGCAGTTCAAGCCGTTGGAACGGTTTAGCTTGGTACATGTCGGTCTGCTCTGGCATCAGTTCCGTAGCAAGTTCCCACTGATCGAAGAGCACTCCCCTCTCCCGGTCGCTCGCGAATCATTCGAAGCAGCCTCCCACGGGCAAATTGAGGTCAGCATTGAGGAAAGGCCACCTGTGCCTCGAGTTTGGTTCTTGAACGAATCAGAAAGCCCATCTGATTTTTTGCCCACCGGCGCGGCCTTGGGCATTCTGCCCCACTTCCAACACTCGTCTGCCGCGCCGCTAGGCAAAAAATCCTCTTCTCAAAGCGGGGAATGCAGCTATACACTATCCCCGCTATGAGCACGTCCGCTCGAAGTTTCGCGACGAGGTTGAGGACTTTCAGCAATTCTTGAGCGATGAGAAGCTTGGCCAGATCGTGATCGACCAATGTGAAGTCACGTACGTCAACCACATCGAGCGTTGTGACGTGTGGCAGAGGCACGGGGAGATCCAACGGGTCCTTCGGACCTGGACTTCATTGGAAGACTCTTTTCTGCCTGAGCCCGAAGACGGTAGGTTTCACCAGAGATTCGTCATTCTGAGTGATTCGGGCGACCGAGTAGGACGGCTTCACACTTCCCTCACACCTGCGTGGACGGATGGAGAGGACTCTCCGATCCTCGTTCTGAGCCTCACCGCACGTGGGAATCCAGTCGGTGAGGGGATTGATGGGGCCTTCGACTTCCTTGACCTAGGCAGATCATGGATAGTGAAGGGCTTTGCGGACCTGACGACTACAGACATGCACCGAGTCTGGGGGAGCACTGATGCCTGAGCCCTTGATCTCGCATGACCACGAGTATGGATCGCCTCAAACGGCGCTTCTGTCCAGAGAACGGATTTCGTCCGCCTCGAATTCGGATCCTTGGGTCGGGACCGGCACGGTTTTTTCGAGACCTCGAGCGCCTTTTCCGACTCACGTGCAAGTGCTGCTTCGTCTTGCCGAGCGGAGGGTTCACGTTAGGAACCCGCCGCGCCCGATGCCGGCTTGGTTTGCTCCAAGTGTCACCGCATTGGTCGATCTGCTTAGCCTTCCTCCGGGCTGGAACTCGCATTCTGCGAAGAAAATCGAACCAAGGAATGTGATGGCTGCGATTGTGTTGCTGGGAATCATCATGGATTCCGATGTGCCACCGCCGATAGTCGTACCCAGAGTCAAGGGCAACATCCAACTGGAGTGGCATACGGAACAGGTAGATATCGAAGTCTATATCGACACTCCGAGCACTGTGCGCTTCTTCGCTGAGGATGTCGCGAAAGAGCAAGCCGCCGAAGGCAGTCTGTCGGGTCGCGAACACGAGCTCAAGAACTGGCTGAAGCGCCTATCGTCGGACTGAGAAGGTCTGCGGGCCGAAGACAGCCAGCAACCGGCGATGGTTTGCCAAGCAAGCTGAGTGGACGATACCGCCTCCCTAGCCGGGTTCAACTGCGGTTCATCGCAGCCATGGCCTCGGTAGTGGCCGCACTATGTCCAGCAGTGCGAGAGTCCCACAGCTAGGCGCAACTTCACGTGCGTTTGAAGCAAATGCGGAGGGTTGGAGCCACTCCGAAGCCGACCTCGCGGAGGAGGGTTGAGCATGGAGCAGGCACTTGCACGCATAATGTGGTGCTTTGGCGTTCCCTATCGCAGACAGTGCGGGTCGGCCCGGCCCGAGATTACTCTGCGTCGCGTACCGCTACCAGAACCAGAGGTGGCGCTATCCTGGGCGATCGAAGCGCACGTCGGTAGGATCCCTGTATCGCGATCAAGGGTATAATTGAAGGAGAGGCGATCACGCCGCACGAGTCCAGCCGCGCTACTTCGAACCGGCTGAGGCCGGTTCCGCGCCCACTTGCCAGACCGTCGCCCCGCTCCTTCCATAGGCGGCAACGAAGCGGCCGCCCGGGGAGAACTCGACTCCTTGCACTGCGGCTGGGTGCCCTTCCAGCAAGGCCTCTTCACGGCCTGTCAAGGGGCCCCAGAGCCTTACTGTGCCATCCGCGCTTCCGGTAGCGATGCGTCGTCCGTCGCCCGACACCGCCATGCCGAGAACTGATCGCTCGTGCCCTTCGAGCGCGAAGAGCTCCGCGCCCGTTCGTGCGTCCCATACCGATGGTGTGGAATTGCGCGAGTACCTCGTGAGTACTCTCTCTCCGTTTGAGATGAAGCGAGCCTCTGCTAGCCTTGCCCGGTCTTTCAGGATTGCCGCCAACTCGGTCTGCGAGTTCTTCTCCCATACCTGCGCTACCGGACTGCGAAAGGCGCCGCTGACAGTGAGCAGCAGGGATCCGTCTGGCGATTCTTCCACGTAGACGGCACCGTTCTCCGGCCTAACCTCGGCGACTGCGCGGCCCGTACGCCAGTTCCATGCCGTGGCTCCTGCTGATCTGGAGGCTGCGAGGACACGCTCCCCGTCTAGGGACCAATCGACATGTTCGAATTCAGGGGAATCCTCGATGCCGGGCCCTTCTAGAATGGTCGGGTACCCTCCGGGATCGGCGAAGTCCGTGATGCTCACGTCCGTGGACGCAGCGGCGATCCGCCTCCCGTCAGGGGACCACGCAGCGGACCGAGCCCCGTACGAGACACGGCGAGGGGGACCTAATGATGCCGCCACGACCCGCGTCTCCAGATCCCTTCTTCCGGACACAAGGTCAGAGAGCATGGCAACTCTATTCGAAGCCGGTGAGTACGCCACCCAAGCCGTCGGCCGCGCCGACCGGGCCCAACGCGGGGCACCCTCGACGCTGGCACGTAGCTCGAACAACTGCCCCCCGGTACGGGTGTACCAGACACGCACCGTCCCGTCTGTGCCCGAGGTTGCGAGGCGCGGCAAGCCTGTAGCGAAGGACAGCGAAAGCACCCGGCCCGCGAGGTGCCCTTCGAAGTGGCCTACTTGCCGCGTGGCCCCATCCCACACGAGCGCTGTGCCGTCCCAGCTGGCAGCCGCATACCGGCCGCCGTCTGCGGACCATGCCACAGTCGCCACGCGGTTCAGAAAACGGTCGTGAACTGCGAGTTGCGTTCCATCTTCGACACTCCAGATCTTGACCGTCTTGTCATTGCCGGCGCTCGCGAGTCGCCGACCGTCGGGCGAGAAGGAGAGATCCGTCACCTGTCCCCGGTGAGGCTTGTAGGATAGATCCCCGGAATTGGACCAATGGATCAGCTCGTCGCCGGAAGCGGTCGACCAAACTCGCAGTGATGCGCCCACGACGGCGGCGGCAATGCGGCCACTGTCCGGCGAGAACGCGATGGCGTCAACCGGAGAGCCCCCGTCAAGCTGCACGTTCCCCTCGTTGAGCAAGGCGTGCGAAAGGGTCCAATCGGACGTGTTCCAGAGCTTGACGAAGCCGTCGTTCCCTCCTGTTGCGACTAGGGATCCGTCCGGCGACCACGCGACATGGGTCGCGAGTTGCTCGTGCGCTTGGGTTTCGAATTCGACTGCTCCATCCTCTGCCCGGTAGACGTTGAACGCCCCGACTCCTCCCAGTGCGGCGACTCGCCGGCCGTCGGGAGACCATGCAATCTGCACCAGGCCGCGAGTGCCCAATGCCCCGAGGTCGAGGCTCTGCAGCAGCTCCCCGGTCGCCGGGCTCCAGAGATGAATCGCCGCGCGCGTCCGCGTTGCGATTCGGTCCCCGGCGGGCGACCAGTCCGGCCAGACCAGCTGTGGCAGTTGTTCGCCATCGAACTCAAGTTCGGTCCTGCCGGTTCGCACCTCGATGATGCGAGCTCCGGAAAGCGTCGCAACAACGACTCGAGAGCCATCGGGGGATACAGAGAACCCAAGCATGCGGTCGCTGTCGATGAGTCGCCGGGTCTGCACCGGCCACGCAGTTGTTGTCCAAGTGACCAGCGAGTCGTAGGAGCTGGTGAGCATCAGGTCGCTGGCGAGCGGCAGGAACTGCACGCTCAAGATCTCGCTCCGATGGCCACTGATCCTGAATGCTGGTTCGATCGGGTTCGGTTGCGCAACCGCGGCGATGGCATTGCTAGCGACAAGAACCAAAGCGCCGAATGTCGGCCACCGCATGTTGTGGGAACGGACTGCCAAGCAATTAGCCTATGGGGTGCCTGCTGAGTTGTCCAGCCGACCTACGCGCGGCGTGTTATCGCGTGTCTCCGCTGGCTGGATGCTGGACGCTACTCGCGGTGGGCTGCCCGATCTGGTCAGTGCTTCATGAGCCCGATCTGGCTTGCAACCGCACCATCAACACGGGTCTCGGCGTTGATGGCCAGGCTCGGGGATGGTCTTCAGTCCCTGCGATGCTCTGCTCTGTCGCTCTTACGAATGGAACACGACGGGTTGAGAGCGAACCGATCCCGTCTGGCGGAAGAGGGGCCAACGCGTACAGTGCCTTCCGATGGTGGCACTTCTCGCATTGTGGGGCTCGTGGCAATGCAGACGGCATTGATTCTGGGCACTGCTGGCCGCTGGCCAGGATGGCGAGTTGTGACGGGCGTGCGTGGTTGGCGCGCGTGGCCGTGTCGCGGTCAGGCCCTGCGCTAGACTGGGGTCTACGGAGGCACTTTCGTTATGACGCGTCTTCCACACAGCCTTCGACTCTGGACTTGGGCGCTGTTCGTGGCCATGCCGGCCTTACTCGTCGGCGCGGAAGCCGGCGGCGTACAGTTCGATGATCCGTCCGGATGGAGGTCGGACCCCAAGCCAATGCGCGCTGCCAACTACACGATCCCGGCTGCCGCCGGCGACCGGCAGGACGGGGAGATGGCGGTGCACTACTTCGGCCCCGGCCAGGGTGGCGGAGTAGAAGCCAACCTGCGGCGCTGGCTTGG
>Ga0209021_1000731_pt1 | contig 37735 bp, 30 predicted proteins | sample PinacodermFT_FD_187299 | JGI IMG/M metagenome (GOLD analysis project Ga0209021, IMG submission 187299) | Host-associated microbial community of the marine sponge Aplysina aerophoba from Gulf of Piran - sponge pinacoderm, lysed by freeze-thaw... | ecosystem: Host-associated > Porifera > Sponge >... | reverse complement strand
CTTTACTCGCCCAGGACGGCGTTGCGGTCGAAGCGGAGCAGCAGGGTTACGAGCAACATTGGGACGCTCCCCCCATCGAGTACAATCCGGCGGTGCGGGCTTTTCAAAACGTGACCGTGCGCAAGTGGCGGGAGTACATGGTGCGGGGGACGGAGAACGGCGATGCCGGCGTCTGAGCTGCACTTCCCGTTGTCCACGCTGTCGGCCGGCACGGTGCTCGATGCGACGGTCATGGTGTCGGTGTTTGTCGGCGTGTTGTTTCTGGGTTCGGCGTTCCTGTCCGGACGGCGGGTGACGGGGCCGGAGATCGGCGGAAAAACGCACACCTACAAGCTCAACGGCCTTGCCTTGTTCCTGATGACCGTGATCGTGGCCTGTCTCGCCGAGGTCTTCGGGTGGTTTTCTCTTTCCGTGCTGCATACCCACTTCGCCGCGTTGTTCGTGGTGACCAACGTATTCGCATTCGCCTTGTCCGGCTGGCTGTATTGGCGAAGAGCCGAGTTGGGGGATGCACCACCGGGACCGTGGAAAGGTTTCTTCTTTGGCGTGGAACTCAATCCCACCTGGTTCGGGGTGGATTTGAAGCTTTTCAGTTACCGCCCTTCCCTCATCGGCCTGGCGCTGCTCAACGCCTCGTTTGCCGTCGCGCAGTACGAAACCTACGGCGGGCTGACCTTGGCCATGGCGCTCTATCAGATCTTCACCTTCCTGTACGTGCTCAATTACTTCCAGTTCGAATACGGCATGATCCACACTTGGGACATCGTCAGTGAGCGCTTCGGATGGATGTTGATTTGGGGAGACTACGTGCTGGTGCCGTTTTTCTACTGCCTCCCCGGCTGGTGGCTGATCCACGCATCGGCACCGCTGTCTCCCATTGCCGCGGCTGCGATCGTCCTGTTGTTCGGCTTCTGGGTCTTCCGCGGCGCCAACCAGCAAAAGCACCGCTTCAAGCGTGACCCCGACATCATGATTTGGGGACAACCCGCCCGGTCCATGGACGGGCGCCTGCTGGTCTCCGGCTTTTGGGGCATTGGACGGCATCTCAACTATACCGGTGAAATCTGCATCTACCTCGCGTTCACCCTGACCACCGGATTCGCATCCTGGGTACCCTACCTGTTACCCGTGTGGCTGGCGGGTTTGTTGTGGCATCGCTCGAGACGTGATGAGCACCGCTGCCGAGCCAAGTATGGCGAATTGTGGGAACGCTACACGCAGCGAGTGCGCTTTTCGATGCTGCCGTTTGTCTATTGAGGAGAGCAGGGGTGGAAGATCGGTCTCACAGTGTGGCAACCCTGCGTTCGGCGCAGTTCTCGCCGCGCGTCGCAAAAGCCGTTCCCGAGCTTGGGGGTGGATGGCCGTTGATCGGTCATCTGCCGGATTTTCTCAAGGATCCGGTCTCGATGTTGAGCCGCGGCTGGCGCGAGCAGGGCGATCTCTTCCGGTTCCGGCTCGGTCCCCGAGAGTTTGTTCTCTTCACCGGACCCGAAGCCCACGAAGTTTACTTCAGGGCGCCCGAGGATCAACTGAACGCCAAAGCCGTCTATCAATTCACGGTACCCATCTTCGGACGCGGCGTGGCGTACGATGCCCCCCCCGAACTCATGGACGAGCAACTGGGATTCTTGTTTCCGGCGCTCCGCGAGGCCGCGATGAGCAGGTTTGCGCGCATCATGTTCGAGGAGACGAGCTGGTTCGCCGACGCCCTCGGCGAGGAGGGTGAAGCCGATCTGCCGGTCGCGTTGAACGAACTCACCGTCAAGATCGCCAGTCGTTGCCTCATTGGACAGGAAGTCCGGGATCAGGTGGACTCGGGTTTTGCCGAGGCGTATCACGATCTGCAAAAAGGCATCAACACCTTGGGATTTTTTCTCCCCAGACTTCCGACCGCGGCGCATCGAAGCCGCGACCGGGCCCGGCGAAACGTGGTCGAACTCTTTAGCCGGATCATGGCGGAACGCCGGTTTTCCGGGGCCTGTCCCGATGATTTCATGCAGGCACTCATGCACGCCCGGTACAAGGATGGCCGTGCTTTGAGCGACGACGAAATTTCTGGGATCTTGCTGACGGTCTTGTTCGCGGGCCAACACACCAGCGCGGTGCTCGCAACCTGGACCGGTCTGGAACTCGTGAGGGCACCATCATACCTGGCGCGGGTCAGAGACGAGATGCAAGACGTTTACCGTGAGGAAGGAGCCATGACCCTTGCTAGTCTCAAACGACAAGTGGCGCTGGAACACGCCGTCCGTGAGTGTGAGCGGATGCACCCGCCGTTGATCATGCTGATCCGCAAGGTGCTGAAACCCGTGCGTTACGGAGACCATCTCGTGCCTGCCGGCACCCTGGCCATGGTGTCCCCTGCAGTCTCTCACCGGCTGCCCCACGTGTTTGCCGACCCGGAACGGTTCTCTCCGGAGCGTTTTGACCCTCCCGCTTGCGAGGACAAGCAACATCAGTACGCCCTGATCGGTTTCGGCGGCGGCAAACACGTGTGTATGGGGAAACTTTTTGCTTACCTGCAACTGAAAGCGATCTGGACCGTGCTGCTCGATCGCTTCGATTTTCATCTCGACACGGCGTTTCCCGCCCCGAATTACGGGAGTTGGGTGACGGGTCCCAAGGCACCGTGCCGGGTCCGCTATCGCCGCCGCTCGCAAGCGAGCATTGTCCAATGAGTGACGCCACTGTTCGGCGCTACGACGTTGCCATCGTCGGCGCGGGTCCGGCAGGCAGCTTGTGCGCGCTCGCTCACGCGCGGAACGGCGCCAGGGTGGCTCTGCTCGAAGCCAATCCCAATGCTTCCAAACGAATGGCGGGCGAATGGCTGCATCCGCTTGCCGTGCGGATGTTACGCGATTTCGGCATCAGGCTCGATACGCAGCCCCTCAGCACCACCGGTAAGGGATTTGTCGTGTTCCCGGAAGACGGCTCGGAGCCGATCGTGCTCCCTTATCCGGAGGGACTTCACGGTTTGGCGTGCGAGCATGCGGCGATCGTCTCGAATCTGCGTGAAGCGATCGAGAGCGAACCGGGTGTCGACTTTATTCCCCACGCGTGGGTCCGTTCAGTGGAAGACGCGCGCGTCACGTTTTCCTGCAACGGTACAGAGAAATCCCTATCCGCCGCGCGGATTGTCGGCGCCGACGGCCGGGCCTCAATCGTGCGTCGATCCTTGGGCTTATCGATCAAACCGAAGACCTGCTCGCGGATGGTGGGGGTCACATTGAGAGGGGTGCGTTTACCGCTGGAGGGTTATGGGCACGTGTTGTGTGGTGGACCGGGTCCAATTCTCATGTACCGTTTGGGAGATCATTGCGTCCGGGTCATCGTCGATGTCCCATCGGACGGCTGGACACCCTGGGACCGGATTGGCTTTCTGTCGGACGCGTATGCCGGTGTGTTGCCGGAAACACTCAGGCCTGCGTTTATCGAAGCGCTACGGGCGGGGCAATTCCAGGCCGCGGCCAATGAACTGAGTCCGCGCGTCACGTACGGGAGCCCCCATCGAGTGCTGATCGGCGATGCGGCCGGGCACTACCATCCCCTGACGGCGGTGGGAATGCCCCTGGGTTTCGGCGATGCGCTGACGCTGGCCGAAGGCAAGGACTTTCACGACTTCACCACAAAGCGTTTCCAAGCGACCCACACTCCCGAGCTCCTTGCCATGGAGCTCTATGAGACCTTTGCCGATCACCGGGCCGAGGTGGTGGCAGTCAGACACGCGATCTACCGGCGTTGGCGGGCAAGTTCCGCGTTCCGCAACGAGACCATGCGTTTGCTCGCCTGTGAAGACATATCGGTATCCCATATGAGTTTCGCGGGTTGCGCGATGGTGTTTCGGGCGGTTGCCGGGGCGATTCCGCGATCCTGCGACCAGTTCGCTTGGCGGAGGGCCTGCGACGTCGTTCAGGCGCTCGCCGTTCGTCTCCAGTGGCTCCTGCGTGGCGTCATACATCTGCGCAAGGCGAGAGGCGAGGGCGGAGCACAAGACGAGCGAATTCGGGACACCTTGGCTCGTGCGCTATTGGTCTCCATGCCGTCGAGCGTGAGTAACCCCCAGTCCATCCGCCCGAGGGAAGTTGCGTCACCCTATGCCGAACCGGCCTTGAAGAGCGCGTGCGCGCGTCTGTTACGTCTCCAGGGTGAGGATGGCGCTTGGGAGGGTGAGATGGTGTGGTGTCCCATGCTGACCGCGCAATATGTGTTATTGCTCCACATGATGGAGCGGCCGCTCGATCCCGGCCGGTGCCGGCGTGTGCTACGCTCCTTCGAACGGACCCGTCTCCGGGAAGGCGTATGGGGTTTACACGAGCACTCACCACCCAACCTGTTTGTCACCACCCTGGTGTACGTCGCGGCGAGATTACTCGGTATCGAACGGGATGATCCGTTAATCGAGCCGGCCCGTCGATTCATGCAAGCAGAAGGGGTTCTCAATATCCCGAGTTGGGGGAAGTTCTGGCTGGCGCTTCTCCATCTCTACGACTGGCGCGGGGTCAACGCCATTCTCCCGGAGTTGTGGATCTTGCCGCGCTGGATCGTGTTACACCCCTCGAATTGGTACTGCCATACCCGGCTCATCTATATGGCGATGGCGGCGATTTACCCGCATCGGTTTCAAGCACCCGTCACGCCCACGATCGCGTCGTTACGAGAGGAGTTGTTCCCCCAGGGGTTTGCCAACGTGAATTTTTCCGCGGGCCGCAATCGCTTGCGAAGCGCCGACCTGTACGCGCGACCCAGCGTGTGGCTCCGTGCCGGATATGGGTTGGCGCGGGTAGTCGAGCGGTTCCACGGCAAACGTCTGCGCGCCCGATGTATGGAATCGATCATTCGGCACATCAAATGGGAGCTGCAAACCACCAGCCACACGAGCATCTCTCCGGTCAGCGGCTTCCTGAACATTCTTGCGTTATGGCTGCGTGATCCAAACGATTCAGACTGCCGGCAGGCGTTCGCGAAGCTGGACGGCTGGATCTGGGAAGACGAGGAGTGTGGAGCGCGAGTGACCGGAGCGAGAAGCTCCTCGTGGGATACCGGATTCGCCCTGCAGGCGCTGGCGACGGTGCCCGAGTTCGACGGGGTTCGAACCGCCCTCCAACGCGGAGCCGATTTCCTGCGCCGGGAACAAATCGGTACCAGCTTCGAAGGATTTCGCGAGGCCTATCGGAGCGACCCCAAGGGCGGCTGGTGTTTTCCAGGGGGATGGCACGGCTGGCCGGTGACCGACTGCACCGCGGAAGCGGTGCTTGGGATTATCGCCGCGGACTGCGAGGCCACGAGCACGACAATGCTCGACGAAGCGGTTCGGTTCATGTTGCGCGGTCAGAACCGCGATGGCGGTTTTGGGAGCTACGAGGCGCAACGCTCCGTGGTTCCTCTTGAGTGGCTGAATCCGGCCGAGATGTTCGGCGAGTCGACGACCGAACATTCCTACGTCGAGTGCACCGCGTCTTGTCTCGCGGCGCTCGCCGCCTGTCAGGAGCACTTCCCGCAAATCACGGATGGGGCGATGATGAGCGCCGTCTCACGGGCTGACACCTGGCTTCGCCGGAACCAGGCCAGCGATGGGTCGTGGCGCGGCGTCTGGGGCGTTCAGTTCATCTACGGCACCTTCTTCGGGGTCAGGGGGCTGCTGGCCGCCGGGGCCCGTCCCGGTGATCCGGCCCTACGTCTGGCCTGCCGGTGGTTACTGGACCGCCAGCGGGAAGACGGGGGATGGGGTGAGCACCACAGCGGGTGCCTGACCGGCCGCTACGTCGCGCATGAGGAAAGTCAGGTCATCCAAACTTCGTGGGCCATGCTTGCGCTCCTCGAGGCGGGGGATTCGAACTGGACCGCGATTTCGCGGGGCGCCCGGTTTTTGCTCGACACCCAGGAAGCGGATGGGACATGGCCCAAACAAGACATGGCCGGGATCTTTTTCCGTACGGCGCTGTTGGACTACGTCCTGTATCGGCAGTATTTTCCCCTGCACGCGCTCGGTCTTTACGAGCAGCGGCGTCGGGCCCGGCTGGAACTGACCGCCTCCGCCGTCTCTGCTGCCGACGCGACGGCGCCCTTGCCTGAAGCGGTTCCCACCTATTCTTTGTCTTGAGCGATAACGGCGTTCATCTTCTCCATCGGCAGATCGCGACGGGAATGAGCGACGTCGAGAAGGATCCCGGAGTCGAACACCGACTTCATTCAGTCTTCCGAGCGACGGGGTTTGCGTGCCAGGAAAAAAAACATCGGAGTAAAAATTCCGGATTTGCCGCCTTCGACCAGCGCGTCCGCCCCTGCATTCAACAGCGTGCTGACCTCGCGGGCGCCCTCCGGAACCAGCCGCAATTTCTCCCCAACCCGTAACACCAAATTGGTCAAGGCGCGGCCGACAGGGGTACGCGGAATACTCCCCATGCTGAGGTCTCGACCCTGCAAGGCGCGGTACCAGGGCATTTCCGGATCCGATTCGGGGGCGCGGTCGCAGGCTTCCAGGAGTTCGAATCCGGCCGTGCGCAATGCGGTGCAGATTTTTGACGTGACGGCGATATCCGGTAACCCACCCCCCACCATGATATCGTTCTTGATCCTCAGGTGCTTCGCGTTCTCCGGATCGTATTCATCGGTGAGACACCATTCGTAGCCTGCGAAACAGGCCCCCGGACGCAGGACGCGGAAGATCTCCCGGAACGCCGCCGTTTTGTCCGGTGCGTGGGCCGTTGACTCGATGGCGAAGGCGGCATCGTACTGGTCGTCACCTTCGGGAATCTGCATGTAGTCGCCGCAGATGAAGCGGCATAACGATGCGACATCCCGTGTGTGCAGTTTCGCGCGCTTGATCTGGTAGGCGTTATTGTTAATACCGACAAAGCTGGCCCCGGAATAGCGGGCCAGAGCACCCATCGGACCTCCTACCCCGCACCCCACGTCAAGTACCTGCATTCCCGGTTTCAGGGACAACCGATCGGCGAGAAATTGTTCGTGCTTGAGCAGGGACGCCTTGAAGCTCTCGCCTCGTTGCCGTGGGGCAAAGTGAAAAGACTGGCCCCAGCCGAATTCGAAAAAATCGGTCACCAAGTCGTAGTAGTGATTGACGAGCGATTGATAACGCTCTTTCCTGCTCTCCAGGCCGGCGTCGTAGATCGCGGTGTATCCATCGACCGTGGATTTGACTTCATCCGGGGCCAGATCCGCGAGGGAACGAGAATTGGATTGTTTGGCGGGCGTAGGGTTCACTCGATTACTCTTCCGGATTCGTACGATTTGTCCTGGTCGTTGTCACGCGTTTTCGGGAGGGCAGGGCCGTGACACTCGGGTTGCCGGGACAGAAATCCTGAAGTAACATTATAGCTGAGCCAAACAAGATATGCAAGCATCATTTATTGCACTGCATGACGTCCAAGCTCCTTGGCCTTATGTTCCAACGAGGCGGAAGCCCCTGCCTCGTCGGTGTCTCTTCACCTGTGGAATGACAAGTATAAAATTATAGGAGTGCAACACATAATACTAGACTCCATGGTTTCAGTAGGCTACAGTGGTGCGTTTCAAATTATCTGCCGTGGCATCCTGAATGTTTCTACCCGCCCGCTGGCAGGCGCGTGGGGCAAAACTCTTTTACGCCAGGCCTCGGGACACGATCCGGGAAGACAATAGGCGGACGAGTTGACAGAGAGGAGACGACATGAGACTGATTTCACATGTTTGTGGGTGCTGACTACGCCCATCGACGGCAGACTCGTCGAACTGGTGCTGGTCAGCCACGTGCGTCAAATCCTGAGACCGAAGCGGCCGATCGTGGGCATGCGCTTCCTGCCGTTACGCCTGCGCACCAGGCTCATGAACAAAATCATCATGGCGGCTCAGAGCCGGGACGTGTTGCAGGACGTCGTCATCTGGGGCCGAAAACAGCATCGGCCCCGCCCGCTACTCTGTCGCTCGGACGGGGAAATTGGCGCGTATCGACGGTATTGCAGGCAATTCTATCCGGATGGTTCGGAATGAGTGCCGATGGACGAGGCCGCCGGTGGCGCCGTCCTCTCCACTGCTGACACGGTTTTCGCAGTGGACACAAAAGTGGAAGGAGAAATCTCATCATGCAACTAGGCAAACTTCTGCACGCGCTCAAGGAAGCGTACCGGGAGGGGGACGTCACCCGTCGCGTGGAGCACTTCGACGGCTGGATCGACCGGGCGACGCCGGAGGCTGCTGGCGTGAACGGATACGACCACACCCAAACGGTAAAAGACTACTATGATCTTTGCAGCGAGTTCATGGTGTACGGTTGGGGCGAATCCCTGCACTTCGCACCCCTCACGCCTCAGGAGAGTCTGGGGGATTCCAAAGTCCGGCACCAGCGGTTGATGATCGCCAAGCTGGAGTTGCACCCCGGCATGACGGTGGTCGATGTCGGTTGCGGGATCGGCGGCCCGATGCGCCGGGTCGTCCGTGAGGCCGGTGTCCGGGTTGTCGGGATCAACATCAATCACATCCAGTTGGCAAATGCGAAACGGTTGAACGCCGAGGCGGGGCTCGACCACATGGTCGATTACGAGACGTGCAGCTTCATGGATATGAGCGCCATCAAAGACGAGACGTTCGACCGGGGTTATGCCATCGAGTCAACGTGCCATGCGCCGGACAAGCCACGCGCGTTCGCGGAGATATTCCGTGTATTGAAACCCGGAGCCCTGTTCTGGGGTCAGGACATGTGTCTGACGGACAAGTACGATCCGAACGACAGCCGGCACCGGGCCATCAAGCGGGAACTTATGCGTGGCATTGCGCTGAAGGACATCGCGACGTTCGGGGAAGTGAATCGTGCGCTCGAAGCGGCGGGATTTCAGGTCATCGAGGGGAAGGACCGCGACGTCAAGGAGGGGCCGTCCACACCCTGGTATCAACCCATGGAGACGCGGTACGGGACACTGGGTAACCTCGTGTGCAGGCTTCCATGGGGCCGCAGATGTTGTATCGCGGGATCGAAGCTGGCCGAGGTGCTGCGGCTCTTTCCGAAGGGCTCCGCGGAAGTCGTCCGTCTCCTGGATCGAACCGCAGACGCCTACGTCGCGGGTGGCAAGTCGGGGATCTTCACGCCGTTGTACTGTTTCCTGGCTCGCAAACCCCTTTAGGCGGTCAACTTCGTAGTCAGCGGGCCCCATTTGGCACTAGACGCTAATCTCGCGCCTCCGCTCGGAGATGAGGAAATTCAGCTTCTTGCTCGGTTTCATCGACGGAAGAGGATCGAACCGGAGCTTGTAGTTCGCGGGGGCTACCTCGATCGTGAAGTAATGCGCGACCATTAGCACGTTGACGGCCAATTTCAGGTCCATCTGCCGGTTGCCGAGACACGTGTGCGTACCCAGCCCGTACGGGGCGTACCCGGGACTGAGGTGCTCATTGCGCGCAGGAAGATAGCGGTCGATATCGAACGTGAACGGGTCGGGAAAGACGTCGTCCATGTAATGCGCGGCCGATTGGGCAATGTAGATGTTTGTCCCGACCGGCAATTCGTAGTCCTCGACCACGCACGCGTTCATCACGGTTCGAATAGACATCGGGACGATCGGGTACATGCGCAGGCATTCCATGAGGAAGCGGTGCGTGACGTCAATGGCGGACGGGTTGAAGTTCTCGCCGTTCGGATCGCCGTTGTCGAACAGGGCATCGGCTTCACTCCGGATCTTGGCGTAGATCTCCGGCTGTGACGCCATGGCGTAGAGCGCAAAACTGAAGGCATCGCCGAGGTACACGCTGGCAATCAGCGCTGCAGAGAGAGCGAAACGCAGGTTCGACTCCGGCATGAACTGCGGATCGCTCGCGTGCAGGCTCAGCCAGTCATCCGCAAGGTCTCTCGGGCAACCGGCGCGCTGGGCGGGCGTGTGGACACTCTGGATCCGTTCCAGCAACGTGTCCACGGCTTTTGCCCGGCGTTTCATGCCCGGCGTGTTCAGCATGAATTTGGGCAGGCTCTTCAAGATGTGAGTTTTGAGCGCCCGTTCCTTGTACGTCATCAGGTCGTCGATGATGTCCTGAGAATCCACGCTGACGTAGAACGGCGAGATTTGTGCGTTGATCATTCGCCGGCACATGGACCTCGCGGTATACGAGTCTCCAACCTTCCAATGCGCCATATGTGTTCTGGCAAGATGAAAGAGTTGGTCCAGTTGCAATTCAACTCTTCTACGGGAATACGCCGTTGACATGGACTTGCGAAGCCGGAAATGGTCGGCGCCGTCTAGGGAAGGTAGGACGCCGCACGCGCCGTAGACTTTCTCGAAGTCGGCAAGATAGTCCTTGGCTCTCAGGTACATGCGCCCGCGCTTATGCGCCCAGCGATTTGTCCGGGGTCCGGCCAGGAAGATCATAGGCTTCGCAAACGGCAGGCGGATCGCAAACACCGGTCCATATTCGTGTGCAAGGTCCGCAAAGAGGGCCGGAATGTTGACTTTGCGAACGTGTGGATTGAACAACACTTTACTCAGCGAGACAGCCGGAATCTTCTTGGTCAGGGCCGAATGTCGAAGCAGGGGGCCGGCGAGGTTGTGGGCGACTGCATCGGCGATGGACCGGCCGATCGCGTCCATCTTGCAGATGAGTTGGATGCGCTCTTCCGACTCCTCATCGAGCTGGAAGATGAAGCGAAAGACGTCGCACGTATTGACGAGGCAAATCACGATAATGTCTCTGGGATCGGGAATCTCGTTCATGAAGATAGCCCTGCCGATCCGCGTTTTGATGAACTGCCCGGCAGTGCTTTCCCGGGAGTTGCCGTACAGTTCCGTCTGCCAGCCGGTATGATTCAGCGTCCAGAATTCGCCGTCGTGGTATTCCAGGATCTTCTGGCCGACCAGGCGATCCAGAGTCAAATCAATGACTGACTCCGCACGGGGGGCGAGCCGTTCAATCCAGAATTGGGTGCTCCGTTGAACCGATTCGCTTGCAATCTCTTTCAGAATGGGGTCCAGGGCGGGGTCGCCCGTTTCGGTCTGATCTACGAGGAACAGGGAATTCATGTCCGTGTCGATGCGCGACAGGAGGGAGAGTTCCGCGAGTACTGCGCCGGCGACAGCGCAGTTCAAATCCCAGCCGGGGACCTGGTGAAAGTACCCGTTCTCCTCGTTGAGGAGCATCAGGATGAGCTCTTCGGGCAAACTGAGCGTTGTGGTCGTCAACCTCTCTTTCGTCACGGCCATCGGACTTGATCTCCCTGCATCACCTCGATGCCATAAGCCCACTTACATTTAAGTACTATAACTCTCCGGCTTGGGTGAGGCAAGTCCCATTCCGAGTTGAAACAAGGCACAGGTTCGGGTGTATTGTGGTCAATCCCGTATTCTGTCAGCAGATGAGCGGACCCGCATGGAAACGACCTCTTCATGGAATTTCATATCGACACTGGAAGCATTCGGTCATTGGCAGGGTCGACCGTGAACCATAACCGAGGTTTTGCGTTGGTCGCGGTTTTGTTGCTGGTGGCCGTTGTGGGTATCGTCACGGCAACGGTCTTGCAGACGACCTCGACCGAAATCCAGATCAGCGGGAACCACAAGCAGGCGATTCAGGAATTGTATGCCGCCGAGGCCGGATTGGCGGAAGCCCGTTCGCGTTTACGGAAGACCATGGGAACCGAGGCGTCTTTCATCAAGGACCCGGCGGTTTCTCCCGATCCGTTGTGGACAGCCTACGTCGTGGGTTCTCCGGACTGGTCTCCATCCGTCGATCCCGGGTATGCTCCGCATGAAACCAATGTCCTTCCTGTTCCGGGCAATCCAACCAATACGGTGGTGCAACCGAACAGCTTGCAGACGGGCCTGCCGTACTGGGTAAAGATTCGGCATAAAACCGAATACGATGCCGAGCGGGCCGGGCACAAGCCGGCCACACCACACTATGTTGACCTTGACGGCAGCACCTCCCGCCATAGCAAGGGCAACCGGGGCAACATCGTCTACTTCGGCTATCCCTCGAAGACGAGTACCGCTCCGGTCTCCTTAACGACAAATGCGTCCACGCCGTGGTTACCTATCGAGAAAATCGTCGCTCGTGGGACTGCGACGAGCGGCACCGTGGTCCTGGAGGAAGAAGTGGTTCACCCGCCGGGCCCGAACCATCTCGGGGCGCTTCATTCGTCCGGAGACGTCAGCCTCGCGGGGACGCCGGGTGAGATCAATGGCCATGACGCCTGTGGCGAGGTCGGCAGCCTGCCGCCGGTCGTGTATGGAGGCACCGTCACGAGTACCCCGACCATGCAATTCAACGGAAATCCCGCGAGTCCGCAGCACAGTTCCCTTGTCCCGGACCCTGCCCCAGCCCTGGGTACGCTCAATGCGGAGGCGGTGGTCTTGAACGGGGATCAAGTCAATCAACAATTGGGAACGGCGCTGGTCCCCATGACGTTTTTTGCGGAAGGCGCGTCGTTCGTTCAACCCCAAGGCATCCGCGTTCGGCAAACCAGAGGATCTGGTATCCTCCTGGTGGATGGGAACGCCACGTTGGAAGGCGAGGTCCGGTGGGATGGCATGATCCTGGTCACCGGCACGCTGTTTCTCAGCGGCGAGGGAAGCGGCATTGTGATTCGCGGGGCGGTCTGGGCCGGCGAGATCGACCATCAGGGGGGACCATTAAGCGTCCAGTACGACAGTTGTCGCCTGCAAGCCGCGTTGCTCACCGTCCCGTCCCGGGTGAGGACGTGGCGGGAAGATTTCTGACCTTGTCGGGACAACGTGTGAGGTCAGGTTCCGGAATGGGTCTTTCGTGACTCCCCGATATGGGCCTTTCGATTGATTGCGGCTGGAAAACATTCTCTTTACAATCACCGGTTTGATGTCCGGATCTCCGCTTATCATTCAGACTAACTAAAGGTTGGATTATGGCAAAGGTACTTGAAGGCCCGGGAATGGGCTTGTTGAGAAAATGGGGTCTGCAAACCCCGAATTATGCCGTGGTCGGTTCTTCCGAAGAACTGGAACAGTTGGCGCAGGCCAATGACTGGTTGACCAAGAGTTCGTTGGTGGTCAAGGCCCATGAGGCGTTGGGCTCGCGCTTTAAACTCGGCCTCGTGAAGGTGGGCCTGGATCTCAAGGAGGCCAAGGCGGCGGCGAAAGAGATGCTCGGTAGGACCGTCGGCACGTTGACTATCCGGGAAGTGATCGTGTCTGAAGCGGTGGACCATAGCGAGGAATATTACGTGGCCGTGAAGTCCACCCGCGACGGTGCGGACGTGATGGTCGCCAATTGTGGCGGAGTCGAAGTGGAGTCCAATTGGGATCGCGTGAAACGCTGCCCCGTTGTCGTGGGCGACACTCCGACCGACAAGGCCCTTGAGGCTCTAGCGAAAGAAGCCGGGTTTACCGGTGACCTGGTCCCCCAAGTGGCCGACTTCGCCAGGAAGCTGTTTCTCTGCTTCGATAATGAAGACGCGCAGTATCTGGAAATCAATCCGGTGGTGCGCAACGCCGCCGGCGAGTTGGTCGCGCTCGATGCCGTGACCCTGTTGGATGGCGATGCCAAGTTCCGTCATCCGGACTGGACCTTTCCGTTTGCCGCCGAATTCGGTCGCGCCTATACGACGAATGAAGAAGAGGTCATGGCCGTGGATTCGAAGGTGAAAGGCTCCGTGAAGCTGATCGAAATTCCGGGCGGCGACACGGCGATGCTGCCGGCGGGCGGCGGGGCCAGCGTGTATTACTCGGACGCGGTGGTGGCCCGAGGCGGCAAGTTGGCCAATTATGCCGAATATTCCGGCGATCCTCCGGATTGGGCCGTCGAAGTCCTGACCGACAAGGTCTGTTCCCTTCCGGGCATCAAAAACATCATTGTCGGCGGGGCCATTGCCAATTTCACCGACGTCAAGAAGACCTTCGGCGGCATTATCAATGCGTTTCGCAAAGCCAAGACGGAAGGGAAACTGGACGGCGTGAGAATTTGGGTGCGACGAGGCGGGCCCAACGAGAAACAGGGGCTGGCCGCCATGACGGCGTTGAAGGACGAAGGCTTCGACATCGAAGTGTTCGATCGCCGGACCCCGTTGACGGATATCGTGGACATGGCCCTGGCCAAGAAATAGCAGCCATCGAGAGAGACTTTTTATATTGATATTGATACGTAGGAGAGTTCGATGAGTATTCTGGCAACGAAAGAGACCCATGTGGTGATTCAAGGAGGGGTGGCGGGCGTGAACGCGGCCCGGCGAATGGGCGAGTTCCGCCACATGATTCAGCAGCCTTTAAACGTGTCGGCGTTTGTGTATCCTCCTGATGCCGGGAAAACCAATGAAATCGTCTGCGGGAACCGGCTCCTCACGATTCCGGTGTACAAAACGGTCGCTGAGGCCACCGCAAACCATCCGGAAATCAATACCAGCCTGGTCTATATCGGCGCGGACCGCGCCTATGCCGGCACCAAGGAAGCCTTGGACAATTCCGGCATTCAAGTGGTGTCGATGATCACGGAAGGCTTGCCTGAAAAAGATTCCAAATTGCTCGGGGCGTACGCGCGGAAACTTGGGAAAGTGTTCAACGGCCCGTCCTCCATCGGCGTCCTGTCGGCCGGAGAATGCCGGTTGGGGGTGATCGGCGGGGCGTTTGACAACCTGGTGGCCTGCAAACTGTATCGTCCAGGTTCCTTCGGGGTGATCACGAAGTCCGGCGGCCTGTCGAATGAAATCATTTGGATTTGTTCGCAATTCGCCGACGGCGTGACAACCGCCATCGGCATTGGCGGGGACGCCTACCCGGGTACGGATTACGTGACGTACCTTGAAATGTTCGAAAACGATCCGCAAACCAAGGCCGTCGTCGTGGTCGGCGAGATGGGCGGCGATTTGGAGGAACGAGCCGCGGAATGGTACGGCGCGAAGAAACGTCGCATCCGACTCCTGGCCGTGGTGTCCGGGTTTTGTCAGGAAAGTTTGCCCAAGGGTATGAAATTCGGGCATGCCGGTGCCAAAGAAGGTCTTCAAGGGGAAGGATCGGCCCGGGCAAAATCGGAAGCCTTGAAGAAGGCCGGGGCCATGGTTCCCGAGACTTTCGGCGCCCTGGGACCGGCGATCAAGCAAACCTATGAAGAACTGGTGAAGTCCGGTGAGGTGACGCCGATTCCCGAACTCAGTGAAGCGGAAAAGCCCAAGCTTCCCCGGACCGTGGAACAGGGCATGAAAGACGGCGACATCCTGGTCGCTCCCCTGATCAAGTCCACCATCAGCGATGACCGGGGCGACGAGCCCTTGTATGAAGGGTATCCGGCGTCCGAACTCATCAACAAAGGCTACGACATTCCTCATATCATCGGGCTCCTGTGGGATAAGCGGCTGGTGTCCAAGCAGGAGGCCGAAATCATCAGGAGAATCATCATCCTGTCGGCGGATCACGGTCCGTGCGTCAGCGGAGCGCTGACTACCATTATCGGGGCCTGTGCCGGCACCGGGTTGTCTCAAGCCGTGGCAGCCGGGTTGATCATGATCGGTCCGCGATTCGGGGGAGCCGTGACCGATGCGGGCCGGTATTTCAGCCATGCCATTGCCAACAACATGTCCGTGGATGAGTTTCTGGGATACATGAAGAAAAACGTCGGGCCGGTGCCGGGGATCGGGCATCGGGTGAAGAGCCTGCGGAATCCCGATAAACGCGTAAAGGAACTGGTGGGGTACGTGAAGAGTCTGGACTTGGCCACGCCGCATTTGGACTTTGCCCTGGAAGTTGAAAAGATTACGGCGGCGAAGAAGGATAACCTGATTTTGAACGTGGATGGGACCATGGCAGCCGTCCTCGTCGATCTCGGATTCCCGGTCGACAGTCTGAACGGATTCTTCGTCCTGTCCAGGACCATCGGGCTGATCGGGCATTGGGCCGATCAAAAACGTCAGGGCAGCCGGTTGATCCGGTTGTTCAACTATCTGGTGAACTACGCGGCACCGGCGCGTCGGGAAGTGCCGCCACTCAAATAACAACATTGACGGTTTCCCTGACCCGGTCTACGGAAAGGATCGGGTCCGGGAAGCCATGCGGAGAACGTCTTATGTCGATTGAACTTGTCAAAACGTTGTACAACAGAATGCCGGCGGCCGTGGAAGCGGCGAGAAAGCAGTTCGGTCGCGGGCTGACCCTGGCCGAAAAAATTCTGGTTTCCCATGCCGATAATCTTGCGACCCAAGTCTGGGATCGGGGAAAAGCCATGTTGGCGCTTCGTCCCGACCGTGTGGCCATGCAGGACGCCACGGCTCAGATGGCCATGTTGCAATTTATCCAGGCGGGTAAGAAAAAAGCCGCGGTGCCCAGCACCATTCATTGCGATCATTTGATTCGGGCGGAAATGGGATCGTCCAAGGACTTGTTGCGTGCCTGCGATGAAAATCGCGAAGTCTATAATTTCCTGGAATCGGCTGCCAAGAAGTATGGCATCGGGTTCTGGAAACCCGGGGCGGGCATCATTCATCAAGTGGTTCTGGAGAATTACGCCTTCCCGGGCGGGTTGATTATCGGGACCGATTCCCACACGCCGAACGGCGGCGGGCTGGGCATGCTGGCGATCGGGGTCGGCGGCGCCGACGCGGGAGAGGTCATGGCCGGGTTGCCGTGGGAAGTGCTGCATCCCAAGCTGATCGGGGTCAAGCTCACCGGCAGGTTGAGCGGCTGGGCCTCGCCCAAGGACGTGATCCTGTATATTTGCGGCAAGCTGACGGTGAAAGGCGGCACCAACAAGATCGTCGAGTACTTCGGCCCCGGCGCGGAAACGATCAGCGCCACGGGCAAGGGGACGATCACCAACATGGGCGCGGAGCTCGGGGCGACCACGTCGATTTTTCCCTTTGACCAGAAGATGGTGGACTATCTCACGATCACGGAGCGCCAAGAGATTGCCGACCTGGCGCAAGCCAATGCTGGGATGCTGGTGGCCGATCCTGAAGTGTATGAGTCGCCGGAGAAGTATTTTGACGAGATCCTGGAAATCGACCTTTCGACCCTGGAACCGCACGTCGTGGGGCCGCATTCCCCGGATTTGGCCCGTCCCATTTCTTCGTTGGAGGCCGAGGCCAAGGAGAAGGGGTATCCCGTGGAGTTGAAGGCGACCTTGTTGGGCAGTTGCACGAATTCTTCGTATGAAGATATCAGCCGGGCCGCCCATATTGCCCAACAAGGGTTGAAAGCGGGCCTGAAAGCCAAGACCGCCTTTCTGGTGTCACCCGGCTCGGAGCGAATTTTTCATACCATGAAGCGTGACGGCTTTTTGGAGACGTTCGAGGAGTTGGGTGCGACCGTGTTGGCCAACGCCTGCGGTCCCTGTATCGGGCAGTGGAAACGCGCCGACGGCGTCAAAGGCAAATCCGATTCGATCGTCAGTACCTTTAACCGGAACTTCCCCGGTCGCAACGACGGGATCGCCGACACGCTGTCCTTTTTGGCCAGTCCGGAGTTGGTTGCCGCGTATGCCCTGACAGGCAACCTGGGATTCAATCCTTTGCAGGACACCATTTCCACTCCAGACGGCAAACAATTGAAACTCGATCCTCCGCAAGGGGATGAATTGCCGGCCCAGGGCTTTGCCAAGGGTGAAGAAGGGTTTATTCCTCCGGCGGAGAACGGCGATGGTTTGGCTGTCGATCTGCCTCCCAACAGTGAGCGTCTGCAATTGTTGCAGCCCTTTCCCAAGTGGGACGGGAAGGATTTCGACAAGTTGCCGTTGCTGATCAAGACCAAGGGGAAAACCACGACGGATCATATTTCGCCGGCGGGACCTTGGCTCAAGTTTCGTGGACATTTGGACAAGATCAGTGACAATATGTTCCTGGGTGCGAATAATGCGTTTTCCAGTGAAGCGGGAAAAGGGAACAACGTGTTGACCGGAGAATCGGATCTCACCCTGGCTCAGGTTGCCCGTGATTATAAGGGCAAGGGCGTCGGGTCGTTCGTGGTCGGCGACGAGAATTACGGCGAAGGAAGCAGCCGTGAACACGCGGCCATGTCTCCGCGCTTCCTGGGCGTGCAAGCCGTTCTCACCAAGAGTTTTGCCCGCATTCACGAAACGAATTTGAAGAAACAGGGCATTCTGCCCATGACGTTTGCGGACCCCGCGCATTATGAGCAGATCGAACAGGAAGACCGCGTCAGCGTGAGGGGGCTCAGCGAGTTGGCGCCGGGCAAGCCGGTGTCGGTGGTCATTCATAAAAAGGATGGCAAAGAAGTCACGATTCAAGCCAGGCACAGCATGACCGAACAGCAGATCAAATGGTTCCAGGCGGGTTCGGCATTGAATGCGTTGAATGCCTGATTTCTTCACCCTCACCCCAACCCTCTCCCGTCCAGGGAGAGGGAGTGAGAAGGGAATTCTCTCCCGCCTGGAGAGAAGAAGTGGGATGAGAGAACCCTCTCCCCTTGTGGGAGAGGGTAGGGTGAGGGGAACAACGGGGTACGGTAAACGGACATGACGGGTTCATTCGATACGGGCAAGGCCGTGAGCCAGGAAGACGCGCTCAAACCGCCTATGGTCACGGTGGAGATTGCGGGGAAATCCTTCAAGGTCCCGGCCGGGATTACCCTGATGAAGGCCCTCTGGTATACGGGCCATGAAGTCACGCGGGGGGCCGGCTGTCTGGGCGGGTTTTGCGGGGCTTGCGCGACCTATTATCGCACCAAGGACGATCCGAAAGTGAAAACCTGCCTCGGGTGTTCGCACGCGGTGGAAGACGGCATGTCGTTTTCGTTCGCCCCGGCGTTTCCCGCGCGCAAGGCCACGTACGATTTGAATCAACTCGAAAATCCCAAGCAGGACCTGTTCAAGTTGTATCCGGAAGCGCCCCTGTGCCGGAACTGCAACGCGTGCACCGAAGCCTGCCCGCAACAGATCGACGTGCGGGAAGGCGTGTGGAAAGCCGTCTTCGGGGACTTCAAAGCGGTGTCGGAAACCTTCATGGACTGTGTGATGTGCGGTTTGTGCGTGCCGGTGTGTATTGCCGATATTGCGCCGAACTTGGTGGGGGTCTATGCCAGCCGGGCCTACGGCGTCCGGGAAATGGAAAAGCCGCCCGGCCTCTCCGACCGGATTCAAGCCATTGCCGATGGACAGTACAACGACGACTGGGACCGAATCCTGAAGATGACCGATGACGAATTACAACAAACCTCGGCCACGATCAAGTCGTAGGGGAGTGCGGCTGACACGTGGATATTCAAGCCCTGCACGACGTGGTCCACAATTCCCGTGACGCCCGGCGGCAACAGACCTTTCCCAAACTCTCTCCGGCCGAACGCGACACCCTGATCAAAAAATTCCATCCCGATCATCGGGAGGCCGCGTACCGTCCCGTGGCCTGCGGGCCCAATGAAGGGGACATGACGGTACGGGAACTCGCTTCCGTCCTGGAAGGCGACAGCGTGGTGTCCGAAGACCTCGCCTTGACGCCGGACTACGAGGTGGACGTGCTGGTCGTGGGCGGCGGAGGCGCGGGATGTGCCGCGGCGCTCCACGCGCACGGGCAGGGGGCCAAGGTGCTCCTGGCCACGAAGCTGCGCCTGGCTGATTCGAATTCGGTGATGGCGCAAGGGGGCATGCAGATTGCCGTGGCGCCCGACGATTCCCCGGTCCAGCACTTCTTGGATACCCTCAAGGGCGGTCATATGAAAAACGACCACCAGTTGCTCAGGACGATGGTGGAAGAGGGGCCGTCCATTGCGAAGTGGTTGTTGGAATTGGGTGTGCTCTTCGACCGGGACGCCGACGGCAACCTCCACGTCAAAAAAGGGGGAGGCAGCACCAAGGCGAGGCTGCTCACCTGCTCGGATTACACCGGCCTCGAAATTATGCGGGTCCTCAAGGATGAGGTACTCAACCAGAAGATCCAACTCCTGGAATTCGCCGCGGCCGTGGAACTGGTGAGTGACGAGCAAGGCGCGTGCACCGGCGCGGTGCTTCAGGATCTTGACAATAAACGGTTTCTCGTAGTGGCCGCCAAGACCGTGATTTTGGCGACCGGCGGCATCGGGCGGTTGCACATTCAAGGCTTTCCCACGAGCAACCATTATGGCGCCACGGGCGACGGCTTGGCCTTGGCCTATCGCATCGGGGCTCCGCTCGTCCAAATCGATACGTTTCAATATCATCCTTCCGGAGGCGTGTACCCGGAACAACTCGTGGGGCAGTTGGTCACCGAGGGGATACGGTCCGAGGGCGGGCACCTGGTCAATGGGCGGGGCGAACGGTTCGTGAATGAGTTGGATACGCGCGACGTGGTGTCCTCCTCCATTATCCGGGAATGCGAAGAAGGTCGCGGCGTCCGCATGCCGACCGGCCGCGTCGGCGTATGGTTGGATACCCCGTTGCTCGAGGCGGAGCAGGGTGAAGGCACGCTGGACAAGCATTTCCCCGCCATGGTGCGCCAATATGCCCGGTACGGCGTCGATATCCGCAAGGACCCGGTCCTGATTTATCCGACGCTTCATTATCAGAACGGGGGCGTGAAGATCGACGTCAACGGCGAAACGTCCGTGAAGAACCTCTTCGTGGCCGGAGAAACCTCCGGTGGGCTGCACGGGCGCAATCGGTTGATGGGCAATTCATTGTTGGATTTGATGGTCTTCGGCAAACGATCGGGGTTGACGGTGGCGGAGCGCGTGCAAACCACTTCTCAGGGCCGGTTGACGTTGAACCATTTGCAGCGGTTCCGGGCCGAAGCGAAAAAGCACAGGGTCACGAACCAGGTCACGTCGCCGGTCGTGCTGCCTGCCTATACTGAACAACCCTAGCAGCAGGATGTTGAAAAAACCCACCAGCTTTGTTCTCGCAGCGCTCGGAGGCTCAACGTACTCCAAACGTACGCCTCGCCTCCTCGCTTGCTGCGGCCGCGCTGGCCGGCTTTTTTGAACATCCTGCCTTCAAGTGGTTTTGTAGAGTTCTATCGGTTTTCTGGTAAGAAGAGATCGCTGAGTCAGTCTTTTTCTTCGAGAGGAGAATCATGAATATCCATGAGTTTCAAGCGAAACAGTTATTTGCGCAATTCGGAGTGCCGGTGCCGCGCGGCAAGGAAATCAAGACGCCGCGGGCCGCTGAAAAGTGGGCTGCGGCCCTGGATACGCCGGTCTACGTGGTCAAGGCCCAAATCCACGCCGGGGGACGGGGGAAGGCCGGTGGCGTCAAAATCACCAAGCAGCGTGAGGAGGTACCGGCCCTGACGCGGGAACTCATAGGAAAGACCCTGGTGACGCATCAGACCGGACCGAAAGGCCGAAAAGTCCGTCGTTTATTGATTGAGGAAGGCGCGGGGATCGACAAGGAATTGTATCTGAGCCTGTTGGTGGACCGGGACAGCGGGTGCCCCACGTTCCTTGCGAGTACCGAGGGGGGCATGGAAATCGAAGAGGTGGCGGAAAAGACCCCGGAGAAACTGTTCAGGGAGACGGTCGATCCGGCCGTCGGGTATCATCCGTACAACGGCCGGAATCTGGCCTTCGCCTTGGGGCTGCCCTCCCTGGAAAAAGCCGTGGTGACGCCCTTCATTCAGATGCTCGGGAACCTGTATCGCCTGTTTATGGAAAAAAACGCGTCATTGGTGGAGATCAATCCCTTGGTGATTACCACGGACAAACAACTGGTCGCCCTTGATGGGAAGGTCACCTTCGACGACAATGCATTGTACAAGCATCAGGACGTGCAGGCGTTTCGCGACCTGCACGAGGAAGAGCCTCTTGAAATCGAAGCGGGCGCCAATAATCTCAATTACGTGAAACTGGACGGGGACATCGGGTGCATGGTGAACGGGGCGGGGTTGGCCATGGCCACCATGGACGTGATCAAGTTGGCCGGCGCCGAACCCGCCAACTTCTTGGACGTGGGCGGAGGCGCCACCAAGGAGACGGTTGCCGCCGGGTTTCGCATCCTCCTCAAGGACAGAAAAGTCAAAGGCATTTTCATCAATATTTTCGGAGGCATCGTCCGCTGTGAACGGATCGCCAATGGCGTGATCGAGGCCTCGAAAGAAGTCGGCATCACCTTGCCCGTGGTCGTGCGCCTCCAAGGGACCAATGCAGAGGAAGGGCGGAAGATTCTCCTCGAATCGGGGTTGAAGGTGGACGTTGCGACGGATCTCTGGGAAGCCGCGCAAAAAATCGTGGCCATGAAGCGCAAGAAAAAGAAGAAGGGGTGATCGCCCCATCATTCGGATCTGGCCACGTTGGAACGCAGTGAGGAAAGGAAGAGCGCATGAGTATTTTGGTCAATAAGTCAACGCGGGTGGTCGTACAGGGGATTACGGGTAAAGAAGGGTCGTTCCATGCGACTCAGTGTCAGGCGTACGGCACCCAGGTCGTCGCGGGTGTGACGCCCGGTAAGGCCGGGCAGGAAGTGGAAGGCATCCCGGTTTTTCATACGGTCCGTGACGCCGTGAAAGAGACGGAAGCTACCACGTCGTTGATTTTCGTGCCTCCTCCGTTTGCCGCGGACGCGATCCTCGAGGCGGCCAATGCGGGGATCTGGTTGGTGGTGTGTATCACGGAAGGGATTCCCGTGAATGACATGGTCCGGGTGAAACGCGCCCTGGCCAGTACGCAGACCCGGCTCATCGGGCCCAATTGTCCAGGGATCATCACGGCGGACGAGTGCAAGATCGGCATCATGCCCGGGTTCATTCATAGGAAAGGCAAGGTCGGCGTGATTTCCCGTAGCGGGACCCTGACCTATGAAGCCGTGAACCAGCTGACGAATTTGGGGCTTGGCGAGACGACCTGCGTGGGCATCGGCGGCGATCCCATCATCGGCACGGGGTACATCGACCTGCTTCAAATGTTCGAGCACGACGAGGAAACGAAAGCCGTGGTCATGATCGGGGAGATCGGCGGGGACGCCGAGGAAAAAGCCGCCGCGTTCATCAAACGAGAAATGACGAAGCCGGTCGTCGGATTTATTGCCGGCATGACGGCGCCTCCGGGCCGGCGCATGGGCCACGCCGGCGCGATTATTACCGGCGGGCAAGGCACGGCGAAAGACAAAATCGCCGCCCTTGAAGCCGCCGGGGTGCAAGTCGTTCGCAATCCCGCGGAGATCGGCGAGACGGTCAAAGCCGCGCTCGGTTCTTAAACGGCATTGTTCATTTTCCCCAGGCCGGCAAAAACACATCGTCCCTGACCTGACCGCAACGTCTCTGATGAGAGACGAGAGAGCTTGGCCTAGATGGAAGCAACCTTTTCGGACAGCCAGACCTTAATCAGTGACTGGTAGGGGACATCCCTCTTGTTGGCCTCGGTCTTGATTTGCTCAAGCAGAGCCACCGGCAATCTCAGAGAAATCGGCTTGGTGGACGGTTTGAGATTGGGGAAACGGACACGTTGAGCTTTGCTCCAGTCCACGTGGTCGGTCGAGTCGTGACTTTCCCAAAAGACCCGTTCTTCCGCCTCACTTTCGAAGGTAGGTATGGATTTACGTTTCCTGTTCATAGCGGTCTCGCTCCTTACGGCTCATGTCTCGGGCGGAAATGACGCGAATTTTGGTATTCCCTTCTCGCAAAGTAAAGGTCACATGTAGTCGGCGCCCGGCGTTGGTGACACCGAGAGCATGGAACCGTAACTCGGATCGGCTGTGGCCAACGTCCTCGACGACCAGAAGCGGTTCGTTCAGAAACGTTTCCTCCGTTTCGGACCGGGTGACGCCGTGCTTGTCGACGCTCTTCCTAGCGTTGCCCTCGTCCCAGTGAAAGCCGATGATTCGATCACGGCCGACGATTTTCATATATGCTCATAATATACACAACGCGTCAAGAAAATCTACTGTATCCTGTGTTCATCGGCCCTCGCCGGCATCATGGATGAGCGGTCGGGAAGCAAGGCTCAACTCTATGCTGCACAGGAATATAATTGAAACATAGATGCTTTAATGACGTTATCGTATGGCGACGATTTACAGGCAAGTGGGTTCACTGACTCAGTTAACTGCTGAACTTGAAAGCGAGGGGATAGGTGCCTTCAGAACGATGGATGAAATTCGGTCGTTCCATAATGATTGCAAGAGTTCTCTGAATCGTATCAGGGAAGAATACCGCGAAATCCTGATGCAGGAAGTCGTTGATCTTGAGTCAGAATATGAAAGATTATCATTGAAACTTCATCGGAAAATTAAGGAAAGAGAATCTTTACTAATAAATGAATTGGAAGAACTGAAAGGGACCCTTGCCGGAAACGAAAAACGAAACATGTTGTTGCGGCTGTTTTTCTTTTTTCGGAAAAAGAGATTAACAAAGAGAAAGAAAATTTTGGAAATCTCTTTTGAGGAAGAATTGAGAAGACCTTTCAGAAAAGGATTTACAAAGATTAACAGTATAAGGTCGGAAATAGAGGATAGAAGAAATAACGCCGATAATTGGGTGGAACGCTATTCAGCCAGTGATATAGAAGAACAGGAAAAAATCCTTTCGGTTTTCAGGAAACACAAATCCCTGTTTTACGGAGCCGAAGGTGAGGAAAGGGTGGCGCGGGAATTATCAAGACTGCCTGATACGCATATCGTCATCAACGATTACAGGTTGAAATTTTCCCAACCTGTGCATGACAGGAATAATGACGATAAAATATATTCAATACAGATAGATCACGTTGTCGTCGGACCCACCGGTCTTTATTTGGTGGAAACAAAGAATTGGAGCAGGGATTCAGTGGAGAACCCGGAGTTGTTTTCTCCGATTAAGCAATTAAAGAGAAGTAATTTTGCGATTTTTGTGTTACTGAATAAGGCGGTTGAGAGAGGGGATATCGATAACTTTTCCAACCACTGGGGAGACAAAAAAATATCTCCGAAAAACATCCTCTGCTTAATGAATCACAGGCCGAATCAGGAATTTCAATATGTGAAAACGCTGTCCGATAATCAAATCGCCCAGTATGTTGGAAATCAAAGGCAGATGTTTAGTCAAGGGGAGGTAAATTCTCTTGCCGAGAACTTACTCTCCAGGATTGCATGAATCCGGATTCGCGACCCTCGCCAGTGTCGAGGTTTCTTGGGATAGGGGAAATGTCGACATTGAGGGTTTTAGACCTGCCTCTGGTCATAGGATCGTGTCATAATTGAAGAGTTATGCTGAAGTAAGAGGTCGAGTGGCGTGATGGCAATCGCATGTGAAGAGCGGGTCCACGCATTGCGTGGACAATTGGTCCGGCAAGGATTGTCCGGATTCATTGTCCCGCATGCCGACGAGTACCAGAACGAGTATTTGCCGGCTTGTGCCGAGCGGTTGGCGTGGTTGACGGGGTTTACGGGTTCGGCAGGGACGGCGGTGGTGCTTTCCGAGCAGGCCGCCATCTTCGTGGACGGCAGATATACCCTACAAGTTCGCTCGCAAGTCGACGTGCAGGTGTGGAGCGCCCGGCATCTCATCGAGGAACCCGTGCCTTCGTGGTTGTCGGCCGTGCTGCGGCCTGGTGACAAACTGGGGTACGATCCGTGGCTGCATACGCCGCAAGAAGTCAGACAATTGAAAGAAGCTTGTTCCAAGGCCGGCGCCGCGTTGCTGCCATGTGAACCGAATCCCATTGATGCGTTATGGGATTCTCGTCCCGCTCCACCTGCGGCCAAGGTGGTGCCGCATGAGATCGTCTATACGGGAACGTCCTCGGAGGACAAACGATACAAGCTTTCCAGGCAACTAAAAAATGAGAATATCGGCGTGGCCGTTCTGACGGCACCGGATTCCATTGCCTGGCTCTTTAACATTCGTGGCGGCGACGTTGAGCATACGCCGTTACCTCTTGGTTTTGCTCTGCTGTATCAGGATGGCACGGCCTCGCTCTTTCTCGATACGAACAAAGTGACCGCTGTCTTGAAGCCGCACTTGGGCCCAGCCGTGCGGATTCAGTCCGTTACGGAATTGCCTGATACGTTGGAACAATTGGGCAAAGCGGGGGAGCGCGTGTTATGCGATCCCAACCGCACGGCGAGTTGGATCCCGGAACGCCTGGCTCGATTTGGGGCCCTTGTGATTGAAGGGGATGACCCATGCCTCCTCCCCAAGGCCTGCAAAAATGCCGTGGAGATCAACGGGGCGCGGGAAGCGCATAGGCGAGATGGCGCAGCGGTGTGTGAATTCCTGGCTTGGCTGAGTCGCGAAGCCCGGACGGGACAACTCTCCGAACGTGACACCCAATCCTATCTGGATGATTGTCGGCGGCGGCAACCGCTCTGGAAGGATATGAGTTTTCCCACTATTTCCGCAGCCGGTCCCAATGGGGCGATCGTGCATTACCGGGCGGACGAAGAGCAGTGTCGAAGGCTTGAGCCCGGTACAGTCTACCTCGTGGATTCAGGGGGACAATATTTGGACGGGACGACCGACATCACCAGAACGATCGCCATCGGGTCCTCTACACCCGAGCACCGGGACCGGTACACTCGCGTGCTTAAAGGACACATTGCCCTCGCCATGGCCACCTTTCCCAAAGGAACGACTGGCGCACAACTCGATACCGTGGCCCGGCGGCCGCTGTGGGAAGTGGGGTTGGATTATGACCATGGGACCGGGCACGGGGTGGGGAGTTACCTGGGCGTACACGAAGGACCTCAACGCATCTCGAAAGGGGGGCAGACGGTTGCGTTGCAACCGGGGATGATCCTGTCGAACGAACCCGGGTATTACAAAAGCGGAGAATACGGGATCCGGTTGGAAAATCTTGTCGTGGTTATCCCTGCGACGACGGACCGCGGTGATGGACGGGAATGGTTCGCGTTCGAGACGATCACCCTCGTGCCGTTTGATGCATCGCTGATCGACGAGACCTTATTGAATGCAACGGAAAAAGACTGGCTCAATGCCTACCACGCTCGCGTGTGGGCGGTCATTGGGCCGCTGGTCGATTCGTCTACGGCCGCTTGGTTGGAACGGGCGACGGAACGAATGCCCTAAATCGCATATTCCCCCTCACCCCAACCCTCTCCCGCCTGGGGAGAGGGAGTGAGGAGTGGGGAGTGGGGAGGGGGCTGGAGTGAGGAGGAAATTGTCAACAAATGAGTGAAGTCATGACGGATGAACAGGTTGTCGAGCGCATACGCGCGCTATTGGGCCAGAGCGGGGCCGTGGACGACATCTTGGTCAAGGGAGACCTTTTGCAACTGCACGTCACCGAAGAATTTTACCGGCGGCTGGCGGTTGATCGGGACCGTAGCCGAAAGATCGTGCTGATGTTGATGCAGCAGATGAAGTCGTTAACGGGACTCCAGGACGTGACCGTGAGAGTCTACAGTCAAAACGAAAAGATGATCGAAGGCAAAGTCAAAGCGTTCGGGGGAGACAATGTCACGTACATGTTGGATTTGTAAGTCCGGCCGGCCGTCGAAGCCGTTTGTATTGGGTCAACCCCGTTGCGCGCTGCCGATATAGTCAAACAGGGCCTGTTTTGTGGTAAAGGAATCACGAGACTGCAGGTGTTTGCTGTTTTGGAGTTCGACAATAAATGAGCGATCATCATACTCAACGATCGGAAAGCCTTTTCTCTTCAGGTGGGCCATCACGCCTTTCATTAACGCGACTTCTTCAGAATACTAATACTGACAAAAGACACAGTTGAGAACGTCTCCCTGTTCATGGTGGGCTCGTCGTGCCGCATGTCAATAGCTTAATCGGTAACTGGACATCTGGAGTTGTTGTGTCTTCATCACGGGATTTCTATGAGAGAAAAGTGAATGGAAAATTGTGGCATGCAATAAGGGCTGCATAAGGTTATCCTTTTCTTACAAGAAACATTTTTTCTACAGGGAGCTGCGTAGCCTTGTATAGAGGCCAACAAAGTTCGTTGACGTACCAACCAGGATTTCTCGCGCGCCTGATTGTACCCAAAGCACGCTGGCGGTTGTCGTTGAAAGATGCCTTTATCATTAAACGCGATGGGAGACAATGGAAAGTCTCTTTTGTCTCAGTCAAAGACGCTAATATCAGTACCCATCTGCTATGGTGGAAGAAACTCATTGTCCGCACCGATGGTGACAAGGCAGTATTTCTGCCTGGCTTATCAAGCTTCGCTGCCTCGAAGTTGCGTAACGCGATTGCGAGACGGGTCTGTCAACGTCTGCTCATTGAAGTAGACGAAAAAGAAATAACGAGAAGGTTGGATAAGTTTTACAGACAGAAACAATATTTAGCCAACCGCGACGTGGGTCGCTGGTGCAAAGAGTATCCTGCCACCCACCAAGTGGACCACGCCTTGCAACATCCTCTGTTTGATCAAAACGTTGTGACTTCTGATTTATCGCGTTTGTTCGTTCAAATCGAAGATTTACTCGGTAAGCGTACCAAACTGCACGAACATAACGAAGAATTTATAAAACAGGAACGAATACATCAGGCGGATTTCTTTGAACGTGTAGAGAAAAACCCTCTCACAAATGAACAGCGACGAGCGGCAATTGTTATGGAAGATCATCATTTGCTGATTGCCTCCGCAGGCTGTGGTAAGACCTCTGCTATCGTCGGAAAAATCGGCTATGCTCTGAAGAAAAATTTCTGTGCCCCATCACAAATCGTTACACTCGCTTTCAACAAAAACGCCGCGAATGAATTGAGACAAAGAATTAACGAGCGGCTTGGTGATTTGAACGGTCATGAGATTAAGGTGGAAACTTTCCATGCTCTCGGTCTGCAATTTATCAGCGAGGCGAAGGGCATAAAACCCAGAGTTGCAGATTGGGCAGTTAATCTTGGTGAAAATCCCGGACAGGTCGTAGAAAGACTTGTCAGCGAACTTTGCAAAGCCAACCCAAGTTTTGTCGCTCACTGGGCGAATTTTCTTTCGCTTTTTCATTGGGAGATGAAACCTTTGCATTTCTTTCACAGTCGGAAAGAATATGAACTATATCTGCTTGCAATTCGTGCTGCACGGTTGGCAGGAAATGAAGTAAAAGTTCGTACCATCAAAGGCGGTTATGTACGCTCTCTTGAAGAATGTGCCATAGCTAACTGGCTTTATGTAAACGGCATCCAATACGAACATGAAAGAGATTATGAGCACGATTTGGCAAGCTTGGACCACGGCCAATACAGACCTGATTTTTACTATCCCCAAATAGACGTTTACCATGAGCATTTGGCCTTGGATCAAAATGGAAGACCCCCGGAATTTTTCTCGTCAGATTATATTGATGGCGTTCAGTGGAAACGTCAGATGCATCAGCAGCATGGTACGCAATTGCTTGAGACAACTTCGGCGATGTTTCGCAACGGCACTATCTTCGATCGTCTGGCGGCAGGGCTAAAAAGATATGGAGCGTTTGAAGAGGTAAGACCACCTTCACCCCAAAAAATCATCGAACGGATATCAGAAGATTATACGACACCTCTCTACTCTTTGATGCGAACGTTCCTTTCACACTGGAAATCCACGGGAGCAACAGAAGAAGTTCTACGTTCCCGTCTTGTCGACCTCAGTGGTTTTGAACGACTTCGAGCGGAGGCGTTCCTTAACGTCATTATTCCATTGCGAGAAATCTACGATAGGAAATTGCGCGACAACAATGAACTGGATTTTGATGACATGCTGGCCCAGGCATCTGACGCATTGCGAGACGGGCGCATGCGGCATCCCTACAAATTGATTTTAGTTGATGAGTTTCAGGATATTTCGTGGTCACGCGCGGAGATGTTACGTGCCATGCTGGAGCAGAATCAGGATTGCAAGTTATTTGTGGTAGGAGATGACTGGCAGGCGATATATGGCTTTGCAGGCGCAGACGTTTTGATCATGACAAATTTCCGCGACGAGTTTGATGTCGCCGCGGAGGATCAACTTACCCAAAATTTTCGGTCCAACCAAGGCATTGTCAACGTCGCTTCATGGTTTGTTCAGAAAAATCCAAGTCAGATCCCGAAAGAAATTCGTGCCGGTGATTCCCTGTGTGAAGGTGTTGTCCACGTCGTCTACTATCAACGTGACGAGCACATTTGGCCGCTTGTAGAGGTAAAGTTAAGTGAGATTGTAGCGAACGGCGGCACGGGGAAAAAGTCTGTTTATATTCTGGCGCGCTATAACAGCTTATGCTTACCGCAACCACAACTGCTCAAGTGGCGAGAGAGCTATAGTGAACTTGATATTCAATGCATGACCATTCATAAATCCAAGGGGTTAGAGGCAGATTACGTTATTGTGCTGGGAATGAACTCAGGTCGGCACAGCTTTCCCTGTGAAATTGAGGATGATCCGATATTGAAATTGGTCATGCCCAGAGTGGAGCCGTTTGAGTTCGCCGAAGAGCGGCGACTCTTTTACGTCGCCTTGACGCGTGCTAAGCGGAAAATCATTTTGCTTGCGCAACATGATCGCCCTTCTCGCTTCATCAAGGAAATCATTGACAGCGGAAATGGCTCGGTCATACTTGAACGAACCGACGCACAAGGGAAAACATGTCCCTATCATCTATGCCCAAAGTGTGAAACAGGATTTCTAACTGAAAGGAGAGGCCCTTTTGGCTTGTTTATGGGTTGTTCAACGTATCCTCTCTGCTCGCACACGCAGCAAACCTCAACGCAAGAGAGGCCAACCTCATGAACGTCAGAACGTCTCCTGAAGTCCATGTTCTCGCCGTTGAAGACAAAACGGTTATTCTGGTCGGGACGGTTCACGTGTCCCGGGAGTCCGCGGATCTGGTTCGTGCCGTCATCGAAGAGGAACGTCCGGATGCGGTTTGTGTGGAATTGGATGCCCGCCGGTACGAAGCCTTGTCCCAGCAGCAGAAATGGGAGGCGTTCGACCTTAAAGAGGTGATCCGAAAAAAACAACTCAGTACCATGTTGGCCAACGTCCTGTTGGCCTCCTATCAAAAGCGCCTGGGGGATCAGCTCGGTGTCCTGCCCGGTACCGAGATGCTGGAAGCCGTCAACGTGGCCAACAAGCACGATATCCCCATTTTCCTGTGCGACCGCGACGTCCGCGTCACCATGCGGCGGGCTTGGCGGTCCACCCCGTTCTTCAAGAAAAGCATGTTGGTCTCGTCGCTGATCGTGAGCGTGTTCGACACCAAGCCCGTGGATGAGGAATCGTTACAGGATTTGAAAAAACAGGACGTGTTGTCGGAGATGATGCAGGAGTTGGGCCGGGAAGTTCCTTCGTTGAAAACGGTGTTGATCGACGAGCGGGACCGCTATTTGGCGGAAAAGACCCTACAGGCCGAAGGCAAGACGATTGTCTCGGTGGTGGGAGCCGGACACGTGGAAGGCATTAAAGCCATTCTCCAAAACGAGCGGCGTGGCAACCTGGACGGCTTGGATGTGATTCCGCCCGTGTCTCCGGTATGGAAATGGATCGGGTGGGCGATTCCGGCAATTATCGTCGGTTCGATCGCCTTGATCGGTTATCAAAAAGGGGCCGCGGCCGCAGGAGACAGCGCCGTTTTTTGGATCGTAGCCAACGGCGTGCCCAGTGGTTTGGGGGCATTACTGGCGTGGGCGCATCCGTTCACGATTGTCGTGGCCGTGGCCGGGGCGCCATTTACGAGCCTGACCCCGGTGATCGGCGTCGGATACGTGACGGCATTTGTCCAAGCCTACATGCAACCACCGATCGTGCGAGAGTTTCAGACCGTGGCCGAGGACATGGCCATTCCGCGGCGTTGGTGGCAAAGCCGGCTGCTGCGGGTCTTCCTGGCCTTTTTGTTGCCTACCATCGGCAGCGTCATCGGCACGTGGGTCGGCGGCACGCGCATCGTATCGAATTTGTTCTAGGGACTCGCTGGTTGGAGCGTTCGATTGTGCTAAGATAACCAGCTACCTTCATTAATATAGAAGCATAAGCTTACAGGGTTTCACCAGTAAGGAGATGGGTTCATGGTCGAAAAACAAATCGTCTGCCTCGCAAACTCGCGCATGGAAGGAGACAGATGTATCGCGGGCAAGGATATATCCAGTGGGAACTGGATTCGCCCTGTCAATAAGCCGGGTGCGGGCCTTTCCAGGGATGACCGTGAATACAAAGATGGGAGCGATCCCAAATTGTTGGATGTCATTGAAGGTTCATTTGTAATACCTTACCCGCATTTTCACCATTCCGAAAACTGGCTGCTTGCTTCTGATGCTCGTTTGACGTGCAAGAGGCGATTTGACTGGTCTGATCTCGCCAATCTAGCAGACGATCCGAAAGATTTGTGGGGGACTGATTTAGATATAGATCGCGTGCCTCTTGATAGGATAAGAAATTGTTCCAGTTCGCTCTATCTGATCCGAGCGCAGGATATGGTCCTTGATGTCAAAGAGAAAAATAACGGCGAGAAGCAGGTTCGTGGAAAGTTTATCTATCACAAGACTATCTATACTCTCGGGGTGACCGATCCCAAAATTGAGGCATCCTACAAAGAGAAGCCGAAAGGCAAGTATTCTCTTGGAGAGTGTTACGTCACCGTGAGTCTTGCGGAGAATCCGTTTCGAAAGTCCTACTACAAACTCATCGCAGCTATCATTCTGCCCAACAAGCGTACCGGGGAGTGAACGAGATGACGGAACCCAAGGTCCTGACGATCGGCCACTCGACGCATTCCATCGAAAAGTTCCTGGGTTTGATAGAGGCGCATGGCGTGAAGGCCATCGCCGACGTGCGCTCGGCGCCGTACAGTCGTCGTCACCCGCAGTTCAATCGCGATCCGCTACGTCAGATGTTGGAGGAACACGGCATCAGATATATTTTCTGCGGTCAGGAGCTTGGGGCGAGGCCGGAGGACCCTTTGTGCTATGAAAATGGACGAGTCCTATACCGCTGGCTCGCGGGGACGCCTCTCTTCCGGTCAGGAATCGATTTTATTGTGCGGGAAGCGCGGGAACGTCGTATCACGTTGCTGTGTGCAGAGAAAGAGCCTCTTGAATGCCACCGCACGTTGCTTGTGGCACGAGAGCTTGTGGAGAGGGGTCTTCCTGTTTCACATATCCATGCGGATGGCCATTTGGAGACGCAGACGGAGGCACTAGCACGCCTGCCTGGGATGTTGAACATGTCGGAGACAGACTTATATCGCTCACAGGAGGAACTCATCGAAGAGGCCTGCGCTAGCCAGGAGAATCGGATTGCCTATGTCAATCCACACATGAGCCTGGCATCGGAGGAGAACGTAAGGTGAGGCTTTTTACAATCGGATTTACGAAGAAATCATCGGAGACGTTCTTTGCGATGATCCGGGGTTCGGGAGCCAGGCGCGTCGTGGATGTACGGCTGAACAACGTCTCCCAACTCGCAGGTTTCGCCAAGCGGCGCGACCTGGAATATTTCCTGCGCGAGCTTTGCGACGTTGGCTACGTGCATCTGCCGGAACTGGCACCGACCCAAGAGATGTTGGATCGCTATAAGAAGCACAAGGGCGGGTGGGAGAGCTATGAGCGCGAGTTCCTTGCCTTGATGAAAAAACGTCGGATTGAGCACACCGTACCCGAAGAAGTGCTGGCCGACGGCTGCCTGCTCTGTAGCGAGGACAAGCCACACCACTGTCATCGCCGCCTCGTAGCGGAGTACCTGAAGGCACGGCGAGGCGACATCGAAATTGTCCATCTCGTCTGAGTGCGTGTCTGCTCACCACGAGACGAACCAAGCTGTCTTTAGTCTTCACCAACTATGTCTATGTTGTAAGTCACGCACTATGGCGTTTGCTGGTATGTTGAAAAAGACAGGACGGGCAGGTGTAATGAATGAAGCGGCCGTCGGCCACGAGGCGTTTGGTCATGATGACCCGGCACCAGGTGCATTGGCGGTCGGGAAGGTCCGTCTCAGACGGGAGGTCTGATGAGGTTGGCGAGGACGTCTCCATTCGGGCATTCTCATAAAGCCATGCAGTGATTGTCAAACAACATTTCGGATTTTGGATTTCTGATTGCTGATTTTTTAAATCCACAATCAACAATCCGCAATACCCTTCAATCCAAAATTTATGACGTCCCAGGACAATCCCCCTTCATCGCCTGAGCAAAAGGCACCGGCAGGTGATTTGCCCGTATCCGGAAACAGCGTGCCGGCCCTGGTCGTATCCGGATTCTTGGGTGCCGGCAAGACCACGCTTGTTCGGCACCTGCTTGAAGAGGCGCAGGCGCAGGGGGTGCGGATCGCGGTCGTGTCGAATGAATTCGGTGACCTGGGAATCGATCAGGCCTTGTTGGGAACCCAGGCCGGCCAAAGTTACGTCGAATTGGAAGGCGGGTGCGTCTGTTGCAAACTGTCCGATGAACTTGTGACGACGCTTCAACGGATTCATGAAGAGGTGCGTCCTGACCGGGTCGTCGTGGAAACGTCCGGTGTGGCCTTACCATTTGACACGCTTCTCAATTTTTGGCGCGAGCCGGTGTCCGAGTGGGTCGGTGAATGTCTCTCGGCGGTGGTAGTGAATGCCGAACAGGTCGCGGAAGGTCGTGACCTGGAAGGGACCTTTGACCAGCAGGTGTCATCGGCCGATTTGTTGATCCTGAACAAACTGGATCTCGTTGGTTCGGACCAACATGAGCAGGTTTATGGACGGGTGCAGCACTTGGCCCCTGGAACTCCGATCGTCCCTGCCGTTCACGCCCGCGTGAGTACGCCGGTTCTGTTTCCCCCTGATCCGGGGAATCGTTTCACGCGGGCCGGCACGCCATCGACACCTGAACCGCATACCCATGAAGCGTTTGAAGCGGAAGAATGCGTCATTGAGTCGGGGATCGACCCCGGGACGCTGATCCGCCGGATTCAATCACGCCACGCCCTGCGAGCCAAAGGGTTCGTGCAGACATCCGATGGCCTTCGTCTCGTTCAGGGGGTCGGCTCGCGAGTCGATTTGATCGAACTTCCCCTGAAGCCGCCGGAGCATCTCCTTGGCCGTCTGGTACTCATTAAAAAAATTGAAAAGCATTGCTGATTGAACAGCATTGTGGATTGCTGATTGTGGATTTAAGGAAATGTGGATTAAGGAATTTTGGATTTTGAATTTAAAAAAATCAGCAATCCACAATCAAAAATCAGCAATGTTTTTCAGCAGATGCGGGTAGATCTTCTTGACTTCTTCGTGAATCTGAGGATCGAGGTTGGCTTGGAACAGCGTCTTGGCCTTTCCGAGGTACGCCATGGAGACGTTCTTTGCGCCCTGCAGATTGGCTCGTTGAAAGACGGTCCCGGTCAGGGAGGCGTCTTGCAGGTTGGCTTCGGACAAGTCCGCTCCCGTGAGATCGGCTTCCCTCAAGTCAGCCATCTTCAGGTTGGTCTGCACCAACTGGCACCCTTGTAAGTTTCCCCACGGCAGTGAGGCGCGAGTCAGGTTGGCCTTGGTGAGATCCGCGCCTGCGAGGTCCGCACGGATCAGTCCCGTCCCACTGAGGTCCGCCATCACGAGCGTCGCGTTGGTCAGGGTCGCCTTGAGCAGGTTGGCTTCGATGACGTCCGCTTCCGTGAGATTGGCGCCGGTCAGATCGGCTTCTTCCAAAGTGGCCTGAAGCAAATAGGCGTCGGACAAATCCGCGCCGGTCAGGTCGCACTTGGTGAAATCCATTCTCGTGAAATCATACCCCGAGAGATCGGCTTCCCGGAGGTCGGGTTGCTCGGTTGGCTGTGTCCGTCGAAATTTATTCCAGATTTCCAAGCCTTGGAGTAACAGATCAAGATGGACTTGATTGGCCATGACAGGAATTGCGGATTTAGGAATTTTGGATTGCGGATTAGGGAAAATCAAAATCCGCAATTAAGCGTGTTCGCTTCAGCGTTTCTTGAGGAATTTCAAAAATTCGGAGTCGGGGCTCAGCACCATGGTCGTGTCTTTGGAGAAGACTTTCCGGTAGGCTTCCATGGAACGAACGAATTCAAAAAATTTAGGATCCTGGTTATACGCATTGGCGTAAATCTTGTAGGCTTTAGCGTCCCCTTCACCTCGAATTTCCTGGGAGGTCTTGTAGGCCTCGGCTATGAGAATTTGTCGATCCTTTTCGGCTTCCGATCGAATTTTCTGTGCTTCTTCCGCGCCTTCAGCCTTGTATTGTTTGGCGATCCGTTCCCGCTCGGCTTGCATTCGATCGAACACGGCCTTGGCGTTTTGCTCGGGCAGGTCCGCGCGTTTGATGCGGACGTCCAGGACTTCCAAGCCGTATTTCGAGGCTTTTTGATTGGCGCGTATGGCAACTTCGGACATGATCAATAAACGGTTCGCGGAGACAATTTCCGACAGTTCGTGCCGACCCAGTTCCACGCGAAGTTCGGAATAAATGATGTCGTCCAGCCGTTGAAGCGCACCCCGTTGCGTTTGGAACGCCTTGTAGACTTCCAGGGGATCGACGATTTTCCATTTGGCGAAATTGTCGATCAGGATGGTCTTCTTGTCCTGGGTAATGACTTCGCGCGCGGGAACGTCATAATCCAGGAGTCGCTTGTCAAAGTAGCGGACTTCCTGGACAAAGGGCAGTTTGAACTTGAGCCCCGGCTCCGTCACGGTCCGCTTGGGTTTGCCGAGTTGGACCACGATGGCCGTTTGGGTCAGATCGAGAATGAAGAACGGGGAGGCCCCCAATACGACCAGCAGGACCAGGACGACGCCGATGCCGATGAACAGGTTTTGTTTCATCAGGGGGTGGCCTCCGCCTTTCTGCCCGGTAGTTTTTGCAGCCGGTCCAACGGCAGGTACGGCAAGACGTTCCCCGCGGCTTTGGAATCCAGAATGATCTTGTCCACGCCGGAGAGGACTTCCTCCATGGTTTCGATATACAGCCGCTTGCCGATGACGTTTTTGGCTTTCTTGTATTCCGCAAGCGTTTGCAAAAAGTGGTTGGCTTCACCTTCCGCTCGCGCGAGTCTGGCTTGGGCGTACCCTTTGGCTTGATTGACGTCCTGGGCCGCTTGTCCCTTGGCTTTCGGGATGATGTCGTTCCGATACCCATGGGCCTGGTTGATCAGTTGCTCCCGTTCCTCCTTGGCACTGGCCACGTCTTTGAAGAACTTCGCCACTTTCTGCGGCGGATTGACGTCGAGCAATTGCACGGTGGCAATCTGGACGCCGCCCCGATACTCGTCGATGATAGTCTGAAGTAATTCTTGCGTGGACATCTGGATCGCGGCTTTGCCCACGGTCAACGCCTCATCGATTTTATTCTTGCCGACAACTTCCCGCATCGCGGCCTCGGCCGATTTCCGGATGGTTTCTTCGATATTCGCCACGTTGAACAGGTAGTCTTTGGCCTGGCTGATTTTGTATTGGACGATGAATTCCACGGAGAGGATGTTCATGTCTCCGGTCAGCATGAGAGCTTCCTGCGGGACGATTTGAGCCCGTCCCCGGGCATTGGTGCGAAATCCGACTTCGATACGGTGCAGTTTTTGAACCTTCGGCGTGACCACGCTTTCAATAAAGGGGATTTTGAGGTGGGGTCCGGGTTCAACGGTCCGAACCACGTCGCCGAACCGCTTCACGAGCCCTTCTTCATCGGGTTCGACTTTGAACACCGATTGCGAGAGCACCAGGATGCCCGCCACGACCAGGACGATGGACTTCATCCCGCGCGTCGGCTTCATCCGCTGCCATTGTTCCTTGGCTTTATTGAGGACGTCGTCAAGAGGGTCGGCCCCGCCTTGTTGACCCCATGGATCTCTAGGTTCCCACGCCATACGGTTGTCTCAAGAAAGATCAGTCTGGTTGAAGGAAGATGTGCCTGCTAGAACTGTAACACTGCAACACGTTAACAGAAAATCCTGGGACAGGCAACTTCGATCACATTTTGTGTAGAGAGCACATAATCTGTCCGGTTTTCATTGGATGCAGGAGGAGGCATCGAATGAGACGGACAGCATGGTTACAGGAGACACGCATGGCACGATTT
>Ga0209021_1000710_pt1 | contig 38680 bp, 33 predicted proteins | sample PinacodermFT_FD_187299 | JGI IMG/M metagenome (GOLD analysis project Ga0209021, IMG submission 187299) | Host-associated microbial community of the marine sponge Aplysina aerophoba from Gulf of Piran - sponge pinacoderm, lysed by freeze-thaw... | ecosystem: Host-associated > Porifera > Sponge >... | reverse complement strand
CCGCCGATCGCGCCGGGCTCGGGAGCAAGCGTCCCGAGCGAGGGAGCGGAACAGCGCCGGGAGGCGGGTAGCCGCCGGACCGCGGCCGGGGGTTTCCCTGGCCGGGTGTCCGGAGCGGCCGTTGTCCGGGTGCCCTATGTCCGGCGGGACGTTCGAATGTTCGTCCTCGGGGCATAATCGCGGGCGTGACCGCGCCCGCCGCTACCGGATCCGGGCGTGAGCACCTGAGCCCCGAAGAATTCGTTCGGGACGGCCGGATCGTCCTGGAGTGGCTTGCCCGCTATTGGAGCCGGATCGAGGACTATCCGGTCCTTTCCCGCGTCCACCCCGGTGAGATCCGCTCTCGCCTCCCGAAGGACCCGCCGGAGGCCGGGGAGCCCTTTGACCAGGTCATGCGCGACCTGGACCGCATCGTGCTTCCGGGCCTGACGCACTGGCAATCTCCGAGCTTCTTCGCGTTCTTCCCGTCCAACAGCTCGGGTCCCTCGGTGCTCGGTGAATTGCTGGCGGCCGGTCTGGGAGTTCAGGGGATGCTGTGGGCGACGAGCCCGGCCTGTACGGAGCTCGAAACCCATGTTCTGGACTGGCTGGCCGATCTGCTCGAGCTGCCGCCGGAATTCCGGTCCGACGGCCCGGGGGGCGGCGTCATTCAGGACACCGCGTCCTCGGCGACCCTGACGGCACTGCTGGCCGCGCGTGAACGGGCGACCGGATTCGAGTCGAACCGGGTGGGCGTCAGGGCGCCGCTGGTCGCCTACGGTTCGGAGGAAACGCATTCGTCCCTCCTCAAGGCGGTACGGATCGCGGGGCTGGGGAGCGACCACCTGCGATCCATCCCGGTGGACCCGAAGACGCGGGCGGCTCGGCCGGAGGCGTTTTCGGCCCTGGTCGGAGAGGACCTGGCTGCCGGCCGCATTCCGTGTTTCGTGGCCGTGACCCTTGGAACCACCTCAACCGGGGCGTTCGATCCCCTGGAGGAGATCGGACGAATCGCGCGCGAGCATGGGATCTGGGTCCACGTGGACGCCGCGATGTCCGGGACGGCATTCCTTTGCCCGGAGTTCCGCCACCTGCAGGCGGGGGTCGAAACCGTGGACTCCTACTGCTTCAACCCGCACAAGTGGATGTTCACGAACTTCGACTGCGACGCCTTCTGGGTTCGGGACCGCCGGGCGCTCGTCGAAACGCTCTCGGTGACCCCGGAATACCTGAAGAATCGGGCCTCGGAGGCAGGAGCCGTCATCGACTACCGGGACTGGCACATCCCGCTCGGACGGCGGTTCCGGGCGCTCAAGCTCTGGCTGGTGCTGCGTCACTACGGCGCCGAGGGACTCCGGCGGCACATCCGCGCCCACGTCGCGCTGGGCCAGGAGTTCTTGCGCTACGTCGAGGAAGCGGACGACTTCGAGGTGCTGACTCCCGCTCCCCTGAACCACGTTACGTTTCGGTACCGCCGGCCGGGTGCGGATCAGGACGACCTCAACCTGCGCCTGTTGCACACCCTGAACGCGTCAGGCCGCCTCTATCTGACCCACACCCGTCTTCCGGCCGGTATTGCGCTTCGGATGGTCGTGGCGCAGACCAGCACGACCCGCGTTCACGTCCAAGGCGCCTGGCGCGAGATCACCCGTACCGCGCGCAGTCTGGAGTAGCGCCTCTGCCCGGTGGTGAATCAGAGGTGCAGCCCGTGGGCGATGGTCGTGAGCTGCATGTTCTCGGTTCCCTCGTAGATCGTTCCCGCCTTGGCGTCCCGCCAGAGTTTTTCGGCGAGGCAGTCCGTGGTGTATCCCGTACCGCCGTGGATTTCGATCGCGAGTGAAGTCACCGATTCCGCCATGCGCTGGGCGGTCAGTTTGGCCATCGCCGCCGCGTAGCGGACTTCATTCGACTGATCGGCCAGCCGCGCCGCGTTCCAGGTGAGAAGACGGGCGGTCTCCACCTGCGTCGCCGCGTCCGCCAGAGCGAACGCTACCGCCTGGTTCTTGCCGATCTTCCTGCCGAATGCCTCGCGCTCCCGGGCGTAGGCGACGGCGAGTTCCAGGGCGGCCTGACCGATGCCCACCAGTTGGGCGGCAATGCCGATGCGTCCGTCGTTCAGGAGGCTCATGGCCAGGCGCTGGCCGTCTCCGACCTTGCTGAGCACCGCGTCATCCGGAACGAAACAGTCCTTGAGGAACACCGGGGTGGTGCTCGATGCCTTGAGGCCCACCTTGGACTCCGGGGGACCCACCGTCAGGCCATCGCTCTGCCGATCCACCACAAAGGCGGTGATGCCCATTTCCGGCGGCCCACCTTCAGGGCCGGACGCCCGGGCGAAGATCAGGAAGAGGCCCGCTTCCCGGCCCCCGGAGACCCACGCTTTCGCACCGTTCAGCAAGAAACCGCCCTCCACGCGGGTGGCGGTGGTCCGGAGCGCGAAGGCGTCGCTGCCCGAGTGCGCTTCAGAGAGCGAGAACGCGCCGATGCACTCGCCGGCGAGCTTCGGGAGATAGCGCAAGCGTTGGTCTTGCCGGCCAAAACGGCTGATCCCGCCCGCGATGAGCGTGTTGTGAACGTCCACCAGGAGCCCCACCGCGGCGTCTGCCTGGGAGAGCGCCTCCACCGTGAGGACGACCTCGAAGAAGTTCTGCCCGCTGCCTCCCAACTGCTCGGGAACGGCGACGCCGAAGAATCCGTAACGGGTCAGCGTCTGGATCAGTGCAGGCGGAATCTGCCCGTCCCCTTCCATCTGCCGCGTGAGCGGGGCCACTTCCGCCCGCGCGACCTGATGGACCGCGCCGAAGTGCAGCCGTTCGTTCTCGGTGAGAACGCTCAGCGGATTCGTGTCCCGGGCTTCCGGCAGCGGTTCGACCTGGGCGGAGGGACTCTGGAAGACCTGTACGGACAAGCTGCCGCCAGCCTATCGCGGAGGCCGCCGGCGTTCCGGCCGACTCAGTACTCGGCGAGATCCCGGATGGCGGCCAGCAGGTCTTCCGCCTGCGGCAGCGTCCCGGATTCGACATCAGGATTGTAGGAAACCCAGGTGTCCTTGGCTGCGACCCGGCGTACGGGAGCGTCGAGTTGGTCGAACAGCTCATCGGCGATGCGGGCCGCGATTTCCGCGCCGTAACCGAAACTGCGGGTGTCCTCGTAGGCCACCAGGACGCGGCTCGTGCGCCCCACGCTCTCGCGAATCGCCTCCCAGTCGTAGGGAGCGAGGGAGCGAAGGTCCAGGATCTCGACCGAGATCCCGTCGGCGGCGGCCTTCCTGGCGGCCGTTTCGGCCCGGTGGACGAGCGCCCCGAAGGTCACCAGCGTGAGGTCCTCGCCGGCCCGCACCGTCTTCGCCTTCCCGAAGGGGATCATGAAGTCGGGTCCGGGGTCCGGACTCTTGTTGTAGGTCTGCCGGTAGAGGTGCTTGTGTTCGAGGAAGATGACCGGGTCTTCGCAGCGAATCGCGGTGCGAAGCAGTCCCGCGGCGTCCAGCGCGGTGGAGGGCTGCACCACCCGCAGTCCCGGAAGATGCGTGAAGAGCACTTCGGCAGACTGGCTGTGATAGACGGCGCCGCCGGTCAGGTAGCCGCCGGTCGGGACCCGCACGACGAGCGGGGCGCTGTAGTTGCTGTTCGCACGCCAGCGAAGACTGGCGAGTTCGCTCCGGATCTGCATGTAGGCCGGCCAGATGTAGTCCAGGAACTGGATTTCCGCGACCGGACGCAGGCCGCGCACCGCCATTCCGAGTCCGAGTCCCACGATGGTGGCTTCGGCGAGGGGACTGTTGAAAACGCGCTCCGATCCGAACTCGCGTTGGAGCCCGTAGCTCACCTTGAAGACCCCGCCCTTGCCCTTGACCTCCCGGAGGATCTGCTCGCGACTCGCGTCCGCCACGTCCTGTCCGAACACCACGACCCGGGGATCGCGGGCCATCTCGGAGTGGAGCGTCGCGTTGATCAGATCCACCATCGTGCCCGGCTTCGCATCCGGGGCGAACCGGGGCTCCGTCTCGAACTGCGAGGAACAAGGATCCACGTCCGGGCTGTAGAGGTGGTCGCAGGCGGTGTCCGGGTGGGCCCAGGGCAGGGCGAGGGCATCGGTGGCCGCCGCCGCCACTTCGGCCTGGGTGCGCTTTCGGAGACCGTCGAGTTCCTCCCGGGTGGCCGCCCCCGACGCGGTGAGCCGATCCCGCAGGCGGGCGAGTGGGTCCCGGTCCTGGTCCGATTCGCGTTCCGCCGCCGTCTTGTAGTCCCGGTCCTCGTCCGAGAGCGAGTGGGGGAGCAGGCGGACCACGCGGGCCTGGACCAGGGCCGGTCCCTCGCCCGAGCGGACGTAGTCGAACGCTTCCTGAAGGGTCCGGTAGGAGTCCTCGTAGTCGCAGCCGTCGCACTCGAGGACCCTCAGATCGGGGAAGCCCCGGGCGAGCGGCGCGATGGCGCCGCCCGCGGTCTGGTGTTCCACCGGCACCGAGATGGCGTAACCGTTGTCCTGGATGAGGAACAGAACCGGCAGTCGCCGGAGCGAGGCGCTGTTCAGCGACTCCCAGAACTCCCCCTCGCTGGTCGCGCCGTCGCCGCCGCTCACCAGGACGATCCCGTCTCCGTTCGGCGCCGCCGGGAGTCCCGGGATTCGATGCCGGCTCAGGTATCGCTCCGCGTGCGCCGTGCCGACCGCGTGCAGAAACTGTGTTCCCACGCAACTCGAGTGGACGGTCAGGCCGAGCGAGCGCTTCGAGAAGTGCGACGGCATCTGCCTCCCGCCGGAGGAGGGATCGGCCGCGGCGCCCCAGGAAGCCGCGAGCTGTTCCAGCGGCGTCAGGCCCAGCCCGGTGGCGAGGGCGCGGTCCCGGTAGTACGCGTAGACCCAGTCGGTCCTGGGCCGGAGCAGGGCGGCGGCGGCGGCGGTAACGGCCTCGTGGCCCGCGGAGCTGACCTGGAAGAACGCCTTGTTCTGCCGCTTGAGGGCTATCTCCCTCAGGTCCACCTCCCGGGCGGTGAGCATCACCCGGTAGGCGGCTTTCAGCTCTTCAGGACCAAGCGCCGGAATGTCTTCGGGTTCGCCCTCTACGACCGCATCCCGCCCGTTTCCGTTCGCGGCTTCCCCGGTCCGCTCCTCGATCCGTTCTACGGTTCCCGAGGATGTTCCGGCGACGCTGCCCGTGTCCCTGCCGTTGGAGCGCGAAACTTGATCGTCGGACATCAGCGGGACAGGAATTTAGCGGACCGCCAGCCAACGGGAGTCTTCATGGGGACGTGAAGAATCGCGATCCGAACCATCAGGGAAGGGGCCGAAAAATGTTAGCAGACGGCAGAGTCCCAAGGCGCCGAGAGCAACGCTCTTCACACCCCACCGGGGGGCGGCCGGTGCTCCCGGCCGGTCAGCGCGCGAGCGCTTCGCCCGGTTTCTTCCGGTATTGCCGGTACTCGTAGGTCCGGTCGCGTTCGTCCGCGAGGCGCATCCCCTCGTCGTGGGGAAACATGTGGATCGCGTCGTAGTCGGGCGGGCAGAATTTCGCGCAAAGCTGACAGCCGATACAGGTCTCGACGTTCACCTCGCAGACCTGCGCCACGGAGCGGGGTTCGGGATCCGGAACGAGGGTGATGCAGTCCTTGACGGGGCAGACGGCGATGCACATCTCGCACCCGCGGCCGAAACACTTGCCGGCGTCCACGTACGCGAGGATCTTCGGCTGGCGCTTCCGGGGCCCGGTGATCAGGACATCCTGCATGAACCGAAAGCGTATCATTCGGAGCGTGCCGACCGTTGAAGACTCCGGGCCGCGATCCGGTAGCGCGGAGTTGTCGCCTCCGAGCGCCAAATTGCCGCCGCCGGGCATCCACTATCGCCGGGGTCTCGGGTTGCGGAAAGAGATCATCGAGCCGCTCACGGAGGACTACCGGGGACATTTGATCCGCTTCGCCCGCGATCACGACTATCGCCTCCGGGCCGGCGAGATCCGCTTCCTGATCGCGCACGAATTCGGTTTCTGTTACGGAGTGGACCGGGCCATCGAGTATGCCTACGAGGCCCGCCTGCGTTTTCCGGAGCGGCGGATTTTCCTGACGGGCGAAATCATCCACAACCCGTACGTGAACCGCCGCCTCTCCGAGTTCGACATCCTGTTCCTGGATACCGGATCGCCGGAGGCGAAATTTGCCGAGGTCGGCCCGCAGGACGTGGTCCTGCTCCCGGCTTTCGGGGTGCCCACCAGCGAACTGGACGTGCTCCGCCGGAAGGGTTCCATCCTGGTGGACACCACTTGCGGTTCGGTCATGAATGTCTGGAAGAACGTGGACCGCTACAAGCGCGACGGCTTCACCTCGGTCGTTCACGGAAAGTACGCCCACGAGGAGACGCGGGCGACGACCTCCCGCGCCGGAACGTTTCTGGTCGTCCGTGACATGGCCGAGACACAGGAGGTTTGCCGTTACATCGAGGCCGGTGGGAACGGCGGTGCGGCGGCGCTCACCCGCGGCGCGTTCATCGGGCGCTTCGCTCCCGCTTGCTCATCCGGTTTCGACCCTGATCGGGATCTGGCCAGGATCGGGTTGGCGAACCAGACCACCATGCTCGCCAGCGAGTCGCTGGAGATTGCGGCAGTGCTCCGGGACTCCATGGCCCGGCGCTACGGCGAGGACGATCTTGCCGCTCGGTTCCGATCCTTCGACACGATCTGCAGCGCCACCCAGGAGCGCCAGGATGCGGTTCTCGAGCTGCTCCGGGAAGACCTCGACCTGATGCTGGTGGTCGGCGGGTTCAACTCGTCCAACACGGCCAACCTGGCGGCGATCTGCAACCGGAGATTGCCGAGCTACCACATTGCCGGTCCCGAGTGCCTGCTGTCCGTGGACGAAATCCGCTGCCGGCCCGCACCCGGCTCGGGGCATGGGCCGGAGCCGCGTGTGCAGCGGGGCTGGTTGCCGGAGGGACCGCTGCGGATCGGCGTGACCTCGGGAGCTTCCACGCCGGACGTCATGGTTCACCGGACCATGCTCCGGGTGCTGGAGTTCCGGGGGATGACCGAGGACGACGTTCAACCGGACGAATCGTTCTGAACCGGGCGCTCCCGGAGGCGGTTGACGGAGGCGTTTGACGGCGAATGCCCACCGGTACTTCCCGATTCGCCGGACCGGCGGAGCGCGCGGCCCCCTATGCCCGTCCCGGACTGCCTCCGGGGAAGACGGCTCGTCCCTTCCGCGTGGTAAGCCCGTTCGAGCCGCGCGGCGACCAGCGGCAGGCCATCGACTACCTTGCCGAGGGGCTTGGCCGGGGCGATCCGAACCAGGTGCTGCTCGGCGTCACGGGTTCGGGGAAGACGTACTCCGTTGCGCGGGTCATCGAGGCCGTCAATCGGCCCGCACTCGTCATCGCGCACAACAAGACCCTCGCCGCCCAGCTGTACCAGGAGTTCCGGAGCTTTTTCCCGGAAAACGCCGTCGAGTACTTCGTCAGCTACTACGACTACTACCAGCCCGAGGCCTACGTGCCGGCCAGCGACACCTACATCGAGAAGGAGGCCACGATCAACGAGGAGATCGACCGCCTCCGGCTGTCGGCGACCCGGTCGCTCTTCGAGCGCCGCGACGTGCTGATCGTGGCGAGCGTCTCCTGCATCTACGGCCTGGGGTCGCCGGAGGCCTACTACGGGATGCTCGTCGTGTTCGAGGAGGGGACCGAGTTTCCGTCCCGCCAGGCGCTCCTTCGCAAGCTGGTCGAGATGCAGTACGAGCGTAACGACGCCTCCCTCGAGCGCGGCCGTTTCCGCGTGCGGGGCGACACCGTGGAGATCGTGCCCGGGTACGAAGACCTCGGCCTCCGGGTGCGGCTCTTCGGCGATGAAGTCGAACGTCTGTCCCGCTTCGACCCGCTCACCGGCCGCGAACTCTCGCGGGAAAGCCGGGTGACCCTTTTCCCGCGCACCCACTACGTGGCACGGGAAGAGGACCTCGCCCGGGCGCTGATCACGATCCGCGAGGAACTCGACGAGCACCACCCCAAACTGCTCGGGCAAGGGAAGCTGCTCGAAGCGCAGCGCCTGATGCAGCGGACGCTCTTCGATCTGGACATGCTTGCCGAATCGGGCCATTGCCACGGGATCGAGAACTATTCGCGCCATTTCACCGGGCGCGCTCCCGGCGAGCCGCCGCCGACGTTGATGGACTACCTGCCGCGGGACGCGGTCATCGTGGTGGACGAGAGTCACCAGACGTACCCCCAGATCCGCGGCATGTTCGCGGGTGACCAGGCGCGGAAGCGCACCCTCGTGGAACACGGATTCCGGCTTCCCTCGGCACTCGACAACCGGCCGCTCTCGTTCGACGAGTGGGAACAGCGGGTCGGGCAGGCGATCTCGGTCTCGGCGACCCCCGGGCCTTACGAACTCGATGCCGTCGGCGGCGCCGTGGTCGAGCAGATCAACCGCCCGACCGGGCTGCTCGATCCCGAGGTCGAGGTGCGTCCGGCAGGCGACCAGGTGGACGACCTGCTCGGCGAAATCCGGGACACCGTGGCCCGCGGGGAGCGGGTGCTGGTCACGACCCTGACGAAGCGGATGGCAGAGGATCTGTCCGAGTATTACCACGAGCTCGGGGTGCGCTGCCGCTACCTGCACTCCGACATCGACACCCTGGAGCGGGTGCAGCTCCTCCGCTCCCTCCGGCTCGGCGAGTTCGACGTGCTGATCGGGATCAACCTCCTGCGCGAGGGGCTCGATCTGCCGGAGGTATCGCTGGTGGCGATCCTGGACGCCGATCGCGAGGGATACCTCCGCTCCGAGGGCGCCCTGATCCAGACGGTGGGCCGGGCGGCCCGGCACGCCAGCGGCCGGGCCATCCTCTACGCCGACCACGAGACCGGCTCCATGCAGCGGGCGCTTGGCGAAACCCGCCGCCGACGTGCGCTCCAGCAGGCGTACAACGAGGAGCACGGGATCGTGCCCCGCACCGTCGTGAAGGACGTTGCCGAGGCGTTCGCGCCCGAGTCGGCGGGGAGGGCGGCAGCCGAGGAAGATGACTGGGACCGGGCCATGGGGCTCCTCGAACCCCCGCCGGACCATCCCGAGGCTCTCGAGCGCGAGGTCGCCCGGCTCCGGAAAGAGATGAAGAAGGCGGCGCGCGAACTGGAATTCGAGCGCGCGGCCCGGCTGCGGGACCATCTCCGCGAACTCCAGCACGGCGCGTTGATGCGTTAACGGTCCGCCGTGGGAGAATGACCGGATGCCCAATCAGCAGGAATCCGTGTCACAGGAGGAAACTCCACCCGCCTGTCGTCCGCCCCTGAGCACTCAGGCCATCCGGGACGCGCACCGCCGCTACATCCTGCCGGCGGTTCAGACTTTCTACGACGAGCCCATGCCCATCGTCCGGGGGAAGGGGCAGCACGTCTGGGACTCGGACGGCAACCGGTATCTGGACTTCTTCGGCGGGATCCTCACCGTTGGCCTCGGTCACTGCCACCCGGAGGTGAACCAGGCGATCCGGGAGCAGGTGGACACCCTCCAGCACGTGACCACCATGTTCCCGAACCAGCCGATGGTGGAACTGGCCGAGCGTCTCGCGCGCCTGTCTCCAGGGGGTTGCCGGAAGAGCTTCTTCACGAACTCGGGCACCGAGGCCAACGAGATGGCCCTCCTCATGGCCGAGCTGCATACCGGAAACTCCGAGGTGATCGCTCTCCGCCACGGGTACAGCGGCCGCAGCCGGCTGACGATGGGCGCCACCGGGCAGGCGCCCTGGCGTCTCGGCGCCAGTGCCGCTGCCGGTGTCCGCCACGTGGCGAACGCCTACTGCTACCGCTGTCCCTTCGGCCTCGAATATCCCTCCTGTGATCTCCGCTGCGCCCGGGACATCGAGGACGTGATCCAGACCACCACCTCGGGCCGGGTCGCGGGCTTCATCGCCGAGCCGATCCAGGGAGTGGGCGGGTTCATCACACCCCCGCCCGGCTACTTCGAGGTTGCCGTCGACATCGTGCGCCGCTACGGCGGGATCTTCATCTGCGACGAGGTCCAGACGGGGTGGGGCCGCACCGGCGCCAAGCTGAACGGCATCGACCACTGGGAGGTGGAGCCGGACATCGTCACCTATGCCAAAGGGCTCGGAAACGGGGTGCCGGTGGGGGCCACGGTCGCCACCGACGAAGTCGCGGCCACGGTGCAGGGCAATACCCTGTCGACCTTCGGCGGCAATCCGGTGAGCATGGCGGCCGCGGGAGCGGTGCTCGAGGTGGTCGAACGCGAGAACCTCGCGGAGAACGCCAAACGAATGGGAGCCCACCTCCGGGGTGGACTCGAGGAACTCGCCGAGGCCCACCCGGCGATCGGCGACGTCCGGGGCAAGGGGCTCATGCAGGCGCTCGAGTTCGTGGAGGACCGGGGGACCAAGACGCCGGACGCCGTGTTCACCACCTGCTTCCTGCAGAAGGCGCGGGACGGCGGGCTGTTGATCGGAAAGGGCGGGCTCTACGGCAACTGTGTCCGAATCTCTCCGCCGCTGAACATCGGGAAGTCCGACATCGACGACGCCCTGGTCCTCCTCGACCGGGCGCTCACCGCCACCGAGGCCGCGCTCCGTTGACTCCCGATTCCGGCGCGGCGCCGCCGGCGGCAGGCGCTCCGCTCGCGGGAGTCCGGATCCTCGACCTTTCCCGAATCCTGGCCGGTCCCTACGCCAGCATGATGCTGGCGGATCTGGGCGCCGAAGTGATCAAGATCGAACCGCCGGGCGGGGACGACACCCGCACCTGGGGTCCTCCCTTCGGCGGTGGCGAGGCCGCTTATTTCCTCGCGGTCAACCGGGGGAAGAAGAGCGTCGTCCTGAACCTGAAGACCGAGGAGGGCTCACAAGCGCTCGCGGGGCTCATCGCGACGAGCGACGTGCTGGTCGAGAACTTCCGGCCGGGGACGCTCGCGCGCCTGGGCTTCGCCCCGGAGGACGTGCAGCGCCGCCACCCGCGCCTGATCTGGTGCTCGGTCTCGGCCTACGGCCAGTACGGGCCGCTCTCCTCGAAGCCCGGCTACGACGCCGTCATGCAGGGGGAGGCCGGCTGGATGGGCCTTACCGGTCCGCCGGAGGGGCCGCCTACCAAGTTGGGGGCGTCGCTCGCCGACATCTGCGCCGGGATGATGGCCAGTTCCGGCGTCCTGGCGGCGCTCTTCGCGAGAGAACGCGACGGCCGGGGACGGCGGGTGGACGTGGCGCTCTTCGACTCGGTGGTGGCGACGCTCTGCTACCAGGCGCAGGGATACCTGCTGACGGGAGAGGAGCCGGTCCGCAGCGGCAACAATCACCCCTCCCTGACGCCCTACGAGAGCTTCGAGGCAGACGATGGGCACGTCATCGTGGCGGTCGGCAACGACACCCTCTGGAAGCGGTTCTGCGCCGTGGCCGCGCCCGAGCTGGACCGTCCGGAATTCGAGAAAAACCCGGACCGGGTACGGCGCCGGCCCGGACTGCGCGCCCTGCTGGAGCCGGTGTTCCGATCCCGGGGCGTTGCCGACTGGGAACGGGTGCTGGACGAGGCGGGCATCCCGGTTGGGCGGGTGCGAAGCGTCGCCGAGATCCTGAACAGTCCCCAGCTCAAGGCGCGGGGCATGGTGGTGGACCGCGAACATCCCGTCATCGGGTCGCTCCGCCTGGTCGGGAATCCGATTCAGTTCGACGGACAAAACCACACCGCGGCCGGCCCGCCACCCCTACGCGGCGAACACACGGACGAAGTTCTCGATTCGGCCGGACCGGTTTCGCGGGGATAGCCGAAACCTGCGGGTAGGGAGGCCGGGTCCGGGCGCCGCCGCCCATTCCGCCGGGCTGTCAGCAACTGTGGTGGAACCCGCGTGAGCGCCGGGAGCCGCGAGGCGCCCGGCTGACAGGGCGCGTGGGGGAGGAATACCGGGCGCACTCCGACCGCAAGCGAGAGCGCCGCAAGGCGCCAGTTCTCCCGGTGGGGGGGCGGTTCAGCCGGGACGCATCGCCGCTCGCACGCCGCGGGAGTTTTGCCACAGGCTGCTAGCATTGGTCGGTTGGGGTGAGGCAGGGAGGCGGGAAAGCGCGATGGAAACCGCAGAAGGCACCGGAACTCCCGCCCCGGTGCGCCGCTCGGAAGGCTGGCTGGCCGGCCTTGCCTCGGGCGGCGCGGCATCCGGCCCCGCCGAGCCTATCTGGAAGCAGCGCTCGGCAATCGCTTCCGTAGTTTTCCATCTCGCGCTCGTCGCCTTGTTGTTTCTGCCGGGGTTCAATTTCCTGAGTTCGTCCGACGACCGAATGACGGGCAGTCCCATCTTCCAGTTCCGGGTGGCGGGCGGTGAAGGCGCCGGCGGCGGCGGCGGTGGAGGCGGTAGCCGCGGGGAGCGCATCAGCGCCTACATCCCGGTCCGGGTGGAACAGGCAACCCCGCAAGCGGAGCCGGAGGCCCCGCGGGAAGCGCCGATCGCCCCGCGGAAGCCGCGTCCGCTCCGGTTCGAGGACCTCGAGAACCTCGCCGACGAGCCGGACCTGACGGACATTCTGCTCGGGGGGGTGTTCTCACCGCAGGCGGAGGATTTTCCCGGACTCTCGCTCGACGACTTCGGTGACTACGGAGGGCGGGACACGGCGCCGAGCGCCGGGACCGGCGGCGGAATCGGCGGCGGTGAGGGGATCGGCACCGGTGAGGGGCAGGGATGGGGAGTCGGCCCCGGGTACGGGGGTGGATCGGGCGGCGGCGCCTACAGCCCGGGCGGCTACGACGTGGAGCCGCGGCTCGTCTACGAGCCGCCCGAACCGCCGTATCCCGAATCGGCGCGCCGCCGCAAGATCACCGGCGAGGTGATGCTCCAGGTGCTCGTCAAGCTGGACGGGACGACCGAGGTGCTGGGAGTCATCAAGTCGGGGTGCCGGGTCTGTGTCGAGACGGCCCGCAAACACGCGCTCCTCTACCGCTGGAAGCCGGCGCTCAAGGACGGCGAGCCGGTCGAGGCGATCGGCGTCATCAGCGTCACCTTCGGCCTGTTCCCGACCGGCTGACTCGGGTCCGCGCCCATTGACTCCCCCGGACCGCGAGGGGGCCGCGAACCCGCCGGAGATCCTTTCGGCAGGCGTCATCGCCGCTCGCGTGAAATCGCTCTCGGAAGAGATCGCGGCCGCGAACGCCGGCCGCAATCTGCATCTCCTGGTGGTTCTCCGCGGCGCGTTCGTGTTCGCGGCCGATCTGGTGCGCGAATTCCATGCCCGGGGAATCGAGGTGACCGTGGATTTCTGCCGGGTGGCGTCCTACGGGGACGGCACCGAGCCGGGAGTCCCCGCGGTCGAGCTCTACCACCCCGAGACCCTCACCGACCGTGACGTGCTGATCGTGGAGGACATCGTGGACACCGGGATTGCGCTGGAAGCGCTGCTGCGTGCCGTGAACGGGGCGGGGCCACGCTCCGTGGCCAGCGCGGCGCTCCTTTCCAAGCCGTCCCGCCGGAGGGTCGCCATCCAGGCGGACTTCACGGGCTTCATCGTGCCCGACAGGTTCCTGGTCGGCTACGGTCTCGATTACGCCGGCCGCTACCGCCACCTCCCCTACGTCGGATCGCTCTGAGGGAACGCCGCGCTGCAGCGAGGTGTCGCCCGGGCGGAGGACGAGGCTCCAGGCCGCCTCAGTCGCCCCGGAATTCCGGCTCCCCGGCGGCCGCGCCGAGCAGCCGCACCAGATCCGGCGCCGCCCGCGCGGCGGCCTCGTTCACGTGCGCGGAGTCCAGGGGACCTTTCCCCATTCCCGCGGCCAGGTTGGAGGCGAAAGCGAGCCCGGCGAGCCGGATCCCCAGGTGCCGGGCCGCAATGGCCTCGTGCACCACGGACATGCCCACGACGTCCGCCCCCAGCGTCCGCAGCATCCGGATCTCGGCCGGGGTCTCGAACTGCGGTCCCCGCACGCCGGCATAGACGCCGGACGGCAGCGGCATCCCGAGCCGGGCGGCCGCTCGTTCGAGTGCGGCCCCGAGTCTTTCGTCCCACGCGCGCGTCAGGTCGGGAAAGCGCGGCTCGGGGCCTGGTTCGGGGCCCTCGAGGGGGCCGACTCCGGTCAGGTTGAGGTGGTCGTCAATCCTCAGGAATTCCCCCACCCGGAGTTCGGGGTGGATGGCGCCCACCGCGGCCGTCAGGACGAGTCGCCGGACGCCGACGGCCCCGAGGAGCCTGACGCCGAAGACCGCTTCGTCGGGGGTCCAGCCCTCGTAGAGGTGGTGTCTTCCGAGCAGCGCCGCGACCGGGAGCGGGGGGCCCGTGTCCGCTCCGAGTTCGCCCACCACCAATCGGCTTTGGTGTCCGGGCGCGGAGCACGCCGAGAGCCCGGGAATCTCCCCGAAGGGCAGGGACGTGGCCTGCGCGAGCGCGCCTCCGGCCGTCGCAAGACCCGAGCCCAGCACGATCCCGACCCCGGGGAAGGGCGCGCCGCCGCGCCAGTCGCGGACGACGCCGGCCGCAAGACGGAGTTGCGCCGCGATTTCGGTCTTCACGGTGTCCCGGTGAGCATGCCGGCGATGGCGGCGGTGACGAGGGTCGCGAGCGTCCCTCCGGCGAGGGCCCGCAGGCCGAGGCGGGCCAGGTCCTTCTTGCGCCCCGGCGCGATCGCCCCGATGCCTCCGATCTGAATGCCGACCGAGCCGAGGTTCGCGAAGCCGCACAGGGCGAACGTCGCGATGACTTCACTCTTCGCGGACAGCGTTCCGGCGGCCTTGAGCGCGGTCAGGTCGAGATAGGCCACGAACTCATTGAGGATGACTTTCTTTCCGAGCAAGGCGGCGACGGTATTGACCTCGGCGGCCGGAACGCCCACCAGGAAGGCGATCGGCGCGAAAACCCATCCCAGAATGTCCGAGAGCGACAGGCCTACCGCGCCGAGCGGCAAGTTGATGAGCGCCACGATGCTGAGGAACGCGATCAGCATCGCGACCACGTTCAATACCAGCTTCATTCCCGCGGAGGCCCCCGTGGCTGCCGCATCGATGAGGTTCACCTCGCCGCGCTCCACCCGGTGTTCGACGCGTCCGGCGGTTTCCGGCTTCCCGGTTTCGGGGACGATGACCTTGGCCATCATCAGCGCCGCGGGAGCGTTCACGAGGCTGGCCGCCAGCAGGAAACGGGCGTCCACTCCCAGTGCGATGTAGGCGGCGAGCATCCCGCCCGACACCGTGGCCATCCCCGAGACCATGACCGCGTGGAGTTCCGACCGCGTCATCCGTTCGAGATAGGGGGCCACCAGCAGCGGCGCCTCCGTCTGGCCCATGAACACGTTGCCGGCGGCGGCGAGCGTCTCCGCTCCGCTGGTTCCGAAGGTCCGCACCATCACCTTGGCCATGCCGACGACGGCGAGCTGCAGGATGCCCAGGTAGTAGAGGACCGAGAACACCGACGCCACGTAGACGATGGCGGGAAGCGCCGAGATTGCCAGGATGACGCCGAATCGCTCCCTGTCGGCGAGCGGCCCGAAGAGGAGCTCGATGCCGGCGTTCGCCTGCTGGAGCGCGAGATCCACGCCGTTCGCGACGGCGGAGAGAACCGCGGCGCCTGCCGAGGTCTTGAGGACCAGCAGCGCAAACGCCACCTGGATGGCAAGCGACCAGGCGACCACTTTCCACGGGAAGCGGCGGCGGTCGGTCGAGATGGCCCAGGCGATCCCGATGAGGACTGCAATCCCGAGGACCGGCAGTCCCGCCATTGCGACAGCGTTGCTGGACTCGGGTCAGCCGCCCGCCAGGTACATGACCCAGCCGATTCCGACCGCGAATCCGACGAAGCTGAGAAAGGCCCAGAGCGTGAAGCGGAGCCGGGCCGCCCATCCCTCGCGCATCAGGCAGGCAAAAGCGGGGGAGACGAGCGCGGCAAAAAGGATGAGCGCCGCGAGATGAGTCATCGGGCAGCGCTCCGGGCCTCGTCGGTCGAGGCCGGGTCGTCCGCCGATCCCTTGGCTCCCGTGGCGATGTCCCACGCATCGAGGACCACCAGCATGTTGAGGAGTCCCGCGACGATGAGGAAGGCGTACCCGTACTCGTAGGTGGGTGCTTCCGGATTCCCGGTCCCGAGCCCGAGCATGCGGGCCGCGACGTAAAACGCGCCGGATCCCACTTCGGCAAGTCCGGCGAGGAGGGTCAGCGGGGCTGCGGCCTCGAAGGGAAAGAGCTCGCCCTCCATCCGGATGCCGGAGACGAACAGCAACCCGATGCTCACCAGGAAGACGGCCCCCGTGCCCCGCCGTCCGAGGGCCATGTGCCCCAGTCCGGGGACCATGAGGCCCAGACCGCTATAGAGCAGGGGCCCCCACCCTTCGCGGCTGCCGGCCCGGGGCCCGTGGCGGGCGCTCGCTCCCGCCCGCGCCTCGACCATTCCGGAATCGTAACCGGGCGGTGTAGGCATCCACCCGGTGACCGGGCCTGCCTTTCTCCGCTGCCGGCGCATTGCGGATACCCGTCCATTCCGGGGCTCGTGTAACACGGAATCCGTGTTACGCTCTCGATGTGGAGTCGTCCACATGAACTTGACCATCACCGTGGACCCCGAGGTCCTCAAGCGAGCCCGCATTCGGGCGATCGAGGAAGACACCTCCGTGAACGCCGTACTGCGTGAACACCTGACGACGTATGCCGATATGGCCCGGCCGCTCCAACGGGTGGTCGAGGAAGCGGCCAGAGAGCAGAGAGAAGCCATCGAGAGCCTGATTCGTCTCTCCCGGACCCCGCGTCCGGTAGCGGCGGCACACCAGGGGACTCGCGATGAGTCGGGGAACCGGACCTGGAAGCGGGACGACCTCCATGGTCGATGAACGGTGCTTCCTGGACTCCAATGTCCTCGTCTATCTGTTCGACGACGACTTTCCGGAGAAACAGGCTCTGGCCAGGGACCTCCTTGCCGAGAGATCCGGAGAACGGATCCTGAGTGTCCAGGTTCTCGGGGAGTTCTTCCATGTCGTGACGCGGAAGCTGCGGCGTCCGCTGGCTCCGGAGCAGGCACTCGAGGCTGCCGACCGGTTGGGACGTTTTGAGGTGTGGCCCGTTCATCGGGTGCTGGTCCGGAATGCGATGGAACGCCAACTGGCCTCCGCGTTCAGTTACTGGGACTCGCTCATTGTGGAGACTGCGATCGAAGCGCGCGCGACCGTATTGCTGACGGAAGACCTCCAGCACGGGCAGCGGTTCGGGGACCTCCGCGTCCTGAATCCCTTTCGCGGGCGCTGATACTCCCGGCGATCTGCCGCTATCTTCTCTCGCGCCCCGGTTCCGCCCGGCCGCGAGGCCGGCCCGGCTCTCCCAGCGCGCGATCGCCTGAACCCGGCCCGGGCGATCGCGATCCCCGCGATACCCTTTCGTCCGCCATGAACCCCCTCAGAAACGCTGTCGCTCCGGCAGTGGGAATCTGGTTTGTGGGCGGGGCTCGAACCCCGATGACCCCCTTCCTGGGGGATCTGGCGGGACTCACCGCGGTGGAACTCGGGGCGGAGGCGGCGAAGGGCGCGCTCGACCGCTCCGGAGTGGACCCCGGACAGGTGGACCACGTCGTCATGGGCAACGCCCAGCAGACGACTTCCGACGCCATCTACGGCGCCCGCCATGTCGGCCTCCGCGCCGGAGTCCCTGATCCCGTACCCGCACTGACCGTAAACCGGCTCTGCGGCTCGGGAATCCAGGCAGTGATCTCGGCGGCGCACCAGATGATCGCCGGCGAGGCCGGCGTGGTCCTCGCCGGGGGAATGGAGTCCATGAGCCAGGCGCCCTTCGTGGTGCGGGGCGCGCGCGCCGGGCTGCGGCTCGGGCACGGCAGGCTCGAGGACACGCTGGTCGCCGCGCTTACCGACGGCCGCTGCGGGCTTTCCATGTCCGACACCGCCGAGAACGTGGCGGAGCGGACCGGGGTCACCCGCGAGGACTCCGACGAATACGCCCTCCGGAGTCAGCAGACGGCCGACCGGGCCTACCGGGCCGGTGCGCACGCCGAGGAGACCGTTCCGGTCACCGTGAAGACCCGGAAGGGCGAGCACGTGGTCGCCGAGGACGGTCACCGGCGGCCGCAGACGACGCGCGAAGGCCTCGCCCGGCTCCGCCCCGCCTTCCGGAAGGACGGGCTTGTCACCGCCGGTAACGCGAGCGGCATCGTGGACGGCGGAGCGGCCGTGGTGGTGGCCCGCGAGGACACCGAAGCGGTCCGCGCCGGATCGCCGCTCGGACGCATCGTCTCCTGGGCCACCGCCGGCGTCCCTCCCGAGGTCATGGGACTCGGACCGGTTCCCGCGAGCCGGGCGGCGCTCCGGGCGGCCGGCCTCGAGCTCGAGGACATGGACCGGATCGAGGTGAACGAAGCGTTTGCCCCCCAATACCTCGCCGTCGAGCGGGAACTCGGGCTCGACCGCGACCGCGTCAACGTGAACGGCGGCGCCATCGCGCTCGGACACCCGCTGGGCGCCACCGGAACCCGGCTGCTGCTCACGCTCCTCCTCGAGCTGCGGCGCTCCGGCGGGCGCTACGGCCTCGCCACGGCGTGTATCGGCGGGGGCCAGGGAATCGCCATGGTCGTCGAGGCGGCGGGCAGCGCCGCCGGCAACGGCACGGGCAACGGAGCGGCGGCGTGACCGGGCATCCGAATCTCCTGCGCGAGCGCCGCGAGACCGGGAAGGGACATCCCTTCGCCCTCGTCACCGTGAATCGGCCGAACGCCCTCAACGCGCTGAACCGGCACCTGGTGGAGGCGCTCGCGGCTACCTTCGAGGAACTTGGCGCGGACTCCGCGCTGGCCGGAATCGTCCTCACCGGCGCCGGCGACCGGGCCTTCGTCGCCGGCGCGGACATCTCCGAGTTGCGGGATCTCGATCCCGAAGCGGCGTTCCGGTTCGCGCGCCGCGGTCAGGAGGTCATGCGGACCGTCGAGGGAACGGGCAAGCCGGTCATCGCCGCGATCGGCGGTTACGCGCTCGGCGGGGGGCTCGAGCTCGCGCTTGCCTGCCACCTGCGGGTGGCCGGCCCGAAGGCGAAACTCGGGCTCCCGGAAGTGAAGCTCGGCGTGATCCCGGGATACGGGGGCACCCAGCGGCTTCCCCGCCTGATCGGCCGGGGGCGGGCGCTCCGCATGATCCTCACCGGCGAGCCGGTCGGGAGCGAGGAGGCGCTTGCGGCGGGACTCGTGGACGCCGTCCACGAGGATGTGGTCGAGGGGGCCGCGGCGCTCCTCGACCGCGTGCTCGCGAACGGGCCGCTCGCGGTGCGCAACGCGCTCCTCGCCGTGGATGCGGGGCTGTCCGGGCTGGAGGACGGTCTGCTGACCGAGGCGTCGCTCTTCTCGTCGCTCGCGGGCAGCGAAGACATGCGGGAGGGTACGGGCGCGTTCCTGGAGAAGCGCCCGGCGCGGTTCCGTGGCGCCTGACAGAGCGGGTCCGCTCGCCGGGGTTCACGTCGGGATCGTGCTCTCGGAACGGGACGCGCCCTCGGCCCGCCTCGCCGACGCTGCCGAGAGCTGGCTCCGGGGAGAGGGGGCCGACGTTTCGCGCCATCCGGCGCCGGCTGCCTTCGAAGTCGCCCAACTGGCCGGCTGGCTGGCCGATTCCGGACGGGTGGACGGGATCGTCGCCTGCGCCTCGATCGTGCGCGGCGAGACCTCCCACGACCGCCACCTCGCCGAAGCGGTGACCACGGGACTCCTGGAGATCGGGATCCGGACCCGGATTCCGGTGGGGAACGCGGTGCTCACGGTGGACACGAGCGAACAGGCCGACGCCCGGTCCGGAGGCGCGAAAGGCAACCGCGGCGAGGACGCGGCGCGGGCGGTCGCGGGACTGCTCCGCGCCCGGAAGCGCCTCGGAGAGCGGCCCGGGCTGGACCTGGGGCCGGTATCCGGCGGAGCCCGCTGACATGGATCCCCGGACTGCGCGCCAGCGCCGCCGCGGACGCGAACTCGCCGCGCAGATGCTCTCCTCGTGGGACGCCAACCCGGGCTCCCCGCCGGCCACCGTGGCCGGCGTCCGCGATCTCACCCGCGCCAGCGACACCCACCTCGAATTTGCGGAGGCACTGGCGAACGCCGCCTGGGAGCGCATCGAGGAAATCGACCGCTGCCTCGACGAGACCACCAAGCCCTTCTGGAAGGAGAACATGGGACGGGTGGAGCGGAGCGTCCTGCGGGTGGCGGTGGCCGAACTGCTCACCTTGAGCACGCCGCCGCGGGTGGTGCTGAGCGAGGCGATCGAGGTGGCGCGGCGCTACGCCGGCGAGGACTCCACCTCCTTCATCCACGCGGTGCTCGACGGCGTCGTCAAGCGCCTGGGGAAGATGGGGAAGGGCGCCGCGCCGGCGGTCGAAGGCTCCCGGGAAGACCAGGGCTGATGAGCGAAAACCCCTCGGAGCGCGACCGGGCCATGAACCGGGACGAGCGGGACCGGCGCCGGAAGCTGGCCGAGATCGAAAGCCTCGGGGTTCGCGCCTGGCCGAGCCGGTTCGCCGCCTCCCACACCCTGGAGCAGGCCGGGGGAACCTACCGGGACCTGGACGGCGACGGTCTCGAGGCCATCCCGGAGGCGGAGCGGACGGTGGCCGTCGCCGGACGGATCGTCGCCATCCGGTCGTTCGGGAAGGCCGCGTTCCTGCGGCTTTCCGAAGGACCCGGAACGCTCCAGGTCCACGTTCGGCGCGACGTGCTCACCGAGCGCGACTTCGCGGTCTCGAAGCAACTGGACCTCGGGGACTGGGTCGGCGTCTCCGGCCCCATGTTCCGGACCCGGACGGGAGAGCTCACCGTCCGGGCGGATGCGCTCACGTTCCTGGCGAAGGCCCTGTTGCCGCTGCCCGAGAAGTGGCACGGGCTCACCGACCGGGACACCCGTTACCGGCAGCGTTACCTGGATCTGCTCGGGAATCCGCGCACCCGCGAGGTGTTTCGCAGGCGGGCGGCGATGGTCTCGGCGATGCGCCGCTTCATGGACGGCGAGGGTTTTCTCGAAGTCGAAACCCCGATGCTCCAGCCGCTCGCCACCGGGGCGGCGGCCCGGCCGTTCCAGACCCGGCACCGGGCGCTTGGGATCGACCTCTACCTGCGGGTGGCGCCGGAGCTCTATCTGAAGCGGCTCGTGGTCGGCGGGTTCCCGCGGGTCTACGAGATCAACCGCAACTTCCGGAACGAGGGGCTCTCCACCCGGCACAATCCCGAGTTCACCATGCTGGAGTTCTATCGGGCGTTCAGCGACTGCGCCGACATGATGGAACTTACCGAGCGCCTGGTGATCGCGGCGGCCGGCGCGGTGCGGTCCGGCGAGCCGGCGGTGTTCGGGGAGGAAGAGATCCGCTTCGAGAAACCCTTCGCGCGGGTTTCCCTGTTGGAGATCACCGGGTCGGCGCTCCGCGAGCATGGCGTCCCCCTGGAGGGCGGCGACCTGCGCTCCGTTCCCCCGCTGGTCGACGCCCACCGGCGGCTCGACCTCCCCCTGCCGCCCGAGGAGAGCGCCGGAAAACTGCTGCTCAGCCTCTTCGAAGCCCTTGCGGAACGCCGTTTGGTGCAGCCCACCTTCGTGACCGGCTACCCGGTGGAGGTTTCGCCCCTCTCGAAGGCGAGTCCGGATGAGCCGGGGATCACGGAACGGTTCGAGCTCTTCGCCGGCGGCCTCGAGATCGCGAACGGGTTCTCCGAGCTGAACGACCCCGACGAGCAGGCGGCGCGCTTCGGCGAGCAGATGGCGAAGCGTCAGGCCGGCGACGAGCACGCCATGGATTGGGACTACATCGAGGCCCTCCGTCACGGGCTGCCCCCCACCGGCGGCTGCGGGGTGGGCGTGGACCGGGTCGCCATGCTGCTCACGAATTCCCCGGCGATCCGCGACGTGATCCTCTTCCCGCATCTCAGGCCACGCGAGGGCAGGTGACCAGCGAAGCCGGCGAAGATCCCGCGGTCGCGAGTCAGCGGCCCGCCCGGCAGGGACCTCTCGCCTCCCTGCCGTTCGAGCTCCAGATCGCCGGGCGCTACCTGATGCTCCGCAAGCGGGGCATGTTCATCTCCGTGATCTCCGCGATCTCGGCACTCGGGGTGGTGCTCGGAGTCGCCATCCTGCTGGTGGCGCTCGCCATCATGACGGGCTTTCAGGGTGAGCTGCGGGCGCGGATTCTGGGGGCGCTTTCCCATCTCACGGTGTACAGCCTCTCGGCGGAGGGCTTCACGGACTACCGGGACGCGGTGGAGACGATCCAGAACGTCCCGGGAGTCGAGGCGGCCACGCCGGTTGTCTACGGCAAGGCGATCGCGGTCGGCCGGCGGGACGCTCTCGTAACCCTGAAGGGGGTGGACCCGGCGCTCGAGCCCGGGGTGAGCGAGTTCGCGTCCCGCATGACCGCGGGCGAGTTCTCCGAGCTCGGCATCGTGACCCCGGGAGATCCCCCACCGGTGCTCCTTGGCGAGGAGTTGGCCATCGCCCTCGGCGCCGGTATCGGAGAGACGATCCGCCTCATGGTTCCCGGAGGACGCCTGACGCCGCTCGGCACCGTTCCGACCACCCGCCGGTTCCGGGTGGCGGGTTCCTTCCGGCTCGGCCTCTACGACTATGACAACGCCTACGCGCTGATCCCGATCCGGGAGGCGCAGCGGCTCACCGGCAGGTCGGATGAGGCGAGCCAGGTGGAGGCCCGGGCTGCCGACATGTTCCAGGTGCGGGAACTGGAAGCCCGGGTTCGGGAGACGCTCGGTCCCGGGTATTCGACGCTCAACTGGATCGATCTGAACACCACTCTCTTTTCGGCGTTCTGGCTCGAGAAGCTGGCCACCGCGCTCTTCGTGAGCTTCATCGTGGGAGTGGCGGCGCTCAACATCGTGGCCGGCCAGATCGTCACCGTGACGGAAAAGACCCGGGACATCGCCATCCTGCGGTCCATGGGGGCCACCCGCCGCAGCATCATGGCGCTCTTCATGGCCCAGGGCGCCGTGATCGGCACGGTGGGTACCGGAGTCGGCGCCGCGCTCGGGATCGTCGCCTGCCGGATCCTCGACGGCCGCATCCGGATCCCCGAAGACGTCTACCAGATCACGTCGGTTCCGTTCACGCTGCTTCCGGGCGACGTGGCGCTCGTCTGCATCTTCGCCCCGCTCGTCTGTTTCCTGGCCACCGTGTATCCGGCGCGCCGGGCGGCGTCGCTGGTGGTGACCGACGCGCTCCGCTTCCAATGAGTTTGCAACTTGAAGCCCGCGGGCTCGACAAGGCTTTCGGAACGGGCCCCGGACGCATTTCGGTGCTTCGGGGGCTCGACCTCGAGGTCCGGCAGGGCGAAATGGTGGCGATCACCGGCGCGAGCGGAGTGGGAAAGACCACGCTGCTCCACCTCCTCGGGGCGCTGGACCGGCCCGACGCGGGTTCGCTGCGGCTCGCCGGCGAAGAAGTGGCGCAGTTGACGGAACGGGAAGCCGCGGCGTTCCGCAACCGGAAGGTGGGATTTGTCTTCCAGCACCACCGCCTGCTCCCGGAGCTGACGGCGGTGGAGAACGCTTCGCTGCCGCTGCGCATCCGCCGGGTTCCGCGGGAACCGGCCGAAGACCGCGCTACCCGACTGCTTGGCGAACTGGGACTCAGCGAGCGGCTCCACCATCGTCCGGAGGAGTTGAGCGGCGGCGAACAGCAACGGGTGGCGGTAGCCCGGGCGGTTGCCGGCGACCCGGCGCTCCTGATCGCCGACGAGCCGACCGGAAACCTCGACGACGCCGCGAGCAGCCAGCTCCTGGAACTGCTCGCCACCCTCCACGAAACCTACGGGCTTACCGCGATCATCGCGAGCCACAGCCCCCAGGTCGCGGCGAGCTGCGACCGGGTGTACCGCATGGAGGCCGGGATCCTGCACGACGGCAGGACGTAGCCGGTAAGGGGCCCCCACCGGGAGGACTGGCCGCCGGCCTTCCGGCCGGCGCTGCCCGGGGAGCGCAACGAGACCGCGCAGCACCCCGCTCCTCCACCGCGAAACGGCGGGAAGCGCCGCCCCCAGGTGGGCGCCGCTGCGCCGAGCGCTCGGAAACCGCAGAGTGCCGATCCCGGGCAAGCGCGGAAACGGCTTGGAGCGCTTTCCCATTTCCCTTTCGGGCCTGCTGCTAAATTGCGAACCCTTCGGGGAAGACACGTTGTTCGAGCGATATACGGAGCGCGCCAAACGTGCGATCTACTTCGCGCGGCACGAGGCGTCCCAACTGGGAGGCGATGCCATCGAGCCGGAGCACCTGCTCCTGGGGCTGCTGCGGGAGCTTCCCGCTGCCGTCGCCGGCCGGCTCCACATCTCGCTCGAACGGGTGCGGAGCGACGTCCAAAGCCACGTCCTGCTGCGGGATACGGTCTCCACCTCGGTCGGGATACCGCTCTCGGCCGAGTCCAAGCGGGTCCTCGAACACGCCCGCGAGGAAGCGGACCGGATGAACCACGAGAGCGTCGGGACCGAGCACCTGCTGCTCGGGGTGCTCCGGGAACCCGGGTCCGCGGCCGCCGCGATCCTGGCCCGCCAGGGAGTGCGCGCGCCGGCGGTCCGCGAGGCGATCGCGCTCGATCACGGACGGCGGAAATCGGGCGCCCGGGCGCGGGAGACGCCGCTCCTCGCCGAATTCTCCCGCGATCTCACCCAGGCCGCCGCCGACGGGGCCCTCGATCCGCTGATCGGCCGCACGGAGGAGCTGGACCGGGTGATCCAGGTCCTGTGCCGCCGCACCAAGAACAATCCCGTCCTCATCGGGGAGCCGGGCATCGGGAAGACCGCCATCGTGGAGGGTCTCGCCAGCCGCATCGCGAGCGGCGATTGCCCCATCTTCCTCGCCGACCGGCGGATCGTCTCGCTCGACATCTCCCTGGTGGTGGCCGGCACCAAGTACCGTGGCCAGTTCGAGGAACGCCTCAAGGCCATCATCAAGGAGCTTGAGGAATCCCCGCAGTTCATCGTCTTCGTGGATGAACTCCACACCCTCGTGGGGGCCGGGTCCGCAGAGGGGTCGCTGGACGCCGCCAACATCCTGAAGCCGGCGCTCTCCCGCGACGGCATCCAGTGCATCGGCGCCACCACTCCGGCCGAGTTCCGGCGCCACATCGAGCGCGACCGGAGCCTGGAACGGCGCTTCCAGGGGGTCGCCGTGAAGCCGCCGAGCGACGAGGAGACCCTGGTCATCCTGCAGGGAGTGCAGGAGCGCTACGAGCGCTACCACCACGTTCGCTACACCGGGGAAGCCATCGACGCGGCGGTCCGGCAGGCCCAGCGCTACATCACCGACCGCTTCCTGCCCGACAAGTCGGTGGACCTCCTCGACGAGGCCGGATCCCGGGTCAAGCTGCGCGACAACCAGTATTCGCTGGAGTTTTCCGAGATTCGGAAGCGGATCCAGGACATCCGCAAGCGAAAGGACCAGGCGCTGGACAACGACGACCTCGAACGCGCCTCCCTCGCACAGGACCAGGAAAACGCCGAGCGCGAGAGCCTGGCGCTCGTCGAGGGCCGCTGGAAGGCTCGCGACGGCGAGGCCCCGCAGGTCACCCGTCGCGACGTGGACGAGGTGGTGGCCCACTGGACCGGCATCCCCCTCGGTTCCATCGAGGAAGAAGAAAGCCGGAAGCTGCTCCGCATCGAGAACGTGCTCCACGAGCGCATCGTCGGCCAGAACGAGGCGGTCACCACCGTGGCGCGGGCGATCCGGCGGGCCCGGGCCGGGCTCAAGAACCCCGAGCGGCCGGGTGGGGTCTTCCTGTTCCTCGGCCCCTCCGGGGTGGGGAAGACGGAGGTGGCGCGCTCGCTCGCCGAGTTCCTGCTGGGAACGGAGACGTCGCTCCTGCGTTTTGACATGAGCGAGTACATGGAACGGCACTCGGTCTCCCGTTTCATCGGTTCACCGCCGGGTTACGTGGGGCACGAGGAGGGCGGGCACCTCACCGAGCGGGTGCGCCGCAACCCCTATTCCGTGCTGCTCCTCGACGAGTTCGAAAAGGCCCATCCCGATGTCTGGAACCTGCTCCTCCAGGTCTTCGAGGACGGCCGGCTCACCGATGGGCTCGGAAACACCGTGGACTTCCGGAACTCCATCATCATCATGACTTCCAACCTGGGCGCCCGGCACATCCAGAAACAGGCCTCGCTCGGGTTCGCCTCTGCCGAGGCGGGGCACCGGAAGCGCGCCATGCGGGAGTTGATCCAGGGCGAGGTCAAGAAGACCTTCAGCCCCGAGTTCATCAACCGCCTGGACGCGGTGGTCATCTTCGACATGCTGACGGAGGAAGACCTCACCGAGATCCTGAGGCGCCTGATCGGCCGCATGAACGTGGAACTCGGTGACCGCGGACTCACCGTCGAACTCACGCCGGAGGCGGAGGAGTTCCTCGTGCGGGAAACGCTGCGGGACCGTTCCTACGGGGCGCGGCCCTTGCGCCGGGCCCTCCAGAAACATGTGGAGGATCCCCTCTCGGAAGCGGTTCTCACGGGAACGGTGGGCCCCGGCGATCCGGTGGAGATCATCTTGCAAGACGGAGAACCGGTAGTCCGCCGGAGCGGAGCGGCGCTCCTGGACGAGGCCGAGGAATCCCTCGAGGAGGCGGTAGCCGGATGACGGAACTGCGGAAAGTGGTGGTCGCCGGTGCGGTGGCGGCAGCAGGATTCGGCGGGGCCGCCTGGGCGGGCGCTGCCTCCCCAGGTCTTCCGCCCGCGGCGATCCAGCAGACGGAGACGGTCGAGGCGGTGCTCATCGAGGGCAACGACCTGATCGCGGCCGACGCCTGGCTCGCGCACCTGACGGTGAAGCCCGGGGACCCCGTGGACCGCGAAGCCCTGCGCGCGGAGTTCCGGACCCTTTGGGACACCGGATTCGCGGATGACATGCGCCTCGAACTGCGGGACGGCCCCGGGGGCGGCAAGCTGGTGGTGTTCGTGGTTCACGAGCGCCCGCGCGTCGCCAGCCTGGAGTTCGTCGGCTCCGAGGAACTGGACGACGACGACATCATCGAGAAGCTCGAGGAGGAGGATTCCGTGATCGGAGTCGGGGCTCCCTACGACCCCGACAAGGTGGTGCGGGCCCGCGAACTCATCGAGGAAATGCTCGTGGACAAGGGCCGCACCGAGGGCGCGGTGGCGAGCGCGATCACGGAAGAGGAAGAGGGCGTCAAGATCGTCTTCAACATCAACGACGAGCAGCAGATCCGGATCCGCCGGGTCCGTTTCGAGGGCATCGAGGCGCTCGACGAGTGGCCGCTGCGCTGGGCGATGAAGAAGACCCGGGAGAGCCACCCGCTCGGCGCGCTGCTCGGCGGATCCACCTACACGGAGGAGCAGTACGCCGAGGACATCGAGGCGGTCCGGCAGGAGTACCTGAAGCAGGGCTACCTCGACGTCTCGTTCGGCCCCCCGCAGTTCGAATACGAGGACGGCTACTCCCGCCAGTTCCTCTTCTGGAAGCGCCAGAAGCGATGGATGGACGTCACCATCCCGGTGGTCGAGGGCGAGCAGTACCGGGTGGGCGAGGTCACCGTCGAGGGGGCCGAGGTGTTCCCCGCGGAGTTCGTCCGCGCGTTCTTTCCGATCCAGACCGGCGAGGTGTACGACGAGTCCAAGGTGAACGAGGCGCTCGATTCGCTCCGGGAGGTCTACGGCTCCCGAGGCTACGTGCAGTTCACCGGCTTCCCGACGTGGCACCGCCGTCCCGACGAGCAAATCGTGGACGTGGTCGTCAATCTCGCCGAGGAGGATCAGTTCCTGGTCAACAAGATCGAGTTCCGGGGCAACTCGACGACCAAGGACCGGGTGATCCGGCGCGAGATGTGGCTGAACGAGCAGGACATCATGAACATGGAACTGCTCAAGGCCTCCATCCAGCGCATCAACCAGCTCGGCTACTTCCGGCCGATCGAGCAGCCGGTCATCGAGCCCAGTCCCAGCGACGAAACGAAACTCGACATCACGCTTGACGTCGTGGAGGAGAACCGGAACCAGCTCACCTTCGGCGCCGGCGTCTCCGGCCTCGAAGGCCTGTTCGTGAACGCGTCGTTCGGGACCACCAACTTCCTGGGGCGCGGAGAGACGGCGAACTTCACGGTCCAGACCGGAAGCCGCACCCAGAACTACCAGATCGCGATCACGGACCCCTATTTCATGGACAAGCCGATCACGCTCGGCTTCGACGTCTTCAGCAGGGTCCTGAAACTGCGGGAGTTCACGCGCGGCGACATCGGGGGCCGGATCGTCTTCGGCGTCCCGCTCGGCCGCTGGTCGCGCGCGTTCCTGAACTATGGCTACTCGGTCATCACCGTCAGCGAGCCGGATCCGGACATCGTCCTCAACCTCTACGACCTCTACTACAACAGCACCTATCTGGACCCGCGGTTCTACGGCCTCTCCGGCAACTTCCGCGAGAGCAAGATCAGCCCGACGTTCGTCTACAACACCGTCGACCACCCGATCTTCCCGAGCACGGGGAGAAAGCTGACGAGTTCGTTCGACATCGCCGGCGGGCGCCTCGGCGGCAACGTCCACTACTACAAGCCGACCGTCGAGTTCGTGCAGCACATGCGGGTCATCGGCAGCACCTCGCTGGGATTCCGGCTGATGGGCAGCTACCTGCACGGCTACGGCGGGGTCGACCCGCCGGAAGGCGAGGCGATCGACATCTTCGACGTCGAGCAGACCGGCGTGCCCTACTACAACCGGTTCTTCCTGGGCGGCGAGTATCAGATCCGCGGGTACTACATCCGCTCGGTCGGCCCGAGAAACGCGCGGGGCCAACTCCTCGGCGGGGACAAGATGCTGCTGTTCAACGCCGAATACGCGATCCCGCTGGCCGGGCCGCTGCGGGCGATCCTGTTCTTCGACGCGGGGAACGCGTTCGCCGAGGAAACGGGCTGGAGCTTCTCCATGCTGGAGGACTTCCGGACCTCGACGGGCATCGAGATGCGGGTGTTCATCCCCATGCTGAACGTGCCGTTCCGCCTCATCTTCGCCTACAATCCCCATCGGGATTACTACCATCGGCCCACGGCCTTCGTCTTCGGGATCGGAACGACCTTCTAGCGGCCGCGGCGGGTAACAGCCGCGTGCCCCCGATCGAAGAAAGTATCCGAGCAGAGTTTTCAGGGAGTTGACCAACGTCATGAATCGTCTTGTCCGCCGCCTCCGGGGCGGCTCTTCGGGAGCGGTCCCTGTCGGGTTCTTGCTTGTCGGATTGTTGCTGGCCGCCCCTTCCGCTTTTGCGGCCCAGAATGCCGAGCCCACCCGGGTCGCCGTCATCGACATCGACCGCGTCGCTCAGGAGTCCTCCCGGGGACAGGCCATGTTCACCGAATTGCAGACGATGCAGGAAGAGATTCTTCGCGGACGGCAGCAGCGTGAACAGGAAATCCGCGACCTGACCAACCGGGCGCAGTCGCAACTTCTCTCCGCGGAAGCGCGCGCCGATCTGACCCGCGACATCGAACGCAAGAACACCGACCTCCAGCGCTGGCTCGAGGACCAGCAGCGCGCGTTCAACGAGCAGCAGACCACCGGATTCACCGCCCTCGAGGCAGACCTCGGACCGGTCGTCGAAGAAGTGGCCCGCGAACGGAACATCCAGCTGATCCTGCGGGTGACCCCGGGTCTTACCTTCATCATGGACCCCGCGCTCGACATCTCGGCCGAGGTGATCACGCGGTTCAACGCACTGAGCGACGGCGGGGAAGACGGGCAGGAGTAGCCCGCCCGTCCCCGCGGGCCCGGGATGACGAGCCTGGAAGGGGCCCGGCCCCTGCTCGACGAAACGCCCGCGGTCGAGGACGACGCCCAGCCCTCCCGGTGGGGGCCCGGCTCCGTTACCGGACGCCGGCACGTTCCGGCGGACGAACCCTTCTTCGCCGGGCACTTCCCGGCGATGCCGGTGGTGCCGGGCGTCTTTGTCGTCGAGGCGCTCGCCGAGTGCGCGCGCTATTCGCTGCCTCCCGGCGCGACGCTTGCATCGGCGCCCCTCGTGAGATTCCGACGCCGGGTCAGCCCCGGGGAGACTCTCGAGCTCCGGGTCACTCCCGGCGCCCCCGAGGGAGGGTTGCGGCGTTTCGACGCAGTGGCGTCCGTGGAAGGGCAGGCGGCCGTTCAGGCGACCCTGGCGTTCCGGGTGGAGGCCGGGACCTCGGAGCGATGAGCGCCGACTTTCGGGGGCTCGGACTGATCGACCCCGAAGAGCGCCGCGAGACCTCTTCCACCGAGGAAGGAAAGGCCTCCCGGCGACCCTCGGGAGCACCGCCCTTCCGCCGTTCGCGCTCCGCTCCGCCGGGGGCCGGCTCTCGTGTTGCGGACCCCGCTCCCACCAGTTCCGGCCGGCTCTTCACCGGTCTGAGCCGGGGCGGAACCATCGATGATCTCGCTGGCGTCTCCGTCCGCAGGCGCGCGGCCGTCGCCGGCGCCTCCGCCGGATTCCACCTGCTGTTGCTGTTGCTGTTCCTGGGAGGGTTGGTTCCCGTGGCCCCCGAGCCGGGTGAAGCGGAACCCGTGGAGGAGCCGCTCCTCTACGCTTTCGAGGCGCCGCCCCTCGAGGAGCCGGCGCCGCTCGAAGGGCTCGTCGAACCCCCGCCTCCCGTTCCTCCGCCCGAGGAAGCCGTTCCGGAGGCTCCCGAGGCGGCTGAGGCGCAGCCGGCGCCGCCGCCACCGGCCGGGGGAATCGTGATTCCGGAGGCGCAGATCGCGGTCCCGAATACCGGGTTCCAGAACGACCTGCCGTTCTCGGAGGGCGAAGACGAGGAGTTCTACATCGATCACGAGATGGGCGACGAGTTGTCGGCCGAAGATGACCTGAGCGCGACCGCGGACGCGCCGGAGCCGGAAGTGCCGGCCGAGATTCCGGCCGTCGAGGAAGCGGAACCGGCCGGTGCGCCGGCACCCGAGGTCCCGGGGGCCGGCCTGGAGGAACCGCCGCTGATGTTCGACGCCGAGGCCTTCCGCCGTCTCATCAACGATCCGGCCGCCGACGTGCGGCGGCTCAGCAACGAACTCGCGATGCGCGAGGCCCGCGCGCAGGCGGAGGCGGAACGCCGCAAGCAGGGAGCGCCGACCGATATCTGGCGCTTCCTGGAAGGCAAGCGGTTCCGGAACCCGGAGGGCGGACTCGTTTCGAACCGCAACAACACCCTCTACTACGACGACCGGGGCGCCAACCTGGTGCCCTGGATCAGCCGGCTCATCGCGGAGGTGCGCCGCAACTGGTACATCCCCTACGCGGCCAGCTACGACCACGGCCATGTCGCGATTGCCATCAGTGTGCTGCGGAGCGGCGAAATCGCCTGGATGCAGGTCGTGGTCCCGTCGGGCGTGCCGGGTTTCGACAACGCCGCGGTCGGAGCGCTCCGGGGCGCCCAACTGCTGCCGCTTCCGGACGACTATCCCGGCGCCGACTTCGAGATCATGCTGGTCTTTTGGTACAACGAACAGCCCTACGACCTCTTCTCGACACAGGATTGAGCGGACGTCGGACTGGCGGGTAGGGGGTCCCCACCGTGAGGAATGGCCGCGGGCTTTCAGGCCCGCACTGCCCGCCGCAGGCGTGCGAACCGCGTACGCTCCCCAGGCGTGAAGGCATACGAGAGCCGCGAGCCGGATGAGTAGCGTCGGCTTCCCGTTCCGCGGCGTCCGCACGGCGCTGGCCGCCGCTCTCTTTTTCGGACTCTTCCCACACTCCGCCTCCGCCCAGACCCCCCGCGAGATCCGGATCGGTCTCGCCGACGGCGTTCCGGCGGCCCGGATTTCGGCGCCGGCCCCGTTCGCGCTGCGCGCCGGAGAACTCGTGATCGAGACCTCGGAAGCGCTCGTCTCGCCCGAGACGGAGGCCGGGGCGCCGGTCCTCGCGCTCGGCTCCTTCGCGAGCGAGGCCCGCGCCCGCGAAGTTGCCGAGAGTTTCCGGGAAGAACGGGCGGACGGGCCCGAAGTCCGGGTTCGGCGTGATCCGGAGACCGGTCGTCACCTCGCGGTCCTCCCTTCGGGTTCGGCGGCCGAATCCGAAGCCGAGGCCCTGCGGGCCGCCGGTTTTCCCGAGGCCGGGGTCTTCCGGGTTCCGGCTCCGGCGGGCGAGGCTCTGGTGGTCCGCCCGTTCGGCGGTTCGCCCATCCGGTTCCCCGCCGGGGTGTCCCTGACCGCCGAGCCCCCCGAGGGCGGGTTCGTCGAATGGGAGGGGAATCCGTACCGCGGTTCCCTGACCGTGTTTCGCAGCGGCGACGGAGTGACCGTGGTCAACCGAACCAACCTCGAGGAGTACCTCTTCGGCGTCGTGCCGCGCGAGCTGCCCCCCGATCTGTTCCCGGAGATCGAGGCCCTGAAGGCGCAGGCGCTCGCGGCGCGCACCTATGCCCTCACCCCGAGGGCGGCCTACCTCCGGCGCGGCTACGACCTCTGCAGCGGACCGGCCTGCCAGGTGTACGGCGGGGTGGAGGCCGAGCACCCGCTGTCCACGGCGGCGATCCGGGAGACGGCGGGGGAGGCGCTCTTCCATGACGGCCGTCTCATCGACGCCCTCTACACCGCCGCTTGCGGGGGGCACACGGAAAACGCCGAGAACGTCTTCTCGAACCCGACGCCCTACCTGGTGGCTCGGGCCTGCATCCGGGAGGCCGGGGGGGTCCGGCTGCGCGGCGCGACGGCGGACGGGCCTCTCGACGCGGCGCTCGTCCGGCTCGCCGGGGCGTCCGTCCCGGATTGGAACGGCGCGGTGCTGTCGGCGGCCGCCTCGCGCCGGGACGCCGCGGCCGTCGTCTCGGCAACCTTCGGATGGCTCGGACTCCCGGTATGTGCACCGGGAAACGCCGCCGGGGAGGAGTTGTCGCTCGGCGGGTTCGGCACCCTGGTCGAGGAGATTCGCTGCCGGGAGCCCGGGGGCGCCACCCTGGGTCCCGGTCCGGACGGCGGCGAGTTGGCTCGCGACGGAGATCCGGCGCTCGGCCGGCTGCTCGCCGAGGGGCTCCTCGATGCGAGCGAGCGGGGGCTCGATCCGGGAAGGCCGGTGAGCCGCAGGGAGGTGATCGGGGTCGCGGCGTCGTTGCTCCGGCGCGACGGACAGCTCTTCCGGCGCGGGCAGATCCGGGAGGTCACCACGTTGGACGGCAGGGTCCGGATCACCGTCGAGGACGAGGACAGCGGCCCGGCCACCGAAGAACCGCGGTTGTTCCGGCTGGAGTCGAGCGGCGGCGCAGCGCTCTTTCGGGAGATCCGCCCCACCCGGACACCCGGACGCGACGAACCGGCGCCGCTGGCGCTCCCGGCCGGGGAACTGCTGCTCCGGGTGGGCGACTTCGTTCGGTATCACGCCGCGGCCGCACCGTCCGAGGAGCGCTCCGTCGAGTTCGACCTGCTGATTCTCGAAGACCTGGGCGACGCGCAGGACCGGTTTTCCCGGCAGAGTTCGTGGTTCGTCCCGAAGAACAACTCCGATCTCTCGGACACCGTGAACGAGGTAGAGCCCATCGGCCGGGTGGTGGCCCTCGAGCCCCTGGAGTTCGGGGCCTCGGGCCGGATCGTCCGGCTGCGGATCGTCGGGACCGACGGAAGTCTCGAAGTGCGCGGACTGCGCATTCGGCGCCTCCTGGGGCTTGCGGAAAACCTCTTCCGGGCCGAACCGCGGCGCAACGACGGCGGTGAGGTGACCGAATGGTGGTTCTCCGGAAGAGGCTGGGGACACGGCCTGGGCCTCTGCCAGGCGGGGGCCTACGGCATGGCGGCTGCCGGGGCCGGCTACCGCGAGATCCTCGCCCACTACTACCCGGGCACGGAGATCCGGTCCGTTCCGTGAGTCGGCGGTCGGCTTTCGCGTTCTCACCGGGCCAATTGCGCGCGGGAGCCGCGCTGGTCGCCCTTCTGTTCCTGATCGCCCTGATCCGCCACTTTGGGTAGTACCCCGCCGGCCCCCGGCTCCGCGCCGCTCGTCCTGGCGCTCGTGGGGCCGACGGCCGCCGGAAAGTCGGATCTCGCTCTCGAGGTGGCCGACGCCCTGCCGTTTCCGGTGGAGATCGTCTCCTGCGACGCTTTCCAGGTCTACCGGGAGCTGGACATCGGCTCGGGCAAACCCTCGCCGGACATGCAGGCGCGCCGGCCGCACCACCTGCTGGACGTGCTCGAACCCGACGACCCCTGCACCGCCGGGCGCTATGCGGAACTCGCGGCTTCCGCGGTGCGGGACGTCTGGCGGCGCGGTGCGGTCCCGCTGGTCGTGGGCGGCAGCGGCCTCTACTTCCGGGCGCTCCGCGACGGGATCTTCGAGGGACCCGAGCCCGATCCACGGCTGCGGGCGAGGCTCGACGCGATCTATCGCCGTCCCTCCGGCCCCCGCTGGATGGGACGGCTCCTCGCGCGGATCGATCCCGCGGCGCACCGCCGGGTCCACCCGAACGACCGCGTCCGCCGGGTCCGGGCTCTCGAGGTGGCGCTCGCCGCGGGCGAACCCATCTCCCGGCTCCAGGCGACCCGGCGCCCTCCGCTCCCGGAGGCGCGCTGGCGCGTCGCCGGGCTCGATCCACCCCGCGGTCTCCTCGAATCCCGGATCGTCCGCCGGGTGCGAGGCATGTTCGCCGCCGGACTGGTCGAGGAGGTGCGCGGCCTGCGCGACCGTTATCCGGGGGAATGGCCGGGGCGCCTCGCGATCGGCTACCGCGAAGTGCTGGCGATGCTTGCCGAGGACCCGGAGCCCGGGGATCTTGCGGAGCGGCCTGGCGCGGTCGAGGAACGGGTGGTGATCGCGACCCGCCGCTACGCCAAGCGGCAGTTGACCTGGTTCTGCGCGGAGCGGGGGGTGACCTGGCTTCGTGGGGCTGCCGGCGATCCCACCGCCGAAGATGGCGCAAGGCGCGTTTTTCGTGCGGATTGACTCGGGCTTCCTGGCGGGTGGCGACCGCTGCGTCCCGGCGCACCTGATCCGCGCCTAGAATTCCGCGTTCCTTGCGCTCGCTCATTCCGCTCTTCGCCGCGGTTCCACTTCTCGCCGCCGTTGCCGCCGGCCAGCAGACCCCGTCGTTGCCGCCGGATCAGGTCGAGGGAGCCGCGTGGCTCAAGGTGTTTCAGGTCCGGTCGGGGTCGCCGGAACCCGTCCTCCTCTCGGAGGCCGAAGTGAACGCGCTCCTCGGCTCCGCGCAGCTCACCGCGTTTTTGACCGAGCAGGCGGGCCTGACGGAGGTTCGGGTCCGGCTGTTCCCGGCTGAGGTGCAACTGAGCGGCCTCGTGGATGCCGAGCGGCTGAGAGCGGTGCTGGGCCCGCTGGCGCCGCCGCCCGGGACGCCGCCCCAGCCCGTCGATCTCGCCGTCGAGGTGCGGGGCGCCGGCGGTTCGGGCGAGGTCACGATCCTGCGGGGGGCCGTCGCCGGGGTGGAACTCCCGCCCCGGGTCATCGCCGAGGCCGTGCTGGGTGGCCTCGTCGGGGTCTCCGAGTCCGGGCTCGAGAGAGTCCGGGGCCCCATCCTCGAGGGAGAGCCGTTTCCGCTGCCGCGGGGACTGGCCGGGATCGAACTGAGAGCCGGAGAGGTCCTTCTCCTGCCCGCCCCTCCCTGATCGATCTTGTCCGGAACGAACCCGGATACCGAGGTCCGCTTCCTCCCCGGGGTCGGGCCGCGGCGGGCGGCGGCGCTCGCCGAAGCAGGGGTCTTCCGGGCGTCCGATCTGCTCCTGCGGCTGCCCTTCCGCTACGAGGACCGGAGCGCCCGCCGACCGGCCGCGGAACTCGCGGACGGGGAATCGGCGGCGACGGAAGTGCTGGTCGCTTCGCTCAATGTCCGTCCCACCCGGCGGCGCAACCTGCGGATCGTCGAACTTCGTGGGCATGACGCGAGCGGCCCGGTCCGGGCGACCTGGTTCAACCAGGTCCATCTGAAGCAGATCCTGAAGCCGGGGCAGCGGGTGCTCCTGTTCGGGAAGGTCAAGAGACCGTTCGCCGGAGCCGTCCCGGAGTTCGCGAATCCGGGTTACGAACTGGTGACCGGGGAGCGGGCCGCGGAGGGCCCCGCGCCGGCGGTCCCCGGGTCCGGCGCCGGTGACGCCCCCGCGGAGCCCGCTCCCGGCGACGCGGGGCTCGGGGCGCATGCGGGCCGCATCGTTCCGATCTACGAGCGGGTCGGTTCGCTCACCCCGCGGCTGTTCCGCACCATCCTGAACCGGCTGCTCGATGACGGCGACGCGGCGGGGTCCGGCCATCTCCCGGAGGAGCTCGCCGGGAGGATGGGATTGCCGTCCCGGCGCCAGGCGCTCGAGCAGGTGCACTTCCCGCCGGCGGGGGCCTCGCTCGCGGAATACGAACGCCGGCGCTCGCACGCCCACCAGCGGCTCATCCTGGAGGAGTTCTTCGTCTTCGCCGCCGGGCTCCAGTTGCGCCGCCGGCAGGACCGGGTGGGGCGTCCCGGGCGGCACACGTTCACCGTGGACGACGGTCTCCGGGACCTCGTGAGAAAGGTGCTGCCGTTCCGCCTCACGCCGTCGCAGCGCGGGGCGCTCGCGACGATCGCGGAGGAGTTCCAGTCCCCGCTGGCGATGCGGCGGCTTCTCCAGGGCGACGTGGGGTCCGGCAAGACGATCGTGGCCGTGATCGCGGCGCTGATCGTCATCCATCACCGGGCGCAGGTGGCCCTCATGGCGCCCACCGAAGTCCTCGCCGAGCAGCATTTCGCGACCATTCGGGCGCTTCTGGAACCGCACAAGATCCGCGTCGTGCTCCTGACCGCGGGGCTCGGCGCCGCCCAGCGCCGCGACACGCTGCAGGCGGTGGCGAGCGGCTGGGCCCAATTCGTCGTCGGCACGCACTCGCTGATCCAGGAGGGCGCCCGGTTTCGGGATCTCGGTTTCGCCATCGTGGACGAGCAGCACCGCTTCGGGGTCGCCCAGCGGCGGACGCTGGTGGACCGCGGCGGGGGCGCGGATCTGCTGGTGATGACGGCGACCCCGATTCCCCGCACCCTCACCATGGCGCTCCACGGAGACCTCGACCTGTCCGAACTCCGCGAACTCCCGCCCGGCCGGCAGCCGGTGAGCACTTTGATCCGGGATGCGAGCGGCCTGCCCGAGGTGTACGCCCGGGTGCGCGAAGAGGTGCACAAGGGCCGTCAGGCCTTCTATGTCTGTCCGCTGATCGAAGACTCGGAGGAACTCCCCGGCGCGGGGGTCGAGGCCCGGTTCCGCGAGCTCTCGGAAGGTCCCTTCCGCGGCCTGCGGGTGGATTTCGTGCACGGCCGGGTCCCCGCGGCTCGCCGTGAGCAGGTGATGAGCGCCTTCGCCTCCGGAGCACTCGACGTGCTGATCGCCACGACGGTCATCGAGGTGGGGGTGGACGTCCCGAACGCCACCGTGATGGTGGTGGAACATGCCGAGCGGTTCGGGCTGGCGCAGCTCCACCAGCTCCGGGGCAGGGTGGGGAGAGGTTCGGACCCGGCCTCCGCGATCCTGGTGGTGGCAGGCAAACCCACCGATTTGGCGCTCCGCCGGCTCCAGGTGCTGGAAGCGACCACCGACGGGTTCCGGATCGCGGAAGAGGATCTCGCCATCCGGGGTCCGGGGGACTTTCTCGGCACCCGCCAGTCGGGCATTCCGCCGTTCCGCGTGGCCGACATCGTTCGGGACGCGGAGTTCCTCCGACTCGCCCGCAAGGAAGCGAGCGACTTCCTGGCCTCGCCGGCGGCGGAGACGGACGAGGGCGAGCGGATCCTTGCCCACGTCCGGGAGACCTGGGGGGAGCGCTTCGGGCTGACCGCGGGCGGGTAGGCGGGTAGGGACCACCGGTCTCCGGGCCGGCAACACCCCCGCCGGTGGTGCAACCTGCCGGCGGCTTGCCGGTTGTGCCGAGCGAACTCCGCGTCGATTGCCCTTCTACGGAGTTCAGATCGTGAGGCTGATACCGCTTCGCAGGGCGGCCTGACGAACATCCGTCAGAAAGGAAGAGTCGCTCCACCAGTGGCGGGTCAACGAAACGTTGAAGTCGACATCCCGGACGCGATCGCCGAAGAACAGATACGCGTCTTCCGGGTCGCACCGATTCGAAGTCCACACGAGCCCTTCGACATCCGGGAACTGGTCATGGATTGCCCTGGCCCAGGCGGCGGTCTCCTGGTAGAGCTTGGGTGACGACGCGATCAAGGCGGTGCGGGAAATGTTCCATCTCGCCAGTTCCGGGGCGCGCAGCGTGGCGAGCGTGATGTTGCGGCGGGTGTCCAGCTCGCTGTGGGCGCGGCCGACCAGCACGGCTTCCGGAAGAGTTCTCCGTTTCGCCCGCACCGGAATGTCGTGGAACAAGGTCTCATGGGCGACGGAGTCGAACGTGCTTCCCGCATAGAGCGACGGCACACGGTGACCTTGTTCGTCGGTGATGGGTGCGAAGCGCGTCCGGCCACCCCGGCACGGGTTGAAGAGATGGGCTGTCCGCTGCCGGTTGTGGACGCGATGGAGTCGAGTCCCGGCTTCCAGAATCGCAAGACCCGGAGCTGCAAGATTCGTGGAGGGACTCAGGATCGTCAAGATCCGAAGGGTTCGTCAGCCCTCGGCCGGGCTGGCCAACTGCCGGGCTGCCTCGACAACCTCGCCGGTAGCGTCGAGCCGCTCTTCAGGTGTGGCTCCGTCCAGCCAGCCGTTACCGGAGGCAAACCACAAGGCAATCTGACAAGGCGTTGCCGATACCGGCATCACGGCGAGGATGTCCTTGATCACCCTTCGCGGCTGCCCTTCGGCGAACTGGAATGCCGGGTAGAGGTCCCGCCCTCCATGACGTAAGGCAAAGATTCTTCCCTCTCGTTTCCAACGCGACGCCGGTTCGCT
>Ga0209021_1000709_pt1 | contig 38682 bp, 30 predicted proteins | sample PinacodermFT_FD_187299 | JGI IMG/M metagenome (GOLD analysis project Ga0209021, IMG submission 187299) | Host-associated microbial community of the marine sponge Aplysina aerophoba from Gulf of Piran - sponge pinacoderm, lysed by freeze-thaw... | ecosystem: Host-associated > Porifera > Sponge >... | reverse complement strand
GATCCAACAGGGAGGCCATCTCCCCAGAATCAGATTCTGTGCTTTGGGTAAATCTGGCGAAGCGACCCGCGGGGATTCCGGAAGCTGTCGAAATCGCCCGAGCTGTCGAAGCTGCCAGCAACAGGCCGACTGGTCGGCTCTCGATCGGCGACGACATAGTTGGATGCTTCGCACGCGCTGGTATCCGCGACAGCGGCTGCGCCCAGGTATTCGAGACTGACCTCATCGAAGCCGCGCTCGCCTTGGGCAGGGGACGGATCCACCTAGCCGGCCTTCACGAGATCCCGCTCCCGGTCACGACGCTGAATCGGCTCGGGGGCCCCGGCCCCTACCATCTCGACATCCGTGGCGGTGGCACAACCGCACGCGGGCCATTTGAGATTGAAGCACTTCCGCCAGGCAGAACTGCCTCCTACCCGGCCCTTTGGCAGCACAAGGCGGAACGCGAGCGCCGACTGGTTGTTGCTCCCGACAGCCAGGGACGCATCCGGCCGGGCATGCGAGAAAAGGCCATCGCAGTTTGGGAGACGAGTACCCGCTTGCACGTGAATAGCGACTTCCAGTTGAACTCACAAAGCCTCGCTGCGTGTTTGACCTCGAGCAACGTCATCGGGGGTCGGGCGTGGCCGTCCTTCCTCCTTGACAATCGGGCCCATGAGAAGGCCATAGTCGTTTGGTGCAACACCACTCTTGGACTCATCGGGCACTGGTGGATCGGATCACGACAGCAACAGGGAAGATCCAACCTCTCCGTAGTAAGGCTCGGCGAGCTCCCGGTGATTGACTGTCCCGCGCTGGGGGCAGATCAGTTGCACGCGCTCGATGCCGCCTTCGACCAATTCGCTGGCAGCGACCTACTGCCTGCCAACGAGGCCTACCGCGACCCTGTGCGCGCGTCTCTCGATGAGGCTGTGCTGTGCGGGGCACTCGGATTTCCACGCGAGATCCTCGGTCCTCTCAGCACCCAACGCGAGCAGTGGTGTGCCGAGCCCACGGTCCACGGAGGCAAGGCGACGGCACCCCCGTCACGCGGCTGAGGCAGCGAACGGTCAGGCTTACCCCAGCAGGTCGACGATCTGCGACGGGGTACTGACCCGCCAGCCGATCGTCGGACCATCCTCGTCGTCCGCGCAGCCTCCAGACCGCGATCTGTCCGGGTAGATCTCCACCAGCGTGTACCGCTCGTCGAGGCAGGGCCCCTCAGCGGTCACAACCCAGATGGACTCGTTGTCGGCTGACCAGATCACCTGGCAGTCATGCAGGGGATGATCGGGATCGGCGAAGCGCCGTGCGATCTCCTCGGCGATCTCCGCCGCCGCCGTCTCGATGTTGATTGCGACCAGCGCGCTGAGTCGCGTCGCTTCTTCCAGTGTTGTGATCGGTTCCATCCGCGACTCCTCCAGTCGATGGTCTCGCTGCAGGGGGAAGCTCGGGAGGAACACCGTCGGGAATACGAAGTCGGAACGAGCGGTGCGTTCTGAACTGAGGGAAGTCACGCCTTCCCGCGAGGATGCGCTCTCCCCGCATCGTAGAAGCCTCTCGACGGACTTCAATCGGGTAGGCCAAGGTGGCGCTGCTTCGGCTGAGGTTGGGGGCGGCGGTGTCACCGCATCGGCGCCTGCTCACTCGTCGACACCTGCCGGCGATCCCCTGGACGACGCTGTGGTCAGATCACAGGGGCAACCCTCGACGGACCACCTCTGCCGAGCGGTCGTGGCGTGCGGCGTCCGCCTCATAGCTGGCAGCCAGTTCTTCGAAGATCGCCCCTGTTCGTGGCCACCGGCTGAAATTGCGACTCTTCTCGCGGTACCTCACGGCAAGTTGGCGCTCTTGATCTCCGCCGTCGGTCGGCGGGCGGCTTGTCGCGCCCCGTTGGTTGCGGAGAGCTACATGAAGCCCGAGGTCGATGTCATCGCTTTGTAGGCGCTCAATCAGCTCGCGTATCGCGAGGCTCGGCCATTCGCCACCGGGGCCGGGGGGTGACGCCGCTAGTGCCTCGCCGATCATCTGGTCGCCGATGACTGCTCGGTCGACTTCCGCTAGACGGTTCCGGACATGGTCGACCCAGTCGTCGAGCTTCTCTTCGTTGAATTCGCCATTCTCGTCGAGACCGGGCGAGACCTGCGACGATGGCCACGAGCGGAGCAGGCTGTGCGCGTTGTATGCCCGTTGGCGATCGGCGTCGCTCGCTTCTGGCCGAGCTTCTGGCAGTGCATGGGCGGGCTTGAACGCGAGTTCGACAAGCGACACGAAGAAGTCGGGGTTCTGTGCCAACTCGCGATATAGGTTCGGCGCCGTGAAATCTGAGTCATACCGCAGCGCCCGGTAGTAACACCACTCGATCGCCGCGACGCGTCCGGGGCCGAGATGCTCACGATGGCTGTCCAGTACCTCCATCAGGAGGGTCAAGTAGTAGCCGTCCAGGGAGCTAGTTCGTGAATTCTGTCGGTCTTCCTGTTCGATCCGTTCTTCGAGACAGGCAGCCGCCTCCTCTGCGAATTGCGGCTCAGACCCGAGGGTGTGCAATTGGGGTGCCAGAAGCGACGCGGCGCAGGCAGCGCGACCGGCCTCCCGCAGACACCGGGACACTTCAAGAACATCGGCGAGACTAGGAGGCGACCCCACGTACCAGTGGTCGGCGCGCGCCCAATACTCGGCAGCGACATCGCCGCCCAACTCGTTGATTTCCTTCCAGGGCCGTTGCATCGCTGGGATCGCCCTGAACAGATCAGCCGTCACCTGTGCCGGCACGGAATGGCGCTCGACCAGCTGGCCGATGCCATCCCACCCGTACTCGCTGAAACGGCGGCAGAAGTAGCCAAGCGCCGCTTGGGTCACCGCTTCAGGGGCGGCGTTCATCGTTGCGAGAATGTCTCTATCGAAATCCGTGCCGATTGTTGCCAGGGCAACCCCGACTTCATATGGCTGCTTCACTGCAGCAGCGAACTCAAGAACCGCACCAACGCCGTGGGTATCGAGGATCGCCTTGACCGCCTTGACCCGCCGTGACACCAGCGCTTCCATGTACGCCTCATGGTCCAGCGGCGATATCCCGTCGATGTTCCCGAACCCGCCACCGAACAGCAAGCCATACGCGTTCAGCGGTGCGGATGGACGCAGGGGCTCGAGCAGCGCCTCAAACTTCACGAGCTCGATCTCGGGGATAGCCCAACTTGTGTCCTTGAAGTCGCGGTGGCTGGAGATCATTCGACGCAAAGCAGGCCAGACAGCAGACCTGATGTCCTCACTTGGGCCTGAGTCAGCGATGGCATCCAACGCCGCATGCAGCGATTCCCGAGCAGCGGCGGCGAGGTCCCCTACACGTTCGACGAGAGCAGCAAGGCGTTCTGGCTTTGTCCCCGCATCGCCGACGAGTCGGGACGCGACCTCTGAGACGTGTTGGTCGTGTTCGATCTGCATGACGACGGGCCTTGAGTCCATCCAGGGGCGGAATCGTGGGCCGGGGCGGTCCATCACCGTGTCTGTTCCACCGGGCAGCATCGACAGCATGAGATCCCATGCGACGGCATCGTGTCGACGTCGGAGCATGTCGAGGACCTCCAATCGTCGCTCGCTGCTGGCGGAGGTATGGGGCCTCCACGGGCACATGATCTCTGCGAGGCTCTTGCGAGGACGGTTTGACCAGCCGCCGCCGGGGTCAGATTCAGCCAGCTCGGCAAGCAGATCGGTCGTCGGCTTGATGTAACCGGTGGACCCCGCCAAGAGTTCCAACGCGTCTAGGACACGCAGGTGCGGCGAATCCGTGGGAAATCCGAAGTCGTCGTGTTGGCGATCGGCGAAGAGCACGCTCGAGAATTGGTGGGGTTGGGCCAGGCACGACCGCAGACCCGCCAGCACCGGGGCCGGGGCAGCCTCCGCCAGCAGGGGCAGCGTTTCGGCCACTGACACCCAGGTCTTCGGATCTGGATCGTCGTTCGCTGCGCGCAGGATCCGCGCCACGATGTGGTCGGAAGCGTTGACGGCTGGCCCTACACCGCCTCGAAGTCGCGGCGGGAAGCTTCCAAGTAGCGCAAGCGTCGTGGCGACACCGCGCCGGAGTTGCGGTGAATGCCGGGCCTTGACGCCTTCGAACTGTGCTGCCAAGCGCTCGGTATGGCTCAATCCGTAGAGCGGATCGGGCTCGGTCAACACCTCGGCTGCGATTGCACCAAGCGACTCGAGATCCTCCCGCGAAATCTGGTTGTCGATCAGGAACCATGCGTCAGCCGGAGCGACGACATGCCACCGCTCGTCGGTGAGCAGCATCGGCGGCTCGTTCTCACTGGCGACTCTGTGCAAGGCCTCAACGACATCCTCATGCGAGCATCCGACAAAGCGCTCAACGATGCTGCGGTCGCCATCACTGGCCTGGTTCCAGCTATTGAGAACGATGCTCCTGCGCAGGATCTTGTCAACAGCACCCACTGCCCAGGAAGGTCGGTGCAAATCCGGTTCAGTGGCCAACCTTCGACGGAGCGTCAAGAGGCTCATACGGGCTAGCGACCCAAGTTGGCCGGCGGTGAAGAAATCCTCCCCCGCAGCTCTCATCTGATCTGCAACGGTGGCACCATCCACTGCGTCCAGGACGATGTCAGCCCGTGAACTGCCAGGTATCGGAACGATCAGGCGGTGAGCGCTCTCTGGTGGCAGATGGGGCGCAAAGTCGGCTGACGGGACGACTACCGTCATGCTGGGCGCTCTTGCGGCCAGCAGGCGCCGCGCCGTAGCACCATCATCGACATAGAGCACACCTTCACACGGCAACTCGGCCGAACGCCCCCCGACGAGCGCGGCCGCCGCGAACGCGAGAATCTCGTCACGATGCATCTCGCCACCAATCGTGATGACGCCACCGCGTTGCTGCATGCACCGCGCACGCAGCTTCTCCGCATGATCAGCACGCCCGGAAAGGACGACACCGACATCCAGCGGGATCCTTGTCGAGGTCAACCACCTACGCCACCACGCCGACAGCAAGCCCACCTCAGCGTCAGACTTACCCATCTTCTCGCGCAGCCACATGGTTGTGGCCGGAGCGCACTCGAGCCAGGCCTCAATGCTGCTTACGTTGAGAGCCTGGACCGATCGAAAGTCACGACGCTCCGACATCTCGTGAGCAAAGTCACGCGCCTTGGTCCAACGAGCGCAGACCACGGAGACGTATGCCGTGTCTGCACGCTCGGTACTTAGGGTGGTCTGTACGCGCTTGTCGTAGTCCTCGCACGCCTTGCGGTGCGCGGTCTGCTGCTCGGTAGACAGTTCCCAGGAAGACAGACCATCAGGCACAAACCGATTGCCGTCCGAGCATCGGACCACTCCGTCGAATCCAGGAGCCGAGGTGCCTGTCCCCGCGGGCATGTCGATCCACTCCGCGGAGGGCTCGGTTTCGGCAATGAGACCTCGAATCAGCCGGGGCAGTTCCCGCTCAGCATCAGCCGTCGATGCCCATTGGAGCAAGTCCTCCCGACCCACCCGCAATAACTCTGGCACAGTCGCGACAAGGTGACGGCGAGACTTCAGCCCGGCAGCGGAATCTCTCACAAACTCTGCGTCGTCCCTGTTCACGAGAGCCAGTATCCCACTGCCGCGCAATCGATCCGCCAATCGGCCGAGGTCGCGCACCCTGACTGCAACCGCAGGAAGTCGCTGGGCGAACTCGTGCAGATTCTCCCTGGTGCCGAGAGCCGTTCGCAATTCCGCCAAGTCTCCCTTGGCATACGCAAAAGCCTCTCTCATCTCAACACTTGCGAGCGGGGCTAGGGCTTCGCCGAGCGCCGAGTCGCCCCGAGATCTCACCTCATCGGCGACCCTTCGAAGCCAACTGCGCCTCAAGGCGTCACGCGGGACACCGTCGAATACACGAAGCCGCTGGCCAGCAGCAACCAGGATCTGCTCTCGATCGCCCGGCGATCGGAACTGAACCAGGCCCTGGGCCCAAGTCCTCTCGAACTCATCTGCGTCCACAACACGACCGATGTGCTCAAGGATTGAATCGATGCGGTCGAACTCGGGCGAGTTGCCAATGGTCATGGCGCATCCTGACCGTGAAGATGGACACCGTGCCGATTCACCCGCAATCCGCGCGCCTCGAACGCCTCCTCTGCGACAATGAGACTCTCGGAGTCTGGGAGGTAGTGTCCGCTCTTGTTGTCGAGGTGGATCACGGTCGTGACGCCCCCGAACTGGACCACCTCAAGTTCTCCTGCCGCTTGCACAGGACCTCCGTTGGCTAGCGCCCCATGTGTCATTTCCTCACCCCGTGCGAACCGGGGAGCCACGAGAAGCGTCTCACCAGCAAGGACATAGATCATTCGTTCTCCCTCCGCCGCGAATGCGTCGAAGTCCGCGCTCGGCACTCGGGCGGCCGCAATCCCGGCACGTTCAGCCGCTGCCAATTCGGCGTGCAGCCGCCCCGGAAACTCGTTGTAGTAGGTGCGTGGCACTTTCCTCGCTGCACTACTCGGACCATCACACGCTGCTGCCGGCTCGGTGATGCCTCCGAGCACCGGGCCCAAGCCCCACCACACCGCCATGATCGCACGGGGGGCTCTCCGGACAAACGCCCGATGCAGCCGCAGAACGAACTCCGGAGCGGCAGTCCGTGAATGGCGATGTCTCCCGCACGGGCTGCGGGGCGACTCCACCGATAGCGGTCGGGCTCGGCTCCTAGAGGCATACTCGATCCCTGTGAAACGATACCGGTCTCCACGCCCGCTCCGACCACTGATGTGGAGGCGCGGATCCCGCGATGGAGCCACAACCGCGTTCCCCATCGAGGTCTGCGGTGCCTGAGCTGCCCGAGGTCGAGACGATCCGCCGCCAGCTGGAACCACGGCTGGTGGGACGCCGCATCGTCGAGGCAACCGGCCACCCCAGCGAGAAATTCCTCCCCGCCCAATCCGCCGCCGGGACGACCGTCGGCGGTGTGGCCCGCCGGGGCAAGTACCTGATCGTCGCGTTGAGCGACGGCCGAGAGCTGGTGGTACATCTCGGAATGACGGGGAGGCTGCAATTCGCCGCCGCCGAGGTACCCAGCGACCACTACGTACGGGCCTGGTGGGGTCTCGACGACGGGTCGGTGCTGGAGTTGCACGACGTTCGCCGGTTCGGGAGGGTGCGGGTAGTGCCCGCAGGGTGCTACGGGACCATTCCCACGCTGGCGCGGCTCGGACCCGAGCCGCTGGGCGAGGAGTTCAGCGCCGCGGGACTCTGGTCGGCGCTGCGCGCCAGCACGCGGAAGGTGAAGACCCAGCTGCTGAGCCAGCGGCCGGTGGCGGGACTCGGCAACATCTACGCCGACGAAGCGCTCTGGCGATCGGGCATCAACCCGGCCAAGCGCCGCATCACCCGGACGGAGGCGGTGTCCCTGCATGCCGCCATCGGTGACGTGTTGGAGCAGGCCATCTCCCACGGCGGCACAACCTTCCGCGACTACCGCACGCTGATGGGGTCCGGCGGCGACAATCTCGCCCACCTGGACTGCTACGGCCGCCGCGGCGAGCCCTGCCGCCGCTGTGGTGCGGAACTGCGGAGTCGCGTCCTCGATGCCCGCAACACCACCTACTGCCCGGCCTGCCAACGCTGAACGAACGCCGACGCCGGGTGCTTTGTCCATGATGGCCGGAGGGCACACCGCGGTTGGGACATGGGACGGTACGGCCGCGCCGCGCGACGAGAACTAGCGTTGACGGCGGCGGGGCATCCCGCCATGACTCGATACGAGACACGACACGGGATTTCCCCATGACGTACCGCCTGACGCAGTACAGCCACGGCTCGGGTTGAGCCGGCAAGCTCGGTCCCGGTGACCTGGCGCAGGTCCTGCGCTCGCTCCCAACTCAGACTCACGCCGATCTGCTGATCGGCACCGGCGACGACGCCGCGGTGTGGCGCCGGCCGGACGGGCGCGCCCTTGTGTCGACGGTGGACTTCTTCCCGCCGGTGGTCGACGACGCCGAGACGTGGGGACGGATCGCCGCCGCCAATGCGGCCGGCGATGTCTACGCCATGGGTGGGCGCCCGCTGTTCGCGCTCAACGTCGTCGTGTGGCCGAAGGATCGCCTGCCTCTGGATCTGCTGGCCGCCGTGCTGGCCGGCGGCGCGGCGATGGCGCAGGAGGGCGGCTGGGGTGTCGTCGGCGGGCACACCACCGACGGGCCGGAGCCGGTGTACGGCCAGGCGGTGACCGGCGAGGTGCAGGCCGACCGGCTGATGCGTTGCGGGGGCGCCGAGTCGGACCAGAGCCTCGTCCTCACCAAGCCGCTGGGAACCGGCATCATCACGACCGCGCACAAGCGCCTGGCGCCCGGCGACCCCGCCCTCGGCGGGGAGGTGTTCGAGGCCGCGGTGACCGAGATGTGCCGGCTCAATGACACGGCGTCGACCCTGGCGTCCGAGGCGGGTGTCACGGGGGCGACCGACGTGACCGGGTTCGGACTCCTCGGGCATCTCCAGGAGATGTGCGCAGCAAGCGGCACCGGCGCAGTCGTGCACGCGGCCGAGGTCCCGCTGCTGGCGAATGTCACGACCCTGGCCGCCGCCGGGCACGTCCCCGGCGGGACGGGCCGCAACCTCGACGCTGTCCGGAGCCACCTCCGCTTCCGGCACCGCGAGCAGGGGTCCGACACCGCCCTCCTCAACATCCTGGCCGACCCACAGACCTCCGGCGGCCTGCTCCTGGCGTGCCCACCCGGTGTCGCCGGTGACCTCGTCGGCGCCCTCACCTCTGCCGGGCACCGGGCCGCAGTCATCGGCGAGACCACCGGCTCGGTACCTGCGGGGAAAATCGAGTTGGTCCCCGAGTCGTGAGGCACCCGGGCGCGAGACCATGTGCGTCCTCCGGCGCGGCGCGAACGCGGCGCCACCGAACCATCGCCCGCCGACTGGCGGTCCTCGTGGCCGGCGCGGTCGTCGTGCTATCTGCCGCTTCGCTGCTCGTGACCCAGGACTACCTCGCCGCGGAGGGCGCCCGCATCGTGATCGTCTCCTTCGCGCTGGGGGCGATCCCGTTCTCCAACCTCTTGGCGCAGTCGGTCTCAGGGACCGATCTCCGCTCCGTCGGCAGCGGCACGGTGTCGGGCACCGCGCTGTACCGCGTGGCCGGATTCGCTCCCCTTGCAGTCGGTGGGATCATGGACGTCGCCAAGGCAGCTCCCGGCGTCCTCGCCGCCGGTTCGGCGCCCGTCGTGAGCGCCCTGGCGGCGGGCGCGGCGGTCGCCGGGCACAATTGGTCGCCATTCCTACGGGGCGCCGGAGGGCGCGGCGTCTCCCCAGCCATGGGGGCGCTGGCGGTCGTCTACTGGCCCGGGGCCGTGCTGCTGCTGGCAGGGTTGGTGATCGGTAGGGCGGTGCGCCAGACGGCACTGGTGTCGTTCGGTGCCATGGTGGCGCTGCCGCTGCTGGCACTGGCGTGGGGAGGGCGCGACGCCGCGATTGCGGGCGCGGTGGTCGTGGCACCGATGCTGCTGAAGCGCCTCACCGCCAACAACACCATGCCCCCGGCAGGCCGGCGGGTGCGCGTCGCGCTGCAGCGCCTGGGATGCGACAACGACGGTTCGCCATGAGACCGGAGTGCTCGAGCACCGCCGCCACCGGGGCGACGCCGTGAGTTCGCTGCGGCGCGTGCTGGGCGGCGCCGACTTCCGGCGCCTGCTCATCGGCCAGGGAGTCTCGGGCCTCGGCGACTGGATGGCCACGTTCGCGCTCATGGCGCTGGCCTGGGAGGTGACGTCCTCGACGAGCGCCGTGGGCGGCATCTTGACGCTGCGGCTGCTGCCGGCTGCCCTCGGCGGCACGGTGGCCGCCAGGGTGTCGCTGCGCTGGGACCGGCGCCGCACCATGCTGGCGACGGACCTCCTGCGCATGGGGATCGTGGCGATCATTCCCCTCATCGCCCAGCTCTGGTGGATCTACCTGTGGGCGTTCGTCCTCGAGGCGGCGAGCGTCATCTTCCTGTCCGCTCGCGACGCCGCCGTCCCGGATCTCGCCGAGGCCGACGACCTCCCCACCGCAAACAGTCTGATGCTTGGCTCGTCGTTCGGCAGCATCCCCATCGGCGCGGGCGCCTTCGCCGCGCTGACCCTGCTTCCGTTCGCGGATGAGGGCTGGCTGGCCTCGCGCCCGCACGCCACCGTGTTCTGGATCGACGCCTTGACGTACCTCGCCTCGGCTGTGCTCATCGCCCGTATGGCACCCCTGAAGAAGCCGACCGGCATCGTGGCCGCGGACACCGGTATGGGACGTCTGCGAGACGCCGCGCGCATTCCTCTCGTCCGCTCGGTGATGCCCGCCGCCGCTGCGGTGGCGCTCGGACTCGGAGCCCTGTTCTCCCTGGGTCTGAGCCTGGTGCTCGTGGAACTGGCGGCATCGAACCTGGAATTCGGGGTGCTGATCGCCATCTTCGGCACCGGCGCGGGAGCCGGCCTGATCATCGTCACCCAACTCGCGCTCCCGCTGATGCAGATGACCCGGTACGGCACCCTGACCATGGGCGCCCTGGTGGCCTGTATGAGCCTCAGCCCCGTGCTCTGGCTGACCTACCTGGGGGCGTTCGGCTTCGGTCTGGCGGCGACGGTGGCGCTCACGTCGGGCATGACGGCCCTGCAGTCGGGCACCACCGAGATTGAACGCGGCCTTGCGTTCGCCGCGTTCCATATGGTCATCCGGATGGCGTTGGGGCTCGCCGCCGTGGTGGCCGGCGCGATCCGTGACTTCCTCGACCAGGTGACGATCTTCGACGTCTGGACGCTCAGCGGGACTCGGCTCGTACTCCTGGCTTCGGGAATCCTCGTCGTCGGCAGCGCCGCGGCGGTCCGCGCCGGCCCCTCGGAGGAGCCGGAGGACAGCAACACCTCATGACTGTCCTGGCACACATCGGCGCCGATGACCGCGCCCCGGCAGCGGCCGCACCATCGTGGGGCATCCGCGCGGCAGCGGTGACCGCGTGACCGTTGCCGTCGTGACCGACAGCGCCGCGGCACTGCCGCGGGCACTGCAACGCGAGCTGGACATCAGCGTCGTGCCGATCCTGCTCACTGTCGACGGCAACGAGGTCGCCGACGACGCCCTGGCGCCCCACGAACTCCTCACAGCGGGGCCTCTCAGCACCGCGGCGCCGAGCCCGGGAGCGTTCACCCGCGCTGTGCAAGAACGCCAGAGCGCCGACGGCGTACTCGTGCTGACCCTGTCGGAGCGGCTGTCGAGTTGCCACCGGTCGGCGGTGCTCGGCGCCCGTGAGGCCGGGGGATCGACGATCGTGGTGGACACGGCCAACGCGGCGGGAGGGCAGGCCCTCGCCGTTGTGGCCGCGGCGGTCGCGGCGCGGCGCGGCGCCGACCTGGCCGAGGTCGCGGACATCGCCCGCCGCGTCGCCACGCGGGTCCGCCTGATCGGAGTGCTCGGCAGCCTCGAGCAGCTCGTGCGAAGCGGACGAATCCCGTCGATGGCAGGCCGGGCCGGCGACCGGCTGGGGGTTCGGCCACTGTTCGACGTGCACGAGGGCCGGATCCGCCGGTTGCTCCCGAGCCGGAACACGGCCAGAGCCCACGGGCGCATCCTGGACCAGTGGCGCCACAGCCGCCCGCCAGAACCCCGCGCCCTGCACGTCGCCGCGGTCCATGCCGGCGCACCCGCCGACGCAGAGTCCATCCTGGCGGCAGTGAAAGCGGAGTGCGAGCCGGCCACGGCGCTCATCGGCGGCTTCGGCGGGGCACTCGTCGCCACCGCCGGCGTGGGCGTCTCCGGGCTCGCCTGGTGGTGGGAGACCTCTATCGATCCGCTCTAGTTCCCCCGGCTCGCGCTCGGGTGGCCGGCGCGACCGAGAGGTCGTGCGCGCAGCGGCCGTCGGCGGTGACGGTGAGGATCTCGACACCGTCGGCCGTCACGAGGAGCGTGTGCTCGAACTGCGCCGTCCGGGACCGGTCGGCGGTCACCGCGGTCCAACCGTCACTCCAGAGTTCCACCTGCGCGCTGCCGAGCGTGAGCATCGGTTCGATCGTGAAGGTCGTGCCCTCGGTCAGCGGTGTCGCGTTGCGCGGATCGTGATAGTGGGGAATCTGCAGGCTGCCGTGGAAGTCGGTCCCCACGCCGTGGCCCACGAACTCGCGCACCACACCGAGACGCTGCGGCCGCGCCACTCCCTCGATGGCCCGGCCGATGGCACTCACCGGAACACCCGGCGCCACGACGGCGATCGCCGCCTGCAGCGACCGTAACGTGCCCTCCACGAGCCGGCGGCTCTCGGCGCTGCCCTCACCCACGTAGAACATGGCCGACGTGTCTCCGTGCACGCCCTCGAGGTACACGGTGACGTCGATGTTCACGATGTCACCTGCCGCCAGCGGGCGGCTGTCGGGGATGCCGTGGCAGATGACCTCGTTCACCGACGTGCAGACGGACTTCGGGAAAGTGCGGTAGCCGAGCGGGCTGGGGTACGCACCCCTGGCGAGCACCTCGCTGTGGACGACCTTGTCAATGGCGTCGGTGGTGACGCCGGGGGCCACCTGCCGGCCGGCGATGAGCAGGACCTCGGCGGCGGCCGCCCCCGCCCGGCGCATCGCCTCGATCTCCGCCGGTGAGCGCGCCGGTGCCATGCGCGGCGGCCCCGGCTCCCCTCCGGCGTTACGGACATACGGCGGGCGTGTGATGTGGAGGGGTACCGGTCGGGGCGGCCCGACGATGCCCGGTTGCACCGAGGCGGACCGCACCAGCGGCCGCCGTTTGCGCTTGGCCACTCCCCTACACCGCCGGCGGGTCCCCGGGCGCCGTCGACGGTGCGGGCCAAACCGGCGGGCGTTTCTGCAAGAACGCGCCGATGCCCTCCTGGGCGTCGTCCATGGCGGCGTTGGCCACCATGACCTGGTGGGTGTAACGGTAGGCCTCCGGCTCGGTGCGGTCGAGCTGCTCGTAGAAGGCCCGCTTGCCGATCGCCAACACGTCGGCGCTGAAGTGTCCGATCCGCCCGGCGAGGTCGGCCACGGCGGCCTGCAATTCGCCGGCGGGCACCACCCTGTTCACCAGCCCCCAATCGGCGGCGGTGGCGGCGTCGATGGGATCGCCGGTTAGCAGCATCTCCAGGGCCCGCTTGCGCCCGATAGCGCGGGACAGGGGCACCATGGGCACCGAGCAGAACAGGCCGATGCGGACGCCGGGGGTGGCGAAGCGGCTCCGGTCCGTCGCCACGACGAGGTCGCAGGCCGCCACGACCTGGCAGCCGGCCGCTGTGGCGATGCCGTCCACGGCGGCCAAGACCGGTTGCGGCACATTGCGGATGACCGCCATCAACTCGCAGCAGACGTCGAACAACTCCTCGTAGAAGTCGCCGGAGCGGTCGACCATCTCCGCTAGGTCGTGGCCGGCACTGAACGCGGGCGGGGTCCCGGAGATGACGATGACCCGCACCGCGGGGTCGGCGCCGAACTCGCCGACCGCTGAGATGAGATCCCGGAGGACCGCCAGGCTGAGAGGATTGCGACGTGCGGGGTTGTCCAGCAGCACCTCACCGATGTCGCCGTTGCGGCTCGCGCGAACGTGGCCCGTGACCTGCGATCCGTTGCCTCCGGCCATGCGCTCAGCCTAACGGTGAGCCCGATGTGCCACCCCGGCGAGGATCCTTGTGCTACCGATGGTGGCATGTTCAGGCCGGCTCGAACCCCACTCCCCGGGAGATCGCATGGCCGCTGAGGTGGGGACCAAGTCGGTCGTCGCCGCCCTGGTGGCCAACACGGGAATCGCGGTGGCGAAGTTCGTGGGCTTCTTCTTCACCGGCTCCTCCTCCATGCTTGCCGAGGCGATCCACTCCGTCGCCGACGCGGGAAATCAGGCCCTGCTGCTGCTCGGCGTCCGGCGGGCCACAAAGCGGCCCTCGGCGGAGCACCCCTTCGGCTACGGGCGCGAGCGCTACTTCTGGTCGTTCATCGTGGCGCTCGTGATCTTCACTCTCGGGGCGGGCTTCGCCGTCTACGAGGGAATCGACAAGGTGCGGCACCCTCACGACATAAGGGGGGTGTGGTGGGCGGTTGGCATTCTGGGCACCGGGATCCTGCTGGAGGGCCTGTCGTTCCGCACCGCCATCGGCGAGGCGCGCCCGCTGCGCGGTGATACGACCTGGTGGCGGTTCATCCGCCGCAGCCGGTCGCCGGAACTTCCCGTCGTCCTTCTGGAGGACCTGGGCGCCCTGGCGGGGCTGGTGGTGGCGCTGGCGGCCGTGGTGCTGGCGGACGTCACCGGCAACGCCGTCTGGGACGGGATCGGCACCCTGTGCATCGGGGCGCTGCTGGGCGTGATCGCAATCCTGCTGGCGGTCGAACTGAAGAGTCTCCTGATCGGCGAGGGGGCGCTCCCCGAGCATCGCCGGCACCTCCTCGAAGCGGCATCGGCCGCGCCCGAGGTGCGCAGGGTCATTCACCTGCGCACCCAGCATCTCGGGCCTGAGGAACTCCTCGTGGCACTCAAGGCCGAGTTCGACCCCGCGCTGGATGTGGCCGGCTTGGCTGCCGCGATCGACGCCGCCGAGGCCCGCCTGCGGGCGGCCGTGCCGATCACCCAGGTGATCTATGTCGAGCCCGACCTGTTCCGGGAGGACTGAATAGAAGAAATATCTAGTCGTTCGATGTATTTCTAATTTGTCCCAGTTAGTCTTGCATGTGTGAGACTAACTGAAAGATATCTAACAACGATCGGGCTTATCGCCGCACTGGCGCTGACCCCGGCCTGCGCACCAGCCGGACAGGTCGCCCTCGACGGTGCTGCCGGGAACGCGCAGCCGCCGGCGGATCCCGCAGCGGGTTCCGGAGCCCTCGAACTCGGCGGCAAGACCGGTGGCGCCCCGCGGGAGCCCGCACCCATCGGGCACCTCGATGGCCCGCCGAGGGATCTCGGCAACACCGCCGATGGTGACCACCGGCAAGTTCCCGGGGCGCCGCACCCGGGGCGGAACCCTGAAGCCATGCGGGCCGGCCGCGCCCGCGACCGCACCGAGAGCCCCTCGCCGGCGGCAGGGCGCGGCGCTTCCACCGCCACCGCACCGCCGGGACCCGTCGAAGTGCTGCCCGGACCGACGGTGTCCCACAGGCCGGTACCCGGGTCGGCAACACCGCATGGACCGGTACCGCTCGTCTCGTCCCCCCAGGGCAATGACCCTCCGGCCGATGTCGCCGCGGCGATCCTCGGTGCCTACACCGCGTTCTGGGACAGCTACTGGGCCGCGGCCGTCCACCCGGTGAACCCCGACCATCCGGGGATCGGTCGACACAGCGTCGAGCCGCTGCGCAGCCGCACCGTCGGCGTGCTGGTGGGGCGGGTGACCGAGGGCATTGCCCTGCGCCTACCGGACGACCACGGCGCAGGCCGGATCGTTCGCATCGAGGGCTGGGACTCCGACAGCGCCGAAGTCCTGGACTGCTTCGTCGACACCGCCGTCCTCTACGACGTGTCAACGGGCCGCGTGCACAACGACGAGCGGGCGACGGTGGTGCATCTGGCACTGATGCGACGCACCGGCGACGCGTGGCGAGTCGCGGAGATCTTCGAGCAGGCAATTCACAAAGAAAGGACCGACGGATGCGTCATGCAGTCGAACATCCACCGAGCGCCACCACTGGAAGCAGCAGCCCCCGCGTCACGGACCGTGCGGGAAGGAGGCGGCGTTGGGGGCGAGCCGCGGTCGCCCTCCTGACGGCGGCCGGGACGGTCGCGGCGGCAGCGCCCGGCGTGACCGCAGCCGACTCCACCGAAGTCGAGAACTGCAGCGACGGCGACACCTTCTGCTCCACGCTGACCGTCGAACGGCCCACGACCTCCGAAGAGCCCGACGAGAGGCCCACCGGCGGCCTGAATTACTGCAGCTCCTTCTACCTGCAGGACGACGGCAACTACATCGTCGACCTCTGCGGCAGCGACGGGAAATACATCCGGACTCTCACCCTGGCGCCGAGCAAGCCGCGCCCCCGCCCCAGGTCCTCCACCGTGATGTCCTCGGCGATGGGAGCCCTCAACCCGCCCCCGCCGACCATCCACACCTCTCCGGGTCACCGCTCGGGGCTGCTGGTGCAGACCCCGACGTGGCTCTGGCTGTCGCCGTCCTACTGGCGCACCTACACCACGACGATCATGGTCTGGGGATACGTGGTCACGATCTTCGCCACACCGACGGTGGTGCGCTGGAAGATGGGCAACGGCGACTCGATCACCTGCGTGGGCCCGGGGACCCCGTGGGTCCCGGGTTTCAGCGACGCGCTGAGCACCTGCAAGTACACCTACCGGCACTCCTCCGACGGTGCTTCCGGAGACCGCTACAGGATCACCGCCACGGTCACCTTCGTGGGCAGCTTCACCACCGTCGGACTCGGTGGCATGCGCGGACCGCTGGGAGCTGTCACCCGCAGTTCGTCCGTCTACGCCCCGGTGGCCGAGATCCAGGGCCTGGTGGTGTGACCGACCGGCCGTCTACGCCCCCGTGGCCGAGATCCAGGGCCTGGTCGTGTGACCGACCGGCCGTCTACGCCCCCGTGGCCGAGATCCAGGGCCTGGTGGTGTGACCGGCCGGCCGTGGGTGGGGAGCCCGCGAGGCCATAGGCTCGGGCCGTACCCGCCCTGGCATTCGGGAGGCCCGCATGTTCACCGCCCTGCTGCTGTCCAAGACCGACGACGGATTCGAACGCAGCATCAGCAGGCTGGACGAGGATCAACTCCCGGACCGTGAGGTGACCGTCGCCGTGGACTACTCCACGGTCAACTACAAGGACGGCCTGGCAATCTGCAACGGCGCGCCGGTGGTGCGCAGCTGGCCGCTGGTGCCCGGCATCGATCTGGCGGGCGTCGTCGAGGCCAGCGACCACGCCGACTGGCGCCCCGGCGACCGGGTGACCGTCAACGGCTGGGACCTCGGCGAGAAGCACTGGGGCGGCATGGCCCAGAAGGCCCGGGTGGATGCCGGCTGGCTGACGCGCCTGCCCACCGGCATCGACACCCGCGCCGCGGCCGCCATCGGCACAGCCGGCTACACCGCCATGCTCTGCGTGATGGCACTGGAGGATCAAGGTGTGGCCCCCGGCGACGGACCGGTGATCGTCACCGGCGCCGCCGGTGGCGTGGGCAGCGTGGCGGTGGCCGTCCTGGCGAAGCTGGGCTACGACGTGGTGGCCTCCACGGGTCGGGCCGGCACCGAGGGCGACTACCTGCGCTCGCTCGGCACCACCGAGGTCATCGACCGCGCGGAACTGAGCGAGCCCGGCGGCCGGCCGATGGCGAGACCGCGCTGGGCGGCCGGCGTGGATACCGTCGGCAGCCACACCCTCGTGAACCTCATCGCGGCCCTCGAACCCGAGGGTTGCGTGGCCGCCTGTGGGCTGGCCGGCGGCTCCGACCTTTCCGGGACCGTGTTCCCGTTCATCCTCCGGGGCGTCAGCCTGCTGGGCGTCAACTGCGTGTACCAGCCGGCGGCCCGGCGGACCGAGGCCTGGAGCCGGTTGGCCACCGATCTGGACAGCGCCACCCTGGAATCCATCACCAGCGAGGTGCCCCTGGCGGAGGTTCCCCGGGTGGCCGCCGACATCCTCGCCGGCGCGGTGCGCGGCCGGGTCGTGGTGGACGTGAACGCCTGATTATCGAGGCGCTCAGGCAGTACGCTGCGAATTGGCGGCCCGGGGGGGCGGCGGTAGCAGCAGTCCCTCTTGGCGGCTGCGGACGAATCGACCACGAGGAGAAACCCGATGGGGTACTTCGCACGATCCTGGGAACTCGGCAAGACGTCTTGGCGCGTCCTGCGCAAGGACAAGGAGTTGCTGTGGCTACCGGTGCTCGGCGGCGTGGCGGCACTGATCATCGCCGGGATCGTCTTTCTCATCATCGCCCTCGTCAGCTACGACCCGGCCGACGGCCTATACGACATGGAGGTCGGCGGGGGCTCGGTGCTGCTGATCATCCTGGGTGTCATCGTCGCCGCCATTGCCGTGTACTTCTTCCAGGGGGCCCTCGTGCACGGGGCCCGCGAGCGGCTCACCGGCGGTGACCCCACGGTGGCCAGCGCGATCCGCGGCGCCTGGGGGCGCATAGGTGCCATCGCCCCGTGGGCGATCGTGGCTCTGGTGGTCGGGTTCATCATCAACACCATCCAGGCGGCGGCACGGGACCGCGCCGGAATCTTCGGGGCGATCATGGGCAGCCTCCTGGACCTGGCGTGGCGCGCCCTGACCTTCCTGGTCATGCCGATCATCATCGCCGAGGGTGCCGGCGCGTTCGCGGCCATCGGGCGCTCCAAGAACCTGCTGCGTCGGACCTGGGGCGAGAACCTCGTCGCCCAGGCGGGGCTCTCCATCGTGGGCTTCATCCTGATGCTGCCCGGGCTGCTCATCGCCATATTCCTGGGTTCGGGGCCGCTGGGCGTCTTCGGTGTCATCGTCGGCGGCCTGTTGATGATCTTCGGCGCCGTGGTGGCCTCGGCGCTGAGCGCGGTGTACCAGACCGCCCTCTACGAGTACGCCACCACCGGCGAGTCGCCGGCCGAGTTCGCCGAGGTCAACCTGGGCCAGTCCTTCGGCCACCGCAGCGACCGCGGCAGCCGCTGGGGCCAACCCGGCCAGTACCGCACCTGAGTTTCCGCTGCCGCCGCCTCGCCGGCGGGCGGCAGCGGGTCACACGTCGAGCCAGTCGGGACGGTCCGAGACGCCCTGGACGGTCCAACCGCCGTCCACCACGATGCACTGGCCGGTGATATAGGAGGCGGCCTCACTCGCCAGGAAGACGGCGGGACGGGCGATCTCGGGCGCCTCGGCGAGACGGTCCATCGGCACCTCGAGGCGCATCCAGTCCTCGGTGAGGGAGCCGTCGTCGAGGGCCTGCTGCACCAGCGGCGTGCGGGTGAAGCCGGGAGCGACGGCGTTGACCCTGATGTCGTGGGGCGCCACCTCCACGGCCAGCGAGCGGGTCAACCCCAGGATCCCCGCCTTGGCCGCCGAGTAGGGGGCGCGCCCGGGTATGCCCACAAACCCCGCCGCGCTGGAGGTCGAGACGATGGCCCCTCCCCCGACCTTGCGCATCTCGGGGATCGCCGCGGCGCTGCACAGGAACATCCCCCGCAGGTGGATGCCCACGACCAGGTCCCACACCTCGGGATCCATCAGGTGCGTCGGTGCGGCCCGCTGGATGCCGGCGTTGTTGAACAGCACATCGATGCGGCCGAGTCGGGCGGCGACCTCGGCGGTGGCTTCCCTCACCGCATCGGCGTCGGCAACGTCCACCTCGAGGTCGACGATGCCCGCGCGAGCCTCTTCGGGCACAGCGACATCGAACGAGGCAACCTCGGCGCCCCGCCGGACCATCTCATCGGCGATCGCTCCGCCGATGCCACGCGAACCCCCGGTGACAATCGCCACCTTGCCGTCGAACTCTCCGGGCATCACGCACTCCCTCCCGCGGAACGTTCGGGCGGATGGTACCGCCACTCCGCGCCGCCGGCCCGGCGTACGATCGGCGCGGCGCTCGAACAGGAGGACTGCGGTGGAACGGCAACGAGTGAGTTCGGACAGGCCCTGGGACCCGGTTGGCTACTCGCGGGCGATCCGCTGTGGCAATGTCATCGAGGTCGCCGGCACGACCGCCATGCGTCCCGGTGAGGTCGTCGAGATCATTGCCCCCGGCGACATGTACGGCCAGACGAAGGCCTGTCTCGAGATCATCACCGCAGCTCTGGCCGAACTGGGCGCCGGCCCCCACCACGTCGTCCGCACCCGCATGTTCGTCACCGACATCTCCCAGTGGCAGGAGGCCGGCCGCGCTCACGGCGAGTTCTTCGGCCACGTCAAGCCCGCCAGCACGATGCTGGAGGTCAGCGCCTTCCTGCACCCGGACCTGCTCATCGAGATCGAGGCGACCGCGATCGTGGACTGAGCCGGGTCGGCTCAGCTGGGAAACTCCGGACCCTCCTCGAAGTCGCCACGCAGGGCGGCGGTGGCCGCGGCGTCGAGGATGAAGTCATCGGCGCCGGCATCGTGGGTCGCCACGACGCCGTAGTCCCGCTGGGCACCCGCCACACTGATGTAGCCGTCGCGCAGGTCGTCGAGGACGTGGCAGATGCGCCGCGTGAACGGATGGCCGTACCCGCCGCCGCCCGGCTGGAAGAGGTCCAGCATCCCCTCCTGGCGGATCGGCAGGTTGGTGCAGAACATGCCCACGTTGACCTCATCGTCGGTGCCGGGGGCATACATGAACTTGTTGGGCCGGGCGTCGACGCCGCCGGCAAACCCCCAGGGTCCGAACTTCTCGCCGTCGCCGAGGTCCGAGAGCACGCCGTCGCCGTGGGTGAGGTACCAGCGGCGAGTGACCCCCAGGCCGCCCCGCGACCAGCCGGCGCCGGCACTGTCGGTCTCCATGCGGTAGCAGTCGAACAGCACCGGGAACAGCCGTTCCTGGAGCTCCACAGGCTGGTTCATGGCGGTGGTGGCGAAGGTGGTCATGGCGGTGGCGTTGTCCTTGCGGGCGGCCCGGCCGCCCCAGCCGCCCTCCAGCCAGAGGTACATGACGAATTCCCGCTCGAAGCCCGGCCGCGGGTCATAGCCCGCCGTGATGGTGTTGATGAGTCCCGTCGGTCCGGCCATGGACCGCTCGGGCACCAGGTGCATGAACGCCTTCAGCACCAGGTCGCAAACGGCCGGATACACGCCGGCGGCGCAGCCCGACACCGGCGACGGGAACTCCACGCTCAGCAGCAGACCCGGCGGCAGCACGAAGTCGATGGCCCGGAAAACGCCCTGATTCATGGGGATGTGCGGGAAGATCATCTTCATCGTGACCACCGCCGCCGACAGCGTCACCGAACGCGTGGAGTTCACGGCCCCCGTCGCCGGTGGACTCGAGCCGGAGAAGTCCATCGTGGCTCGGTCGCCGTGCACCGTCAGCACCATGTGGGCCGACAGCGGCTGGTCGGGATCCCCGGCCGGATCGCAGTCCAGCAGCGCCTCCACCTCGGTGGGGCCGTCGGGCAGCTTGGCGAACTCGGCGCGCAGGAGGTCCTCGGAGTACTCGATGAACTCGTCCATGGCTGCGGTGATCATGGCGGTCCCGTACCGCCGGGCCAGGGCCTGCAGCCGCTGCTCGCCGAGGCGGACCGCGCCGATGGAAGTCAGCAGGTCACCACGGGCGGTGTCGGCCATCCGCACGTTGCGCAGGATGAGGTTCGAGACCTCCGGCTGGAAGACGCCCTCGCGCACGACGTGGATGGGCGGCACGGCCAGGCCCTCGCCGTAGGAACTACGGGAGTTGGAGTCGAATGTGCCGGGCACGTGACCGCCGATGTCGGTCCAGTGCATGGAGTTCTGGACGAAACCGGCCAGCGAGCCGTCGAAGTAGAACGGCATGACGGCTCGCATGTCGTTGTGGTGCGTGCCGCCGATGTACGGGTCGTTGATCAGCACCACGTCGCCGGGCCGGAAGTACTCCTCCGGGTCGGTGCCGATCCAGTCCAGCATGCCCTTGATGGTGAACGGGTGGGTGCCCAGGTGCGCGGCCAGATCGCGCACGCCCGAGGCCACCAGGTCGCCCCGGGCGTTGCTGATGGTGCCCGAGTAGTCCCCACCCTCACTGACCACCAGTGAGAAAGCGGCGCGCATCGTGAGCGCGCTCATCTCGTCGACGATGCTGCTGAAGGCGCTGTTCAGCACCTGGAACAGGATCGGGTCGCTCTCGCGAAGTCCTCCCGACTCCTCAGTTGCGGTCTCCACCGCTCGCAGGCTCATGCGGTTCCCTCCCTCATTCGGAGCGGGCCATCTGAAGGTTGCCGAGCTTGTCCACCTCCACCTCCCAGTGCGGCGGGACCCACGTGGTGGAGTCCTCCTGGGTCAACACGAGCGGGCCCGACAGGCGGCTGCCGATGTGGAGCCGGCTGCGCTCGGCCACCCGCGCCGTCACCTCGCCGTGGTGCGTCAGCACGGGGCGCTCGTTGGTGTGCAGCGGCGATGTGGGCCCGCTGAAGGGGATGTGGGGTCGCTCCGAGCGCCGTACACCGCGCACGCGCAGCGCCGCGATCTCGGTGGGAATGTCCACCGCCACCGAGTGGAACTGTCGCTCGTACTCCCCGAGGAACAGCTCGCGGTACTCCTCGGTGAAGCGTTCGGACACCTCGCCGGTCTCCAATTCCACGGTCAGGGCCCGCACCTGGCCCAGGTAGCGGAGGTCGATGGAGTACTCCAGACGCTGGCGTTCGGTGGCGACACCGTCGTCGCTGAGCCGTTGGCGCATCGCGGCGGCGAGGCGGTCGAAGACCTCCTGCAGCCCGGAGCGGTCGGCGTCAGCGAGTTCGCAGATGAGCGCCTCGCTGATGTCGTGGGTGATGTCCACGTACAGGCAACCCAGACCCGAGGTCACGCCAGGCGCCAGCGGCACGACGATGCGGGTGATCCCCAGCACGTCGGCCAACTCGGCGGCCATGAGCGGTCCCGCGCCGCCGAACGGGACGAGGGTGAAGTTGCGCGGGTCCAGGCCGCGCTCCACGGTCACGACCCGGATGGAGCGCGCCATGTTGTTGTTGCAGATGTCGATGATTCCCAGCGCGGCGTCCTCGACGCTGAGCCCCAGCTCGTCGGCGAAGGTGCCGACGGACCGGCGTGCCGCGGCAGTGTCCAGAGTGATGCCGCCCGCCAGTTCCACGTCGGCCACGAGACGTCCCACCACGAGGTTGGCGTCGGTGACCGTTGCCTCGGTTCCGCCACCGAGATAGGCGGCAGGGCCGGGATCGGCACCGGCGCTCTGGGGTCCCACGTGGGGCAGGTGTCCCGCATCCACCCAGGCGATCGAGCCGCCGCCTGCTCCGATGGTCACGAGGTCGATGGCAGGGAAGCGGGCCGGCTGACCGAAACGGGGCGAGAACTCGTGCACGATGTCCGCCCGACCGCCCTGCACGACCGCGATGTCGGCGCTGGTGCCGCCGATGTCCAGCGAGATCACCTCTTCCAGACCCTCGCTGGAAGCCAGCACGCCGGCCGCCACGACGCCGCCGGCCACCCCGGTGGAGGCGGCGACGCCCTCGGCGGCCTTCGCCCCGGCGGCAGGGCCCGACGTCAGGAGACGGGCAGGGAAGCGCGAGGCGCTCTCGACGGTGAGCAACCCGCCGCCGGAATGCATCACGTACAGGCGGCCGCCGAAGCCGGCATCCCGCAGGCGGGACTCAAGGGCTGTGAGGTATTCACTGACGACGGGGGCCAGATAGGCGTTCAGCACGGTGGTGGAGGTGCGCTCGAATTCCGGCGGCTCACGCAGCAACTCCCCGGAGGTGCTGATGAACGCATCGGGCAACTCGTCAAGCACTATCTCCGCCGCCTGGGCCTCGTGGACGGGGTTCACGTAGGAGTGCAGGAAGGCGATGGCAAAGGTGTCGATGCCGCGGCGCGCCGCCAGGCGGGTCGCGGCGCGGACCTGTTCGACATCCAGTGGTATCACGACGTCGCCGGCGTAGTCCAGCCGCTCGGTGATCTCGAACCGGTTGCGGCGCGCCACCAGAGGCGGAGGCGGATCCCACTGGATGTCATAGGGGTCGCCGCGGTTGTGGCGGCGCAACTCCAAGACGTCCCGGAAACCTCTCGTGGTCAGCAGCGCCGTCGGTGCGCCGCGCTGGGTGATCACGGCGTTGGTGGCGACCGTGGTGCCGTGGGCGATCATCTCGATGTCGGAGACCTCGATGCCCGCGGCACCGATGGAATCCAGGACGCCCTGGTCGAACGCCGAGGGAGTGGATGGAACCTTGGCGATGCGCTGCTCGTCGCCGCGCACCGCCACGAGGTCGGTGAAGGTCCCGCCCGTGTCGATCCCGACCTGCCAGCCACCTTGCATGGTTCGAGTCTCCCCTCCTGCCCCGCATCAGCCCCCGGGCGTCAGCGTGAACATACAACACCGCCGGAGTGGGCTCGGAAAGCCGGCCCAGGAGACTGCTGAGTAATTCTGCAGCCCAACACTCTCGTCGTTCCGGCGGACGCCGGAGTTCACTGTTCAGCCGCCCCGCTTGGGCCGTCGTTGCCTTCTGTGCGCGATTGTGCCGCCCTGGACAGCAACATTGCGCACAGAAGGCACCCCGGAATGCACACCTAGGAGCCGGGTGCAGATTCCTCGATGCGGCGCAGCCGGTGGAAGAGGCGCTCGCAGCTCTCGTCGCAGCAGCGCCGCGTCTCCCCGCCCACCGGCTCGACGAAGCTCCAGTAGCGGGCGATCAGGAGGTTGCCGCACACGTCGCAGTAGTCGACGGTCGTGTCGTGCCAGCTCTTGTCGAGTTCATGCCACGCCATCGCGCATGACCCTCCTCAACTCGGCGGTCGCCGCCTCGTCGACGGCCGGGTCACCCGCTGCGCCGTCGCCACCGCCAGAGCCGTCCTGACCCGAGTCGCCGGTTGCAGAACCGCCGGCGATCACCACGCCGTAGACCGATTCCGCCGAGCCCCGGCTCACGAATCCCAGCTCGACATCGGCCAGCACCCTGGCGGGATCGCGCTCCAGCGGGTCGCCGTAGCCACCCCCCGACGGCGACGTGATCCGCACCCGGTCGCCCCGGCGCAGGCGGATGTTGGTGAACTTCGACGGCGACACCAGACCGAACGCATCCTGGAACGTCTCATATTCCTCGCCGCCGGCCGCCGCAACCTCCAGGCGGGTGCGGCTGCCCTCCCGTCCCCCGAAGAGCCCCCAGGGCGAGCGCTTCATGCGCTCGGAGAGGGCGCTCACCGTGATCACGTCGCCCGCCACCTCGAGGACCCGCCGGACCCCCAATCCGCCCCGATGCCGGCCGGCACCGGCGGTGTCGTCGTTGAGGCAGTACTCCTCGTGCACCCACGGCCACTTGGTCTCGAAGATCTCCACGGGCGTGTTCCGGCAGTTGGCGTGCGGCACGATCTGCGCGCTGTTGCCGTCGCTGGTGGCCCGGCCGCCCCACCCCATGCCCTCGAAGTGGTAGTGCGCGTAGTACTCGCCGTTGCGGGGATCCACCCCGCCGAACAGGAAGTTCAACGACGTGTTGCCGCTTGCGGCGGCCGCCCGTTCGGGCAGGATCTGTGACAGGATCTGCCCGAGGACCAGTTCCATGATCCGCGGCTGGAACTCGGTCTGGCCACCCACGCACGGCCCCGGCAGCCGCACGCAGGTGATGGTCCCGGCGGGAGCCACGACCTTGATGGGGCGCACGATGCCGGCGTTGACGGGAACGTCCCGCGCCAGCACGTACAGGAGCCCGTTGAGCGAGGCGGAGAGGGTCACGACGTACGGCGCGTTGATCGGCCCGACCGCCTGCTCGTCGGAGCGGGAGTAGTCGAAGATCAACTCGTCGCCTTCGACGATGATCCGCGAGCGGATCCAGTAGGGCCGGTCGGAGATGCCGTCGTCCTCCATGCAGTCCTCGCCGGTGTAGATCCCGTCGGGAAGGCTCTGAATCTCCGAGCGCATATACGCCTCGGCATAGTCGAGGATCTGATCGAAGGACTCGTTCAGCCCGTCGATGCCACGCTCGGCAATGAGGTCGCCGACGCGGCGCTCCCCCACCCGCAGGGAGCCCAGCATGGCGTGCAGGTCACCCCAGGAGTTGGTCGGCGTGCGGTGGTTGGCCAGCATGATGCGCCAGACGTCGCGCACTGGCTCTCCCCGGTCGAAAAGCTTCGTGGGTGGGATGCGCAGGCCCTCCTGGAAGATGTCGGTCGCGGTGGCCGCGAACGATCCGGGGGCCATCCCGCCGATCTCGGCGAGGTGTGCGATGTTGCCCACGAAGGCGGCCAGTTCCCCGTCGCGGTAGACGGGGGTCACCATCATGTGCTCGGGCAGGTGCGATCCGCCCCGGTAGGGGTCGTTGTGGACGAAGACGTCACCGGGGGCGAAGTTCTCCGGGCCGACCTCGCGGATGATCCACGTGGCGGCGTACAGCGAGGCGCCCAGCATCGCCGGGTTGATCCCCGCCGTGGCCACCAGCCGACCCCGGCGGTCCAGGACAAGCGTGGAGAAGTCCAGGCCCTCGGAGAAGATCGGCGAGTAGGCCGTGCGCATCATGGCGAAGGCCATCTCGTCGCAGATGTTCCGCACCCGCTTGTAGAGCAGGGTTAGGCCCACCCGGTCCAGCTCGGCGGGCGCCGGCGGGCTCGCTGCGCTCATGGGCGAGCCTCCTCGGCGTGGCCGTTTCGGGCGATGATCAGGCACTGGCTCTGGTGCACCACCGCGGTGAACCCCGGGGGAACCCAGGTCGTGGAGTCGGCCTCCTCGATGACGGCAGGGCCGTCGAGCACCTCGCCGACGCCCAGTGCGTCACGCTTGACGATGCGGGCGTCTACCCAGCAGCCGGCCGCGGCCAGGACACGGCGCGTCACGTGCGTCGACGATCCGCCCTGCCCCGAGTAGGGGCGGATGAGAAGGTCGGGCGCCGCCGAGAGCGCCGTGGCGCCCAGGTAGACCGACTGGATCGGCTGGTCGCGCATCTCGTAGCCGTAGGAGGCCATGTGGGTGGCGTGATAGCGGTCAGCGAGCTGGTCCACGAAGTCGGCGGCGTCAGGCAGGATGGCCACGGCCAGCTCGAAGCTCCGGTCAACGTGGCCGAAGTCGGTGCGGATCTCCTGCTCGAAGTTTTGCCCCACGTACCGGCAGGCCACGTACGTCGCCACCTCCACCGACGCCTCCCGGCGGCGCAGCTGCGAACGCAACTCTCCCGCGGTGTCGGTGGCCAGCCGGGCCAGCGCCGCGGGCAGATCCTCGGACTCGACATGGTCGAGGCGACGCACGAGCGTGATGCGGCGATCAACCCTCTGGTCGGCAATCACCGTGCCGTAGGCGGAGACCAATCCCGGGTTCGGCGGGACGACAACCCGGTTCATCCCCATGCGGCGGGCGATCTCGGCGGCGTGCAGCGGACCGGCGCCGCCGTAGGCGACCAGGTCGAACTCCCGGTAGTCCAGGCCGCGGTCCACGGTCACCAACCGCATGGCGCCGTCCATGTTCTCGATGGAGACCGACACGACGGCATCCGCCGTGTCCTCGACGGTCAGGCCCAGCCGGTCGGCCAGCGGCCGGGTGGCCCGGCGCGCCCGGTCCACGTCGAGGCCCATCTCCCCGCCGAGGAAGTACGCCGGGTCAAGACGGCCCATGAGCACGTTGGCGTCGGTGACGGTCGGCTGCTCGCCGCCGAGGCCGTAGCACGCAGGCCCCGGATCCGCGCCCGCGCTCTCCGGGCCGACCTTCAGAAGGCCGCCCGAATCGATGGACGCGATGGAGCCCCCGCCGGCGCCGATCGTGGTCACGTCCAGGATCGGCAGCGCCAGCGGAAGTCCGAACTCCACCTCGAACAGGCCCGAGAACTGCAACTCGCCGCCGGTGATGACACCCACGTCGGCGCTGGTCCCACCCATGTCCAGCGTCACCGCCTTGCCGGTGTCCACGGCGCGGGCGAAGTGCGCGCCGGCGATCATCCCGGCGGCGAGGCCCGACAGCACGATCTCCACCGGCCTGCCGGGGGCGTCGGGGATCGCCACCTGCCCGCCATTGGACCTCAGTAGGCCGTGCCAACCACCCACGCCCTTGTGGGCCAGCTCGGCGGCAAGGGATCCGGCGAAGTCGGCGACGATGGGCTTCACGTAGGCATCCACGACGGTCGTGTTGGAGCGCTCGTACTCGCGCCAGATGGGCGCCACCTCACTCGACAGCGAGACCGGCACTCCGGGCAGCGCCGCCGAGAGGGCCTCGGCCAGGGCCTGCTCGTGCGCCGGGTTCACGTAGGAGAAGAGGAGCGACACGGCCACCGCCGGCTTGGTGGCCTGCGCCGTGAGCCGGCGCACGCTCTCAGTGACCCGTGCCAGCTCCTCGCCGGTGATCGGCGTGCGGATCGACCCGTCGGCGAGGATCCTCTCGGCCACGCCAACGACCCGGTTGCGCGGCACGTACGGCTCGGCCTTAACCCACTGCAGGTCGTACAGGCCCTGCCGGTCGATCCGCTGGATGTAGAGGATGTCCTCGAACCCCGCGGTCGTGACCAGCACGGTGGGAGCACCGCGCCGCTGGATCAGGGCATTGGTGGCGATGGTCGTGCCCAGGATGAAGGAGTCGACGTCGCCACCGGGCTCCACGCCCGACCGCTCGAACGCCTCGAAGGTCGCCCCGGCGGGATCGGCCGGCGTGGAGGCGACCTTCGCCAGGCGCACGTCGCCCCCCGGCCCGACGGCCACCAGGTCGGTGAACGTCCCACCCGTGTCGACGCCGAGGCGCCAGGAGCCCGTTGCGGTCACGCACGCCCCCGCGAGGCGTCCACCCCGCCAGGGCGCTCGAGCGCCGAGGCCGCCCCACCGCTCTTCTGAGCCACGGCCTCGGCGAGCGACCCGATGTCGCCGTGATCGGTCACGTTCAACTCTCCGGTGACCCTGCCGCGCGCCATCACCACAGCCCGGTCCGCCAACTCGAATACCTCCGGGATCTCCGTGCAGTAGGCCACGACGGACCCGCCGTGCTCGGTGAACGTGCGCAGGATACGGTAGATCTCCACCTTGCTTCCCACGTCCACGCCGCGCGTCGGTTCTTCGAGGAGGAGAACGTCCGGACGCTCGGCGAGTGCCGAGGCGATGGCGACCTTCTGCTGGTTCCCGCCACTCAGGTCGCCGATCGGCTGCGCCACCGAGGCGGCCCGCACGCGGAACTCCTGCATGTACCGCTCTCCCAGACGCGCCATCGTCCGACGTTTCAGCAGGCCCCCGGCGCCGGCGATGCGCCCCCGGCCGAGACGGGCCACCAGAGAGCGGCCGACATCGAAATCGCCGAAGAGACTCTCCCCCCGATCCGCGGGGAGGTAGCTGGTGGGTTGCGGGGGCCGCCGGGGCAGGGACGTCTCGCCGGTTGCCTCCTCGAGCCCCGCCAGGGACCGCACGAACTCCCGTCCCCCTGATCCCTCGACCCCCACCACGGCAACGATCTCCCGCGCGCGCACCGCCAGTTCCTCGACCTCGAAGGATCCGCCGCTGTGGCGCCACGCCCTGACGGCCACGGCGGATCCGTCCTGCAGAATCCCCGTCCCTGGTCGTCGCGAGACCGATCCCGGCGCCTGCACCGCCTCTCCCATCACCATCTCGCGGGCAAGCCGCTCCTCGGTGAGAGCCTCCCCGGTCAGATCGGCACCGACCCGCCCGTCGCGCACCACGATGACGCGGTCGGCCACGTGGGCGAGTTCGTTCAGCCGGTGCGAGACCAGGATCACGATGTTCCCCGCGTCGCTCAGCGCCCGCATCCGGGCGAACAACTCGGCCGACTCCTCTTCGGTCAGCGCCGAGTTGGGCTCGTCGAACAGGAAGATCTGCGCATCGGTGGCGTGGGCCAGGGCGCGGGCGATCTCCGTGAGCTGCCGCACGACGAGGGAGCACTCCCCCAGTTCCCGGTCGGCGTCGTGGGTGATCCCGAGGCTGCGCAGGATGTCGTAGTGGGCCGGTCCGGGAACGGGACGGCGTGCCAGACCGTTCCCCCTCCCGCCCACGAGCAGGTTCTCCGCCACGGTGAGGTCGGGGAACAGCATGGCCTCCTGATGGACCACCGGCACTCGTGCCTCCGAGCGCGCCGGGGACCACGGGGCGCCGTTGAGCACCATCTCCCCCGAGTCGGGCTCCTCCTCGCCGGAGATCATCCGCACCAGCGTGCTCTTGCCCGCCCCGTTCGGCCCGGCCACCCCCAGGAACTCCCCTCCGGTGATGTCGAGCGTCACGCCGGCGAGCGCCTGCGTGTGACCGTAGGCCTTCTGCAGGTCGCGCACCGTGAGGCGCAGCGCGGACTCGGGTCGTGCCGCCGCGGTCATGGCGCCTGACCGGGCCGGGCTCGCTTCCGGTAAGTGAAGCGGTCGAGCATCACCGCGCCGATCGTGGCGGTGCCGATGAAGATGGACTTGGCGAAGGCGCCCACGCCGATGATCGACAGCCCGTTGCTGAGGACCGACAGCAGCAGCGCTCCCACGATCGTCCCGATGATCGTGGCCCTGCCCCCGGTGAGGGTGGCCCCGCCCACGATGACCGCAGCGAACACCGGGAAGAGAAGGGAGCGCCCGGCGCTGGGATCAGTCGAGCCGAGGAACGAGAAGTCCAGCATGCCGGCCGCGGCGGCCATCGCGCCACCCAGCATGAAGACGATGAACTTGTGCCGCGTGATCGAGAGCCGGGCGGCCCGGGCGGCGGGGGTGTTGCTGCCGATGGCGGCCAGCCGGAAGCCGAACAGGGTCCGGTGCAGGAGCACCCAGAAGAGGATCGCGAGCCCGAGGAGCCACACCACCTGGACGGGAATGTCCAGCGGGAGTTTGGTCGCGCCCAGGGCCCGGAAGATGTCCCACTCCCCCGCCGGTACCGGCGGCTCGGCGTACTTCGGATTGATGCCGCGCGCCCCGGAGATGAGCAGGGTCATCCCTTCCACGGCGTTCAACATGCCCAGGGTGACGATGAACGACGGGATGCCCGCCCAGGTCGTGAGGGCGGCGTTCAGGAAACCGACGAAGACGCCCGCGCCGAGCCCGATGAGGAGGGCGGGAACGACGTGCACACCGTCGATCCAGACCGTTCCGGCAAGCATGGCGGTGAAGCCGTAGATCGCTCCGATCGAGAGATCCAACTCTCCCACGATGATCACGAGCGTGAGTCCGAGCGCCAGGAGTCCCAGCGAACTCATCGCCCGCACCATGCCGAGCATGTTGCGCACGGTGAGGAAGTTGGGGTTGACGATGGAGAAACTCATCCCCACTAGGAAGATGGCGATGAGGAGGCCGATGACGCGCGGGTTCCTCACGGCGAACGCCGGTCGCCTTCTCGCCCCGGTGTCGGGCGGGAAGGTGGCGCCCTCGTCCGGCTGCCGGCCGTTCATGCCGCCTCGTTCAGATGCCGGCAAGGGGGGCGGCGACGCGCGGCGCTACCACGACCCTCTCTCCACCGACGAGGGGCACCGACGCCAAGCGCACCGGCGCCCCTCTTCGGCAAACGTCGGTGGGTGCGCTCTACTGGTTCTCAGGCTGGCTCCAGTCGACCGAGTCGACGTTGTCCTGTGTGGCCGCAAGCGGATCCAGGATCACGTGACCCGTCTCGAACTCCCCCTTGAACAGGAAGTCACCGCAAGCATTGGCTCCGTTGTACGCCTGGTTCGAGAAGCCCTGGACCATCGTCACGACGACGACGCCATCGCTGATGAAGTCCGCGATAGCCGGGTTCATGTTGAACCCCGAGGTGTACATGTCGCCCGTGAGACCCTGGTCGGCGATGACCTTCGCCACGAACTCCACGCCCTGGTCGGTGTGGAAGATGATGTCCACGTCCGGGTGGCCCAGAATCCACGCCTCCGACGCGGCGTACTGCTGCGGCGGATCCCAGCCCTGTGACTCGATGTCGGTGTTGGGTCCGTTCACGAACTCGAGGTCGGGCAGAACCGCCGAAATCCCCGCCATGAAGCCGTTCATCCGGTTCTGAGCCCAGGGGCCTTCGACCGACCCTGTGAGCAGTCCGGCCTTCTCGAGCGCTATGCCGTTGTCGACAGCCCATTCGCCGGTGAGCGTCCCGGCCAGCGTGCCCGCCGAGAGTTCGTCGAGCGCGAAGAACGCGAAACGCTTGGAGTCCGGGCTGTCGGCGTTGACGCCGAAGGTGGGAATGCCGGCGTCCACGGCCTTGGCGATGATGTCCACGTAGGGACCGGGCTCGTGCGCCTCAAAAGCCAGGCAGTCGATCTGACCGGCGTCGATGAGCGAGTCGATCTCCGCCACCTGCGCGGGAATGTCCGTCTGGAGCGGTCCGATCGTCCGCGCACTGATGTCCACGCCGTGCTCTGCGGAGATCTCGCCGGAGCCACGGCTCCATCCTTCGTCCATGGCCGCACCGAAAATGGGGATGGCCGTCCCCTCGATGGAGAGAACGAAGTTGAACTCGCCGTTGTTGGCGATCTTGTCGGCGATGCTGTCGGCAAGGGTGAAGGTGCCCCACGGCAACTCGGCGGTGTGCGGCGGACCAGAGGGCATCTCGTCCGCCGGCTCCGGCGGCGGCGGTGGCTCATCGGCCGGCGGCGGGGGCGGTGGCTCATCGGCCGGCGGCGGAGGCGCCGGTGCCTCCGGCTGCGGCGCGGCGGGCGGCGGAGCGGCCTCCTCGTCGTCGCCGCAAGCGGCGGCCACGAGAGCGAGCGCGCTCAGGACCGCAATCGCGGTCAACGATCTGACGTGTCTGGTTTTCATGGTTTCCCCCCAATTGTCTCTGCGCCTCGGCGTGACATTCACCAACGTAAGGTGAAATAGTTCTCTCCGTCGAGGCCCCAATGGCAAGCTAACACCGTCCTCCGACCTGCGCCGGAGTCGGTGTCAAGTCGCGCGCCATGCAGAATGAATGCGGTTCAGAACGAGGCGGTTCAGAGATGGGGCGGTCCGGGGTGCGGACGCCCGGGCCGTGGGTTACCCGTCGATCTAGCGCGGGATCGCCGCCACGCAAGCCAGCCCGCCATCCACCGACAGGATGGTGCCGCTGACGAACGAGGCATCGTCCGAGCACAGGAACGACACCGTCGCGGCCACCTCCTCCGGGGTGCCCACCCTCCCGAGCGGGTGCGCCTTGCCGAGGGCCTCCTGGCGGGCCGGGGGATGCGACGTCTCGAACATGTCGGTGCGGATGTAGCCCGGCGCGATGGCGTTGACCCGTATCCCCGCCGGGCCAAGCTCCACGGCGAGGCCCCGGGTGAGGAGGTTCACCGCCCCCTTGGAGGCCAGATAGCTCACGATGGTGGGTGCCACGACCAGCGACATGACCGAGCTGACGTTCACGACCGACGCACCGCCGGGTGCGGCCGCCCGCAGCGCCGGTTCGAGGGCGCGCACCAACTCGAACGTGGCGCGCACGTTGATCTCCATAACGTCGTCCCAGTCGGCACCGTCGAAGTCAGCTACAGCGCCGATGCGTACGATGCCCGCGTTGTTCACGAGCGCGTGAACGGCCGGATGATCATCCACTAAGCGCTTGCAGACGGCCGCCAGTTGCTCACGATCGGTGAGGTCGCACACGACGACCTCCGCCTCCCCGCCCCCGGCACGAATCTCGTCGCTGATCCCGGTAAGCAGATCCTCCCTGGTCGCAAGCAGCGATACACCGAACCCGTCCGCTGCCAAGCGGCGCGCAATGGCGGCGCCGATCCCCCGGCTCGCCCCGGTGACGACTGCCCAGCGTTGCCCGTCCTGCACCGATCCCCTCCCCCGCTTCGACACCGCGTGCGGACGGATCGTAGTCGTCGCGGGGCGCCCCGCCGGATTCAGCCGGAGGAGCGCCGCCCGCCGCCCGCCGGCGGCGACGAGGAGACAATGTGCTGCGCGTCCTGTGGAAATTGTCCCCAAGTTGGGAACAAGTGGTGGACAATCCGCGGTTCTGTTTCGGATGCGAGACGGACCGGACGTTGCGCCGCGGAAATAATCGGTATTCTCTCGCCCGTGCCCGAGTCGCTCGACACTCTCGTGCTCGGGCAGCGGATCCGGCATGAGCGGCGCCGGAAAGGGCTGACTCTCGCCGAGTTGGGCGAACTGGTGGGCCGCCCGGCTCCCTACCTCTCGCAACTCGAGAACGGCAGGATCGAGCCGCGCCTGTCGCTGCTGGGTGACCTCGCCGAGGTCCTGGGGTGCAACCCGGGCGACCTGCTGAACGGCGAGGCGCCGACCCGACGCGCCGAGTTGGAGGTTCGGCTCGCCCGCATCCAGCAGACCGACGCCTACCGCTCGCTGCGGCTGCCCGAACTGAAGGCCACCGCCCGGCTCCCCGACACCGCCCTGGAGCATCTCCTGGCGCTGCACGACGCCTGGCGGGACGGCTCGGAGAGCCGCTCCGCCGGCGCCGGAGTCCCTGCGGTGGATCCGGTGCGGCGGGCGAACATCGTGTTGCGAGCGCAGATGCGTGCCCGCAGCAACTACTACGGCGAGATCGAGGAGGTGGCGACCGCAGCCCTCAGGGCCGCGTCCTACCCCGGTACCGGCCCGATCTCCGAGCGGATCCTGCTCGACCTCGCCGAGCACTTCGGCTACCGGATCGACCGGGTACGCGACATCCCCCGCTCGACCCGATCGGTCACCGACCTGCGCCGCCGGGTGATCTACATCCCCCAGCGCGACGAGTTGCCGACCCGCGCCGCCCGGTCGGTGGTGCTCTCGACCCTGGGCCACTTCGCCCTCGACCACTCCGACCCCGAGACCATCGAGGACTACCTGCGCCAGCGGGTGGAATCCAACTACTTCGCCGGGGCGGTGCTGGCGCCGGAGAGCCCGGCGGTGGCACTGCTGGACGAGGCGGCCGCTAGCGGCGACATCGCCGTGCAGGACCTGAAGGACGTCTTCTACGTGTCCTACGAGATGGCCGCCCACCGGCTCACGAACCTCGCCACCCGCCACCTCGGCATCCCGATGCACTTCATGCGGGCCGACGAGGAGGGACTCATCTCGAAGGCCTACGAGAACGACAACGTGCCCTTCCCGACCGCACCCGACGGGAGCCTCGAGGGTGTGCGTGTCCCGACCTTGTGGGCGCCGCGCCAGGTGTTCCACTCCGCCGACACCTACGCCACGTACGCCCAGTACACCGAGACGGACGCCGGCGACTACTTCTGCGTCACCCAGGTGGACACCACCCGCGACCACGGCCACACCGTGACCGTCGGCACGACCGCAGACCATGCCGGGCGCTTCCGGAGCAGCGACACCGCGCGCCGCATCGTCGCTCCGCAGGCGACCGGCGTCACCGGCCCCGGAGCCGGTGACGGGCTGGCGCGCGACCGCAGGGTGTGGGCCTCGGCTCGTGATCGCGAGTTCGTCCTGGGCCCGTTGACCTCGCCCGACGGCGCCCTGGCGCCCTCACCGGGCGTCTCCATGAGCGAGGTCCACGCCTTCCTCGACCGCCACCGCAGCGACACCGGCACGTAGACGGCTGACGGGCGGTACGTGCGGACCACTGAGTTCGAATGTCATTCCGGCGGAAGCCGGAGTCCACACCGCAGCGGCTTCGCCGCCGCCGCGGCCAGATGACGCAGCATGCTCTTGCTCCTCCTCTCGGCACCCGCTGAACGCCTGGCTCGGGTATCCGGTAGAGTCGCCCGAGCCAAGAATTACGGGCAGGCCTTGGCGACCGCAGCGCCGTGACCTGACCGGCAGCACCCGCCGCACCGTCTGCGCCACGACGCCCGAGATCCGGACAGCTTCCCCATGACTCAACCGGAAAGCCTCGAACGAGCCTTCGCGGACGTGGAGCAAGAGGCCTCCTCGGCTCTCGACTCGACCAAGAAGCTGCAGGGTCTGCTCAGGCAGCTCCACAAGAGTTCTCGGGAGGGGAACGTGGCCGCGCTGAAGCGAGTGCAGGGCAGGCTCCGCGAAGCATCGACCGAACTGACCCGCGCCGTTGAGGGTGCAGCCGGTTCGTGGCTTCTCGGCGACGAGGAGGAAGTCGGCTACCTCCGCGAAGGCTATGCGGCCGAGTTGATCCGCGTGGCGGCCGAGCAGGGCTTGGAGATCCACGAGACCGACGGGCAGCTGATATCGCATCCCTCCACGGTGCGGATCCTCGCGGGCGACCGCGCCGTCCGCATCGACAGGAAGAAGGTCTCGACGATCAGACCGTCCCACCTCGTCGAGTTGCTGCGCAAGAACCAGAACAGGCCGGCACGCTTCCGCCCGGAGCCGTTCCTCAAGGCCCTCCACGAGGTCTACACCGCGCTCACCAGCGGCACACAGACTCCCCCGGGTGGCGTGGTGATCCCTCTTGACCGGATCTACCGACTCCTGACCTCGCTGCCGGGAAGCCAGCGAGACTATTCGCGCACCGATTTCGCTCGGGACCTGTACCAACTGGAAACCGCCGGGGCAACCACGACGAAAGCCGGCGCAAGGGTCTTCTTCCCTTCGTCCACGGGAGCGCGCAGCGCCAGGAACCTGTTCACGTTCGTCGGCGGGGACGGGCGCGAAGTGAAGTATTTCGCCATTCGCTTCGAGCAGCCGGCCGGCTGATGGCGCACACGATCGACATCGCACACTGGTTCGAGGTGATCGACTCGGAGTACCTGTCGTCGTTCATCCCCGAGGGTGGCTCGTCGGTGAAGTTCGCCGCCGTACCGGAGCGCTTGATCCCATCTCTGGGCACCATGATCGAGGACCGCTGCCGGGAACGGGACTACCTCGTGCTGCGACTAGATGCGCGCAACGAGCGCGCCCACATGCCTCAGGACTTCTTCTTCACCCTGGCGCGCCAGATGGATTGGCGGACGCTGGCGCGGCGCGCCGTTCTGCGTTTCGCCTCCGAGAACGGATACGAGGCGGAAGGGATCGACCCGGCGACTCCGGGCGTCTATGACGCGATCGCCGCTGCCGGCAACACCTCACCTCGGTTCGTGCGAGCGGATCTGGCGCCGGAAATACAGCGACACGTCTTCGCCAACCCTCACATGGCCAAGGACTTCCGCGTCTGCATGAGCCACCTCTGCCTGAGGGAGTTCGCCGCCCACGCGTACGATGCAGAACCATTGTTGGACTGGCTGACCGGCGAGAACACCCGGATCAGTTCGGTCCGACCATTCTCGATCGCCGGCGGCATCAACCGCACGACCGCCCGCTATTTCATAGAGTCATCGCTCTACTGGATACAGAACGCGGGATACGCAGGGACCGTCATACTGTTCGACAATCGCCGCGTCACCCTGTCCCGGAATCCCAAGGACGGGCACCGGTATTACACGAGAGCCATGACTCTGGAACACTACGAGATGCTGAGGGAGTTCATCGACGGCGTGGACCGCCTGAGGAGCACGCTGATGCTCGTCGTCACCAGCGAGGAGTTCCTCGATCCGTCCCCGGACCGTCGATCCCGCGGTTACGGGATCTATCCCGCCCTCCAGACCCGTGTCATGGACGACGTGCGCGACTCGAACAGAGCGAATCCGGTCGCGTCACTGGTCGTGCTGTCGTAGGAGATTCGCGCCGTGCCCCCTGTAGCCGTGCCCCCTGTAGCCGTGCCCCCTGTCGTTGACGAGTTCACGCCGCTCGAATGCCGCCGTGCCTTGGAGGCTCTCCGCAGCGGCGTGCCGAACAGGGAAGCGGTTGCGATACTGGGTTGCGAGCAGCCCGAGATCGAACGCCGCTTCGATGCGATTCTGGCCGGCGCGGCCGGCACGAGCGCCGCGCCGGGCGACGGCGGGGGGATGCTCGTCTCCGGCGACTTCGGATCCGGGAAGTCTCACCTGCTGGCCCACCTCGAGCACTTGGCGCTGGCGCAGGGGTTCGTCTGCAGCACCGTCGCTGTCAGCAAGGAGACTCCGTTCTACGACCTCGGCAAGGTCTTCAAGTCGGCGATGGAGAACAGCCGCATCCCCGGACACAGTGGACGCCTCATCGAGGAACTGGGCCAGGCACTCGACCCGCGCTCGGACCGGTACGGCGACTTCTTCCGCTGGGCGGACAATGCCGCGGCCAGCGGTCTGAGCCCGATGTTCCCGGCCGGCCTCCTCGTCCACGAACGCTTGGACGACCCCGAGCTGAACAGGGAGATCGAGGACTTCTGGGCCGGGGATCCGCTCCGCAAGACGCGGATCACGACCGGCCTGAGGGAGATCGGTCAACTCGCCAACTACTCCTTCCGGGCGCCCAAGGCGGCCGAGCTTCCCCCGCAGCGCCTCCGTTTCATGTCCGAACTGATCAGAGCGGCCGGCTATGCGGGGTGGGTGATTCTCCTCGACGAGATAGAACTCGTGGCCCAATTCTCCATCCTGCAGCGGGCCAGATCGTATGCCGAACTGGCCCGCTGGTTCGGGCGCGCGCCCGGCCGGCCGGATCCAGGACTCGTCGTCGTGGCGACGGTGACCGAGGACTTCGCTCTCGAGATCATCAGCCCGGACGGCACCAGGAAGGATCGTGACTACATCGCCCCGAGGCTGGCCGACCGTTATCAGCACCTGAGCGGTCCGGCAGAGATCGGCATGCGGATACTCGAGCACGAGGCTGTACCGCTGGGCGCGCCGCGCGAGGACGACGTTCCTGCGACCATCGAGGCGCTTCGGCGGCTCTACAGCACGGCATACGGCTCGGAGGCGCCTGTCCTTCCGCTGCCGAGCCGGGGGGCCGGCTACCAGAACCGGATGCGCTACCGGGTGCGGGCCTCGATCAGCGAGTGGGACCTGCGCAGGCTGTATCCGGACTACAACCCGCGGATCGAGGGCGACGAGTTCCGGTACCGCTACGAGGAGGAGGCCGAGACCGAGGAGGGATCGGATCCCGGCGACGCAGGAGCGGACACCCCGACCCCGAACTCACAGTCACCGGACTCCTGATCCACGGCCTTGCCGACCCCCCTCGACGAGGTCTCCGAACGCACCGGCGTCATCGGTTGGCTCCGCGTCATTGCCGAGGAGGACTCCGGAGGTGTGGTCGCTGCACTGTTCGAGGCATCCTTGCAGGGCGAACCCCTCGGTTTCTGCTTCACCCGGGCCGGCTTCGGCGACGCTGGGACCGGCGTATCCGGATTCTCCGAGGCGGTCCCGGCCCTCCTCGCGACGCTGCTCCGGGCCGCCTCGCTCCCCCCGAGCCTGCTCGTGGGACTGGCAACCGAAGTCCCGCCGGCGCCGGTCGCCGCGGCCATGGAGGCCCGCGTCCCCTTCTGCCTGCTGGGACCCCCGGACCGTCGGCGGGCCTCCGACGGTTCCAACGGTCGCGGCACGCGTCCGACCTGGATGACGCCGGCC
>Ga0209021_1000695_pt1 | contig 39506 bp, 29 predicted proteins | sample PinacodermFT_FD_187299 | JGI IMG/M metagenome (GOLD analysis project Ga0209021, IMG submission 187299) | Host-associated microbial community of the marine sponge Aplysina aerophoba from Gulf of Piran - sponge pinacoderm, lysed by freeze-thaw... | ecosystem: Host-associated > Porifera > Sponge >... | reverse complement strand
GACGTTCTCCCCGAGATTCGTCACGTAGAGGTCCGGGAAGCCATCGCTGTCGATATCCGCGATGGCGATTCCGTAGCCCCATCCGGTGTCGCCGACGCCCGCGGCGGAGGTCTGGTCGGTGAACCGGAGATTCCCCTCGTTCCGGAAGAGCTGGTTCGGAAGCCCCGGGCCGGGCGTGCGGTCGTCGAGCGGCGCCCCGTTGACGAAATAGATGTCCAGATCGCCGTCCTGGTCGTAGTCCAAAAGGCCGGCGCCTGCCCCGAGGGACGAGACGATGAACCGTTTCCCGGGGTCCCCGCTCACGTTCCGGTAATCGATTCCACTGGCGCCGGTCACCTCCTCCAGACGGATCTGCCCCCCGGCGGCGCCGAGTTCCGCGGGTCCCGTCAGGGAAAAGAGGACCGCGAGCCCGACGGGGACGTTGCGCCAGGCGCGTCGCTGTCCGAAGGTCACCGGTTCCGGCCGAGGCGTGCCGCCGCTTCCTGGAGTTGGACGTTGTCCGGCCAGTTCGCGAGCGCCGCTTCGAGTAGGCGGAGCGCTTCTTCCGGCCGGCCGGCCGCCGCCAGGGACTCGGCGTAGAGCAGATGGTGCACGGGCTCCGCGGCGGCGAGGGTGAGGAGCCGACTGGACTCCTGAAGCGCGAGGCCGGGCGCTCCGCCGACGATCAGATGGGCAATCAGAGCCATCTTGGGTTCGCGAGCTCCTGGGTTCGCGTTGACCATCGCCTTCAGTTCGTTCGTCCGGTCGGAGAACTGCCTGAGTTCGGCGAATCGCTGCAGGTGTCCGCGTCCCTTTTCCGCCTGGGCGGGGTCGCCGCTTCGCGCCAGCAGGTTCCCGAGGTGGAGGTGGGGTTCCGGCAGGGTGGGAGCAGCCGAAATGGCCGCCTCCAGCCGCCGGGCGGCTCCGTCCGGATCGTCCGTGGCCGCCAGCGCCTGTCCGAGCGTCGTCAGACCGCCGGCGAACTGTTCGGGACTCGGTCCGGCCCCCGCTTCCTCGACCGCCGGCGTCAGTACCGGGACCGCCTCGGAGCTGCGGCCAGCCTCGTGGAGCAGCAGGCCGAGGCGGAACCGGGCGCGGGAATGGTCCGGATCCAGCCGGATCGCCTCCCGGTAGGCCCGCTCCGCTTCCTCCCCTTGCTGGAGGTAGTGGAGGACGTCGCCATTCGCGAACTGCGCCTCCGCGCTCTCGGGAGCCGCCCGCGCGGCCTCGGCGCACGCCTCCCGGGCCTCTTCGAGCCGCTCTTCCCGCGAACGCAGGAGACAGGTCTCGAACAGTGTGCCGGGGTTGCCCGGCTGGAGCTCGAGCGCGGCGGCCAGATGGGGCTCGGCCATCTCGAACTGTCCGAGTTCCGAGTAGAGCGCTCCGAGGTGGTGACGCGCCTCGAAGGAATCGGGATCCGCCTGCGCCGCCTGCTGCAGCGCCGAAATGCCCTCCGGCCTCCGCCCGGCCTGCACGAAGAGCACCCCGAGGGGCGCCAGCACCTCGGGACGTCCCGGATACTCGCTCCGAAGTTCCTCGAGCCTCCGGATGGCTTCCGCGCGTTCTCCCCTGCGGCCGAGCAGGACGGCCAGGTCCCGCCGCGCTTCCGGGTGCCGGGGATCCAGCGCCAGGACCTCGCGGAGGGCCGCCTCGGCTTCGGGAAGCCGTCCGAGGGCGGTCAGCGCTCCCGCGCGGAGAAGCGGTCCCGTCGTGTTTTCCGGAACCAGGCGACCGAACTCTTCGGCGAGTGCGACGGCCTCCGGGAAATCGCCGAGCCGCAGCCGGGCCACCGCGAGCATCCAGAGCGCCTGCGGGTTCGCCGGATCTGCGCTCCGCGCCCGCTCGAGATGCGGGAGCGCTTCCTCGATGCGCCCCTCCTCGACCAGTTGCCGAGCCGTGATGAGAGGATCCGTCTGGGCCGCCGCCGCAACTGCCGGCAAGAGCGAGCAGAGCAATACGCCGGCGACGACGAGGCCTCCGGGCCGGCGTCGGCGAATCTGGCCTCGGCGAATCTGGCGGCTCGTTGTTCGTCTGGCGGTCATGCCGAGGCCCGGAGTATCGCAAGATCGCCGGCTGGCGGCGCACTTTCTCCACGTTCCCGGGAGCCGACGGAAACCGAGCCACGGCGGTGCGCCGGTTTTTGCGCGGGGGTGGCGCGGGGACTACCATCATCCGGGCCATGAAGTCGAGATTCTGCCGGGCGCCGCGGCTACTGTTCGCGGCGCTCCTTGTTTCGGGAATTCTCGGGGGTGGGCTCGCGGGAGCCCAGGAAGAGCTGAGCGAGAAGGAGAAGATCGCCGCTCTCCCGGAGCACTGGCGCGTCTGGTTCAAGGAAGAGGTCATCTACCTCATCACGGATCGCGAGAAGCGCGTATTCCTGAACCTGACCTCGGAGCAGCAGCGAACCGCGTTTTCCGACGCCTTCTGGCGCAAGCGCGATCACAATCCCTCGACGCCGGAGAACGAATTCAAGACCGAGCACTACGAACGGCTCGACTACGTCAATAACTGGTTCGGACGCTCCACGTTCCGCGAGGGCTGGCAGACCGATCGCGGTCGCTACTACATTCTGCTGGGGGCGCCGCGCTCGATCCAGAACTACGAGGCCCGGGACGAGATCTATCCGACCGAACTCTGGTTCTACAACAACTCCGAGTTGAAGCGCTTCGGACTGCCGGCCTTCTTCTATCTCCTGTTCTGGAGGCGCCACGGAGTCGGGGAGTTGCAGCTCTACGACCCCATATCGGACGGACCGACGGCGCTTCTGACCGGCTACCAGCCGGAGCGCCGCGACTTCCGGGACGAGATGGAACGCGCCTACGAGATCCTCTACGAGTTCGACCCCGAAATCGCGAACGCCGCCATGTCCTTCCGAACCGACGAACAGGACATCACCCGGTTCCAGGCGGTGCCCTTCGGCTCGCTGGACCTGCTCGGGGACATCCACGAGGTGCCGTTCCGGGGTTTGGATGACAGCTATGCCGACCGGCTCGACTTCGAACGGGGCGCAATCGAGGCCGACTACCTGTTCACCTATGTCCCGGGACACGGCGCGGTGGCGGTCCTGCCTGGTCCCGAGAACGCTTCCTTCCTGCACTGGGTAGTCCAGGTGGACGCGCAGTACACCGCCTTCATCCGCAACGAGGATCGAGGCACCTACGACACCTCGTTCATCGGCAGCGTCGAAGCCGTGCTCCGCGACAATCCCGAGCAGGTGGTGACCGAGTTCCGGAAGGAGTCTTTCGTCTCGCTGACCGATGAACAGTCCCGCGGGACCTTGCAGCGTCCGTTCTCCTGGTCCGGGGTGCTGCCCCTGATCCCGGGAGACCACACGGTCCGCATCGTGCTCCGGAACCGGGCGTGCGGTTCCCGAGACGAAGAAGACTGCGCGAAGAGCTACACGCTCATCGAAACCGACGTCAGCGTGCCGCCCAGGGACGGGATGGCGCGCCTCAGCGACCTGGTCCTCGGACGGCGCATCGAGGCTGCCCCGCCGCAGTACCGTCCCTTCCGGATCGGCTTCTCCGGCGTGGTGCCGAATCCTCAGGCGGTGTACACGATCGGTGAGAACTTCGTCGCCGCGGTGGCGCCGGAGAGTGCGCCCGACGGAGCGTCCGTCCGTTTCCGGATCGTGAGCCGCGAACCGTTGACCGACGGTGAGGTTCTGTACACAAGCGACCAGTCGGCGGAACCGGATGCGGCCACCGGCCTCGTGGCGCTCGACTTCTCGCTCGTGGACATCGGGGCGGGCCGCTATGAACTCCAGGCCGACTTGCTCGACCGGGCGGGAGGGGTGCTGTCCTTGCGCCGCGCAGAGTTCTCGGTATCCCCTCGGGGGGATCTGCTCGAGGCGGGTTTCCACGGCACCATGCTTCCCTTTGGTCCGGAGAACCCTGGCTTCACCAGCCTGGCGCTGGGCGAACAGTTGATGGCCCTCGAACGGACCGAGGAGGCCCGCCCGGCGATCGAGCGGGCGGTGGAAATGGCGCCCCGGCTGGGACGCGCCCGGGAACTCCTGGCGCGCCTCGAGATCGCCGCCGGCAACCCGGCCCAGGTCGTGGAACTCCTCGAGCCGGTTTACCGGGAGGTTCAGGACCGTTACGACCTCCTCCGGGTACTCGGCGAGGCCTACTTCCATCTGTCCCGCTACGAAGAGGCCGAGGAACTGCTGGCGCGGGCCATCCTGCTCGAGAACCCGGACACCCAGAGCCTCAACCTGCTGGGACTCGCGCGCTTCCAGGTCTCCGATTTCGAGGGGGCCCGGGAAGTGTTCGAGCGGTCCCTTACCCTCGACGCGGAACAACCTCAGGTCGAGGAGGCGCTCACCCGGATCACGGAAGCGGAACGCGCCCAGCCCCGCCCGGAACGGGAGCGCTGAGCGGCGGTACGGTAGTAGCCTCTGGTGAAACCCGCGTGAGCGCCGAGAGTGGCGCGCCTTGTCAGCGAGGTCCAGCGGGCGTCTCGGTGCTCACGCGAGTTCCACCACAGGCTGTTAAGGACTGACCACTCCCTTCATCCCGCTGCCGGACTGAAGCCGCCGGCGCTCGCGAGCCGGTGGACCTATTCTGAACCGAGCGCGACGATCGGATCGAGCCGCGCGGGCGGAAAGACCGGCTATAGCGCTGGCGCTATCCGTTCGACCTTGATGTCGCTGGCGCGCCGCATTGCCTGGGCCATGTCGTAGGCGGCCTGTAGGCGGTACCAGGTTTCGGCGCCGCCACCAAAAGCCTTGTCCAACCGAATGGCCATCTCCGCCGAGATGCCGGCACGCGCATTAACGATGTCCGAGAGCTGTTTGCGGCTGACGCCAAGCCGCGTGGCGGCTTCGGTCACGGTAAGCCCGAGCGGCTCCAGGCAGTCGTGGCGGACGGAAAGTCCGGGATGTGGCGGGTTCTTCATCGGCATCTCGAGGTTTCTCCTTCAGTGGTAGTCGGTTAGATCGACACCGGCTGCATCGCCACCGTCGAACCGAAAAACGATCCGCCAGTTGGCCGATACCCGAACCGACCAGTAGCCGGCAAGCGTGCCCCTGAGCGGGTGCAGGTGAAGTCCCGGCAACTTCATGGCGGTTGGATCGGCGGCCACATCGAGTCGGGCCAGAATGCGCCCGATCCTGGCGACGTGCTGGGGCGGTAGCCGTCGGGGATCGTTGTTCTCGTATAGGAGCCGTAGGCCCTTGTGCCGAAAGCCGACAATCACTGCGTAAAGTGTAACCTCTCACTTCGCAGTCAGCCGGAGTCGCCGTGGCGCACCGAGCGCAGCGCGTCCTGGGGGTGCGGTCACCCCTGGCGGGGTTGCGGGCGAACCGCCCCGGAGTGCGCTATTCCGAACCGAGCGCGACGATCGGATCGAGCCGCGCGGCGCGCCGGGCCGGGCTCACGCCGGCGATGACCCCGGTGAGCAGGGCCACGACGAAAGAGATCAGGCCGGCCAATGCCGAGATCTCGACCGCCAGCCCGAAGGAGCTCTCCACCACCACGGCGGCGATCGCGCCGATCAGGACGCCGAGGACGCCGCCGGCGGCGCCGAGGAGCACCGATTCGGTCAGGAACTGACTGCCAACGTCCCCGGTCTGCGCCCCGACCGCCATCCGGAGCCCGATCTCACGGATCCGCTCGCGTACCGAAAGCAGCATGACGTTCGAGATCCCGATCGCGCCCACGATCAGGGAAACCAGCGCGATGGCGAGCAGCAGCGCCGACATGGTGCGGCTGGACCGCTCCAGCGTCGCCGCGAGTTGCCGCAGGGTGGTCCGCTCGAGGTTCGGGATGTTGCCGGCGAGGGTTTCCGCCACCTTCGGGTGCAGCCCCTTGCCGAGCACTTCCGATGCCTGGGTGGTCACCGTGAAGTCGTCGGCCTGGGTTTCGCCGATCCCGTGCCGTTCGCGGAGCAGACCCGTGATGCTCCGCGAGACTTCGGTGACCCTCCCGGACGACGCCGCCGTCACGGTGATCGAGTTGAGGTTCGTGGCGTTGAGCAGTCGGTGGACGGCGGTGAACGGGGTGTAGACCGCGTCGAATTCGTCATCCCCGGGAGCGCCGGGATTCATCCAGTTGGTGCTCACCACGACGCCGACCACCTCGAACGTCTGGTTCCAGATGGTGACTTCCCGGCCGACCGGATCCTCGTTCTGGCCGAAGAGCTGATCCCGGGCAACGCTCCCCAGCACCACCACCTGGGAGGAGCGCCTCAGTTCACCGGAACTGAAGAACCTCCCGTGCTGCATCGCGAACGAGCGGCGGATCTCGACGAGGTCCACGTCGGTCCCGTGGAGGCGCGTGAACCACCGGCGGTCACCGGCGAAGACCCGGACGCTCTCGTGAATGCCCGAAGCGACATGGGCGACTCCCGGTAGCGAGGCGATCGCTTCGGCGTCGTCGCTCGTCAGGGTCGCCGCCGCCCCGAGGCCCGCGGCCGAATCCCCGAGCCGTTCGGCGGCCGTCGGGTGGTCGTGTTTTTCCATCGGGTCGTTCTCGGGATGCGCGAGGGCGACCGGCTCGATCTTGCGCAGGAACCGCTCCAGAGCCCCCGGTGGGAGGGCGGCGCCGTGCCGGGTCGGCGCCTCGACGCCCCCGATCGGCCGCTCCCCGCGGGTCCGGTAGTTGCCGGCGGTTATCTCGATGACGTTGAGACCCGCGGCCCGTACCTGGTCCCGGATCGCCTCCTGGGCGCCGCGGCCGAGCGCAATGGTGGCCATCAGCGCGGCCACCCCGAACGCGAGCCCGAGCAGGGTCAATGCGGTCCGGAGCGGATAACGGCGAAGACTCTGCAGGGCGGTCTCGAGCGCCGTGCGCCGCTCGGCCGGCATTTCCCGCACCAGGCGCTGGATCGTGTCTGCGGTTACGGGGATTCGCTTAGGCACCGGGGGTCGCTCCGTTACTCGCAATCGCTTCGTCCGTCAGGATCCGTCCGTCCTGGAGCTCGACGCTCCGGGAGGCGTACTGCGCCACCTGCCGGTCGTGCGTGATCATGATCACGGTAAGGCCGCGCTCGGAGTTCAAGCGGGCGAACGTATTCAGGATTTCGCGTCCGGTTCGGGTATCGAGGTTCCCGGTGGGTTCGTCCGCCAGCAGCAGCCGCGGCCGGTTGGCCAGCGCCCTGGCGATTGCGACCCGCTGCTGCTGTCCCCCCGAAAGCTGACTCGGCGCGTGCGTGGCGCGGTCGGAGAGGCCGACGGCTTCCAACGCCTCGGCCGCGTTCTGACGCCGCTCTTCGCGGCCCGGGCGCTTCGCCCCATAGAGCATGGGCAGTTCCACGTTCTCGAGGGCGCTCGCTCGTGCCAGCAGGTGGAAGCTCTGGAAAACGAAGCCGATCTCCTCGTTGCGGATGCGCGCGCGTTCGTCGTTCCCGAGCCGGGCCACGTCGCGGCCCATGAGCCGGTAGTCGCCGGAGGTCGGCTGGTCGAGACAGCCAAGAATGTGCATCAGGGTGCTCTTGCCCGAACCCGAAGGGCCGAGGACCGACAGGAATTCCCCCTTCTCCACCGAGAGCGTCAGCCCGCGGAGAGCTTCCACCCGGTGGGTCTCGCTCAGGACGTAGGTCTTGACGAGCTCACGGACCTCGATCGCAGCCAATGGCAGTTCCTCCGGGATGTGGTTTCTGGCGTCTCAGCGTTTCACTGGCGCGCCCGAAGCGCCGGACCCGGCTCCCATCAAGGAAACCGGGTCCACGGCAGGCACGTGTTCGGTTTCCTAGTCTTCGTCCATCCCCGTCTCGGCCGGAGCATCGGGGAGCAGTCCGGCGTAGGCATACAGGAAAGTGGCGATCGACTTCTCGGCCCCGGCCATCCCATAGACCTCGCCGGCGCCCTCGATGACCCAGAACTCGTTGGCCGCGTGGGCGCCGCCGCCGTGCCCGGCCGCCCCGCCGACGATCGGCATCGAGAGGTCGGTGCCGTCGGCGAAGTCGCCGTCCCGGCCGCTGAACAGGTAGGCCGGCCAGTAACCGCCCAGGATGGATTCGCCCTCGAGGGGATCGCGGTAGCGGATGCCGAAGACGTCGTAGGTGCGGAGCAGGGAGTGCGCCGCCCGGTTGTCATAGCTGGACTTCGACCACGGCACGTCCCCGATGATCGTCATCTCGACATCCTCGTAGCCCTGCTCATCCAGGTAGTCCCGGATCTTCTGGACCATGTCCAGCCCGTCCATGCTCGGGACGTAGCGCATGTTGTGCTTGGAAGTGATGCGGTTCGGCAGGATCGCGCCCGCCCCGCCTGGATACATGTTGCCGGCCCAGACGCCGTCCATGTTGAAGGAGATCCCGTAGCGCGCGCTCTTCAGGTAGGTCAGCGGATCGTCGCTGATGAAGCGGGCGACCCCGATGTTCTCGGCGGCGATGGCCATGTCGATGTTCTCGGCGGCGTTTTGGAACATCGCTTCTTCCCCCTCGTTCAGCGGGTCGGCGCCGTCGTAGAAGCCCGGAACCAGCACTCCGTTCCCGTCCTCGGTAACCAGTGACGAGAGCATCTTCACGTGGCGGAGCGCCGGGGCGTCGGTGGAGCGCTTGTGGGCTCCATGAATGTTGGAGGCCACCGGGCCCCGGCCCCAGCTCGCTCCACTGGTGGTGAGTTCGATGTAAACGCAGCCCTCCGAACCGCCGCCGATGCCGGCGGCCCCGGAGCGCGACTGGGAACCGAAGCGGTACATCGCGTCCGCCTCGGCGAAGAGTTCCGGGTTTTCGCGGACAAACTGCCGGAGGCCGATGGACATCCGCTCCTCGTCCCCCTCGGCGATGAAGATCAGGTTCACCGGCATGGACCCGGTCACCTCGTAGATGGAGTGGAAAGCGTTCCACTGGACCATCTGCGGACCCTTGGAGTTGGTCGCGCCGCGGCCGATCATCACCTTCTTGAAGGGGCCGAACTCGGTGAACTCCCCGTCGAACGGCGGGAGCACCCAGGCCTCGGGCTGGGTGATCGGCATCGTGTCGTACATCCAGTAGATGAGGATGGTGTGCTCCTTGCCGTAGTCGCAGTTCGCATACACGACCGGGTTGCCGGGCTGCCCCCACTCGGTCATCGGGATCTCGTAGACCTGCGACTGCTGGCATCCGAGCTGGTCGAAGAAGCCCTTGACCATCTGGGCGGACTCGGGAATCCCCTCGCCGGAGTTCGAGATGCTCGGCTGCTGGATCCAGCGGCGGAGATTCATCACGTGCTCATCGATGTTGTCGTCGATGTGCCCGAACACTCGCTGGAGCTCCTCGGGGATCTGCGCCATGTCGGGCGAGATCTCCGTGTCGCCGGCGGCGCGCACGCCGAGCGTCTCGGTCGCGGGCGCCATCTGGTCCTCGGTCTCGGGGGCGGTACAGGCGAGCAGGCCAAGCCCCGTGGCGAGAATCAGCAGCAGGCCGCAGCGGGTTGCGTTTCGCGTCATCGCAATCTCCTTTGTGGATCGGACAGTCCAACGGCCGAACGCTCGTTTCCGAGGGGCGGCCAACCCCGGAAGATATGTCCCGGCGCGGCGACCTGTCAAAAGGGCGACGAATGCCGCCCCGGACTCAGCCGCGCCGGATCCGCGGGATGGACCTAACAGCCTGTGGCAAAACCCCCGCGGCGTTCGGCGTGCGATCCATCCCGGCTGAACCGCGCCGCAGTGCGGCGCTCATCGTTGCGTTTCGGCCGAAATACACCGGGTATTCCGGCCTCACGCGCCTCGTCAGCCGGGCGCCTCGCCCGTCTCGGCGCTCACGCGGGTTTCACCACAGGCCATTAACAGCCTGTGGCAAAACCCCCGCGGCTCGGTTCTCCCGGTGGGGCCTCGGCGCTCGCGCGGGTTTCACCACAGGCTGTCAACGCTCTCCTATTCCTCGTCCATCCCGGTCTCGGCCGGGGCATCGGGGAGCAGTCCGGCGTAGGCGTAGAGGAAGGTCGCCACCGTCTTCTCGGCGCCCGCCATTCCGTAGACGTCGCCGGCGCCTTCGATGACCCAGAACTCGTTGGCTGCGTGAGAGCCGCCGCCGTGCCCGCCGGCCCCGCCGACGATCGGCATCGAGAGGTCGGTTCCGTCCGCGAAATCCCCGTCCCGGCCGCTGAACAAATACGCCGGCCAGTAACCGCCGAGGATGGTTTCCCCTTCGATGGGATCCCGGTAGGGGATGCCGAAAATGTCATAGGTGCGCAGCAGCGAGTGCGCCGCCCGGTTGTCGTAGCTGGACTTCGACCACGGCACGTCGCCGATGATCGTCATCTCGACGTCTTCATAGCCCTGCTCGTCCAGGTAGTCCCGGATCTTCTGGACCATGTCCAGCCCGTCCATGCTGGGGACGTAGCGCATGTTGTGCTTGGAGGTGATCCGGTTCGGCAGGATCGCGCCGGCGCCACCGGGATACATGTTCCCGGCCCAGACGCCGTCCATGTTGAAGGAAATCCCGTAGCGGGCGCTCTTCAGATACTCCATGGGATCGTCGCTGATGAAGCGGGCGACCCCGATGTTCTCAGCCGCAATCGCCAGGTCGATGTTCTGGGCGGCGTTTTGGAACATCGCCTCCTCGGCGTTGTTCAGCGGGTCCGCGCCGTCGTAGAAGCCGGGAACCAGGACCCCGTTCCCGTCCTCGGTAACCAGGGAAGAGAGCATCTTCACGTGCCGAAGCGCCGGGGCGTCAACGGAGCGCTTCCTGGACCCGTGGATGTTGGAGGCCACCGGGCCGCGTCCCCAACTCGCCCCGCTGGTGGTGAGCTCGATGTACACGCAGCCTTCCGATCCGCCCCCAATGCCCGCGGCGCCGGAGCGCGACTGCCGCCCGAAGCGGTACATCGCCTCGGCCTCACGGAAGAGATCCGGATTCTCCCGGACGAACTGACGGAGGCCGATGGACATCCGCTCCTCGTCGCCCTCGGCGATGAAGATCAGGTTGACCGGCATGGACCCGGTCGCCTCGTAGATGGAGTGGAAAGCGTTCCACTGGACCATCTGGGGACCCTTGGAGTTGGTCGCGCCCCGGCCGATCATCACTTTCTTGAAGGGGCCGAACTCGCTGAACTCGCCGTCGAACGGCGGCAGCACCCAGGCCTCGGGCTGCGTGATCGGCATCGTGTCGTACATCCAGTAGATGAGCAGGGTGCGCTCCGCGCCGTAGTTGCAGTTCGCGTACACCACCGGATTGCCTGGTTGGCCCCATTCGGTCATCGGGATTTCGTAGACCTGGGACTGCTGGCAGCCGAGCTGGTCGAAGAAGCCCTTGACCATCTGGGCGGATTCGGGGATGCCTTCGCCCGAGTTGGAGATGCTGGGCTGCTGGATCCAGCGGCGGAGATTCAACACGTGCTCGTCCACGTTGTCGTCGATGTGCTGGAAGACCTGCTGGAGTTCCTCGGGGATCTGCGCCATGTCCGGGGCGATCTCGGTGTCGCCGTCAGCGCGAACGCCGAGCGTCTCGGTCACGGAGGCCACCTGGTCCTCCATCTCGGGCGCTCCGCAGGCCAGCAGGCCGAGCCCGGAGGCGAGGATCAGAAACAGGCTGAATCGGGTTGCTTTTCGCGTCATCGGAATCTCCTCCATGAATCGAACGGAGCCGTGACCGCACCATCGTTCTTGACGAACGGCCAGTTTCGGACGATACGCTCCGGCCCGGCGGCGGTCAAAGGGCGAGGAACGTCGCCTGGTGCGCCGGCCTCCGGGCCGGCATCTTCCGCGCAGCGGACGCAACTCCCACTGCCATGGGCCGGGTGTGACCGCGCCTGCACGGTGCGGCGCCGCGCCTCCACCGCCGGCGCCCGGAGACCTGGCGGCTGCATCCGGGAATTGCCCCGCATACGCTTCTCTGATCCGCTGCCTCCGCGTCCGCTTCCGCCTCCCCCGGTTCTTTCCGGTGGCTCTCATCTGCTGGGCCGCCTGCGGCCCGGCGGAACCGCCCACGGCGGATCCCGTTCCGCGCACCGCCAACGAGCTCGCGAGCCGGTACGTGGAGCTTGCGTTCGCGCTCCACGAGTTCGATCCACTCTTCCTGGACCTGGTGTTCACCGGCGTCCCTCCCGAGAACCCGGGCCTCGAACTCCGGGAAATCGCCGAGCGGGCGGGCCGCCTTGCGGACCGGTCCCGCGAGATGGCGCGGACCGGAGAGGAGTTCCGGGTTCGCCGGATCGAGGCGTCACTGCGCGCGTTGGCCTTTCGCGCCCGGTCACTGCTCGGGGAACGCCGGCCGGTCGCCCAGGAACTCCGGGAGGTCTTCGGGCTCTCCTGGGCCGACCCGGAAGCGGATCTCGACCGGCTTCATTTCCGGGTGGATCGGGCGCTTTCCGGCGTGGCTCCGCTCAAGGTCCGCGTGCGCCGGTACTACGAGCGCTCCGACGCGCCAGTGGAGTCGGCCGAAGTCCGGTTGCGTGAGGCTCTTGCTGCGTGCCGCGGACTCGCGTTGGGCGAATCAGTCGCGATGGAATTCGAACCTCTGGGCATCCGCTGGATGTCAGCGGCGGAAGCGCTCGCCTTGCCCACTGGGCCCTCGCCGTTTTATCGCTACTCCGGAGAAGGGGGCGGGGCGCTGTGGCTCCCGCTGGGGCTCCCGTTGCGATCTACGGAGTTGCACCGGCTCGCCTGCCACGAAGGGATCCCTGGCCACCATCTGCAGGCGATCGTCGCCGATCGGGAGTTCCGGGCGACCGGGTGGCCCGAACTCGGCATCGTCCCGCTCTACGGTCCCCGGACCGCGGTGTTCGAGGGGCTCGCCGTCACGTTCGAGGGGCTCGTCCCGGCGGCCCCCGCCGACGCGTCGCTCCGCGCGCTGGAGCCCGTCGTGTCGCGGGTGCTCGCCGGCTATCTGGACGGGGATCTGAGCCACCTGGAGGCGCTGCGCGCGCTCGACTTCGAGGCGCTCGTTCCCGACCCTCACGGCCTGCTCGCGCACGCCGACCGCTTCGGAGGATACGCTCTTGTCCGTCCCTCCGTGGATCCCGCGTTCCGCGCCGCCCTGGAGAGCCTTGTCGACCCCCAACTTCCTCCGCCCGACCGGCTCGCGAGGACCCTGCTCGTGATCCGGGAAGCCATGAGTCCCGCCGAACTGATTCAACTCCTTTCCCGTCCTCTTCATAATTGAACGGTTGGTTGACGCCTTGCTGATCCGTCCGGCGCACGTGCTCGCCGTCTTCGCCCTCGCCGCCTGCGGAACTCCCGAGGAAGAACCACCCTCCGATGGGATGGAAGGTATGGCGGGGATGCCCGGGATGATGATGGCGCACGGCGACCACTCTCCCCGGTACGGGGGCTATGTCTTCATGCACGGCGATCTCCACTTCGAGGTCGTGCTGACCGCGGAGGGCGAGCACCGCATCTATTTCTCGGACGCGATGCGGAGCGAACTCCCGGCCGCGGTGGCTGAAGAACTCCGGGTCACGATCCGCCGGGTGACCGAAGCGGGAGAAGCACTCGAACCCCTGCGGCCCCGGATCGACGAGTTCGGCGAAGCCTGGATCGCGAGCGGCGATCCCATCGACACCGAGGACACCGTCGCGATCGTGTACTTCCGGTTCGAGGGCGCTCCCTACGAGATCGAGGTTCCGTACATCATGGAACCGCCGACGGTGGATCCTCACACCGGACTGCCGATATCGCCTTCCGAAGCTCCACCGCCAGATCCGTAAGGGGCCTGACTGGCTCTTCAAGCCATGTCGAATCGCCGCGCGAAGCGCATCTTGATCATCGCGGGTCCGAAGTGTGCGGGCAAGACCACCTTCGCCCACGAATTCCTCGTCCGCGAAGCTGGCGTGCCGTATTTCCTGAACGCGGATCTCATCGCTTACGGCCTGAGCCCGTTCCACCCCGCGCCTACGGCCCGGGAAGCCGGACGCCTGATGGTGCGGGAGATCTACGGTCGCGTTCAGCGCGGCGAGAGCTTTGCTTTTGAGACGACGCTCGCGGGGCGCGGACCGCTTCGCTGGATTCGCCGCTGGCGTGACGATGACCATGAAGTGAAACTGTTCTTCCTCAGGCTCTCATCCGTTGAGTTGGCCATTTCCCGGGTCCGGACCAGAGTCGAGCAGGGCGGGCACGACGTGCCCGAACGCGTGATCCGCCGGCGCTTCGCCAAGGGTTGGAGTAACTTCACGGAGATGTACCGACCGCTGGTGGATCGGTGGGCGATCTACGACAACTCCGGAATGAGCCCCGTCCTGATCGAGGAGGGGAGGAACAAGTGAACCCCTCCTCAGACCAGACCATGGACCCCGAAGCGCCACCGTTCGATCTCGTCGCCGTCGAAGTCGCGCTTGACCGCGCCGGCCGGGTCGCGCGCCGGCGGGCGGCGGAAATGCCGCGGGTGCGCGCCCGCCGCCGCCTGGACGCCGTATTGGACTTGGCGGTGCGCGTGCGCATCGCCGCCCGTGACACCGTGAATGCGTGGCGGGCGGGAAGACTTCTGTCCCGCCGGGAGTCAGACATGGTCGGGGCCGAAGTGGCGCTCCACCGAGCGGCTCGCGTCGCTCACCGCCGAGCGGCCGAAATGTCAAGACGGCGCGCCGAAGCACGAATAGATGCGGAACTCGACGCGCAGGTTCGCGCGCGCTCGCTCGCCCGCTTCAGGGTGGCGCGGAGTAGCGCCGCGGACGCCGGCTCGCGCGGGTAGGACCGCCCGGTCGGCCGGCGGCCCGTCCTACTCGGAGCGGAGCGCCACGATGGGGTCGAGTTGCGACGCGCGCCGGGCCGGGTACCAGCCGAAGAAGACTCCGACGCCCATCGCGAGAACCGCCGCTCCGGCGATCGCCACCGCCGGGATCAGGGTTCGCCACCCGAACGTGACTTCCACGAGCATCGAGGAAAACCCGCCCAGCGCGACCCCGAAGAGGCCGCCGAGGGCAGCCAGACCCACCGCCTCCGCGAGGAACTGCCACATCACGTCCCGGCGCCGGGCCCCGACCGCGAGCCTCAGCCCGATCTCCCGGGTGCGTTCGGTCACCGCCAGCAGCATGACGTTCATGATCCCCACGCCGCCGACGATGAGGGAAACCCCGGCGAGCGCGCCGAGCAGCAGGGTCATCGTCGAGGTGGCGCGGTTCAGCGTGCCGACCATCTCCTCCGAGGTGACTTCGTCCAGCTTCGGCATGGAGGCGAGCACGAAGGCGGCGGCAGTCGTGTAGAGCCCCTGCGTCAACGCCTCCGTCGCCTGGGTACGCACGACGAAATCATCGGGGAGGCGGGTTCCGCGCCGAAAGGAGTGCGGGGCGTCCGCCGCCGCCGGGGGCGCCGCGCGGGTCAGCTCGTGCCGCTCGCGGAGCAGGTTCGCTACGTCGCGGCCTACCCGCGAGGCGTCGCCGGCTCGCTCGGTGGCGATCGCAACGGCCTGCAGGTAGTCGCGTCCCACCAGATCCGCGAGCAGCGTGTAGGGGAGCATCGCGGCCTCGGCGAGCCGGCGGTCGGAAGACTGGTAGACCCCGACCACCTCGAACTCCCGCTCCCGGATCACCACCGTGCGGCCCACCCCGGAGCGCCCCGGGAAGAGTTCGGCTTCCACTGGCGAGGAGAGCAGCACGACGGGTCGACCGTTCTGGACGTCGGCCGCGCCGAAGTTCTCGCCGTCCTGGAACCGCACCTGGTAGATCAGGGGCCCCTCGTGCGACACGCCGTGGACCTGCGCGAAGGAGTCGCCGGTGTCCGAGAGCAGGGCCGTCCGCTCTTCCACGACCGGGGTCACCATGGCCACATCCGCAATGTCCCGGATCGCTTCCGCGTCTCCCGCGGTCAGAGTGTCCGCCCGGCCAAAACCGGAAGGGATGTTCACCGCGTCGCCGCCCCGGATGTAGTTGCCGGCCCGCACGATGATGATGTTGGTCCCGGCGGAACGCACGTCGTCGGCGACGGCCGCGCGGGCGCCGGAACCGAGGGCGGCCATGGTGATGACCGAGGCGACCCCGATTACCAGACCGATCAGGGCAAGCGCCGTCCGCAGCGGATTCGCGGTGAGGGCGGCGCCGGCAGTGCGGAGCGGGAGCGGGGCTTCCACGGGTTGCGGAGTCTAAGCGGGGTTTGGACACCAATCCGTGAAACATGCTAGATTTGGGAATCAAACAATCCATCAACTAAACCAAGTATCCTGGAGGCCAACATGAATCCCGAATACGTCGAGATCCGCAAGAAGGCCGCCGCTCGCGGCAAATACGCGCCGCTTCACCGGTATCTCGCCGCTTTGACCGAAGACTCCTGGCGCGCCTCATTCCGTCAAGTGGAGGAAATCCTCAACTTCCCGCTGCCCGATTCGGCCCGCCTCTATCCGGCTTGGTGGTCGAACGGGGGTGTTCACAGCCACGCACTCGCCTGGGTCGCGGCTGGTTTTCGGGTCCGCCCCAAAATGGATCACGAGGCGGTGGTGTTCGAGCGGTGTGACGCTGCGGAAACTGCGGCGGCGGCAAGCTCGCCCCGTTTTGATCTCGATCGCGAATGGCCCGCTCTCCCCGGGAATCCCTGGCCGGCGGGGTTCACGGGTTCCCGCGAGCAGATGTACGAAGACGAAGGACGCTGAGAGATCGTGTTTCTGGACACGAACATCCTTCTCTCGTCCCGGTTTCTGGAAAGCCCGGGGTCGGCGTCGGCGCGTCGGCTGTTGATCGGCGCAGTGACCGCTTCGGAGCCTCTCCGCGTCAGCCGGCAGGTTCTCCGGGAGTACCTCGCGGCCTCCACCCGTCCGCAACCCTGGGGAAGCGCGCGTTCCATGGCGGAGGCGCTTACGGACATCGCGTGGATTCAGGAGCGCTTCCAGATTCTCGAAGACGGCCCGCAGGTCACCGCCCAGTTGATCGTTCTGTGCCGCGAGGTCACGCTGGCGGACAAACAGGTCCATGACGCCAATATCGTGGCCACCATGCTGGCCCACGGCGAGCGACGCCTCGCCACCCTGAACGAGAGAGATTTCCGGCGTTACGGCGACCGCATCGAGATCGTCGGGGGGTAGCCGGCCGGTAGCCGGGGAGCCAACCGGCGAACCGGGGTGTCTGCCGCCGCTTGGAGGTCTCTTGCCCGCCGGGCCAGTCAGGGCCAGAGGGTGCCCGCGGCGAGTTCTTCGGCGAACCGGATGGCGGGCCATATCTCGATTCCGTCGTCGGTCCGAAACGAGCGGCTACCGCCGTACACCAGCAACCGGCGGGCGAGTCCGGGGAGTGCGTCGACCGCCCGCAGTCCGCGGAGCATGCCCGTCTGGTAGCGCTCCGCCGCTTTCGCCTCGATCGCAAGGAATTCGCGTTCCCGGCGGAGGAGGAAATCCACCTCGACCCGTGATTCGGCCGGCGACCAGTAGTGGATGTCGTCGAAGACCGTCCTCTCCTCCGCGTAGGCCCTCAGGACCGAGAGGACCCAGCCCTCGAAGAGGGCGCCCCGTTCTTCCGGGGCAAGCGGCCCGTGAAGCCCTTTGGCGGTCCGCACGAGTCCCGGGTCCGTCCAGTAGAGCTTCGGCCGCCGGCGTTCGCGGACCCGCAGCTTCGCCTCGAACGCGCCGAGCCGCGAAGCGAGCAGCGTGTCCTCGAGCACCTCAAGGTATCCGGCGACCGTACTCCGGGCGACCCCGGCATCGCGGGCGATACCGGAGACGCTCAGGGTCTGCCCGTGCAGGAGTGCGGCGATCGGCAGGAAGCGGACGAATCCTCCAAGATTCCGCACCGCCGCCTCGGCGCGGATTTCTTCCCGCAGGTAGAGGGCGACGTAGTCGCGCAGCGTCCGCGCCGGGTCCTCCGAGGCGAGCACCAGGGGCAGGGATCCGAGGCGGAGGACCCGCTCCAGGTCGAAGTCCTGACCCATCTCCTCCGGAACCAACGGGAACATCTCCTTGCGTCCGGCCCTGCCGGCGAGCAGGTTGGTCCCGGCTGCCCGGAGTTTCCTGGCGCTCGACCCCAGCAGGGCGAAACGGCGCCCGCGCTCCTCGATCAGACGGTGGACCTCGTTCAAGAGTGCGGGAGCTCGCTGGACCTCGTCCACCACGATCCATTTCTGGTCGGGAATACCCGCCACCATCTCCGCGAAGCGTCCCGGCCGGCCAATCAGTTCGTGAAAGAGGGCTTCGTCAAGGAGATCGAAGCGGGCCGCATCGGGAAGTTCCGACCGCGCCCAGGTGCTCTTGCCGACCCCCCGCACGCCGAACAGGAAGAAGCTGCGCCGCGGTCTGCTGGTGATCCGGGTGTACAGCATGTCGTTATTTTACGGCGTTTTTTGCTTGCAAGCCGACAATCAATGCCGCGTCGATCTCCGCTGCAACGGTTGTTCCTCGGGAAGGGACCAGCGCCTGATGCGGAGTCATTCAAGGTTCCCGAGCTTGACAGAACCCTACGAGATTCAAGAGAATTGGCGGTTCGGCTCCAATAAACCGAATGTTGGGGCAAGTTCTCTGAATTTCGACACACGGAACCTAGGGCGCAAATAACCCATTTAGAACGATTTAGCCTGAGAAAGCGTCCGGTCGGCCCGCTTGGTCCGACCGTTGCTCTTACTGGCTGACATCTTTCCCCTCTCCATGCTTCCGAGCTCCAAGGAGGACCAAGCAGCATGAGAAAACTCATTCTCTTTACGCTGCTGGTGGCATGGCCCAGTGCGGCCTTGTCCCAGCAGATTTACGGGCGCCTTGAGGGCGCCGCGAGCGACGCCCAGGGCCTCGTGCTCCCCGGAGTGACGGTGACCCTGGAGTCGGAAGAACTCGTCGCCCCGCGGAGCGCCACGACGGACGTGGACGGCTCCTACCGGTTCGCGCAGCTCGTCGGCGGCAGCTACAACATGACGTTCGAACTGGGCGGTTTCCAGACTGTCGTGTTCGAGGACATCACCGTGGTCGGTGGTTCGACATTCGAAATCAACGCCACCATGGACATCGCGACCGTCGCCGAGACCGTCACGGTCACGGGTGAATCCCCGGTGGTGGACGTGAAGACCACCGGCGTGTCGGCGACCTTCGACACCACCCAGCTCGAGGACGTCCCGTCGGCCACCGACATGTGGGCGGTCCTCCAGCAGAGCCCGGGCGTTCGGATGCGCGGCTACGACGTGGGCGGGTCCCACAAGAGCCAGCAGTCCGGCTACGAGACCTTCGGGGTCCGGGGACAGAACCGGATCATCAACGACGGTGTGAACACCACCGAGGGCACCGGCGGCGCGGGCGGTTACTACGACTTCTACGCGATCGGCGAGTTCCAGGTTTCGGCCCAGGGCGCCGACGTGGAGTCGAACACCCCGGGCGCGACGGTGAACGCGGTGTGGAAGAGCGGCGGTAACGACTTCTCTGGAACCGAGCACTTCGCTTACGAGCCGCCCGACTGGATCAACGACAACATCACGTCGGACCTGATGGGCCGCGGCGGCACCACGGCGCCGGTGATCGAGTTCTACGAGGCGCACATCGATCTCGGCGGACCGATCGTCCGGGACAAGGCGTGGTTCTATGCCGCCTATAACCGGTTCGTTATCGACCGGATCATCTCCGGCCAGCCCGAAGAGGAAGGCACCGACCTCGGCGACTTCGACATGTTCACCGTGAAGGCGAACTGGCAGATCACCGATCGGGACCAGTTCATCACTTTCCACCACTGGTCGCTGAAGCAGAAGCCCTTCCGGGGTCTCTCGGCGAACCGCCCGGCGGAATCCATCCTGGCGCAGGACTCGTGGAGCTGGCTGCACAAGGCCGAGTGGCAGCGGGTCTGGAGCGACCGGCTCTACAGCAACATCCAGGTGAACCACTTCGGCTTCGGTTGGCCGATGACGCCTGCCGTGGATCCGGCGACGAATCCGCCGCGCCTCGACTCGGGCACCAGCTTCTGGTCGGGCGCCGGCTGGAGGCCGTTCACCTTCAACCGCTGGAAGCCCCACTCGACCGGTCAGTTCAACTATTACCTGCCCACCGAGAGCGGCAGCCACGACTTCAAGTTCGGCTGGGACATGCAGATCGACGAGCGGCAGTTCGGCTGGAACGCCAACTCGGGCGCCGTGCGCTACCTCGACAACAGCGCACAGGATCCGCCGCGGCCGCAAAACGTGAACGAGATCCACTTCCAGAGCTTCCCGAACTTCAACCAGGACCGGAACACCCACATCGACTTCTACGCCCAGGACGTCTGGACGTTGACGGACCGGCTGACGCTCAACGCGGGTGTCCGCTTCGGAAGCCAGCGGATCGGGTACCTCGGTTCCAACAACGTGCCGGGCGCCACCTGTCAGGCAGTCGTCGGTTGTATCCGCGAGATCGCCGACATCGATGCCAACGTGGCGGCGGCGCTCCCGCTCCTCTTCGGTCCGGGAGCCGAGATCCAGGGCAACAGCAACGTGATCAGTTGGTGGAACATCGCGCCGCGCGTGGGCTTCACCTATGACGTCACCGGCGAGGGCCGCACCGTCGTCAAGGGCTACGGGGGACGCTATTACCACAACATGAACAGTGGATGGCAGAGTACGAACCCCGGTGGCAACAAGACCGTCACCTACACGTTCCTCGACCAGAACATGAACGGCCTCTTCGACGGCGTGACCGAACTGGGCGATCGCCTGGGCGGGAGCACCGGTGCCGGACTCGGCTCGGACTTCAGCGTGCCTCCGACCGGCAGCGCGGTGGACCCGAACACCAAACAGCCCTATGTGGATGAGGTCAGCGCCTCCTTCGAGCACCAGGTTGGCAACGACCTCGGGCTCCGCGCCTCGCTCGTCCACAAGCGCCAGACGGGCGCATTTTTCGAACCCCTGAACATCGCCCGGGCCGGAAGACTGACGAACACCAAGCAGGTTCCCTGCCCTGCCGCCTGTCCTGATGGACTCGCCGGCACGATGCTGACGGTGCACGACCTCCCGGACGGCGCTCCGACGAGCGAAAACCTCGTCACCAACGTGCCGGAAGGCGAAGCGGATTTCAACTGGACGACGCTCTCGCTGGGTGTCAACCGGCGGTTCCGGAACAACTTCTTCTGGAACGCCTACTTCGACTACCAGTGGCGGAACGAAGGCCGGACCCCTGGCCAGTCCACGAGCCCGCTCACGACGGACCCGGTCGGTGTCGGCTGGACCTACCAGTACGGCTTCATCCCGCTCATCCAGAGCGTGACCAACTGGCAGTTCAAGGGCGCGGCACGCTACGTCATGCCGTATGAAGTCGGTGTCGCCGGAACGCTGCGCTACGTCAGCGGCTTCCCGTGGGCGCCGCTCCTGAGCGTGGGCATCGGAAACGTGGGAACCCAGACGATCTTCCTCGATCACCTGGACAACCGCCGTTCGGACACCGTCTCGATCGTCGACTTCCGGATTGACAAGGCGGTCAGCCTCGGCGACAGCTCCGAGATCCAGTTGATGCTGGATGTCTTCAACGCGCTGAACAACGCCTCGGAGACCAACTTCATCATGCGCGCCGGCGGGGCGTACCGGAACACCATCGAGTGGATCCAGGGCCGGACGATCGGCCTCAGCGCCCGCCTGACCTTCTAGGGATCTCCTAACTCAAGCACCTTCAAGGCCCGCCGCCCTTCGGGGCGGCGGGCCTTTCGCTTTCTGGCGGGGAGCGTTGAACGCCGGGTGCTCGAGCTACGAGGAATGGATGCCGGCCGCCGCCGTCTTCCATCCCCCGTGCTCAAGGGGTCCTCCGCAGAGCTATCGCTCTGCTCCGGAAACAGCCGGCACCCCCCGCCGGAGGCGGGCGGAGCCGCGCGGGGCCGCTGGTTGTGGAGGGCGGGTAAGCGAGGGAGGCTCGCCTGTTCTTCGGCGATTTGAGATATCCTTTAGATATTCCTAGAGACGTTCCCATGGGTGCCAGAACACGTGTTTCGCGATGGGGCGCGAGCCTCGCGATCCGCATTCCCAAGCCCGTCGCGGAACAGTGGGGCGTTCGCGAAGGAGCGGTCGTTGAGATCGTCCCGCGCCGGGACGAAGTGATTCTTCGGAAGCGGCGCTACGACCTCAGGAATCTGGTGGCCGGCATAACCGCGGACAACCGCCACGGTGAGACGGACTCGGGCGCTGCCGAGGGCGCCGAAGCGTGGTAGGTGATCTTCAGGTTCCCCACCGCGGCGATCTCGTCTGGTTGAACTTCAATCCCCAGCCGGGACACGAACAGGCGGGTCATCGCCCGGCGCTCGTGCTGAGTCCGCAGGAATACAACGAGAAATCGAGCGTCGCCCTGTTCTGTCCCATCACCTCCAAGGCGAAGGGATATCCCTTCGAGGTTGAGTTGCCTCCGGGAGGGCCGATCGGAGGCGCCGTTCTTGCGGATCAGGTACGCAGCTTCGATTGGCGGGCGCGAGGACTGAGGTTCGCGGCTGGCGCGCCACGGCACGTCGTCACCGAGGTTCTGGGGAAGCTAAACGTCCTGCTTTCCTGAGACACCACAGGGTCGTCGACCCTGAAGCGTCCCGGGGCGACCTCCGGTCACACGGCTCTGATTTGGACCAGCTCCTCCAGACCGGCGAAGTCTGCGGGGTTTCGCGTGAACAGCGGCAGGCCGTGGGCCAGAGCAGTCGCAGCGATCAGAAGGTCGGCAAACCGCCGGCGGGTCCTACGCCCGTTGCTGCCCGTCGTCGCGTAGAGGCGACCGTAGGCGCGCGCGACGTCAGCATCAAGTGGCAGCGGATCCCAGCGCGAGGCCGCCCATTGGAGGCGGTCCTGCCGGCGGCCGCGCTCCTGCTCGTCCACCGCAGCGTGCGGACCGGCCGCGAGTTCCGCGAGCGTGACGGCGGAAAGTGCGGTTTCGTCCGGAAGGTCGTCGCTGTTGATCAAGTCGAGGTCAATGACGACAGATGTATCGAGCAGACCGCGAACTTCGCCGGATGACCGCGGAGGCAGTGAGTGTCCCTCAGATCTCGACATCCTGATCTACGAGCGCATCAAGGTCGGCCCGAAACCGCTCGGCATCAATTCGCGGTGCGGTTGCGGCGGCTGCCTTGATCACGGTGCGCGGAACAAACCGGCGAGCGGCCAGCGGTCTCAGTTCCGCGATTGGCGTCCCGTTCCGGGTTACGGTCAAGTGCTCACCCGCCTGCACCTCCCGGAGGACGGCCCCGGAATCGTTCCTGAGTTGACGCTGGGTAATCGTGCGCATCGACTCACCGTAGCATTTGGAGCATCTTCGGATGCTCCCGCGCCTGGTGAGGAGGTTGCCGCGTCCTCGCTGGGTGGCCGATCCTGATCGGGTAACAGTTCTTACTGGTAAGATTCTCCCATGAACGACGTCGTCACGACGAGGCTGTCTTCCAAGGGACAGGTGGTAATCCCCGAGCCCATCCGTCAGCGGATGAGTCTCAAGCCCGGTGTGCGGTTCGTTGTCGTGGGTAATGCCGACGCCATTGTGCTGCGGCCGATCACGGCGCCTTCTCTGGACGAATTCGACTCCCTCATCGCCGAGGCTCGTCGGGCCGCACGGGAAGCGGGCCTCCGCAAATCGGACATTGCCGCTGCCATCAAGGCAGTCCGGTCGCGGTGAGGGTCGTTCTCGACACCAATGTCTTCGTTTCGGCCGTCTTCTTCGGAGGTACCCCCGGTCGCGTACTTTCGCTCTGGCGAGATCGGGCGTTCGACATTGCGGTGTCCCGAGAGGTCCTGGAGGAATACGTCCGTGTGGGCGAGCGGCTTGCCGCACAGGCGCCCGGTGTAGATCTTGGTCCCGCCCTGGACCTGATTGCGGCGCATGCAATCTTCGTCATCGCCGGGTCTCTCCCGGAACCGGTCTGTCGAGATCCTGATGATGACAAGTTCCTCGTCTGCGCCTTGGCCGCCGAGGCGAAAACCATCGTCAGCGGAGATCGGGATCTTCTGGTTCTTTCCCCCTACCGGGGTGTCACCGTCCTGAGTCCGTCCGCGTTCACCAAACAGCTCTCGCGCACGGGTCGTTCCTGACGGCCGTGCGCCGCTGAAACAGTCGCCCAGCGGCAGCAGTCCCACGACCCTCCGTGCAAGGTCAAACAATCACTCTTGGGCGCGTTCGTACTTGGTGAGACCGCCGCCCGCGGTCGGACGTGAGGCCGGTCCTTCGGCGACGAACACGTTGCCGTCCTCATCCACCGCGACGCCCTCGCCCGCGACTCCCTGCAGCACCCGTCCCTCGGCCGGGTAGTGCGGCGGGATGAAGGCCGTCACCTTGTCCTCGCTGGCGTGTCCGATGCGGACTCCGTTGAGCCAGCCGTAGTGGTTGGTCTCGGTGGATTCCGAGTCGATCGCATAGAGCATGTCGTCGTCGGTGATGAACAGCCCGCTGATCCGGCTGAACTGGTAATACGTATCCAGCAGGTTCCCTTCCTGGTCGAAGATCTGGATCCGGTGGTTGCCGCGGTCCGCCACAAAGAGGCGCCCCTGGGAATCGAATTCCAGCGCGTGCGGGGTGCGGAACTGACCGGGCCGGAAGCCGATGATGCCCCACTCCTTGATGAAGTTGCCTTCGGAGTCGTACTTGAGGATGCGTCCGGTCCGCCCTTCGGGGGGATCCGGGCTCTGGCCGCTGTGGCCGTCGGAAACGAAGATGTCGCCGTTGGGCGCGGTGATGACGTCGCAGGGTTCGTAGAGCTGTCCGGGACCGCTGCCAGGCTGTCCGGCGATCCCGAGGCGCATCAGTTCCTCGCCGTTGGGACTGAACTTGATGACCTGGTGCCCCTTGGTGCCGGCCTCGTTGCCCTGGGAGTCGGTCACCCAGACGTTGCCGTCATCGTCCACGTGGAGCCCGTGGGGCAGGACGAACAGGCCGGCGCCGAACTCGGCGAGAAGCTCGCCGGTGTGCCGGTCGTACTTGAGGACCGGATTGATGTCCGGGTTCTCTTCGCAACCGCCGGCCAGGGCGTTCGCCCCGCAGCGGTCGTAGACCCAGACATGGCCGTCAGGGTCGATGTCCACACCCGCGGTGGAACCCCAGGTCCGTCCGTCCGGGAGATCGGCCCACTGGGTGATGACCGTCGGGTTCGGGTTCGGCAGGTTCCGCTGGATGAGGTCGGCGTTTCCCGCCGGCTCTTCCATTTCGGCGGGCATGTCGCCGCCACAGCCAAAGACGGCGAACGCCAGGCCGCCCGCCAGCAAGAGGATTTTCACGTCGCGCATGGTGCCGCTCCTTGAGAGTTTCTGAGGCCCGTTGTCCCGCAACTGGCCGGGTCGCAGTGTACCCGTGACAGTCTGCGAACTGTTCTGTGGTCCTTCACGGCTTGTTGAGGGAAGCGCTTGATGGCACGAAGACGGCGCCGGCGACTCACGAGCCGTTCTCCGGTCGGATACCGTAAGAGGCCCCATGACGCCAGAACAGATTTCGCGGTGGGTGACTGTCGGCGAGTCCGAAACGCAGGAGTTCAAGGAGACCACCGGCCAGCGACGGGAAGCAGCGAAGGCGGTGTGCGCGATGCTGAACCACCGCGGAGGAAGGGTACTGTTCGGTGTGAGACCGGATCGCGTGGTGGCGGGTCAGATCGTCGGCGCCGACACTCTGGAGGACACCGCTCAAGAATTGCAGCGGGTGGACCCTCCGGCGTTCCCGAGCATCGACGCGGTGGGCATCGGAGGGGGCCGGGCAGTCATCGTGGTGACCGTTCCCTCCGGGTCGGGTCGCCCCTACAGCTACCAGGGACAGGCGTACCGGCGGGTGGGCGCCACGAGCCTTCGCCTGTCCCGCGACGAGTACAACGAGATGCTCCTCGAGCGGGTGCATGCCGACCGCCGGTGGGAAAACGAAGAGGCCACCGGATGGGCGGTGGCCGACCTCGATCACGACCAGATCGCCGAAACCGTCGCCGAGGCCGTGCGTCGCGGTCGGCTCGACGAACCCGGCACGCGGGAGCCGGAACTACTGCTCCGAGGACTTCATCTTCTGCGCGGAGGCCGGCTCCTGCGTGCGGCCGTCGTGCTGTTCGGACGGAGCGAGGAAATGGCGGCTACCTATCCGCAATGCCTGCTCCGGGTCGCGAGGTTCCGGGGGACCTCCCGGACGGAATTCCTCGACAGCCGGCAGTTTCACGGGCACGCCTTCGATCTGCTACGGATCAGCGGTTTCTGGTGGAGAGCCTGCCGATCGCGGGCCGGGTGCTGCCGGGTCTGTTCGAGCGCGTGGATGACCCGCTCTATCCTCCCGAAGCGCTCCGTGAAGCCCTGGCGAACGCCATCTGCCACCGGGACTACTCCATGGGAGGCGGCTCTGTCGGGATCGGGATCTACGACGACCGGCTCGAAGTCACGTCAACGGGTTCGCTGCGCTTTGGCCTGACGCCGGAGATGCTCTTCGACCCCCACGAGTCGCGTCCTTGGAACCCGCTGATCGCCGGTGTCTTCTATCGGCGCGGCGTTATCGAGAACTGGGGCCGGGGTACGCTCAGGATGGCGGAACTGGCCGAGCGGGCCGGACTTCCCCGCCCGGAAATCGAGGACTCCGGTGGCGCCGTGACCGTGCGCTTCCGTCCCGGCCGATACGTACCGCCGCAGCGGGTCGGGCTCGACCTGACCGAGCGCCAACGCGCCATCCTGGCGATTCTCGGCGAGACGCCGCAGGGGGTCGCGCTGCGGGACATCCTGCCCCGGCTGGTGAACGGCGCTACCGCGCGCCAAGTGCGGAAGGACCTGCAGGCCCTGCGAACCCTTGAACTCGCCGGTCCCATCGGCCAGGGGCGAGGAGCTCGGTGGCGCCGGTCGTAGCGTGTGAACGCTGCGGGTATCGGAGATACGACGGTCTCTCGGGCCAATTCGGGGTTCATCCGGGTGTTTCCGGGCATAGGTCATTGAATAGGCGGGCGTTGGCCAACTCAGGCCAATTCGGGCTAATTCCGGGTGTTTCCGTGCGTAAGTCATTGGATAAGCGGGCGTTGGCTGATTGGGGCCAATTCGGGCCAATTCGTGGCCCATTCGGCTCCGAGTTCTGCACGGCCTGACCATGGTCACTCGCAACCTGCGGCACTTTCGGGGAATGGGTGTCCGGGGGTTCGATCCCTGGACCGGGCGCACCGAGACGGCGGAGGAATCGGCGTAGCGAGTTGCGGATCAGCGCAGTCCGGTGCGGCTCGCGGCCAAGGCGCCGACGTAGGGACGACGGGCGCGGTAGAGGGCAAGACGCTGGCGGACGGCCGCCGCCAGGTCGGTTGCACCCGATCGATCGGCCAGGGTGGCGGCGCGTTCCGCCGCCTGCATCGCGTTCGGGAAGTCACCCGTGGCCGCGTAGGCTGCCCCGAAGAGATCCAGTGATCGAGGTTCCTGGAAGGAGAACTGCCCGGCCAGGCGCTCGGCCAGACGAAGCGCTTCCGTTGGATTCCTGAGATCGCGCCGCGGGTGGGCGGCGAGGATTCCGGCCAGGGGGCCGAGCGCGGCCGGCAGACCGGGTTCCTGCTCCAGCGCCTCCCGAAACGCCGCGACCGCGTCTGCGGGACGGTCGGCGCCCAGCAGCGCCGCGCCGAGCGCCGCATGCACGCCCGCGGAATCCGCGCTCAGTTCGGCGGCAGTGGTGAGCGGCGCCACGGCATTCGCGAAGTCGCCGGATTGCAGCAGCGTCTCCCCAATTTCGTAGTGCGCATGCGGCCTCCCGGGCCGTTCGGCCGCCGCTTCCCGAAAGGCGGCGAGGGCCTCTCGGGTCCGCCCGCCATCCCGAAACAAGGCACCGGCCTTCAGTCGGGTTTCATAGTCCGCTCCCAGGTCGAGCGCCTCCCGGAGCAGCGCCTGGGCCTCGTTCCGGGCGCCGCGGACATGTAGCAGCTCGGCGAGTCCGGCACGCAGGCGGGCTGCTTTGGCGGGAGGGTTCTCCTCGGGCATCCGCCCTCCGTAGAGCTCCTCGAGCCAGGCGAGTTCCCGGCGGCCGGCGGCGGAATTCGGGGTCGGTGGATCCCCGGGACGCCGTATCCAGTGGTCGGTGAACGGGGTGCCATGAAACGCCTCGCTCTGAGTCGGCAAATGACAGCCGGCGCAGTCGGACTCGGCCGTCACTGGAGTCTGCGGGTGCAACGCGATGGGATCATTGTGGCAGCGGGAGCAGACGGCGCGGGTCCGATCCGGGCCGGCGGGCTCGGGACGGTGTGGGTCATGGCACTCGGTGCAGGTGATGGTGCTGGCCGGCGGCGATTCCCGGAAGCACGAACTCATCATCAGGCTCGCACCCGCGTGCCGGGCGAGGAGCGGGTCACGGGCGAGGATCTCGCGCGGCTCGAAGTCGGTCGGCTGACGGTGGCACTGCGCGCAGAAAGCAACCTGATCCGCGGGTGAGATCCGTCCCGGGTGGAAGATGGGCCCGGGATCGCCTCCAGCGGACTGGGCTTCCACGTGGGCGATTCCCGGGCCGTGGCAACGCTCGCAGGAGACACCGAGCACCGCCCGGTGCGGGTCGAAGCGATCTTCGTCGTCCCAGGCGAGCGCGGTGGCGTGGCAGCCGATGCAGCTCGCGCTCTCCTCTACGGTGTCGAGGTCGCCGAGCGGGTCCTCGTCGTCCTCGCCGCCCGGAGTCGGGATCCATCCATCCCGTGCGTGGGAGAACGAGAGTCGTAACTCACGAAGTCGGGCGCCGGGCGCAAAGGAAACGGGAGTCAGCCCCCGGAGGCCGGACCCGAAGACCGCGTCCACCGGAACCGCGGACGAGTCCGCAGCGGGAACCGCAAACCGGACCGCGCCATCGGTCAGGGGTTCGTAGGCTGGTTGCGGACCGATTCCCGCTTGCCAGGCGACAGCGCGCGCCAGCATCTCGTCCGAAAACCAGCGGTCGCGCGTGTCTTCGGTCACCGCACCCGCGGTTCGGGCCATCGGATGGTCCGCCTGCGCGGCGGCGATCTCCGCGTGGCACGCTCCGCAGACCTCCGCGCCTACCCCCTCGCCGGGATCCCCAAGCGGGTTTCGGGGGAAATCGACGGGCTCGGTGTCAAGCTGCGCGTCCCGGCGATCACCGCCGGCGCCGCAGCCCCAGATTGTCGTCAGCAGGAACGCGGCCGCAGCGAATCGGGACGAAGGCACGAGGCGATCTTGGCCGAAGTCGCGCCCAAAAGGAAAGACCCGCCGGCCCCTTGCGGGACCGACGGGCCTTGTTTTCGGTTGACCCGGAAGGGTCAGAAGGTAAGTCGCGCCGATAGGCCGATGGTTCGTCCTTTCAGGTACTCCACGATTCGTTGATAGGGCACCACCGAATCGAGCAACTGGAAGTTCGTGACCGTGTTTGCATTCATCGCGTTGAAGACATCGAGAATGACCTGCACGTTCATGCGATCGCTCAGGGCAAAGCCCTTATCGAGGCGGAAGTCCACGATCGTCACATTCGGGGAGCGGTCCTCACTCATGCGGGCGAGCCAGGAGGTGACCGTCACCCGTCCGTCATACACCGTGTTGCGGTGGGTGGGCGCGAAGTTGAATCCACTCACGAACCGATACGTTCCCGCCAAACCGATCTCGAACGGCAAGACATACCGCGCCGAAGTCTTCAACTGATACGTGGTCGTATCCTGAACGGTCGGGATGTCCTGATCGAAGTTCAGGAACCAGCCTTGCGACGTGGGATCGGAAGACAGCGGCGAGCTGGTTGCCCAGCCACTCGACGATCCGGCCGGGCTCCGCGGTTCAGAGCGCCACTGGTAGTCGAAGTACACGTTGTAGAAGAAGTTGCTCCGGAACCGCTTGTTGAGTCCGAGCGAAACGGTGTGGAAGTCCATGTCGCTCTCGCCCGCCGGGTGGTTCGTGGTGAGGTTGTCCGTCGTTCCGACCAGTTCCTCGGGATAGAGGAGGAGGTTGAAGGAGCGGTTGTAGCCCGCAGGGCACCCGTCGCAGGTCGGAATGCTGATCGGGGTGTTCAGGCCGAGGTCGGCCTGGTCGTAGCTGCCCCAGGTGTTGCGCATCCGCTTGAACACATACGACGCCCGCGCACCGAGGTCGGCGGTCAGCTCGTGCTCGACCGAGGCGCTCAACTCGTCCGCCCAGGGGAGCGTCCAGTTCGGATCAATCGGCGTGGTGCTGCCTGATCCGGCGCCCGCCGTGAAGGAGAGCTGCTGGCCCAGTTCCGAAGAATCGTCGAGGATCCCGTTCATGTTCTGGTCGAGGAACACGTAGCGGGCGGAAGGCTGGCCACCCGGGTTCGCTGACAGCAGGCCGGTACCGACGTTGGAGAAGTAGCGCCCGAAGTAGGTCTTGAAGACCGTGGAACCCTCACCGGTCAGGTCGTAGGTCAGCCCGACGCGGGGAGCGATGTTCCAGTGGCTGAACACATCGTCACCCGGGGTGATACCGCCGGAACCAAAGACGTCCATCAGGATCTGGCTCTGATTGGCCGGAAGTTCGAACTGGCACTGCAAGACATCCTGACACGGGCTGCCGGGGGAGTTGTCCGCCTCGAGGTACGTGAGGATCTGGCTGCCTACCCGGATGCCGGCCATCAGGGTCAGGCGGTCGTTCACGGTCCACACGTCCTGCACGAAGAAGTCCGCGTGCATGTTGGGGTTTTCCACGAGGTTGGGAACTCCCACGAGGTCCACCTGGTGCACGTTGTGCGGGCGGCCCTGGCCCGGATCGTCGCGGTACCGGAAGGCGCCGGAGTTCGTGTTGAACCCGCGGAGCTCACTGTCGATCTGCCAGTCCCAGCCGAACTTGAAGTCGTGGCTGCCGTTGCCGATCGGGACGTAGTAGTTGAACTGGGCCGTGCTCTGCGGCTTCCAGCGGTTCCTGGTGAACGGTTGCCACCCGGCGCCCGACACGTGGCTGCTGGCGAGGTTGAAGCGCGGCTCGTTCCCGTTGATCGGATCACCCTTGGGGACCATGGGCCAGGTCGTTCCCATGTGGCCGACCATGATGTTGGAGAAGAAGCGGTCGCTCCAGACGCGCTGCCACTCGGCCTTGTGCAGCCAGATCCAGTAGTCCTGCGCGAGGATGGATTCGGCCGGACGGGTCGCGGAGAGTCCGCGGTTGGGCTTCCGTTTCCAGGACCAGGTGGAGAACCCGATGAACTGGTCGCGCTCGGTGATCTGGTAGTTCACCTTCGCGGTGAAGATGTCGAAGTCGCCGATGTCGGTGGCCAGGTTCTGGTCCACGCCGGAGATCGCCGTGTCGATGTAGAAGTTGTTGTAGGCCGCGTAGAACCAGGCCTTGTCCCGGACGATTGGGCCGCCGAGGTCGAGGTGGAACTCGTAGAACGAGAGCACCGGGGACGGGGAGCCGTCCCGCGCCCCCAATTCGGGGGTGAAGTTGTCGGCGATCAGGTCCGGGGGATTCCAGGCCCCGCTCTGGAGGCCGGAGAAGTCGTTACCGCCACTCTTGACGGTCGTCTGGATCTGCGCACCCGGGGTGGACATCTCAACGTCGGCCCCCTGCGCCGAAACCTGCATTTCCTCCATCGCGTAGTAGTCGTAGTAACCACCCGCGCTGCCGGTGCCTTCCGTGGTGTTCACACCCTCGTAGAGGACCCGGTTCTGGCTCCGCACGCCGAAGGTCTCGTACATGGACTGCTGGCTCTTGTGCGAACCGCCCACGTCGTAGCCCTGGACCCGGACTCCCGGGCTCTGGTGCAGGACCGCCCACATGTCGGTGGCCGTGGGGACCTCGTCGAGCTGGGTCTTGTCGAAGGTCGCCGCGACGCCGGTGGACTTCACGTCCACCACAGGCGACTCGCCGGTCACGGTGACCGTCTCCGCCACGGTGGCGATCTGCATGTTGGCGTCCACCGTGAAGGTGGCGCCGGTGACGACGCGGATCTCTTCGAACACGACGGTCTGGAAACCGCTCAGTTCGAACTGCATGGTGTAGTCGCCCGGAGGCAGCGCCTGGAACCGGTACGACCCGTCCACGTCGGTAGTCGCGGTTCGGGAGCCGATGACGGCCTCACCCGAGAGGGTGACGGACACCCCGGGGAGAGCGAGTCCCTGGGCGTCGAGCGCTGCGCCTTCGAGGCGCCCGTACTGCTGCTGCGCGAGTGCCGGAACGGCAATCGTCGCGAACAGAAGAGCGAGAAGAATCTTTCTCATGGTCCCTCCTTCGGGGGAAAGTTAGAAGAACGGTACCACCATCCGGCAAGAGATGTGCCATGGATTCGAACGGGTACTATGCATTCACAAAGCCCTATTTTTCAACACGATACGGACGATAGAGAAGCAGATTCACGAATCCGATCCAAAATTTTCGATCCACTGACGGGATACGGGGAGCCGTCACCGGCAATAGAAAGAGCCCGCCGGCCCCCGTGGGGAAGCCGGCGGGCCAGGCTCCGACGGGCCGCTCAGCAGATCAGAAGGTCAACCTCGCCGAGAGCCCGATAGTTCGGCCCTTGAGGTAGTCCACCACGTTCCGGTAGGCCGTATCCAGCATCTGGAAGTTCGTCACTGTGTTGGCGTTCAGGGCGTTGAACAAGTCGAGGAGAAGCTGCACGTTCATCCGTTCGCCAAGCGCGAAGGCCTTGTCCACTCGAAAGTCGACAATGGTGACGTTGTCCGAACGGTGCTCATCCATGTACCCGAGCCAGACATACGGCTTCAGACTGCCGCCATACACGCTCAATCGGTGGGTCGGCGCGAAATTGAAGCCGCTGACGTAGCGGAACGTGCCTGCCATGCCCACTTCGTAGGGGAAGACGTAGCGCGCCGATGTCTTGAACTGGTACGTGCTCGTGTCCTGAATTGTCGGGATGTCCTGGTCGTAGTTGATGAACCATCCCTGCGCGGTCGGATCGGAGGAGAGCGGGTTGAGCGCCGCCCACGAGGTGGACGATGTTCCGGGACTCCGGGGCTCCGAGCGCCACTGGTAGTCGAAGTAGATGTTGTAGAAGAAGTTGTTGCGGAACCGCTTGTTGAGCGCCAGCGACATCGTGTGGAAGTTCATGTCGCTCTCTCCACCCGGGTGGTTCATGGTGATGTTGTCCGACTTTCCGACCAGATCCTCGGGCATCACCAGGAGATTGAACGTGGACCGGTTGCCGTCCGCAGGACAACCGTCGCATCCGGTGAGGGTCACCGGCGTGTTCCGGTTGTTGAGCTGGATCTGGTTCAGTCCGCTCGACCAGGTGTTCCGCATGCGCTTGTAGACGTAGGACACCCTGGCGCCGAGGTCCGCGGTGAGTTCATGCTCGAGGGCTGCGCTCATCTCGTCGGCGTAGGCCAGCGACCAGTCGGACGCGAGCGGGGTTCCGGCGCCCGCCCCTGCGGAGAACGCCAACTCTTCGCCGAGTTCGGACGAATCGTCGAGCACCCCGTTCATGTTCTGATCGAGGAACCGGTAAGTCGCGTTGGCCTGTCCACCCGGGTTCGCCGAACTCAGTCCGGTACCGACGTTCGAGTAGTAGCGCCCGGCGTACGCCTTGAACACCGAGGTTCCCTCGCCGGTCAGATCGTAGGTGAATCCGGCACGCGGAGCGATGTTCCAGTGCGTATGGACATGATCGCCGGGAATCGTGGCGCCCGCGCCGAAGACATCCGTCAGAATCTGGGATTGGTTCGACGGGAGTTCGAACTGGCAGAGCAACGACTCGGGACAGGGGCTTCCCGGCCTGTTGTCGGACTCAAGATAGGAGAGGGCCTGGCTGCCGACGCGCACGCCTGCCATCAGGGTCAGGCGATCGTTCACCGTCCATACATCCTGTGCGAAGAAATCGGCATGCATGTTGCGGTCGTCGGTCAGGTTGGGCACTCCCACCAGATAGACACGATCCACGTTGTGGGGTCGCCCCTCGTTGATGTCGTCGAGGTACCGGGCCGCACCGGAGTTCGAGTTCCAGCCGAAGAGCTGTCCGTCGATCTGCCAGTCCCAGCCGAACTTGAAGTCGTGACTCCCGGAGCCGATCGGCACGTAGTAGTTGAACTGCGCCGTGCTCTGGGGTTTCCAGCGTTTGGACGTGAAGGGTTGCCAGCCGGCGCCGGAACGGACGCTGTTCGTCGCTTCGACACGCGGCTCGTTGCCGTTGAGCGGATCGCCCTTCGGGGTCATGGGCCAGACGGTGCCCATGTGGCCGATCATGATGTTGCTGTAGAGCCGGTCGCTCCAGACTCGTTGCCACTCGGCCTTGTGCAGCCAGATCCAGTAGTCTTGGGCGAGCACTGACTGGGCCGGGATGGTGGAGGAAATGTTCCGATTGGGTTTCCGCTTCCAGGACCAGGTGGAAAAGCCGATGAACTGGTCGCGCTCGGTGATCTGGTAGTTCAGCTTGGCCGTGAAGATGTCGAAGTCGCCGACGTCGGTGCCGAGCTCGACCGGCTGTCCGGACACGGCCGTGTCGATATAGAAGTTGTTGTAGGCCGCGTAGAACCACGCCTTGTCACGGACGATGGGACCTCCGAGATCGAGGTGGAACTCGTAGAACTTGAGCACCGGGGCTGGTGATGCGCCATTGTTCTCGAGTTCCGAGTCGAGGTTCTCGGCGATCCAGTCTTCCGGGTTCCAGGCGCCGCTCTGGAGGCCCGAGAAGTCGTTGCCCCCGCTCTTGACGGTGGTCTGGATCTGCGCTCCGGGAGTGGACATTTCCACGTCCGCGCCCTGCGCCGAGACCTGGAACTCCTCCATGGCGTAGTAGTCGTAGTAGCCGCCGGCCGAGCCGGTGCCCTCGGTGGTGTTCACGCCCTCGTAGAGGACGCGGTTCTGGCTCCGGACGCCGAAGGTCTCGTACATGGACTGCTGGCTCTTGTGGGAGCCGCCCACGTCGTAGCCCTGCACCCGGATGCCGGGGCTCTGCTGGAGAACCGCCCACATGTCAGTTGCGGTGGGAACCTCGTCGAGCTGGGTCTTGTCGAAGGTTGCCGCCACCCCGGTGGACTTCACGTCCACCACCGGCGACTCGCCGGTCACGGTGACCGTCTCCGCCACGGTGGCGATCTGCATGTCGGCGTTCACGCTGAACGTGGCGCCGGTGACGACGCGGATCTCTTCGAACACCACGGTCTGGAAGCCGCTGAGCTCGAACTGGATGGTGTAGTCCCCGGGGGGAAGCGCCTGGAAACGGTAGGAGCCGTTCACGTCGGTGGTGGCGCTCCGGCCGCCGATGATGGCCTCACCGGAGAGGGTGACGGACACTCCGGGGAGGGCAAGTCCCTGAGCGTCGCGCGCCGCGCCTTCGAGGCGTCCGTATTGCTGCTGGGCGAGCGCCGGCATGGCGAATGCCACGAGCAGAAGAGCGAGAAGAATCTTTCTCATGGTCCCTCCTTCATGGGAAAAGACAAGGGGAGCTTCCGCGGACCACCAGGTTCTTCAGCGTGCCGAAACTGCGTACGGCGCTTCGAATCGGGAAGAGACACGGAAAATTCAAATTTGTGAATCGATCATACGGCGCAGTTCCCGCCGAAGTCCAACGAGTTCCGGCCGCGGCGCCACACGCCGCACGGCCTATCGGAAGGCCGGTTCCGGCATCGCCTGGCGCAGCATCCCGAGGAAGTCCGCCGGCAGCTCCGCGCCGAGCCGGCGGCCCTCGTGAGCAACCTCCCAGGCGCCCTCGAAATCGCCCGTGGAGGCGAGCGTCGCAGCCAGCCCGAGCCGGTAGTCCCCCCGGAAGGGCTCCTTGGCCACCGCGATCCGGAAGTGGCGGATCGCCTCGGCAAACTGCCGGTTCGCCGCCAGCACCTGGGCGATCGAATCGTGCGTCCCCGCCCGCTCCGGCTCCTGTTCGAGCGCCCGCCGGAACCAGCCGAGCGCCTCCGACCGCCGGCCGCCAAGCGCCGCGATGCTGCCGAGGCTGGAGAGCGCTCCCGGATGGTTCGGCTGGATTTCGAGCGCGTGCAGGCAGCGCCGTTCCGCCTCGCCGAGGTTTCCCGACTGCGCCAGGACAATGCTCGAGTTGATGAGGGCCGAAACGTGGTCGGGATACTTCTCGAGAGCAGTGCTCCAGGCGGCGAGCGCCTCCTCGTTCCGTCCCTGCCGGGAGAGGTTGTTCCCCAGGTTGTAATAGAGGTCGGCGGCGTCCGGCCGCGACTGGATCATCTCCCGCAGCAGGCGCTCGGCGAGTTCGGGACGGCCCGCGCCCTCGGCGGCGAACGCGCGCCGCTCCTTGCCGATCACTGACGCCGCCACGTTGTTCACCGCGTCCATCAGCGGATCGCTGATCATGAGGTCGTGCTCGAGGCTGCGGGCTCGTTCGGCAGCAACCCGCGCCCTCTCGGCGTCCCCGGTCCGGCGATAGACGCGGGCGAGGGCGGCGGCGATGGCGCCCGACTCCGGAGCGAGCGCCTCCGCCTGTTCCAGCAGGGGCAACGCTTCCTCGAGGTTCCCGTCGGCCGCTAGCAGCCGGCCCAGCCGGAAACTCGCCGACGCGGAATTCGCCGGAGCCGAGCGGGTGCCACCCAGCCGGTCCAGGACCACCCGGTAGCGCTCCTTCGCGGTGTCGGGGTCCGTGCGATCCTCGGCAAGCTGTCCGGCGAGCAGGGTTGCCGGGGCGTAGTCCGGGTTCAGCCGGATGGCTTCGAGCGTCTCCGCCTCGGCCTGCTCGGCATCCACCCTCCAGAGCGCCCGAGCCCGCAGGTAGCGGAAGCGGTAGTCGTCTTCGGCCAGAGTCGCCGCGGCGGCGTACGCGGCGGCAGCTTCGGGATGGAATTCGTGGGCCAGGAAGGCGGCGCCAAGCGCCCCCCAGCGGTCCGGGGAATCGGGATCATCGAGAACAGCGACGCGGGCGCGGCGGATGACCTCTGCGACTTCCGGCTCCGTCCGGGAGAGATCGGGATCGGGCGGGTCGGGAAGGTCCGGTCCGCCGCCCCCCAGGATGAAGACGGCTGCGATCAGGACGGCGGCGGCAGCCCCGAGCCAGAGCGGTCGGGAGGACCTGGCGCCGTCCGGCGGCGCGCTTCGGGGTCTGCCAGCCCGTTCGGCCGCGGGCGTGCGGCTGCGGGTCTCCCTGGCTGGCCTGGGGGTCGTTCGGCCTTTCGGCCCTCGCGCTCTGCGCGCCTGCCGCGTCCGGGCCATCGTTCCTAGCGCGACTCGCCGTCGCCGCGACGCAGGCTGACGGCGTCGGCTTCGGTACCGGGGAAGCCTTCGACGGCGCCGTCGGGCCATACGACCACGAAATCGCGGACGCTGGCGCCCGCGGGAACGGCAAAGAACGCCCGCGGATCCCCGGTCGCCAGGTAGCTGCCTCCCGGGTCGGCGCGGCGGACTGAGCGACTGCCGTCGGCGAAGACGGCGGTGACGACCGCCGGGAAGGAAGGCAATCCATCCCGGTCCAGCGTGCTGACCCGGAGCGGCGATCCCGCCCGCGCAAAATCGTTCCGGTAGAGGCGGGCCGGTCCTTCCGCGTTCGCGAGCAGCACGTCGAGGTCGCCGTCCTCGTCGTAGTCCCCGAGCGCGAGTCCGCGGCTCACCTCGATGATGGCCGGGAAGTCTCCGCCGCTGTCGAAATCGCTGAAGAGGGCGTCGCCGCTCTGAGCGCCGCTGTTCCGGAAGACCTGGTTCGGCTCACCGAAGACCTTCCAGAAGGCGTCACCGAGCGCGCCGGGCAGGGCTGGCTTCCGCTGCACCCGGCCGTTCGCCACCACGAGGTCCAGCGCGCCGTCGAGATCGAGGTCCGCGAACCCGGTCCCGAACCCGGTCATTGCCATGCTGGCCGGACCGAGGCCCGAGGGGCCGGTGCGGTCGGCGAAAGACAGCCCGAGTGCGGCTCCGTCGCTCCGGTAGAGCGTGTTCGTCTCGTCGGCGACGTGCGTGATGAAGAGGTCGAGATCCAGATCGGCGTCCACGTCTCCGAGCGCGATGCCCATGCCGGCCTCCGGCCGTCCGGCATCGTTCAGGGCCACCCCGGCGAGGAAGGCGTCGTCCACGAACTCGTCGCCCTGGTTCAGCCAGAGCTGGTTGGCTTCCCCGTCGTTCGCCACGTAGAAGTCCAGACGGCGGTCCCCGTCGAAGTCGTGGCAGACCACTCCGAGGCCGGGGGCGTGCACCGCGCGGAGGCCCGCGGCGAGGGAGATGTCCTCGAAGCGCCCGCCGCCGAGGTTCCGGTAGAGGTAGTCGTGGGCGCCGGGAAAGACCTGTGGACTGCAGTAGTCCCGGCTGCCGTCCTGCTGGGTGCAGAGCTTGCCCGGGTCGTTCCGGACGTAACGGGTGACGTAGAGGTCGAGACGCCCGTCCGCGTCGTAGTCGCAGAACGCGGCCGAAGACGACCACCCTACGCCGGCGACTCCGGCGCTCGCGGTCACGTCCTCGAAGCGCCCTTCTCCCAGGTTTCGGTAGAGGACGTCCGGGCCGTAGTTGGTCACGAAGAGGTCGGTGCGGCCGTCCCCGTCGAAGTCCCCGGCGGCGAGCCCCATCCCGTAGCCGCTGTCGGCGGTTCCCGACACGGCGCTCGCGTCGGTGAACGATCCCGGAGGGCCCTGGAGATAGAGGGCGTTCCCCGGTGCTCCCGGCCGCGGTCCCGCGGGATCGGTGGGCCGGCCGCCCTGGAGGAAATAGATGTCGAGGTCGCCGTCCCCGTCGGCATCGAAAAAGCCCGCTCCGGCTCCGGTGATCTCGGGAAGGGAGAAGTTGCCCTCGTCCCCCGCGTCGTGAACGAAGCGGATGCCCGCTTCTTCCGTGACTTCGGTGAATCCCTGCGCCGCGGCAGAACCGGCGCCGGCGAGGGCGAGACCGAGCGCCGCGATCAAATGGTTCCCGGCGCGGCGGCTCAAAGCCCGTTCAGTATAGGGACGCCGGTCGCGGAAAGATCGCGGAACCGCTCCCCGCCTCGGGTCGTTAGGTCGGGTGCGGGGCGGCGTGCCGGATGGCGTTGCCCAGCGCCCGCCCGGGAGGCCCTCGATGATCCAACAGAATCGACTGGCGAGCTGGCTCGCCTTGATGACCCTCGTGGCGCCAGCGGCCTACGCGCAGCCGGACAGGGAAAACTGCGAACACCGGGACACCGTGGAGTTGAGCGGCCCTTCCGCCGCTGCCCTCGAGGTGAAGAGCGGCGCCGGCGCCGTCGAGATTACCGGCGAACCCGAGCTCAACGAGTTCCGGGTGACCGCGACCCTCTGTGCAGCGAATGGGGAGTTGCTCGACGGCCTGGCGGTGTCGCTCGAGGGAGAACGGCTCCGGACGACCTACCCGGAGCGGCAGGGCAGCGGTTGGGCCTTTTGGCGGAACCACTACGCGAGCATCCATCTCGCGGTCCGGGTTCCCGCCGCAACCGCCATTGACCTGGAAGACGGATCGGGATCGGTCATCGTTTCGGATGTCGGTCCGGTGGCGGTGCGGGACGGGTCGGGTTCGTTGCGTCTGAGCCGCACGGGATCGGTCCGGGTGGAAGACCGCTCGGGGGGGCTTCGAATTTCCGGGGCGCGGGGTGACGTTGTCGTGGAAGACGGCTCCGGCAGCCTCACCATCGAGGACGTCACCGGCGACGTTTCGGTGGACGACGGTTCCGGGGACCTCGCGATCCGTGAGGTGGTGGGCAGCGTCACGCTCGAGGATGGCTCCGGGGGCGCCAAGGTCCATGAGGTAACGGGGAACGTCGTGGTGACGGACGATGGTTCGGGCGGCATCGAGATCGAGCGCGTCGGCGGCGAAGTGCGGGTCAGCGACGCCGGTTCCGGCAGTGTCCGGGTCCGCGACGTGGAAGGCGGGCTGACCGTGACCGGAGTCCGCCGGTCGCGGATCGACTACGAGGACATCCGCGGCGAACTGGATCTACCGCCGGATCGCCGCCGCCGGCGTTAGCCCGGATTTCTCATACTCACGGCCCGGGGCGGACCGCAATGGGTCGTAACCCACTCTGTTGCGGTGGTTTCTCCACCAGGTGCCAACCTGGACGCACCG